>Ga0136621_1001193_pt1 | contig 10559 bp, 10 predicted proteins | sample AntDryUQ445A2306_FD_104673 | JGI IMG/M metagenome (GOLD analysis project Ga0136621, IMG submission 104673) | Polar desert sand microbial communities from Dry Valleys, Antarctica - metaG UQ445A (23.06) | ecosystem: Environmental > Terrestrial > Soil > Desert | place: Antarctica: Dry Valley...
GAGCCTTCTCAGAATGCGTCCTCGACGTGCTCGAGGTCGAGCAGCGTCCCGTCGCGCGCCACGATGACCCCGATCGCATCGAACCGCAGCCGCTCCACGCCCGCGGGCCAGCCGCCCTCGTCTGCCGCCGCGGACATGCAACGCGAAGTCAGCCACTCGCGGGCGAGCCGCCGCAGCCGCCGTTGCTTCTGGGGTCCGATCGACTCGAGTGGACCGCCCGGGTCGGATGCGCCGCGGCTCGGGCTCCGGCCCGCCGCGACGCGCGCCCGGACCTCACAGAAGACCAGACAGCCGTGGCCGACCGTGACGATGTCGAGCTCCCCGTAGCGGGTTCGGGCCCTGCGCTCGAGCACGCGGTATCCCGTGCTCACGAGGTGCGCCTCGGCAAGTCGCTCTCCGAGCGCTCCGGTGGCGCGACGACCGTCTACGGGCACGCGGAGCGACGCTAGAGCAGGCCCTGTCACGGGTCGCCGCTCGCTTGTGACGAGCTCGTAACGCCTCCAGGGCCCGCCGACGACCCGCACGACGAAGTCACGCCGCTGGAGGCCACCCGTAACGCGCGATGCGCTTCCGCGCGCCGCGCCCGCGTAGCGTCGCCGACGATGCTCGCGAGCGTCGCCACCTTTGCCATCGAGGGCGTCGACAGCGTCGAGGTGACGGTCGAGGTCGACGTCCGGCGCGGGCTCCCAGCGTTCACCGTGGTGGGCTTGCCCGACGCCGCGGTTCGGGAGGCCCGTGAGCGCGTCCGGGCGGCGCTCTTGAACTCGCAGCTCGAGTTCCCGCTCAAGCGCCTGACGGCCAATCTTGCCCCTGCGGACCTTCGCAAGTCAGGACCGAGCTTCGACCTCGCGCTGGCAGTCGCGCTCCTGGCCGCCTCGAGCCAGGTCCCGGCCGAGGGTCTCGGGTCCTACGCCGTCTGCGGAGAGCTGTCCCTCGGCGGCGCACTGCGACCCGTGCCGGGCGCGATCGCGCTCGCGATGGGTGCCCGGAGCGCTGGATTCGAGCGGCTGATCGTCCCGGTCGAGAACGCTCCCGAGGCGGCGCTGATCGAGGGGATCGAGGTGTGTGGAGTGCCCTCCCTGGCGCTGATGGCAGATCTCCTGCGCGGCAGGCTCGCGCCGACGCGGCCGCCGCCCGCACCCGCGCGACGAGACCACCGAGGCCCCGACGTCGGCGACGTCCGCGGTCAGGCCGACGCGCGGCGCGCGCTCGAGATCGCGGCCGCCGGCGGTCACCATCTGTTGATGGTGGGCCCGCCGGGAGTCGGGAAGACGATGCTGGCGCGGCGCCTGCCCGGCATCCTGCCGCCGCCCACGCTCGAGGAGGCGCTCGAAATCACCCGGGTGCACAGCGTCGCCGGGCTCGCGGGGGGACGGCTCGCCGCCGATCGCCCGTTTCGGGCGCCTCATCACACGATCTCGCCGTCGGGCCTGGTTGGCGGCGGCCCCGGCCCCCGGCCGGGCGAGATCACGCTGGCGCACCGTGGCGTCCTGTTCCTCGACGAGCTGGCGGAGTTCTCTCGACCGGCGCTCGAGGCGCTGCGGGAGCCGCTCGAGGCCGGGAGCGTCGAGATCACCAGGCGCCAGCGCACGCTCACGTTTCCGGCGGACTTCATGCTGGTGGGCGCGTGCAACGACTGTCCATGCGGGAGGCCCGGCGATGACTGCGTCTGCTCCGCCACCGACCGTGCTCGCTACCGGCGCAAGCTGAGCGGCCCGCTGCTGGATCGGATCGACCTCGTCTGCGCGCTGGAGCCCGTTCCCGCGGGCGCGATGGGGCCGCGAGCCCGAGACCTCCACCACGAGAGCGCGACCGTGCGCGAGCGTGTGGCCGGCGCCCGGGCGCGAGCACGGGAGCGGCTGGACGCGAGCGGGCGGCTCTCGGACGCGGCGCTGCGCGGGCGATCCAGCGGCGGACCCGTCCACCTCGAGCGAGACGCCCGTGTCCTGCTCAGCCAGGGCCGGCGTGACTCGAGCCTGAGCGCGCGCGGCCACGACCGGGTGCTGCGGCTCGCCCGCACGATCGCCGACCTCGCCGCAAGTGAGTCGATCCGAGCGCCTCACCTCGACGAGGCGCTCGCCTACCGGATGGGAGCCGCGTGGCGGGCTGCGGCATGACGGTGCCCGCGGACGCCGAAAGCGCGACGGGACCGCTCACGGGAGGCGACGACGAGGAGTCGTCGGCCTGCGCCGAGTGCCTGCGGCGCGGCGCACTCGTCGGGCGCCTCTCGCCGCGCATCGCCGGCCTGCTGGGCGGCGGTCGGCGACGACCGACGGGCCTGCTCGAGCTCTCGGACGACGACCTCGTCGAAGCCGTCGGCGGCCAGGGCGCCGGCGACGAGCTGGATCGCTTCAGGCGTGAGTTCGACGCCCGCCGTGCGAGTAAAGAGCTGACGCGGGCTGGGCTTGACTGCGTGTGCCGCCACTCGTCGAGCTACCCGGGCGACCTGCTCCGGCTCTCGGACCCGCCTGCCGCCCTCTACGTGGCCGGCGGGCGAGGCCGCCTGCGCGCGCTGCTGGCCGAGCCGGTGGTGACGATCGTGGGTGGCCGCGCCGCCACTCCCTACGCGCTCGAGGTGGCGGCGACGCTCGGCCGGGGATTGTCGGCTGCGGGCGTCACGGTGGTGAGCGGACTGGCACTCGGGGTCGACGCAGCCGCCCACCGGGGCGCGATGAAGGGCGGCCGCGGGGCGATCGCGGTACTGGCGTCGGGGGCCGACGTGCCCTATCCAGCGGCGCATCGCCACCTCTACGAGACGATCCGGGCGCGGGCCGCGATCGTCTCGGAGCTCCCTCCCGGCACGGCCCCGACGCGGTGGGGCTTTCCGGCTCGCAACCGCATCATGGCGGCACTCGGTCAGCTCACCGTGGTGGTCGAGGCTCAGGAGGCCTCCGGCTCGCTGATCACGGCCGACTTCGCGACCCAACTCGGGCGCGACGTCGGAGCGGTCCCGGGCCGCATCACCGGCAAGCGGGCGGCCGGTTCGAACGGGCTGCTACGCGACGGTGCACGAGTGATCCGCGGGCCGGAGGACGTCCTCGACGACCTGCTCGGCGTGGGCCAGGTACGCGCGCGCGACCGTGGGAGGTCGCGCGCCGGGTCCGGGGGGCGGCGCGACGAGGCGGGTGCCGGGGACGAGGATTGGACTCCGGATCTGCGCAGGCGCCGTAAAGCGCTCGCGGCGGCCGTCCGTGAGGCTTCGAGCGTCGTCGACTTGGAGCCGCCGGCCCGCCGGGTGCTGGACGCCGTCGAGGCGGGGGAGGGGGTCGAGGCGATCGGCCGGTCGGCGCGACTACCGGCGGCTGAGGTTCGAGCCGCGCTCGGAAGGCTCGAGCTCATGGGCCTCGTGGCGCGGGACGGGCTCGGCGCCTACGAGCGCACCGGCCAAGGCATCTAGCCTTGACGCTGTCATGTCAGCCCCCATCCACCCGCCGCCGCGCGTCCTCGCCATCGCGGGGTCCGACTCGGGGGGAGGAGCGGGCATCCAGGCTGATCTCAAAGCGCTGGCGAGCTGCGGCGTCCACGGGATGACTGCGATCACGGCGATCACGGCTCAGAACACGACCGGGGTCCGGTCGGTCCACGCGGTCCCGCCGGAGTCGATCGTGGACCAGGTGCGCGCGGTCGCCGAGGACATCGGCGTGGACGCGGTGAAGATCGGGATGCTCGGGTCGGTGGACACGATCGAGGCGGTCGAGCATGCGCTCGACCTCGCCGGGGACGTGCCGGTTGTGCTCGACCCGGTGATGGTCGCCGAGAGCGGGGCGGTGCTGCTGGACGAGGATGCCCGGCGCGCCCTGCGGAAGCGCCTCCTTCCGCGGGCCACGGTCGCCACGCCCAACCTCTCGGAGGCGCGAGTGCTCGCTGAGGCGGGGCGGCTCGACGGCGGGCCCGGCGGCGCCGCTCCCGACCTGGGCGCCGCCCGCGAGGCAGCCGACGGCGCCGGGTCGCTCGCGCGGGCGGTCCATGCCCTCGGCCCGGACGCGGTCGTCGTGACCGGCGGGCACCGCGCGGAGGCCGCGGATGTCTTCTTCGACGGTGCTCGGATCGTGGCGATCCCGGGGGAACGCCATCCCGACGGCGCCGCCCACGGGTCGGGCTGCACTCACTCCTCGGCGCTGGCTGCGTTCCTCGCGCGCGGGGCCGCGCCGCTCGACGCCGCGCGCGCCGCCCGAGAGGTGGCGGCGGCCGCCGTCCGTGACGGGCTACGAGGGCTCGGCGCGGGGCCGGGACCGGTCGACGCCCTCGACATCGCGCGGCGGACGGGCGTCGTCGCTTTGACATAATCGCGAGCCCGTCGAGTCGGGAGAGGCAGCGCTAAGAATGGCGAACATCAGGTTCCTACGCATGAGGCCGGGCCACGGCGAGGTGCTCCTCGCCGAGGGCGACCGGCGCGCGCGCGAGGACGAGGAGCGGCTCATCGAGGAGTTCCGGCGCCAGCTCGACGGGGGCATGTGGGCGGCGGTGCCCACTCGTGACTCGGCGAGTGGTCGCCGCGAGGCGCTGATGATCCGCGACTACGAGGAGATCCCGTCGCAGGCCGAGCGTGTGATCTTCTTCCCCCGCGCCGCGGGCGGCTAGCCACCTAGATGCTCCTGGCGCTCCTCGCACTGTTGATCGTGGCGGCGGTCCTCGCGCTCCCGGTGATCGCGCGGGGAGTGGGTCGCACCCGCCGGCGACTCGCCGAGCGGCGCGCCGACCGGGCGGGACGCGAGCTCCTCGACCTGCCCGACCCCGGCGGCGAACGCCGCGCCGAGCAACGCGCCCGCGAGCTCCTTCGCTCCTGCGTCAACGACGAGGAGTGGGCGATGTACCGCGACCTCGGATTCATCCGAGTTTGGGGCGCCCAGGCGCGGCGCCCCGGCGCCGAGGGGCGCACACGCGGTTCGCGGGACCGCGGCCGGCCTCCGGGCGGAAACCTGAGCCCCGCGGGCGCGACCGCGCGCGGCGGCGAGGCGACCGGCGGCGCGCCTGGGCCCAGCGGCGCCTACGCCTACCTGATCTACCCGCACAAGCCGCTCGTGGCCTTCGTGCCGGAGACCCGCCAGCTGCTGAGCGAGTACTGCGTGGAGTTCCCTGAGCTCGCGTCGTCGCTCTCGGTCTCGCGGCTCCCGGACTCCGACGACGTGCTGGCCAAGTGGATGGCGCTTACGGGCGACGAGCGGCGGCTCGTCGCGAGCGCCAACATGCACCTCCCCGGTCGCCAGGTCGATCCCGGGCGGGTGCGCCGCGACATCTGGCGCCTGGCCGAGTGGGAGCGCCAGCGGCGCGGAGGCGGCCGGGTCGCATCGCGCGAATGACCGGGCGGCGGCACGCCTCGGCCCCCGCCTCGGCCACCTCCAGCTCGTGAGCACCGAGCGCCGGCTGCGCAGCCGGGCGGTCGTCGAGGGGCCGGACCGCGCGCCCGCCCGCGCCTACTACGCGAGCATCGGATTCGACGCCGAGGCGCTCGCGCGTCCGATCGTCGGCATCGCCAACACGTGGACCGAGACGATGCCCTGCAACTTCCACTTACGCCGGCTCGCCGAGCGCGTCAAGGACGGCGTCCGCGCGGCCGGCGGCACCCCCATGGAGTACAACACGGTGGCCGTCTCCGACGGGATCACGATGGGGACGGAGGGCATGAAGACCTCGCTCGTCAGCCGCGAGGTCATCGCCGATTCGATCGAGCTCGTGGCGCGCGGCCACCAGTTCGACGGCATGGTGGCGCTGTCGGGCTGCGACAAGACGATCCCCGGCTGCGTGATGGGCCTGGCGCGCCTCGACGTTCCGGCGCTGATGCTCTACGGCGGCTCGATCGCACCGGGGAGCTACCGCGGCCGCGACGTGACGATCCAGGACGTCTTCGAGGCCGTCGGCGCCCATGCGGCCGGCGGCATGTCGGACGCCGACCTGGCGGAGCTCGAGGCGGTCGCCTTGCCCGGCGCCGGCGCCTGCGCCGGCCAGTTCACGGCGAACACGATGGCGCTGGCGTTCGAGGCGCTCGGCATTTCCCCGATGGGCAGCGGCATGGTGCCGGCCGAGGACGGCCGCAAGGGCGAGGTGGCCGAGAGCTGCGGCCGCCTGCTGTTGGAGCTGATCGAACGTGACCTGCGCCCGAGCGCGGTGATCACGACAGCGGGTCTCGAGAACGCGATCGCGTCGGTCGCGGCCACCGGCGGGTCGACGAACGCGGTGCTCCACCTGCTGGCGGTCGCGCACGAGGCGGGCGTCGGGCTGACGATCGACGACTTCGACCGGGTCAGCGCGCGCACGCCGCTGATCGCCGACCTGAAGCCGGGAGGCCGCTTCGTCGCCACCGACCTCTACCGGGCCGGGGGCCTGCGGCTGGTCGCGAAGCGGCTGGTGGACGGCGGCCTGATGCACGCCGATGCCGCCACCGTCACCGGGCGGTCGCTCGGCGAGGAGGTCGCGGAGGCGGAGGAAGCCGACGGCCAGGAGGTCGTGCGCTCGCTCGAGGACCCGATCCAGCCGACCGGCGGGCTCGCGATCCTGCGCGGCAACCTGGCGCCGGACGGGTGCGTGGTCAAGCTCGCCGGGCACGGCCGTACGCATCATCGCGGGCCGGCGCGGGTGTTCGAGAGCGAGGAGGACACCTTCGGGGCTGTCAAGGCCGGCCGGATCGAGGCCGGCGACGTGGTGGTGATCCGCAACGAGGGACCGGCCGGCGGACCCGGCATGCGCGAGATGCTCGCGGTCACGGCCGCCCTCGTCGGCAAGGGCCTCGGCGATTCGGTGGCGCTGATGACCGACGGCAGGTTCTCGGGAGCGACCCACGGCTTGATGGCCGCGCACGTGGCGCCCGAAGCCCCCCGCGGCGGCCCGATTGCGGCGATCCGCAACGGCGACGCCGTGGTCTTCGACGTCCCGGCGCGCGAGCTCAACGTCGAGCTGCCCGCCGACGAGATCCGGCGTCGTGTCGAGGCCTACGAGCCGCCTCCGCCGGCGTACGAGTCGGGCGTGCTCGGGAAGTACGCGCGCCACGTGGGCTCGGCGGCCGAGGGCGCGCTGACCTACTGACGCTCGGCCGGGCGGCGCCGCTCGGCGGCGGGAGCGGGGCGGCCGTTCGCGGCCGCGTCCACCTCCGCCGCGTCCACCTCGGTTGGAGTCGTCTCCACCAGCGTCTCGTCGGAGAGGAACTCGACCAGGCAGCGGTTGAAGTGCTCGGGCCGCTCGAGCATCGGAGTGTGCCCGGTGTCGTCCATCACGATCTGCCGCGAGCTCGGGATCAGCCGTTCGTACTCGTCGGCGTCGTTGACCGGCACGAGGACGTCCTCGCGACCCCAGACGATCAGTGCCGGGGCGCGGATCTCGCCGATGCGGTCGCGGAAGTCGTAGCTCGTGAGCGCGTCGAGCGCGTCGATGTAGCCGGGCTTTCCGGAGCCCTGCATGACCTCGAACAGGAGATCGGGGGCGATCAACGTCGGGTGGCGGATGATCGGTGAGATCACGATGTGGCGCAGCCGCTCGCGAGCGATGATCGCCCTGCTGCGCGACGCGGTCAGGGCGCCGATCACCATCGTGGCGCGAGCGACGGTCATCGCCGGGCGGCGCCTCAGGTTGGTGATCGAGATCCCCGCGGCCGCGACGAGCGCCAGGCGCTCGACGCGCTCCGGGTAGCGGATCGCGAGCTCGGCCGCGATGAACCCGCCCATCGAGTTGCCGACCGCGGCCACGTGGCCTACGCCGAGCCGATCGAGCCAGGCGTCCAGGATCCGTGCGTAACCCGAGATCGAGAGCTTCGCTGTCGGCATCGCGGACTCGCCGAAGCCGGGCAGGTCGAGGGCAAGCGCGCGGCGACCCTCGGCCACCCGCGGCAGGTTCTCGAGCCAGTTCTGCCAGTTGCCGCCGAGTCCGTGGACGAACACGACCGGCGGGGCGTCTCCCTCGCCGAGGTCGACGTAGCGCACCGTCCGGCCCTCGACCTCCACCTGCCGGACGTGGTCCGACCAGTCGATCTCGCGCCAGCTCGGCGTGGCGGGCTGCCCGTAGTCGCTGTCGGCCTGTCGCGCGGCCCAGGGGGTCGCCGGGTAGGCGCTCGAGGGGAGGACGCCGTCGAGCTGGCTACGGGCCGCGCGGCGTGCCGAGGCGCTGAGGTTGCGGGGGGCCACCCGAGCCGGCGCGGCCCGCTGCACGCCGCGACGGGTGGTCTGGCGCGCTCGCGAGCGGAGGGTTCCCGCCATCCGGCGTACCGTACCGGGCGCCGGGGCGCTTACTCTGACCAGCTGCCACAATCGCCCGGTGGCGGACGAGCAACGCAGCAGCCTGCGCGTGGACGAGGTGTTGCCTGAGGGCGGCAGCGCGATCCCGGGCCCGCTTCCCGTCCGCCGCGACGAGGATCTTCGCGAGCATCTCCCGGGCGTCGAGCCCGAGCGCCGCCTCTCGGACTGGGGCCGCTCGGAGCGGATCGAAGGGCTCTTCGACAGGACGCTCTATGACTTCTTCTACAACTACTGGTTCCGCTGCGAGGTCGAGGGCGTCGAGAACGTGCCCGCCTCGGGCGGCGCGCTGCTCGTGTCGAACCATTCCGGGGCGCTCCCGCCCGACGCGCCGATGATCGCGAAGAGCATCCGCGAGGAGCACTCGCATCCGCGCCAGCTCCACATCACCGTCGAGCACTTCTTCAAGGGCTACCCGGGCTTCTCGATGCTCGTCCCGAAGGTCGGCTGCGTGGCCGCCCACCCGGCCAACGTGCAGCGCCTGCTCTACGACGAGGGCGAGCTCGTGCTGGTCTTCCCGGAGGGTCGCAAGGGCACCGAGAAGCTCTACAAGAACCGCTACAAGCTGCGCCGCTTCGGTCGTGGCGGCTTCGTCGAGGCCGCCATGCGCGCCCAGGCGCCGATCGTGCCGGTCTGCGTGGTCGGGGCGGAGGAGGCGGCGCCGATCTTCGCCCAGGTCGGCGCGCTCAAGCGGCTCACCGGGCTGCTCTACTTCCCGATCACGCCGACCTTCCCGCACTTCGGGATGCTCGGGATGCTCGGCTACCTGCCGGCCAAGTTCAAGGTCCGCTTCCTCGAGCCGATCCATTTCGACAGCGAGCTCCTCCACGAGGACAAGTCGCTGGTCCAGTCGGTCGCGCACGAGGTCAGGGCCCGGATTCAGGAGAACCTGTTCGAGATGGTGCAGACGCGCAAGTCAGTCTGGTTCGGCTGATGACGGCCAGCGCCGCGCCGGCGCGGCGCAGCGGCCCGGGCCCGGCCGGGGCGCCGGACGCGCCGCCCTCTCGCCGCATCCTCGTGACCGGGCTCTCGACCTACTGGGGCGGCCTGCTCGCGCAGCGCCTGGAGCGCGATCCCTCGATCGAGTGCGTGATCGGGGTGGACTCGCGCGACCCGACGCGCGAGCTCGAACGGACCGAGTTCGTGCGCGTGGGCACCCAGCACGCGCTGCTGCGCCGGGTCGTGATCGCGGCGGAGATCGACACGGTGATCGACACCCGCCTCACGGTCGACTCGACCACCGTCCCGGCCCGTGCCGCGCACGAGAACAACGTGATGGGGACGATGAACGTCCTGGCTGCCTGCGGCGGACCGGGCTCCACGGTCCGCAAGTTCGTCTTCAAGTCGTCGGCCCACTACTACGGCTCCGCCCAGGACGACCCCGCCTTCTTCACCGAGGAGATGACCCGGCCGCACGCCCCGGGCACGCCGATCGAGCGCGACATCGTGGAGGCCGAGGCGTCGGTCGCGGACTTCGCCGAGAAGAACCCGCGGACGCTCGTGACGCTGCTGCGCTTCGCCAACGTGCTCGGCCCGGACGTGCGCACCTCTCACACCAAACTGCTCGCGCTGCCCGCGGTCCCGATGATTCTCGGCTTCGACCCGCGCTACCAGTTCGTCCACGAGGACGACGTCGTGAACGCGCTCGCGCACGTCGTCGAGCACCAGCAGCCCGGGATCTTCAACGTCGCGGGCGACGGCGTGCTCGCGCTCTCCGAGGTCGCGGGCATGCTCGGCAAGAGCTATGCGCCCGTGCTGTCCCCGTGGGGTACGGGCGTCGCCGCCGCGGTCGCGCGGCGGCTGGGCGTGCACATCCCGCCGGAGATGCTCGGTCAGCTCCGCTTCGGGAGGGGGGTCGACAACCGCAAGCTCAAGGCAACCGGCTTTCGCTACCGCTACACCAGCCGCGAGAGCGTCCTGAAGCTCTCCGAGCATCTCCGCCTCCACCCGATCCTGCGCGCCGTCGAGGAGCCGTACCGCTACGAGCGCGAGGTCGAGGAGTTCCTGCGCTGGAGCCCGAACGTGCGCGACGCCCGCCGCCGTGAGGACCGCGCGGGCTCGGGCCAGGCGGCGGAGCTGGGGCGCGGCCCCGGCGAGGCGCAGGCCGCGCCGGCCATCGAGGGCTACGACGACCTCAACGCGAGCGAGATCGTGCCGATGGTCGCGGCGCTTGAGCCGCCGCAGCTCGCCGCGCTGCGCGAGCACGAGTGTCGCTCTCGGGACCGGCGAACGGTGCTCGCCGCGATCGACAAGGCGCTCGTGCGAGCCGAGAACGGCGCCAATTGAGACTCGCAAGTCAAGTTGCACGCAACCTGTGCGTGTTGTCGCCCGTCGGTCTCA
>Ga0136621_1001195_pt1 | contig 10553 bp, 10 predicted proteins | sample AntDryUQ445A2306_FD_104673 | JGI IMG/M metagenome (GOLD analysis project Ga0136621, IMG submission 104673) | Polar desert sand microbial communities from Dry Valleys, Antarctica - metaG UQ445A (23.06) | ecosystem: Environmental > Terrestrial > Soil > Desert | place: Antarctica: Dry Valley...
CTACCGGACGAAGAAGAACCTCATCACGATGATCTATCTGATAGCCGGGCGTCTCCCGCTACCCGCTACCCACACGATTTAGAGAGGAGCCCCTTTAGGGCACTCGGAGGCGCTCAAAACGCGAAGGTGGGTAGTCTCGTCGTCTAGGACAGCGCAGTAAAGGTAGTCGGGCCTGCAGCCTAAACTTTGGAGTATGAGGGGGGTCGAGGACTACCTCGAAGAGATCAAGCGGCTCGAGGAGGACGGCGAGCGCATCACCGCCACGGTACTCGCCCGCATCCTCGACGTCTCGCTGCCCTCGGCCTCGGAGATGCTCAAGCGCCTGGCGGGGGAGGGGTACCTGACCAGAGAGCAGGGCGGGACCATCCTGCTGACCCCGGAGGGGCGCAGGCTGGCGCACACCATGCTCAGGCGCCATCGCCTGGTCGAATGCCTGCTCACGGACGTACTCAAGATGGGTTGGTTCGAGGTCCACTCCGAGGCCCACAAGATCGAGCACGCTATTTCGGCCCGGGTCGAGGAGGCACTCGCCAAAGCGCTCGACTATCCCGACTTCTGCCCCCACGGCCACCCCATCTGCCCCGTCGACTTCAGGACCACCCGGCGGCTCAGTGAGCTCGAGCCCGGCGAACGGGGCTTGGTGGCCCAGATCTCCGAGATCAAGGAGGAGGTCCTCCCGTACCTCGACAAGATCGGCCTGCGCCCGGGCATCGAGGTCTCGGTCAAGGACCTGGCTCCCCTGCAAGGGCCCATGACTGTGGAAACGCCGGACGGCGTCACCTCGGTGGGATTCGAGTTGGCGGCGCTGGTGCGTGTCACCGAAGTCGATTAGTCGAGTGGACGGTACTCAATCGCGCACCAGCGCGCCCCTGACTACGGTTTCGGTACCCTCACGCGCTCCGAGCGCGATCGGCTCCTCCCGAGCCACTAGTCGATTGGATGCTCCATGATGGAGGGCATGAGAGCGACCGTTCGGCTTGGTGCTGCGCTGGTGGTGCTTGCCATGCTGGCGCTCGCCTGTGCCGAACCCGAGACCGAGCAGGCCACAGGTTCGGCCGGCTCCGGAAAGGCGACCGCCGAGCAGCCGACCGCGGGGAACGGTGCGGTCCGCGACTTCTCCGTGACCAGCTTCGCGGGCCAGGACTTCACTCTCTCCGCCCAACGCGGCTCCCCGGTGGTGCTCAACTTCTTCGAGTCCTGGTGAACGATCTGCCGGGCGGAGCAACCGCACCTCAACCAGTTGGCTGAGAAATACGAAAACAAGGTCGCCTTCATTGGCGTCTCGAACAACGACTCGGTGCCAGACGGCGAGGCCTACGCCAGTGAGCTCGAGGTTCCCTACCCGCTGGCGCACGCGCCCGAGGTGTGGGAGCTTTACGAGGTCCCCTACCAGCCGGTCACGATCGTGATCGGCTCGGATGGGGCGGTGGCGAGCCGCACCCAGGGCCCGATCACCCGGGACGGGCTCAACGAGATCATCCGTCAGCAGCTCTGAGACGAGTCGTGCATGACTCGGCGCCGCCCCTCCACGAGAACCTCAGCACGCTTTCGTTTCTGCTCGGGACTTGGAAAGGAAGGGGCGAAGGCAGCTACCCCTCCATCGAGCCCTTCTCCTACACCGAGGAGGCTCGCTTCTGGCACGTTGGCAAGCCGTTCTTGTTCTATGCGCAGAAGACCTGGTCCGAAAGAGAAGGTGCCCCAATGCACGCGGAGTCGGGCTTCATACGAGTCGGGCCACAAGGCGTGGTGGAACTTGTCCTCGCCCATACCTTCGGCATTGCGGAAGTCTCCGAGGGGACGCTGGCGGGTAATCACCTCGAGCTGAGGAGCCGCTCCTTGATCCCCACTTCGAGCGCGACACAGGTCGAGGCTCTCAGGCGTTCTCTCGAAGTCTCGGAGGGCTTGCTCCGCTACGGCGTCGACATGGCCGTGTCCGGCCACGAGTTGCAGCGCCATCTCACTGCGGAGCTTGCCCTCCTCGAGCCCTGATGCTCAGGCTGGGCGTGGTTGATTAGACGTCGGGGCAGCGTCGCCGTCTCATCACGTCCTGGTGCGGTAGTGGAGGTGAACCACGCCGTTGCCGAAACGGCGTTCGTCCAACAGTTCGAGCTTCAGGCGGACATTGTTAGGGAGGGACTGTTTGCCGCCTCCCACCACTATGGGCGCGACGAACAGGTGGCACTCGTCGACCAACCCGGCCTTGATCGCCTGGGCGGCGAGGTCGGGACCGCCCACGGTGATGTCACGACCCGCCGGCGCTTTCAGCTGCCGAACCGCATCAGGGTCGAAGTCTCGCTCGATCCGCGTCCTGGCGCTGGATACCGTCGCCAGCGTCTTGGAGTACACGATCTTGTCGGCCGCCTGCCATATCTCAGCAAAGTCCTGCACGAAGGGCGGCTGGTCGGCGAGGGTGTGCGCGGTCTCCCACTCCATCATCACCTCGTACATCCGGCGCCCGTAGAGGTAGGTGCCGGCCGACCGCTCGAGGTCGTTGACGAAGGTGTGCACCTCCTCGTCCGGCGCAGCCCAGTCGAAGTTGCCGTCCTCGTCCGCTACGTAACCGTCGAGCGACGTGATCGCCGAGTAGATCAGCTTGGCCATGGTGACCTCCCTCTACGCGTACTGATTGCATTTCGCAACCAGCCCAAAAAGCATAACCAACTGCCACATGGCCACGAACCTACTGAGACAGCGCTAGCTCTGCGCAGAGCGCAAAAGCAGGGCGTCGCCCTGGCCGCCCCCGCCGCACAAAGTGACGGCCCCGTACTCGACGCCCCGTCGGCGCATCTCGTGCACAAGCGTCGCCGTCAGGCGTGCGCCGGTGGAGCCGATCGCGTGCCCGAGCGCGACCGACCCGCCGTTGACGTTGACCAGCTCCTCGTCCACGCCCAACATCCGGCTCGAGTGCAGCGCCACCGAGGCGAACGCCTCGTTGATCTCGACAAGGCCGAGATCGTGGACGTCCTTGTCTGCCTTCTTGAGCGCCGTCTGCAGCGCCAGGGCCGGGACCGTTTGGAGATAGCCGAAACGCTCAGCCGACATCCCGTAGGAGACGATCTCCGCGAGCGGTTCGATGCCTAGTTCCGCGGCCCTCGCCGCACTCATCACGACGGTGGCCGCAGCTCCATCCGAGAGCTGTGAGGCGTTGCCGACGGTGATGGTCCCGTTGGGCCCGAAGGCAGGGCCCAACTCCTGCAGCGATTCAAAACTGGTTTGCGGACGGATGCCCTCGTCGCGCTCAACGACCGAAGTGTCCCCGCGCCGGCCCTCGATCTCGACGCCGACGACCTCTTGAGAGAACCGACCCGACTCCCACGCATCGGCCGCACGCCGGTGAGAGCGAGCGGCCCATGAGTCCTGGTCGGCGCGCGAGATGGCCAGCTCCTCGTTCACCTCGTCCGAGGACTCGCCCATGGTCTGCTCGGTGAACGTCGACCACAGCCCGTCGTGGACCATGGCGTCGACCATCTCGCCGTCTCCCATGCGGGCGCCCCAGCGCGCTCGGGGAAGCAGGTAGGGGGCGTTCGACATCGACTCCATCCCCCCGGCCACCGCCACCTCGATCTCACCGGCGCGGATGAGCTGGTCGGCGAGCGCGACGGCGGTGAGGCTCGACAAACAGACCTTGTTGATGGTGAGGGCCGGCACCTCCCGGGGAATGCCCGCGGCTATGGCGGCCTGGCGGGCGGTGATCTGCCCCGCCCCGGCCTGCAGGACGTGGCCCATGATCACGTAGTCAATGCTCGCCGGCTCGACGCCGGCGCGCGCCACGGCCTCCGAGACCGCGACCGCGCCCAACTCCACGGCCGAGCGAGTCCGCAGGGCGGAGCCGAATTTTCCGACCGGAGTTCTGACCGCGGAGACGATTGCCGAGGGCATCGAGCCGATTCTAGGCTCGAGTGGTGGTGAATGGCTACTGTGTGACCTTTCTCCACCATTCTCACCAAACAGGAGGCCGAAAGGGAGGCCTCTGCGCGAATGGACGCCGCCGGACCCTTTCTTCCGCCTCCCTTTTGGCTGCAGGGCGCAAGGCCACGGCAAGGAAAGCTCGCTAGAAGCGCAGGCTCCATTAAAGGAGGGGACCATTATCAAGCGAGTGAGATAGGAGAGCACAGAAGGATGAAAGTCTCGTGGAGGAAGAAGAGAGTCGGTGGCAACGAGTGAGGGATCCGATCGCCGCCAAGATGAAGGGGCGGGCGCTAACGCTGAACGGTAAGGCCCTTAGCGTCGACACAGTCGCCAAGCTGGCGGCGCGGGTGGTCGGAGGTTTACTGGCGGGACCGTTGTCAGTGCCGTCCTTTCCTCGTTGAGAGGGCAGGATGGCGACGAGTGATGCTTTCAACCCTGATCGTCTTCGGAGCAGGCAATGTGCTGGGATCGAAGGCAGGTCGTGAGCGTTATAACCAAATCGTCGAGATCGCACAGGAGGCGGCGCGGCGGCTCGATGAGTACGGGGCCCACAGCCGGTTCCCGGCCGAGAGATCCCGGGGCAGCCCCCTAGCGGGTAGACGTAGCGGTGGCAAGACCAAAGGCCGGTTACCGGGGCCCGTCGAACGGTGAGGGCCGCCGCTCCCAAGGCGACGGAAGTCGGCAAAGCACTGTCATCGCAGCGTTCGTACGTGCCAGGCTTTTCGGAGTTCAGATACTCACCCTCGACGCCCGGGTGGCGCTCGTGTCTGCGGACACAGCTGAGGAGCTACCAACGGTGGCGCGTCGGGCAAATGAGGTCCCACTCTTTGCTCATGGCCCCGCAGTGAGTCGTATGGGACAACCGGCCAATCTGGCGTACGCGGTGCGCCTCTTGGAGGAAGGCTCCAAGAGTTTGGATGAGGTGCGCGGAGGTTCCCGCGGCAAGCCATGACCTTGCGATACCGGGAACAAGCTCTTCCTTTGCAACTACTCGATGCCGAGCGAGTCCGCAGGGCAGAGCCGAACTTGCCGACCGGGGTCCTGAGGCCGAAGACGATCACAGAGCGCATCGAGTCAATTCTAGGTCGAGTGGTGGTGCCACGCTCTATACAGTCACCACACCACCACTCGGCGGGGTGGCCGGGGGTTGAGCCTCCAGACGCTCGAAGATGACTCTTGACTCGTCCAGAAGAGCCTCTGCCTCACCGTCTCGCCCCTGAGCGACGAGACAGTTGCCGAGATCGCGCTGGACCGCCCCGAGCCACGGTATGGCCCCGATCTCACGGAACAGCGCAGCCGCGTTCGTGAGGCCCTCCTCCACGGGCTCGAGGTATCCCGCCATGGCATCGAGGCGAGCCCTGAACTGAAGCGCAATCGCCTTCAGCATCGGAGTGATCTCGGCGCGGCGGAGATCGTGCACGGTCGCCAGAAGCGACTCGACCTCGTCGAAGTCACCCAAGGCCAGCGCTGACTCCATCGCTCGTTCGAGACCCATCCTGAACATGTGACCGTCGGGTCCGACCCGACGGCCGAGATCGATGGCCTCTCTGGCCGCCGTGTGAGCGTCACCGAAGCTCCCTTCGGCTGCCTCGACGGTGGCGCGGGCAACTGCATACGCCGCCCGCTCCTGCACGTCGTGCGAGCTTTCGAATCGCTTGAAGACACCCAGGATTCCTCGCGCTCCCTCAAGAGTGCCGCGTGCCACGAGAATCGCCGGCACGACCATCAGCACCCCGAGGCTGTCCGCCCTGTCCATCTCCTCCTCGGGGACATGAGAGGCGCGCTCCAGGGCCTCGTCCCAGCGGCCCAGGATGTAGAGCGGATAGGTCACTTCCGAGAGCAGGAGGTGCTCCCACAACCGATCCCCGACCCGACGCGCGAGAGCGAGGCCATCGTCGTGGACGCGAACCGATTCCTCGTAACGATCGCGTCGAAAGAGGAGCTCCGCGAGATTGTTGTAGGCGCGCAGAGCCGCGCTTGAATGATCGTTCTGGAGAGCTACGTCGAGTGCATGCCGGACCAGTCCCAGCGACTCCTCCGGGCGTCCCTGATAGAGCATTACCAACGCTTTCGTGTTGAGAGCTTGGGAGACGACCTCGGTAAAACCCATGGGCTCGGCGATCGAAAGGGCCGTCTCGATGCGCCGAAGCGCGAGACCGGCATCGTGGCCCTTGAAAAAATGCAGGCGGCCGAGCTGCGCGGCCACCGTGGCGAGATCGGCATCGGGCTTGTGGCGCAGCAGAACAGGCAAGGCCTCTTCCATCCGCTCCACGGCTTCGTTGAGCCGGCCCTCGAGCCAGTCGACCTCACCCAGGCGGGCGGTCACGCGAGCAAAGGAATGGCCGTCGCCCGCGGAAGCGAAGATGCCCATCGCCAACTCGAAGTCGGCTCTCGCCCGTTCGAGCCCGCCCCCCTGCAGGGCCATCTGTCCCGCCCGCTCCAACAGATCGGCCTTCGTGTCCGACCGATCGGTCAGCTCGATGGCCTGTGTGAAGTAGCGCTGTGCCTCCGCCGGCGCCGCCAAGGAGGCTGCCCGTTCGCCCGCACGAATCAGCAGACCTCGTGTCTTGTCCCGGATGTGAGCCGCGTCCGAGGCGGCCGGAGCCTCCCGGTAGGCGGCCAAGTAGTGGGCGGCGACGACCTCCACCGTCTCGCTTTCATCACTCCCAGAGGACTCAAGGATCGCGGCCGCGGCCAGCTGCTTAGCCTTGCGGTCCTTCTTGGACAGCGTCTCGTAGGCAACCTTTCTCACCAGGTCCTGGAGGAACCCGTAGTAGGTGCTCTCGGGAAAAGCCGAGGCGGCCTGATGGGAAAGTAGCTCCTTGCGCACGAGAGTGCTGAGGATCGATTCGAGCTTTCTCTCCGATAGGCCCGAGAGGGTCACCAGGGCCGGGACCGCAAACATTCTCCCCAGCACGGAGGCGTTCTGGCACACCCTCCTCTCCTCAGTCGTGAGGCCGTCCAGACGGGCGGCAACCAGGGCCAGCAGTGTCTCCGGTACCTCCAGGGTCTCGATCTGCCCTGCGGGCCGGTAGACGTTGCCCTCACGGACGAGCAGCTCCCGGTCCAGAAGCATTCTTATGGTCTCGACCGCATAGAGGGGCACGCCCTCCGCTCGCGCCAGTATCTGCGTGCAGAGATCGTCGGGCAGCCCGGGCACCAAGCCTGCCAGGAGCTCGCGAATCGTCTCAGCAGGGAGGGGCTCCAGGTAGAGCGAGGTGAAGTTTCTTCCTCCCGCACCCCAGCCGGGCCGTCGCTCCGTGAACTCGGGGCGGGCCAACGTGATGATGAACAGGGGATGGTTGCGAGACCACTCCAGCAGGTGCTCGATGAAGTCGAGCACGGCCGTATCAGCCCAGTGCACATCCTCGAACACGAGCACTGTGGGGCTGTTCTCGGCCAGTCGCTCAAAGAACAGGCGCCAGGCGCTGAAGAGATCCTCGCGGCTGTGAGAAGCGCCCTCCTCGAGTCCGAGGAGATGAGCCAGACGGGGCTCTATACGGTGCCGCTCGCCTGGATCGGCAACGTGCTCCTGGAGCATCCGGTTGAGCTTGGCGCGCGCCGATTCAGACTCCTCCTCCTCGGCGATGCCGCAGCGGGACTTGACCATCTCCACCAACGCCCAGTAAGCGACTCCCTCCCCGTAGGCCAGGCAGCGACCCCGATGCCAATAGACGTTGCCCGCAAGCCCGTCGATGTACTTGAAGAACTCCCACGACATCCGGGACTTGCCGGTGCCGGCCACACCAAGCACCGATACCAGGTGTGCCCGATGTTCCTCAGCGGATGCGTGAAATAGCTCCTTGAGAACCTTCAGCTCGCGGCCTCGTCCGATGAACGGTGCTTCGAGCCCGGCCGACTTGAGCGCTCCTCGACGCCCGGCGACCACCCGAGACGCCCGCCACAGGGGGACGGTTTCGACCTTGCCCCTCAGCCGATGCTTGCCCGCGTCTTCGTAGGAGATGGCCGCCTCGGTCGCCCTCCGCGTGGACTCGCCCACATAGACCTGCCCCGGCAAGGCCACCGACTGCACCCGGGAGGCACTATTGACCAAATCGCCCGCGACCATGCCCTGTCCTTGAGCCCCGAGCGTGACGGCGGCCTCCCCGGTGAGCACGCCTGCGCGCGCCCGGAGATCGGGGACGCCAAGATCCGCTCCCAGCCGCTCGACCGACGCGACCAGATCGAGGGCGCTCCGCACCGCTCGTTCGGCATCGTCCTCCTGGGCCACGGGTGCTCCCCAAACCGCCATGACCGCGTCGCCGATGAACTTCTCGACGCTTCCGCCGTAAAGCGTGACGAGCCGACGAGAATCCTCGAAATACTTGCTCAGCAGATCTCGGACTTCTTCGGCATCCCGTTCCTCGGAGAACGAAGTGAAGCCGACCAAATCGGCAAAAAGGACGGAAACGAGCCGGCGCTCCGCCACGGGCATGGGTGTTCGATCCGGAGGAGGCAAAGGCGAGGTGACGGCAGAAGCGCCCGGGGTCAAAGGAGTTCCACAGCCGCCGCAGAACCTGTCGTCGGGATCGTTCGGCTCCCCGCACGACACGCACGCCACGGAGAGAGGTGCTCCGCAATGGGAGCAGAACCTTCGGCCGGGCCGGTTCTCCTTCCGGCAGCTCAGGCAGACCATTCGGCTCCTATCCTAGGTCGAGTGGTCACCAGACGCTCTAGAGCGACACTTAACGACCGGTTGGCGGCTGGAGAGCCCGCTCAATCGCCGCTCGATCGTGCGCCCACGCCATCTCGATGTCGTCGAGCTCCGCGAGGGTGACCCAGCGCACTTCCGCGACATCGTCGGCGGGCGTGGGCTCGCCCGAGACCAGCCGCGCGCTGAAGCACAGCGACAGGTTCCAGGTGTCGTCGTCGCCGTAGGTGTGAGTGGCGAACAGGACGAGGTCCGCGGTGTCGACATCGATCTCGACCCCCAGCTCCTCCGACACCTCTCGCTTCAGGCCGGAGACCGGGTGCTCACCGACCCGCAGGAAGCCGCCCGGGAGGTCGTACTTGCCGGCCTCGGGCTCGAACGCCCGCTTACAGACGAGAGCGCGCCCGTCCCTCACGAGCACGGCCCCGGTCGCGGGTGACGGGTTGTGGTACCAGTGCCGTCCGCAGTTGGGGCACACGATCGTCCCCTCCTCGTCACCCTCGGGGAGCCCACTGGAGCAGGAGGGACAGAACCGAAACGGCTTGGTCATCGCTGCCGCGACGGCTGCGCCTTGAGACCACGCTCGGCCTCTTCGTAGCGAGCGAGCGCGAACAGCAGGTCCGAGGCCCGGTTCAAGAAGCGCAGCACGACCGGGTCGGGGAGCAGCTCGGCGTGCTGCAGCCCGACTGCCTGGCGCTCGGCGCGGCGCAGCACGGCCCGGGCGACGTCGAGCGCGGCCGAAGGGGCGCTGGCGCCGGGGAGAAGAAACTCCTGGGGGAGAGGATGCTTGTCCAGAAGCTCGTCGATGTCTGACTCGGCCCGGGTCACCATCGCGTCGGTTACCCGGGAGACACCGTCCTTGAGCTTTTTCTGGTTCTCGGGAGCGGTGGCGAGCTGGGCGCCGGCAACGAACATCGCGCGTTGCAGCCGGACGACCAGCTCCTGCCCACGCTCCGAAAGCCCCGCGGCGCGAGCAACGCCGAGCACGGAGACGGCTTCGTCCAGGGTCCCATTGACCTCGGTGCGGAGGTCGTCTTTCGGAACCCGGCCCCCATATAGCAGCCCGGTCGTGCCGTCGTCGCCCTTCCGCGTGTAGATCTTCACAGCAGCCGACCCTATCCCGCGAGCCGAACTGTCGATATGCTCAGGGCTACTACTCACGTAGCAATGGGATCCGGTCGACTCGGATCTAGATCAAGGGGAGGACTTCGAGTTGGGGACTCTAAGAGCAAAGTGGATCATGGCAGTCGCGGCCCTCGCACTGTCGGCGGCTGCGTGCGGAGGCGGAAATCCCGCCGACACCTCCCCCGGCGGAGGGGGAAACGGCGGAGGTGATGGGGGCAGTGACATCCAGGTGGGGATCGCCTACGACGTCGGGGGCCGCGGCGACCAGTCCTTCAACGACGCCGCCTACCGGGGCCTGCAGGCCGCCATCGACGAGGGCTTGGTGGACGAGGGAAACACCGACGAGCTCGAAGCCAACCAGTCCGGCTCGAACCGCGACGACAACGCCGTCAACCTGGCCGAGCAGGGCGCCGACCTGGTAGTCCCGGTGGGCTTCGCCTTCTCGGAGGGCATCCAGAAGGTTGCCCCCGACTTCCCCGAGACGAACTTCGCGATCGTCGACGGCTTTGCCTGCCTTGACAAGCCGTGCGAGAACGTCTCGAACCTGACCTTCAAGGAACACGAGGGCAGCTTCCTGGTGGGCGCCGCGGCGGCACTGAAGAGCGAAACGGGCACCATCGGCTTCCTCGGCGGGCAGCAGGGGACGGGATTGATCGAGAAGTTCGAAGCAGGGTACGCGGCCGGCGCCCAGGCCGTCAACCGGGACATCGAGATCCTCGTCGAGTACATCGGCGACACTACCCAGGCGTTCGTCGACCCCACCAAGGGAGAGGCACTGTCGAACTCGATGTACGACGGTGGCGCCGACATCGTCTACCACGCCGCCGGGCTATCCGGCTCAGGCCTGTTCAAGGCCGCCGTGTCCCAG
>Ga0136621_1001196_pt1 | contig 10552 bp, 10 predicted proteins | sample AntDryUQ445A2306_FD_104673 | JGI IMG/M metagenome (GOLD analysis project Ga0136621, IMG submission 104673) | Polar desert sand microbial communities from Dry Valleys, Antarctica - metaG UQ445A (23.06) | ecosystem: Environmental > Terrestrial > Soil > Desert | place: Antarctica: Dry Valley...
AGCCTGCACGACGAGTGAATGCGTCGCCCGGCTTGGTCGTGACCGCCCCCGGCTGCGCGTCAATTATCGATCAACCATCTAGGGCAGCAGAGGCTGATTCACGGGTCTGGTTCGGATCGAGCGGCGTGATCTCGAACGCCGGCGTAGAACTCGTCCCACCAGCCGGATCGCGGGAGCGCGCGGTCTGCCTCCGGAATCCGGTCGAAGACTTCCCAGATGCGGTCCGCCGCCCCGTCCAGGTCCTTCGTCGTCTCGTAGACGTGGTCGAGCAGCACCCGCCGCCCGAGATGGACGTGGAGCACCTCGTCGGCCCAGTCGAAGTCCTGGTAGAGCGCTGCCAGCGCGTCGCCCGAGGAGGCCGCCGCCTCGGCCTGAGCCCGCTTGCCGTCCCTTCGCATCGCCGTGTGCTCGGCGGCGTAGAGCAGCGCATAGCGCTCGTGCGGGGTGAACTCGGTGTTGGGATAGGAGGCGAAGCTGAGGTCGTGCGGCACCGTTTGCCAATCGATCCCGTGCGTCTCGAACCACGCCTCGCCGAACATCGAGTGCCGTGCCTCGTCCCAGAGATGACGTGCGAGATCGCGATGGACATCGAAGCTGGCGTCGGGCCATTCGTACAACGTCGGCGCGATGAGCTCCACTGCGTGCATCTCGGTCAGGCGGACGTAGAGCATGCGCCAGTTGATCTCGTCGGGCGGCCGCTCATCGTAGGGGAGCCGTCCGCGCGAGTCCCAGAGTCGTGTGAAACGCCCATCGCGGCGGGGCACGCGGACGAGCTCGAGAGGCTCCACTGCAAGCGGTGGGGATAGCTCACCGGCGCGTTCGCCATCGCCGCCTGCGCCCCCCGCGGCGCGCAGATACGCGTTCAGATGATGCTCCCACTCCTCGTCCGCTCCCCCGAGCGCCGCGAGAGCCGCTTCGCCCCACTCGATTTGCTCGCGTTCCTCGAGAGAAAGGAAGCGAAGCAGCCGGAGGGTGGGGTGGTCCGCGAGTGGATTGGCGCGGCGGCGGTGCGTTTCGGTCGCCTCGATCAGGCTCGGCTTGAGGACGCGGTAGACGCCGGTAAGCAACTCGCGTGTCGAGCGGGAGCGAACGAGCTCTTCGAAGAACGCCTCCAACGCTGGGTCGTCGGGTCGGTCGAGGTAGTGCGGCGGCTTCCGCATCTCCGGGACGCGCTCACGCAGCCACCCACAGTGCTCGGCGTCCTGCCAGAGGTGGAGAGCCAGCGCGCACTTGACCTCCCACTCGGGTATTGCGCTCAGGTGCGCGGCGAGCACGAGCATCGTTCGCCGCTCGATTCGGGCCAACCGCCGCAACTTCGTGACGGTCTCGTCGACCGTGCGCTCGGCACGCGTTGCCTCTTCGTAGCTGGAAATCCCGGCGAGAGGAGGTATGGAGCTCATCGGATCACCTGGCAGAGTGCCGCCGGAACGACGGCTCGACCATCGACGAACATGCTTCGTTCATACAAGATTCTGCTATGCGCGTACCCACCCCGCAGCCGCCGCCCTACGCTCATATCCTCACCGGCCATGAGCATCGCCAGCAGGACCGCTGCTGGCGTCCGCACGGGACCGACGACTGGCTTCTCATGCACACGCTGTCGGGCAACGTCATGGTCGGCTTGCCGGACCGGGAGGTGCTGCTCGGCGCGGGGGACACCGTCCTCTATCAACCGGGTGGGTCCCAGGACTTCGGCGGTGATGCGTCCAGCGCATTCTGGGAGGTCGTCTGGGCCCATTTCGTGCCGCCGCCAGACTGGCTCGAGCTGATTCGCTGGCCCGAGGTCGCTCCTGGCGTTCTGCACATGTCGGCTCCTGAGTCGGCGCTTCTGGATCGGATAAAAGCCTGTCTGCTCGAGACCGACCGGCTGGCGGTTTCCGGGCTGCCTCACGCCCATCGGCTCGCGCTCAACGCTCTCGAGACCGCGCTTCTATGGTGGGACATCCAGAACCCTGCGCGTCGTCGTCTCGACGCGCGGGTGGTCGCGGCGCTCGAGCACCTCTCCCACAACCTCCACCGCCGCGTCTCCGTCGACGAGCTCGCGCGCGCAGTGCATCTGTCCCCGTCGCGCCTCGCCCATCTTTTCAGCCAGGAGACGGGAGTGACGCCGCGCGACTACGCGGAGCGGCAACGACTCGGGAGGGCGAAGCAGCTCCTCGAGGTCACTCTGCTGCCTGTGAACGAGATCGCACGCCAAGCAGGGTTCGAGAGTCAGTTCTATTTCGCCGCGCGCTTCAAGAAGCTCACCGGCCGCACTCCGAGCGAGTTCCGGTCGCGGAAGCGGAGGAATAGCTAGAGGCGAAAGACGATCAGAGTCGCCGCAAGAACGACCGTGGCTGCGGCGAGCAGGCGAAGGCCGAGCTCCTCGGCGGCGATGAGCCGCGCTTCGTCCAGGGTCTCGCGGCCGCCTTCTTGCAGCGCGAGCTCGCCATGCACGGCGACCACGCGCCGGCGGACGAACCGGACATGGTTCGAGAGCGCACGCTGTGCGAGAGAGAGCAGCACGGCGAATGCCGCTGCGAGCACGGCTTCGATCCCGATGTCGCCGGCGACCGCGGCGTATCCACAGAGAACAGGAAACCCCCCCCAGGCGAGCCCGAACCAGAGATTCGAGTGAAAGCGACCGCTTGCCAACTCGAGGTTGTAGGCGACGACGAGAAACAGCCCGAGAGGTACGAGTAGCGCGAGCCAGGGGCGAAACGTCACGGCTCCGACGAGCCCGATCGCGCAGGCCGCCCCGATCGAAACCGCTGCGAGCGTGATCAATGCGGAATCTGGGATCTTCGTGAGTAGCGGGCGTCCGCGGAGCTCGTCGAGCGCATGCGCCCCGACGCCGACCGCGAGCGCGAACGCGGCAATTGCGGCCCCCAGCCGTCCCCATGCAATTGCGGGCGCGAGGCAGCCGCCGATCACGACGTAGGAGAGGTGCCAGGCCGTGTAGGGCGGGTGGAGAAGCGTGACGTAGTCGCGCCAGCCGCCCTGGTCGAGTGCGTACCAGGAGGGTCTCACGCTCGAGAGCCCCAGATGACGACTCCGCCTCCAAGGCTGAGGTGGCGCACTCTCAGCTCCCGCAGGCCGGCCTCATGCCAGAGCTCGAGCTGGTGCTCGAGGGGATAGCGCGCCCAGAAGTCCCGAATCGAGCCACCGAGAAAGCCGCCGACCTCGCCCCAGCCGTTTTGCAGCAGGCGCCCCGCGACCGGCAGGCCGACCCCGACATAGAGATCCCATAGCGGGCGTGCCAGTCCTCGCGGGACGCCGAACTCGAGGGACGCGATGACTCCTCCTGGCCGTACGACGCGCGCCAGCTCTTTGAGCGTCGCCCCTGGGTAGTCCACGTAGCGGAGCAGGTAGGTGAAAGTGAGGTGGTCGAAGGACGCGTCGGGAAAGGGCACGGACTCCGCCGAGGCCACAACGAGCTCCGTCTGTCGTCCGAGCCTGCGGCGGGCGATCTCGAGCATCTCCTCGCTCTGGTCGAGCCCGGTCACGCGGAAGCCGCGGCGCCGGAGCCCGGCGGCGACGAGCCCCGTACCTGTGGCGACATCGAGCACGTGACCGCGGTCGGCCGGGACGCGCGAGACGAGGAAGCGTCGCCAGCGCGGATCCTGTCCGAGCGAGAGCGTCGCGCCGACCCGATCGTACGAGGGGCCGAGCGGCGCGAACAGCTCGCGGGCGTGGGCGGTGCGCGAAGACACGCGTCGTATTCTGGCGACGTGAGCCTTGCCGACGACATAGAGCAAGTCGCCGGTTTTGCCACGACGTACGCCGAGGCGGGAGATGCTGTTTCCGGAGTGATCGCGACCGAGGCGTTGGGGGGTACGCGCGTCTACTTGTGCGCGTTCGACGACGCCGATGGCCGGCGCAGCTGGCTCGCCGTTCGAGGTGACGGAACTCCCGTCGATAGCAGGGTGGAGCTCCGTGAAGCCGTGTCGGTCGCGGCGCTCTGCGAGGTTGCCACCGACGCCGCTGGCGGAGGAGACCTGGATGCGCTCATCCTTCGACTCGACGAGCTGCGGGTGGCCGAGGCGCCTCCGGGAATCGAGGCGGCCCTGGGAGCCGCTCGCGAGCTTCAAGACGTCCTGGCGGCGCCGCCGCAACTCGCGACGCCGGACCGGCTCGACGAGATCGGCGCCGCCACCCGACGCCTCGAGCGCGAGCTCGACCCGATGGCCGCATCCCCGTTCACGGCTGCGATGAAGTCCTCCCAGAACGCGGTGGGAGAGCTCCAGCGCGAGATCGAGGCCGGCTACAAAGTGACGTTGTCATAGAGGTCGCAGATGCCCGGCCCCTACAATGCGGTGATGGAGGGCAGCGGCTTCTTTCCGTTCGGCGGCGATCCCGAGGAGCTACTCGGGGCGCTGCGCGAGTTCGCCGAGAAGCAGGCGGAGACGGTTCAGGACGCGCAGCGCGAACAGTACGCCACGCTAACGCTCAACACCGCGGTCGAGTTGACCGCGGCTGCGCTCTCACAGATTCAGGCGGAGGGCTCGGCCGACGTGCAGGCGATCGCGCTACGCGAAGCGATGCGTGTGCTCTTTCCTGAAGCGGTCGCGCTCGTGTCGGCTGCCCGCCAGGGCTTCATGCGCTCGTAGGGAAGGAACAGTCGCGCCCATGTGGCCGTGGCGCCGGGCATGCCCGGCGCCTACAGGGATGGACCAGCGAGCAGAGACCAGCCGCCGTCGATCACCAACGTCTGGCCACGGATCATCTCTGCCTCGGGTGAGCAGAGAAACGTGACGGCCGCGGCCACGTCTTCGGGCGAGACGATGCGGCCGGCGGGATTTCGCTTTCCCATCTCGAGCATCGCCTCCTTGTTCGGGAAGTGCTCGAGGGCACCGGTCTCGACGACGCCCGCCGAGGCCGCGTTGACGCGGATCCCGCGCGGGGCGAGCTCGACTGCGAGGTAACGAACGAGGGCTTCGAGGGCGGCTTTCGATGCGCCGACCAGTGTGTAGTTCTCCAGCACGCGGGACGAGCCGAGGCTCGAGATCCCGACGATCGACGCCCCTGCGGGCATCGACGGCGCCGCAGCTCGGGTCAGCGAGAGAAGCGCCCGCGCGTTGGCAGAGAGCGTCCAGTCCCAGTGCTTGTCCTCGGTCTCGAGCGCGGGGCGGATGACTCCGGTCGCCGCCGCGTGAATCAGCACGTCGAGCGCGCCGAGCGCGCCGACTTCCTCCGCGATGCGTTGTGAGGCTACGTTCCCGCGGACGAGGATCGGCTCCGCGCCCAGCTCCGTGAGCTCTGATGCCGTCTCCTCCGCGGCGCGGTCTCCACGCATGTAGCCGATCGCCACCCGGCTTGCCCCGAGCGACGCGAAGCGGAGAGCGATCGCCTTCCCGATCCCACGCGATCCTCCCGTCACGAGGACGGAAGCTCCTTCGAACCTCATTCGCTGGGAAGTTGCGGATCCGAGACGGGCGCGGACGAGGGGACCGTCTCCCACCCGATCCGGCTGCGCGGCTCCGGGGCGGTGTCGGCAGCCAGCGAAGACGAGTATCCGAGCCGGTCGAGCAGCTCCATCTGCTCCTCGCCGTAGCGACGGATCGGGTGCTCGGCTGGAAGATCCTCGACGAGCTCGCGAACGCGAGCGCGGAGTTGATAGGCGAAGTGGGGCGTCGCGGGGCCGACGAGAGCGTCGATGTCGTCACGACTGGGCTCGGCCATTGGCGACAGCCTAACTGCGGGCAGATTGGCGCGAACTTTCCACCCTTACAGGGACAGGCACTGTAAAGACCGCCCCGATCGCTAGCGACGATTGGCAGATCAGCCGTCGAACGCTTCTTTGAGCGTCGCGCTCGAGACACGGGAGTTCGCGTAGTCGGAGGTGCCCTCGTCCAACAGCTCGCGCGCTCCCGCCGTGAGCGTCCCGTAGGCCGCGCCGGCGAGGAGGCTCCCGACCGAGACGCGTCGCACCCCGACCGAGGCGAGCTCCGCGATGGTCGGTCCGTTCGGCAGCGCGAGGACGTTCACCGGCACGTCGACCGCAGCGACCAGAGCGGCGATCTGTTCGAGATCGGTGAGTCCCGGCGCGTAGACGGCGTCGGCGCCGGCATCGCGGTAGGCGATCAGCCGCGCGATCGTGTCGTCGAGGTCGTCGACATCGCGGATGTGGTTCTCCGCGCGGCCGGTGAGCAGCATCGGCTCGGACAGCGCCCGCGCCGCCTCAGCGGCCTCGGACACTCGCGCGGCCGCGACCTCGACAGCGTCGACCGCACCCGTCGCCGGATCGAAGTCCTCGATCGAGAATCCCGCTGCTCCGGCGGCGGCGAGGAGCGCGACGGTCTCGGCAACACCGCCGGGGTCGTCCGGATAGCAGCGCTCGCTGTCGACGTTCAGAGGAAGGGCTGTCGCCTCTGCAAGTGCGCCAACGTGCGCGACCAGCTCCTCACGAGTGACCTTCTGGTCGAGCTTGCCGAGCGCCCAGGCGAATCCCGCGCTCGTCGTGGCGAGTGCCTCGAATCCTGCCGCTGTCAGCAGCTTGGTTGAGCCGACGTCCCAGGGGTTCGGCATCACGAACAGCTCCTCTCGCTCGTGCAGCGCTCGGAAGTGGGCGCGACGATCCTCGGCGGATGCGGTCACTCCGCTGTCTTATCAATTCGGCGTTTCCCTGTCGGCTGGATAGCGTCCGATGATGCGACATCGAGCGGGTGCGACGGATGTCCTTCTCATCGGCGCAGTGGTGATGTGGGCGTTCAACTTCCCGGTGACGAAGTACGTGCTCACGCACGACTTCCAACCGCTCGCCTATGCGGCCGTGCGTTACGGCGTCGCGACCGTTCTCTTTGCGGGGCTTACGATTGCAATCGAGCGGTCGCTCGCCGTTCGCGGAAAGTCGTCCTGGCGCTTTCTCGGGCTGGCCGTCGTCGCACTCCTGCTCAATCAGATCTGCTTCGTCTACGCGCTCGAGCTGACAACCGCGGCGACGGCTGCGCTCATCCTCGGGACGACGCCGGTCTTCACGGTTCTCATCTCGTACCTGATCGGGGTCGAGCGGATCACCGTCCGCGCGGCGCTGGCGGCGGCTGTTTCGTTCAGTGGGGTGGCGCTCGTCGCCGCCGGCTCGGGCGGTGACCTGACAGGCGATCTCGGCGGAAATCTTCTCGCCGTCGGGATGGCCGTGACCTGGGCGGCGTACTCGGTCGCGATTGCGCCGCTGATGCAGAGCTACTCGCCGTACCGGATAAGCGCGGTCATCCTCCTCGCGATGTGGGTTCCGCTCTTCGCTATCAGCGCTCCGCAGACGACAGGACAGGACTATTCGGGTCTCGGCTGGGGCGTGTGGCTCGGGCTCGGCTACGCGATCGTCGGGCCACTGGTGTTGACGAACGTGCTCTGGTTCACGGCGATCGGACGGGTCGGTCCGTCTCATGCCGCGATCTTCGCGAACCTCCTCCCGTTCGCGGCAGCGATTCTCGCCGTCGTGTTCCTCGACGAAACGCTCACCCTGATCCAGATTGCGGGCGGCGTCTTGATCGCGCTCGGGATCCTCGTCGTACGCCGCCGCGCGCCCGTAGTCCAGGCCGCCTAGAATCAGGCGCATGAGCGACCACGACTTCATGCCGATCGACGGCTGGGACCACCTCGAGATCTGGGTCGGGAACGCGAAGCAGGCGGCGTACTTCTACGAGAACGCCTTCGGCTTCACGCGCACGGCCTACGCCGGCCCCGAGACCGGAGTGCGCGACCGAGCCTCCTACGTGCTCGAGCAGGGCGACATACGCCTCGTGCTGACGAGCGGGCTCCGTGGCGACAGCGAAATCTGCAAGTGGGCGGCCACCAAGGGCGACAGTGTCAAGGACGTGGCCCTCGGCGTTCCCGACGCGACCGAGGCATATCGACAAGCGGTGCAACGCGGCGCGCGCGGCATCTCCGAGCCGCACTGGGCCGAGGACGAGCACGGCCGCGTCCAGCTCTCCGCCATCGGAACCTACGGCGACAACGTGCACACGTTCGTCAATCGCTCTGAATACTCGGGGCCATACCTTCCCGGCTTCGTCTCCCTCTCTCCGAACGGGAGCCCGGGCGCCGGAGCGGGCGTGGGCCTGATCTCGATCGACCACGTAGTCGGCAACGTCGAGCTCGGGCGCATGGACGAGTGGGTCGGCTTCTACGAGCGCGTGCTCGGGTTCACGCAGCTCACGCACTTCTCGGACGAGGACATCTCGACCGAGTACTCGGCGCTGATGTCCAAGGTGATGACGGACGGTGAGGGGAAGATCAAGTTCCCGATCAACGAGCCGGCCGACGGGAAGAAGAAGAGCCAGATCGAGGAGTACCTCGAGTTCCACGGCGGCCCCGGCGTGCAGCACGTGGCGATGCAGTCGAACGACATCGTCAAGACGGTCGCGGCGCTCCGCGAGCACGGCGTCCTGTTCATCACGACGCCGGACACGTACTACGACGACGTGGAGGAGCGCGTGGGGGAGATCGACCAGGACTGGGCGGATCTCCGCTCGATGGGCATCCTCGCCGACCGCGACGAGGAGGGCTACCTGCTCCAGCTCTTCACGAAGATCGTCGAGGACCGGCCGACGCTCTTCTTCGAGGTCATCGAGCGCCACGGCTCGCGCGGCTTCGGGATCGGGAACTTCAAGGCGCTCTTCGAGGCGATCGAGCGCGAGCAGGCGCTCCGCGGGAACCTCTAGGTCGCCGCGGCGAGAAGCGCTTCTCCCTCCCTGACGAAGCGCGTGGCGCCGACGCCTCGATAGAAGGCGAGAGCGCGCTCGAGCTGCTCCTCGCCGTCTTCTCGCTCTTCGTGTTCGATCAGGCTCTTCGCGGCCCGCAGACGCGCTTCCGCCTCGTCGGTGAGCGATCCGATCTTCTCGTACACGTCGGCCGCGCGGCCGAAATCGCCGGCGAAGTACCACTTCGCAGCCTCCGCCCACACGGGATCCCTTCGGCTCGTCAAAATGCGACGTTCTTCCACTCCCAGCTCGAACGCCGTGACGGCGATGTACGGCAGGTCGAATCCCGAGCGTAGAGCAAGCGAGTCGAAGATTGCGAGCGACTCGTCCAGCGCGTCACGGGCGTCGTCGGCTCGACCAACCAGCAGGAGCGCCCGTCCGTAGACCCCGAGCGCCGAGGCGAGGACGCTCTGATCGACGGACGACTTCGCCGCCTCGATGCTCGCGACAGCGTCGTCGATCCCCGCATCGTCTCCACGGGAAAGCCTGATCATTCCCCGCGTTTGCAACGAGTGCCAGGCGTGGTAGTGCACACCTTGCACCTCCTCGAGATACGCGTCGGCGGCCTCCAGCGCCTCGTCCCAGCGACCTTGTCGGAAACGCTGCTGGGCCAGCATGCCGGCAAGCATCCGTCGTTGCGGCGTGTTGCCGTAGGACTCGCTCAGTCTGAGCGCCTCCTCGAAGACCGGTACGGAGTCGGTGAAGCGGCCGCGGTGGCGCAGGAAGTGGGCGAGGCTGGCGGTGCCTCGAATCGACTCGGGGGAGCCGATGGAGCGCGCGATCTCGATGCTCTCCTCGAGATCCGCGAAGCCGGCTTCGTCGTGGCCGAGATCCAGCTCTGCGGCGCCGATGCTCGCGAGCGCAGCCGCGCGCAACTCGTCAAGCGCGAGCGATTCTGCGAGTGCCAGCGCATCGCGTGCGATTCTCTCGGACTCCGCGTGGTCCCCAGCTCGCGCCGCACTGCGCGCCAGCAAGCAGAGAAGCGACGCCTTGGTCGGAGAGGGCTCGAGCCCATCGGCAAGAGCCGAAGCGGTTTCGAGATGTCGAGCAGATGAATCGCGCTGCCCGCGGCCGTAGTAGCCGTCGACTAGAAGCGCCTCGGCCTCGGCTGCGCCCTCGCGATCGTTCGCGGCCTGCAGTGCCGCGCTCGCGACGAGGAGCTCTTCCTCACCGCCTCCCTCGGCGATCCAGAGCGCTCGGCCGAGCGCGAGCAGCAGACGTGCTCGTGCCGGATCGGACTCGGGCAGCAAATCGAGAGCGCGTCGATAAAGCCGCGCGGCGGTCGCGAAGGCGTGGAGAGCGAGAGCCCGATCTCCGGCCTGCTGCGCCGCCACGAGCGCGCGTCCTCGAAGATCGGCGACGTCGAGCCCGGCTACTCCCGCGAGGTCGAGAGCGGCCAGGTAGTGGTGGGCGAGCAGCTCGGCGTGGTCGTCCTGTCTCCCGAGTGACTCGATCCAGCCCGCGACTCTGAGGTGTTTCTGGGCCCGCACGGCTCGCGGGATTGCCGCATACGCCGCATCTCGAACGAGAGCGTGGGCGAAGACCCATTCGGTTTCGCCGGTGACCGAGGCCTCGCGGGAGCGGCGCACGAAGACCTTCCGCTCGAGCGCGCGCAGGAGCTCGTCGACGGTCCAGCGATCGTCTCCGCTCGCGGCCGCGATGGCTCCCGACCAGAAGACGCCGCCCGTCACCGAGGCGTCCTGGGCGAGTCGCTTCTCGGCCTCGGGGAGGGCGTCGAGCCGCGCGACGATCAGCGCCTGGACCGTTTCCGGAACGTCGTGCATGTCTCCTCGCTCGGCCACCATCCGCACGTATTGCTCGGCGTAGAGCGGGTTTCCACCCGCTTGATCGAGCAATGCCGAGCGAGCGGC
>Ga0136621_1001198_pt1 | contig 10550 bp, 11 predicted proteins | sample AntDryUQ445A2306_FD_104673 | JGI IMG/M metagenome (GOLD analysis project Ga0136621, IMG submission 104673) | Polar desert sand microbial communities from Dry Valleys, Antarctica - metaG UQ445A (23.06) | ecosystem: Environmental > Terrestrial > Soil > Desert | place: Antarctica: Dry Valley...
CGGCTGTACCTCGACCACGACCGGCTGCTGGCGCAGGAGGGCGCGCTCGACGCCGGCGAGCTCGTGCTGCGCGCGATCGCGATGCTGCGCGAGCGCCCGGAGGTCCGCGCGCGCGTCGCCGAGCGCTACCGCCACGTGCTCGTCGACGAGCTCGCCGACCTCGGGTTTGCGCCGGCGCTGCTCGTCGAGCTGCTCGCCGCCGAGCACGAGAGCCTGACCGCGACGGCCGACGACGACCAGGCCGCGCGGCGGATCCGCGCGGCCGCTTGCAAGAACGTGCGCGACTTCGAGCGCGCCCATCCGCACGCCGAGATCGTGCGCCTGGAGCGCTCGCTGCGCTGCCCGCAGCGCGTGCTGGACGCGGCGCGCGCGATCGTCGAGCCGATCGCCGAGCGCCTCGGCACGCCCGTCTCGGGTGCAGCCGGCGGCACGGTGCGCTTCTGGCGCGCGGCCGACGAGCGCGCGCAGGCGCAGGCGGTCGCGGCAGAGGTCGAGCGGCTCGTGCGCGACGGGGTCGCCGCCGAGCGCATCGGCGTGCTCGTGCGCTCGCTGCGCGACGAGGGCCGCGACGTCGCGGTCGCCTTCGAGGAGCGGGCGATCGGCTATCGCACGGTCGGCGAGGCAGACTTCTTCGCCCAGACGGAGGTCCGCGACGTGCTCGCCTGGCTGCGCCTGCTGGCAGACCCGACGGATTCGGGCGCGGTCGTGCGGGCGCTCGCCCGGCCGCCGGTCGCGCTGCGCTCCGTCGATCTCGCGCGCTGCGTGCAGATCGCTCGTCGCCGCAAGCTCGACATGGTGTCGGCGCTCGTCGCGGCGACCGAGTCGCCGCAGCTTCCGCCCGAGGCGCGCGAGCGCATCCACGCCTTCCTCAAGCTCTACCGCGAGTCGGCGCGCACGCTGGACTCCGACCGCCCGGACCTCTTCGTGCACCGCCTGATCGAGCGCCTCGGGCTGCGTCGCCAGCGGGTCTTCAGCGCGCAGGCCGACATCGTCGAGCGGCTCGTACACCTCGCGCGTCTGGGGGAGCTCGCGAGCTCCTACGCGCGCCGCGCGCGGCATGCCACGCCGCGCGACTTCGCGCGCTACGCCGCGGCCGTCGCGGAGACCGAGCTGCGCGACGAGGACGGCGCGCCGCCGCGCGAGGGCGCGGTCCAGGTCATGGCGCTGGACGGCGCCGCGGGGCGCGAGCTGGACTGGGTCTTCGTTCTCGGGCTGGCCTCGGCGCGCATGCCCGGGGCACGTCTGCGGGCGAGCGAGCCGATTCCCGACGCGCTGCTGCGCGAGGCGCTCGGACCAGACGACCGCGGCGCCCATGTGGCGTCGATGCGCCGGCTGCTGCACGTCGCGATGACGCGCTCCAGGGGCGGCCTCGTGCTCGCCTATCCGGCGCGCTCGGCGAGCGGCGCCGCGCAGCCCCCGTCGCCGTTCGCCGAGGAGGCGCGGGCCGCGGTCGGCGGGGAGTGGACGGAGCTCGAGGAGGAGCTCTTCGGCCCCGCCGAGGCACTGCACGCGACGTTCGGCGCGCTGCGCGACGAGCTGCTGGCGGACGTCGCACGCGTCGGCAAGGGGCTCGGCGACCTGCGCCTGGACACCGACCTCGACGTGACGCACGCGGTCGCGCGCTACCTCGAGCTCGTGAAGCTCGCGGCGCTGATCGAGCGGCCGGAGGGGCAGTCGGTGGCCGACGCGCTCGTGGCGGTCAACGAGCGCCTGCAGGCGTCGCTGTCGCCGATGCAGCGCGAGGTGCTCGCGACCTCGACGCTCGACGACCTGCTGCTGGACGCCGAGCGCGACGACCGCGCTCGCGCCGCCGCCCGCGCGGCGCGCAGCGAGCCGTCGCTGATCGCGTTCCTGCCGCGCCGCGGCCAGGGGCTGGCGCTGTCGGCCTCGGACATCGAGACCTATCGCGCGTGCCCGCTGCGCTACAAGTTCGCGCGCGTGCTGCGCGTGCCGCAGGAGCCGACGCTGAACCAGCGCTTCGGGATCCTCGTGCACCAGATCCTCGAGCGCTACCACCAGGCGCAGGGCGACTCGCAGGCGGACATCCTGGGCCTGCTCGACGGCGCCTGGCGCCAGCACGGCTTCGGCGACTCCGACGAGGAGCGCCAACTGCGGGGCAAGGCGGGGACGGCGCTACGGCGCTATCAGCAGCGTCTCGCCGACGAGCCGGTGCAGCCCGTCTGGTTCGAGCGCGCGTTCACGTTTGCAATGGGCCACCACACGCTGCGCGGCCGCGTCGACCGCGTCGACCGGCTGGCCGACGGCGGCTACGAGCTGATCGACTACAAGACCGGCCGCCCGCGCTCGGCCGCCGCGCTGAAGGAGGACGTCCAGCTGTCGCTGTACGCCGTCGCCGCGCGCGAGGCGTGGCAGCTCGACGCCAGCCAGCAGGCCTACCTGTACGTGCTCGACGACCAGAAGGTCCGCGTTCCGAGCGACGAGATCGACGCCGCCTGGATCGCCGACACCGTCGAGGAGGTCGCCGGCGCGATCCTGTCGCAGGACTTCGAGCCGACGCCCTCGCACGCGGCCTGCTCGATGTGCGACTTCCGGATCGCGTGCCCGGCGGGCGAGCGCTGAGCGGCGGCTCGATGCCCGGCTGGTCTCGTCTTGGTCACATCACGGGCGCCGTTCGGACCTAGCGTCGCACCCTAACGGTTCACGGCGCTCGGAGAGGATCTGCATGCGGGGCAATCAGGCGAAGTGGTGGAGGCAGCGGCTGGCGGTGGGAGTCGCGATCGGCGCGAGCCTCACGATCGCGACGGTCGTGCTGGTGGCCGGAGGCCCGGCCGGTGCCCAGACGGGCCAGACAGTCGTCTTCGCGCTCGGTGACGGCGCGGACAACGGCTCGGCCTCCGTCGCGCTTGCGAACTACGTCAAGGCGCAGAACCCGAACCGCTTCTTCTACCTCGGCGACGTCTACGAGACCGGCACGGCGTCGGAGTTCTCCTCGAAGTACGAGCCGATGTATGGCTCGATGGCCTCGAAGACCGATCCGGTGATCGGCAACCACGAGTACGCCAACCGCTCGACCGGCTACTACGCCTACTGGAAGAGCAAGCGCGGCTGGACCGAGACGCAGGCCAAGCACCGCTCCTATGTCGACGCCGCGTCCGGCTGGCAGATCATCGCCTACTCCTCGGAGACCGACATGGCCGCGGAGGGCAACTGGGTCGCGGGCGAGGTCGCCAAGCGCGGGGGCACGTGCCGGATCGTCATGGCGCACAAGGGTCGCCACGTCGTGCCTGACAGCTCGCACGACGACAACTCCAACCAGGAGCCCGTCTGGTCGAAGATCGTCAACAAGACGGCGATCAACCTCGTAGGCCACAACCACATCTACGGCCGGCTGGCGCCGATCAGCGGCGTGAACGTGTTCGTGTCCGGTGCCGGCGGGCACGGCCTGCGCTCGCTCGGAAGCCAGCACCACACGGTGGCCAAGACGAAGACCGGCGTCGCCACGGCGACGCGACTCGTGCTGCGCCGCGGCGCGGCCGACTTCAAGCAGGTCGACCGCTACGGGACCGTCTACGACTCGGGCACGATCGGCTGCACGCCGGTGTAGGTCTCTCGCGACGGCGGCTCGAGCGTCAGCGCGGCGCTCGAGCTCGCGTCGCGTCAAGCGCAACGAGACGCGGTCGTTCATCGACATCCTCGACGGCGGTGCCGACAACGCCGAGGACGGCCACAGCGACCGGCGCGGAGAGCGCGGCGACCGCAACGTCGAGCTGCTGGTCAGGCATCCGCACGCGCGCAGCAGCGCACCCTGACCGCAGTCGTGCTACCGCTCAGGCCCCTGCTGGCGCAGAAAGCGCTGGAACTCGCTGGCGATCGCGTCGCCTGAGGGCAGGTCACCGGGGCCCAGGGGGCGGGTGTCCTGGCCGGCGGCCTCCTCGAGGCGCTCGACGAACGCCTGGACCTCGGGGTCGGACTGCACGGCACGCGAGACCTGGCGCTCGTAGTCGCCCGTCGCGTTCTCGAGGTCAGTCGCGTCGACGGACACCGCGACGAGGCTCTCGATCTTGCGCACGAGGGCAAGCGCGGCCTTCGGATTCGGCGCGGCGGCGACGTAGTGCGGGACGCTCGCCCACAGGCTCGCGGACGGCAGCCCGGCCTCGGTGCAGGCGGTGTGCAGGACGCCGACGATCCCCGTCGGGCCCTCGTACGTCGTCTCCGCGAGGGCGAGCTTTTCGACGAGCGCCTCGTCGGATGCCAGGCCCGTGATCGAGACCGGACGCGAGTGCGGGACATCGGCGAGCAGCGCGCCCATCGTGACGACCAGCTGCGTCCCGAGCGCCTCGGCCAGATCGATGATGTGCTGGCAGAACGAGCGCCAGCGCATCGACGGCTCAGGACCCTGGACGAGGATCAGGTCGCGCGGCGCACGCGGCACGCGCGCCGCGTAGATCTCGATGCCCGGCCACGTGATCTCGCGCTTGCGGTCGTCGGTGAAGGCGATCTGCGGTCGCGTGGACTGGAAGTCGTAGAAGTCCTCCGGATCGATGCGCGCGAAGCGCTCGGCTCCCAGCGACTCCCCGATGAAGGTCAGGGCGGCCGACGCGGCGTCGCCGGCGTCGTTCCAGCCGCTGAAGGCGCAGATGATCGCGGGGGCGCGGAGCCCGTCGGGGCGACTCTCCCAGATCAACGGCTGCATCCGATTGAAGGTACATCATGGACGAATGCCGTCGGCCACCTGCTCTGACACGTCGCAGCCATGACCGTCGCCACGCTGCGCGCCGGGCAGGAGGTCGAGGGTGTCTTCGCGTGCACGCGCAAGGACCGCCTGCTGTCGCGTGCCGGCACGCCGTACCTCGCGGTCGAGCTGCGCGACCGCACGGGGGCGGTTCAGGGGCGCGCGTTTCGCGACGCCGACGTGCTGTCCGGGCGCTTCGAGCGCGGCGACCTCGTGCGCGTCGCCGGTCGCGTCGCGCGCTTTCGCGACGAGCTGCAGGTCGACCTGCGCACGATCGATCGCGCCCCCGATGGCGAGGCCGATCCGGCCGCATTCCTGCCCGTCGCCTACCGCGACCTCGACGAGCTCGACGGCTTCCTCGAGCACCTCGCGCGCGAGGTTCACGACACCGGCCTGCGCGCGCTGCTCGCAGCGCTGCTCGACGACGGCGCCCTGCGCGCGCAGTGGCGCCTGGCGCCCTGCACGCGAAACGGCCACCACGCCTACCTCGGCGGCCTGCTGGAGCACACCGTCGCGGTCGCGACGCTCGCGCTGGAGACCTGCGCGCTGCACCCGCGGCTGGACTCCGATCTGCTCGTCACCGCGGCACTCGTCCACGATCTCGGCAAGACCCGCGAGTTCACCTACGGCGCGGAGATCGGCGTGACGGACGCCGGGCGCCTTCTCGGGCACGTCGAGCTCGGCCTCGCACTGCTGCGCGATCGTGCGGCAGGGCTGGCGGCGCTCGACGCGGGGCGCTTCATCGCGCTGGCGCATTGCGTCCTGTGCCACCACGGCGCCGACGGGAACCCGGGCCCACCCACCCGGCGCTTCGGATCCGCCGAGGCGCTGGCGCTGTATCGCCTCAACGCGCTCGACGCCTCGGTCAAGGACGCGCTGGAGCACGGGCTGGCGCCGCGCGGCTCCTCCTGATGTCAGGTCCGGGTGTGGCTTTGCGACCAGTGCGCCTGCGCTGCCCGGTCGGCTGCAGCGGCGGCGTGTTCTCGCGCTTCTTCGGCGGTACGCGGGTGTTCGCGTTCGGCCGCGGCACGCACACGCTGCGCCTGCCCGTCATGCTCGGCAAGCGCCGCAGCGTACGGCTGGACCTCGACGTGTCCGTCGGCAACGGCCGGTCGGTCGGCGAGACGATCAGGGTGCGTCGCTGAGCGCGCCATGCGGGAGCGCCGTCGAGGGTCGGTGGTTGCGGCAGACTAGGCTGCGACGCACGTGCCGCGCTTCGCAGCGAGATCGTGGTGCGAGGGGCCGGGGAGTCCGAAGCCGCGGTGATCAGCTCCTGCCGCGCCGAGATCCGCTCGCGCAGCGCGCATGTGCGCAACGGCAGGATCGGCGTGCGCGTGCGGTGCCCGCATGGCTGCACGGCCTTGCGTCCGTCGAGCTCATCGGCGCCGTCACGAAGAGGTCTCGCTGGCCGCGGGTACGCATACGCTGCGACTGCGGGTCGCGCTGGGCAGGCGCGCCCGCGCGCGTGTGCGCGTCGAGCTGGAGGTCGACAGCGCTCAGACCAAGTCGGCCCGAATCAGCGTGCGTCGCTGAGCGCGCGCCGCGCGAGCTGCGCGGCGACGAACAGGATCAGCAGCGCGAAGCCGACCTCGAGCGCGCGCTCGGACACGGCGTTCGCGAGCGCGGCGCCGCCCACGGCACCGGCGACGGCGAGCACGCCGAGCGTCAGCCCCGTCCGCAGGTCGACGTTTCCCTGCGCGCGCTGGCGCGACGCGCCGACGATCGCCACCGGGATGATCGCCAGCAGCGACGTCGCCTCGGCGTCGAGCTGGCTCAGGCCGAGGCCGATCGTCAGCGCCGGAACGAACAACGCGCCGCCGCCGACGCCGAGCAGGCCGGCGACGACACCCGCCACGAGCCCGATGAGCATCGCCTCGATCACCGCAGCAGCAGGTCTCCGGCGACGACGACGAGCAGTCCCGCGAACAGCAGCGAGATCGCACGCGTCGAGATGCGCCGTTGCAGCCCCGTGCCGGCGAGCACCCCCGCGACCGCGGGCAGGCCGACGAGCATGCCCTCGCGCAGGTGGACGTTGCCGTAGGCGCCGTGCACCGCGGTCGCGACGACGGCGATGATCGCGATCGCAGCCAGCGAGGTGCCCGTCGCCTCGCGCTCTCCGAATCCCAGCCAGAGCACCAGCAGCGGCACGATCACGACCCCGCCGCCGACGCCGAACAGGCCGCTGAAGAGGCCCGCCGCGGTTCCGATCGCCGCGAGCCTGAGCGTTCGGCGCGACGGCATGCTCGGCATACTAGAAGCCATGTCCGCCGCCGCCGCGATCGCCGAGGCACTCGCTCCCATGCGCGCCGATCCCGACCGCGCGGCCGTCCTGCTCGACATCGACGGGACGCTCGCGCCGATCGTCCGCCATGCCGACGACGCGCACGTCCCCGAGCCGACGCGCACACAGCTGATCGCCGTCGCCAAGCGCTACGCCGTCGTCGGCTGCATCAGCGGCCGGCAGGCGTCGATCGCGCGCCGGATCGTCTCGCTGGGCTCGATCGCGTACGTCGGCAACCACGGCTCGGAGCTGCTGGCGCCGGGCGGCACAGAGGTCGAGATCGATCCGGAGATCGCCGCTCACGAGCCGGCGGTGCGCCGCTTCGCGGCCGCCGTCTACACGCGGGAGCTGCAGCGCCTGCGGGTGCGCGCCGAGGACAAGCGGGCGATCGCGGCCTTCCATTGGCGCGGGGCTCCCGACGAGGCCGCCGCGGAGGCCGCGGTCGAGGCGATCGCAGAGCAGGCCGAGGCCGAGGGCCTGTACATCCACTGGGGGCGCAAGGTGCTGGAGATCCGCCCGCCGGTCGAGATGAACAAGGGCCGCGGGGTGCGCCGTCTGCTGGCCGGCCGCGAGCTCGCCGTCGGCCTCTACGTCGGCGACGACAAGACCGACCTCGACGCGTTCGACGGGCTGCACGAGCTCGTGCGCGAGGGCGAGCTGGGTGCCGCCGTCTGCGTCGGCGTGCGCTCGGACGAGACGCCCCTGCAGCTCGAGCAGGCAGCCGACCTGCTGGTCGACGGGCCCGTCGGCGTGCGCGAGATGCTCACCGCCCTGCTGGCGTAGCTTGGACGGATGCGCTTCGTCGACTTCCTTCGCGCGGCGGTGCTGCTGTGTGCCGGGGCGGCGACGTCGCTCGCTGCCGTCACCGTCCTGTCGTCGGGCTCGAGCGCCTCGGGTGACACGCTCGTGCTCGTGATCGCCGGCTGGTGGCTGATCGCCTCGCTGTACGGCGCGTGGCTCGGCCGCCAGGCGCAGACCAACTCGCCGATCGCGCGCCTGCTCACAAGCGCGAAGTCGACGACCTCGCTGCCCGAGCAGCGTCCCGGCGCGCTGCTGCTCAACCGCATGTGGCCGCTGCTGCTGTCGACGGTGCTGGCGCTCGGGCTCGGCCTGCTCGCGCCGCAGATCCCGGGGATCGCCACGGGCTTTGCGATCATCGCCGCGCTTGCCTGGCGCCGCCAGGAGGCCGCCGTGTCGGCGATCGAGGAGCGTGACGGGGTCGCGTTCTACGTCGAGCCGACGTCGCCGCTGAAGCCGATCAAGCTGATCCGCGCGCCGGGCTTCCGGCGCGACATGGTGTCGGTCGACGGCGCCGCGCGCTGACCGTCAGCGCAGCAGGCCGGCCAGCCCGACCAAGAGCGGTGCGAGCACGAGCGCGGGCAGGAAGTTGCCGACCCTGACGTCCTTGAGGTCGAGCAGCTTCAGCGAGATCCCGATGATCAGCACGCCGCCGGTCGACGTCATCGCGTCGAGCGCCTCGCCGCGCAGGATGCCGTCGAACAGGCCCGCGCCGAGCGTCAGTGCGCCCTGCACGAGGAGCACGGTGACGGCGGCGAGGGCGACGCCGAAGCCGAGCGTCGATGCGAGCGCGATCGACGCGAAGCCGTCGAGCAGGGACTTCGTCGCCAGCGGCTCGAGGTTGCCGCGCAGGCCGTCCTCGAACGAGCCGATGACCGTCAGCGGGCCGACGCAGAACAGCAGGCTGGCGGTGAAGAACGCCTCGCTGACCGTCGAGCGCGAGCCGTCCTTCTGCACCCGGGCCTGCAGGCGATCGCCGAGCCGGCTCAGGCGTTGCTCGATCTGCAGCGCCTCGCCGATCAGGCCGCCGAGCAGGATCGCGCCGAGCACGTAGAGCGGGCTCGTGGCGCGCCACGCCAGCGCGAGGTCGATCCCGACGACGGCGGTCACGAGCCCGAGCCCGGCAAGCACGCGCTCCTGCAGCCCCCTGCCGAGGCGGCTGCCGACGGCGACGCCGATCGCCGTGCCGGCGAGCACCGCGACGACGTTGATGACCGTGCCCATCACGCGATGCAGGAGGATGGCAGGGTGGGTGGGAACGCATAGCGGCCGACGTCCTCCTCGTCTCGCTCGGCTCGACGGCCGGTCTGCGCGCCGCCGACGCCGAGCTCGCGGATGCCCTGCGGCGCGCCGGAGCGAACGTGGCGAAGGTGACCGCGCGCGCGCCGCGCGAGGTGCGCACGCTCGCGCTGACCGACCTCGGCTGGGCGCGCGCGGCGCGGGCGGCGGCGATCGCCGGCATCGCCGAGCACGCCCCGCGGGTGATCGTCTACTGCACCGGGACGGCCGCGCTGCTGTGGCCGCGCCCCGGTGCGATTCGCTACGACGCCCCGGCGGCCGCCAACCGCCCCGGCCGCCATGGCGTCTGGCAGCGCCCGCTGGAGCGCCGCCGCCTGTCGGCCGCGCCACTGCTGGTGCCCGTCGACGCGGGGACGCTCGCCGAGACGCCGTCCCCGCACGCCCCCGCCGTCGTCGTCCCGATCCCGGTCGAGTCGTCGGGCCCGGCCGCCGCCGAGCGCGACATCGCCGTGCTCACGTACGCCGCCAACCCGCACAAGAAGGGCCTCGACCACGTGCTCGAGGCCTGGTCGCGCGCTCGCCGCGACGGCGAGCAGCTCGTCGTCGCCGGCGCCGACCTGCGACTCGATGCGCCTGGCGTGCGGGTCGCGGGGCGCCTGGAGCCGCAGGCCTACCGCGCGCTGCTGCGCCGCGCGCGCGTCTTCGTCTGCGCCCCGCGGCGCGAGGACTACGGGATCGCCCAGCTCGAGGCGCTCGTCGACGGCTGCGTGCTCGTCACGACGACGGCTCCGGGACCCTATGCGGCCCTGCCGCTCGCCCGCGCGCTCGACCCACGCCTCGTCGTCGAGCATCCCGGCGCGCTCGGCGCGGCGCTGCGCGTCGCGCTCGACACGCCGGCGCCGCACTACGCCCGGCGCGCCGGCGCCGCGATCGAGCCCTTTCGACGCGCCGCGGTCGACGCCGTCGTTCGTGACGAGCTGCTTCCGCGATTGTTGGAAGGCGGGTGAGTCTTCAGGTCGCCGCCACGCCGTCGGCCGCGCTGCGCAGCCTGGCGATGTCGATCTTGCTCATTCCCATCATCGCCTCCATCGCTCGCTGCGCGCGTCCCTGGTCGGGGTCGGTGAACAGCTCCTCCATTCCGTCCGGCACCACCTGCCAGGACAGGCCGAAGCGATCCTTCAGCCAGCCGCACGGTCCTTCCTCGCCGCCCTCGGTCAGCACCTCCCAGTAGCGGTCGATCTCGTCCTGGGTCTCGCAGGTGATCTGAAACGAGACGGCCTCGTCGAACTCAAACTGCGGGCCGCCGTTGATACCTACGAAGCGCTGGCCGTCGAGCTCGAACTCCACGGTCATCACCGTGCCGGCCGGACGCGGGCTGCCTTCGGTGTAGTGGGTGATGTACACGATGCGCGAGTTGGGAAAGACGGAGACGTAGAAGCTCGCGGCCTCCTCGGCCTCGAGGTCGAACCACAGGTTCGGCGTGATCTTCGGCATGGCACGGATCCTCCGGTATTGCGGGAAGGCTGCCCGCGATGAGTA
>Ga0136621_1001200_pt1 | contig 10543 bp, 11 predicted proteins | sample AntDryUQ445A2306_FD_104673 | JGI IMG/M metagenome (GOLD analysis project Ga0136621, IMG submission 104673) | Polar desert sand microbial communities from Dry Valleys, Antarctica - metaG UQ445A (23.06) | ecosystem: Environmental > Terrestrial > Soil > Desert | place: Antarctica: Dry Valley...
GGAGGCGGTGACATCTCCGTGGATCCAGACGGAGGGGCCGTGCCACCTCGCCGCCAGGGCTGCTGCCCACACCTCGGTCGCAGCGTCGGTGTCGACCTCGCCCGTCAGGGCCGAGATCGCTTCTCTCGCCTCGCTGTCGTAGGTGGCCAGCGGCCCGCCGCGAAAGAAGTTGTGCTTCCCGGGTGCCGGCCCGCCTGCGGGGTCGATCTCGTAGAGGGCTGCGAGGAAGCCGGCCAGGTCGGTCGCGAAGCGGTCGAGATCCGCAACCCGCTCCACCGTCGCGTGCCCGCCCAAGAGCCACCGGTACACCGACCACGGCCTCGGGAATCCGCGACCGGGAGCGCCTTTCGCCAGCGGCTCCGGGATGGGAAGGGGCAGGTGCGGCGCGAGGATCGGCAACCACCGGTGCTCCTTGTCCACCTGCAGGACGTACCCGTCGGCGCTCGGTAGTCGAACGGACAGGTCCTCGCCGAGTCGGAACGTCGTGTTGTCCCACCCGTCGAGCTCCACCGGCGCGACAGGAAGGTGAGCCCACTGAGGAAACTGGGCCGCGACCAACCGGGACACGAGTACTGCCGTGATCGCCGCCTTGTCCACGACTGCATCGTATGTCGGTCGCCTCGACCCACAGCTGATCCGCGAGGCTCCGTGATCGCGGTCGAAGGACGACTCGCGCAGCTGGGGACGTTGCGCCGCAAACGCCGAACACGCCGGGCCACCGGGAGCAGCCCGGTGGCCCGTGACACATGCCTGCTCAGCGAAAGCGTGGGCGGCGGCCGGTGTGAAGTAGAGCTACGACGCGGGCTCGGGCTTGATGATCCCGAACGTCGCGCCCTGCGGGTCGCGGAGGACGGCGATCCGACCAACCTTGGGGACGTCCATCGGCTCCATCAGGACAGAGCCGCCGAGCCCCTTCGCTTTCGCGGTCGTCGCGTCCGGGTCGGCAACGGCGACGTACGGCTGCCAGTGCGGCGGCACCGTGTCGTCGGGGAGGGTCATGAATCCTGCGATGCCCGTCTCGCCGCGGTTGAAGATCCTGTAGCCGCCGTACTCGGGCCCCATGTCGCTCGCCGTCCAGCCGAAGACCTCCTCGTAGAAGCGCTGTGCGCCGTCGGCGTCGGTCGTGCCGAGCTCGTCCCAGACGAAGACTCCCTCGGAGCCAGAGCCTTCGCTTGCGGGCTCGTAGGCGCTGAGAGAGGCGCCCTGTGGGTCGCGGATGATCGCCATGCGTCCGACCTCGTCCAGCTCGAAGGGGCCGGCCGCGAGCTTGCCGCCTGCGCTCTTCGCCTTCTCGATCGTCTCGTCCAGGCTCTCGACCCGGACGTGGCTGAGCCAGTGCGGTGGCGGCGCTCCCTCCATCGCCTTCGCGAAGCCGCCGTGGGTCTGGCCGCCTGACGAGATCATCGTGTAGTCGACCTCCCCCGGCTTGAACACCTCCGTGCCCCAGCCGAACAGCTGCGTGTAGAAGTCCTGCGCCTGCTTCGGGTCTGACGAGACCTGCTCGTGCCACACGAACTTGCCTACGGTGGCTGCGACTGTGCTCATCTGCTCGACCTCCTTGTCGATGGGTCCGCTACGCGTGCGGACTGATCTTCGGTTTTCGAGACGTGAGACTGCGACCGAAGCCGAAAATCATCGCTCATGCCGGTTCGTTGCCGCGCTCGAACCCGTGCTCCTGGAGCCACGCCTTCGCGACACGCTTCTGCGCCCTCGTGAGCCACGCCTCGACCACCAGGTCGTGCAGCTCGTCCCGATCGACCCGGGCCAGATCCGGGATCCGCATCAACACAGCCGGGTAGCCGTCGAAATGCGGCGTCGTGAAGAATACGCCGCGGTCGTCGGCGAGCAGGAGCTCCTTCATGCCCTCGTCGGCGACGCGGAACATCAACACGTCGTCGAGCCGCTCGCCCGTCTGCGGCTCGATGGCGTCGCGCCTGCGGCTGCGATGGCAGCAGAACAGCTTGCCGTGGACGAGGTACGACGGCCTGCCGTCGTCGGACACGTCCATCGACGTATTCGGCAGCGCGAGCGCGAGCTCGTCGAGGTCGGCCATCGTCGTCATGGCGCTACCTTGCCAGGTCGAGGTCCGGACAATCCGCGCCGCGCGTTGTGCCGTGGCGACGCTTGGCGGAGCCGATCGACGACGACTGTGAAGATAGGGAGCGTGGACGAGCAGCGACTTCACCGAGCAGACGTCGATCGGGCGGCCGGCGGTGGGGGTTCCCCACCCGTTGCCGCAGAACCCGCGATGGCCGCAGCCTTCGGCGCGCGTGCGGTCGTGCTCGTCGAGGGGACGAGCGACCAGGTCGCGCTCGAAGCGCTCGCCGGGCGCCGTGGTCGGAATCTCGACGCCGAGGGCATCTCCATTGTGCCGATCGGGGGTGCGCAGGCCATCGGACGCTTCCTCGATGTGTTCGGCCCTCAGGGGCTTGACGTCAAGCTGGCGGGTCTCTGTGACGCCGCGGAGGAGAGCGAGTTCCGGCGCGGGCTAGAACGGGCCGGGCTCGGCTCCGACCTCGCTCGCGCCGACATGGAAGCGCTCGATTTCTACGTGTGCGTCGCGGACCTGGAGGACGAGTTGATCCGCGCTCTCGGTGCCTCCGAGGTGGAACGGGTCGTCGACGCTCAGGGCGACCTTGGATCCTTCCGCACCCTCCAGAAGCAGCCTGCGTGGCAAGGACGGCCGGTTGAGGAGCAGCTCCGGCGCTTCATGGGCAGCGGCGGCAGGCGGAAGATCCGGTACGCACGTTTGCTCGTCGATGCGCTGGAGCTCGCGCAGGTGCCCCGGCCGCTGGATCTCGTAGTCGCGCAGGTCTGATCAAGAGGAGTGTTCGGGCTCGCCGCGTTCGCGGCGCGGGTGGCGTTCATAGGATTGGGCGCATGGCGATCCGTGAGGTGCGTGCTTCGGGCCTGGAGTGCCTGGCTCTCGCGACGGAGCTCCTTCAGCGCGCTCGGCTGGTGGACGCGGAGGCGGGGGTGTGGGAAGCCGCTGATCTGCAGTGGTGGTGGCGCACGCCTCGGCGCTCGGACACGATCGACCAGCTCTTCTGGATCGATGGCGAGGGGCCCGTCGCTGGCGTCGTACTGACGGACTGGGGTCGAGCATGGGGGTGCGATCCGATCGTCGTTCGCGGTGTCTCGACCATTCCGCTTCCCACGGTCTGGGCGCGCGCCGTCGAAGCCATCGATGCATTGGGGCTCGAAGCGGTCGAAGTGCTCGCCCGTGACGACGACTTCGAGCTGTTGGGCCTGCTGGCCGGCGCCGGCTTCGCCGCCGACGACGACCGATCCGGGGTCACGTGGATGGATGCCCAGGACCGGGCCGACGTGGCCGCTCTGCCGGAAGGATTCGCGCTCGTGGATCGCGCCGAGGAGACGACCAGGCCGCACCCCATGCGAGGACGAAGCGGTGAAGGGGTCGAAGTCCGACTCCGGCAGTGCTCGCTCTACGACCCGGCGCTCGACCTCGCCGTCGAGACTGACGACGGTCAGGCCGCCGGTTACGCGCTCTTCTGGTTCGACCCCGTGACCGAAGTTGGGATGGTGGAGCCGATGAGAGTCGAGGATGCGTACCAGCGGAGAGGTCTGGCCCGTGCGATGCTCACCGCGGGTCTCGATCGGCTGGCGAGGCGAGGCGCGCGCCGCCTGAAGGTCGGCTACGGCACCGACGCGGCACGCGGGCTCTACGTCGGCGCCGGCTTCCGGGTCACCTCTACGAGCAGGTCGTACACTCGGAGGAGACCCGTTGGCTGCGAGGACACCGCCGAGTGAACCGCCAGTTCGCCGGCGACCGTTAGCGCCCCGGCACGGCCCGTCCTCAGGCGTCCTGTGCTTTACTCCCGGGAACAGCGCCGACCACCAAGGAGCAGAGATGCGCGCAGCGTTCATGTCCATCGAGAAGGCCTTTTTGACCTATTCGGAGGGTATGACGCTTGCTTCGCAGAACGCTCAACTTGGGGATCTTGGCGCATGTAGACGCCGGTAAGACAACTCTCACCGAGCGGCTGCTGTACGCAGCCGGCGTCATCGACGCGATCGGCAGCGTCGATGATGGCACCACCCAGACCGATTCCCTAGCGCTCGAACAGCAGCGCGGCATCACGATCAAGTCTGCCGTCGTGTCCTTCGCGATCGATGACGTCACGGTCAACCTGATCGACACGCCCGGCCACCCGGACTTCATCGCCGAGGTGGAACGGGTTCTGAGTGTCCTGGACGGTGCGGTGCTGGTGGTCTCCGCCGCCGAGGGCGTGCAGCCGCAGACACGCCTGCTGATGCGCGCGCTGCAGCGGCTGCGCATTCCGACGCTCCTGTTCGTGAACAAGATCGACCGCGCCGCCGCGGGTTACGAGCGCGTGCTGGAGGCGATCTCGGAGCGACTGACGCCTGCGATCGTCGCGATGGGATCCGTCGACGGCCTCGGAACGCGAGCCGCCCGGTTCACGCCGTGGGGCGCCGGCGACGCCGCCCTCCGGATGAGGCTGACCGAAATCCTCGCCGAGGAGGACGATTCGATCCTGGCCGCGTACGTCGAGGACGACGGGATCCCGTATCGACGGTTGCGCGAGGAGCTCGCGACGCAGACACGGCAAGCGCTGGTGCATCCCGTCTTCTTCGGGTCGGCGATCACGGGCGCGGGTGTGGATTCGCTGATGGTCGGGCTCGCGGAGCTGCTGCCTGCGGCCGAGGGAGACGCCGACGGCCCCGTGTCGGGCACCGTTTTCAAGATCGAGCGGGGTCCTGCCGGTAACAAGATCGCCTACGTCCGCATGTTCTCCGGCATCGTCCGAACACGCGATCGGCTGCACTTCGGCCGCGACGCCGAGGAGAAGGTGACCTCGATCAGCGTCTTCGACCGCGGCTCGGCCGCCCCGCGCGCCTCGGTGTGCGCGGGGGAGATCGGAAAGCTCTGGGGTCTCGGCGAGATCCAGATCGGCGACGCGGTCGGCGGATCGCGGACGGCCGTCGAGCATCATCATTTCGCCCCGCCGACGCTCGAGACGGTGGTCGTTCCGCGCAATCCCGGCGACAAGGGGGCGCTCCGCGTCGCGCTCGCCCAGCTCGCCGAGCAGGACCCGCTGATCGACGTACGGCAGGACGACGTCCGCCAGGAGCTGTCCGTCTCGCTCTACGGCGAGGTCCAGAAGGAGATCATCCAGGCGACACTGGCAAACGACTTCGGTCTCGACGTCACGTTCCGCGAAACGACGACGATCTGCATCGAGCGGCCGATCGGCACCGGCGAGGCCGTCGAGATTCTCCACGCGGAGTCGAATCCATTTCTCGCCACGATCGGCCTGCGCATCGATCCTGCGCTCAACGGCTCGGGGATCGAGTTCCGACTACAGGTCGACAGTCGCGCAATCCCGCTGTACGTCTACAAGACGGTCGAAAGCTTCACGGAGAACATGGGCCGGTACGTCCGCCAGACGCTGCAGGAGGGTCTCTTCGGTTGGCAGGTCACAGACTGCATCGTGACGATGACCGAGTGCACCTACAGCGTCCCTGACGGCCCTCCGTCGAGACGGGGACCGCTCAGCACGGCCGCCGACTTCCGAAAGCTGACGCCGCTGGTCCTCATGCAGGCGCTCGAGCAAGCCGGGACGGCGGTCTGCGAGCCGATCGTCCGGGTCAGCCTCGAGATTCCGACGGGCACGATCGGGGCGGTCATGCGCGCATTGGCGCGGCTCGGTGGTGCCGTCGAGACGCCGTCGCTGCAGGGGAAGCTCTCCACGATCGAGACGATCCTGCCCGCGGCGCGGGCCCATGAGCTTCAGCGGCAACTGGCGGGGCTGACGGGCGGCGAGGGCGTGCTGGAGTCCAGCTTCGCCGGTTACGGGCCGGTGAGCGGCGACCAGCCAACCCGGCGGCGGACGACGGCGAACCCGCTCAACCTGGGCGAGTACATGATGCATCTCGCGCGACGGGTTTAGGGGCCTGTCCGCAAAGGGAACCAAGGCGCCTGACGGACGGCACGCGGCGCCATGCGGCGTCCTCGGTCGCGCCGATATGCCTGCATATCGGCGCTCCCTGCGTCCTTGCTTCGCACCACATGTCGCGCGTCATCCACCGCGGCCACTTTACGGACAGGCCCTTAGCGAGGACAGCCGTCGAGACGGGCGGCGGGCGGCATCGTCGAAGCGGTGACGGAGACGTCGCCACGCGATCCAGGCACTGAGTCTAGGAAGCGTGCGCACCGCTACGCTCAGCCGCGATGTTCGAAGGCTTCGCGCTCGAGTTCGTGGACGTCGTGGAGGCGACCCTGCGCGTGCGTCACGGCGGCTCCGGGCGTCCGGTGCTCCTGCTGCACGGCCACCCGCGGACGCATGCGACGTGGCACCGTGTCGCGCCGCTGCTCGCGAAACGCCACACCGTCGTCTGTCCGGATCTCCGCGGCTACGGCGAGTCGTCCAAGCCGCCGACGACGCCCGACCATGAGCCGTATTCGAAGCGCGCGATGGCGCGCGACTGCGTGGCGCTGATGAGGGCGCTCGGTCACGAGCGCTTCGCCGTCGTCGGTCACGACCGCGGCGCCTACGTCGCCTTTCGCACCGCCCTCGACCACCCGATGTCGGTCGACCGGCTCGTCGTGATGGACGCCGTGCCGATCGGGGAGGCGCTCGCGCGCTGCGACGCCCGCTTCGCCGCCAGCTGGTGGCACTGGTTCTTCTTCGGCCAGACGGCGAAACCCGCGGAGCGCGTCATCAGCGCCGACCCCGACGCCTGGTATACGGGCGGGCCCGAGCAGATGGGCGAGGAAGCCTATGCCGACTACCGGCGCGCGATCCACGACCCCCAGACCGTGCACGCGATGATGGAGGACTACCGGGCCGGGCTCGGTGTCGACCGCCGGCACGACGACGAGGATCGCCGCGCGGGCCGCTGTGTCGCCTGCCCGACGCTCGTTCTCTGGGCGACTGACGACGACATGGAGGAACTGTACGGCGACGTGCTCTCAGTCTGGAAGTCTTGGGCTCGGGACCTGCGCGGCGCGACGATCGGATCCGGCCACCACATGGCCGAGGAGGCGCCCGATGAGCTCGCGACGAAGCTTCTAGCCTTCCTCCGGCGCGACGGCTGACGTCGGCGGCGCCGTGTGTCGGGCAATCGGAGACTTGCCCTTGCGTTCATATAACCGAGTCGTTATGCTTCTGCCGTGACCTCGACGTTCGCCATCCTGGCCGAGCCGACCCGGCGGCTCATCCTCGATGCTCTCCGCGAGCGCTCGCGGACCGTGGGTGAGCTCGTCGCCCTGACCGGCCTGACCCAGCCTGGCGTGTCGAAGCACCTGCGCGTCCTGCGCGAGGGGAATCTGGTTCGCGTTCGGCAGGACGGTCAACGCCGCTGGTACGAGCTGCACCCGGCCCCGCTCGCCGACGTCGACGCCTGGCTCGACCCCTACCGCGAGCTCTGGGCCCGCCGCCTCGACGCGCTCGAGCGCCACCTCGACTTCCCACCCCGCAACGAGAGGACTCACGCATGAGCGCAGATACCGACCGCCGCCTCGGAGAGATCTCGACGGCACCCGACGGCACGCTCACGCTGCGCTTCGAGCGGCGGCTCGCCCACCCGCCCGAGGCCGTCTGGGCGGCGCTGACCGAGCCGGCGCAGATCGCGCAATGGTTCATGCCGGGCACGCTCGAGCCGCGTGCCGGCGGGCGCATCGAGCTCGACTCCGGCGAAGGCGGCGGCACTGTCGGCGAGGTGCTCGTCTGGGATCCGCCACGGAGACTCACCTATTCGTGGGCGCGTGAGGGCGGCCTCGGTGCTCGCTCGCTCGTCAGCTGGGAGCTGCAGACCGAGGGCACTGCCGGCGACGAGACGTCGCTCGTCCTCGAGCACAGCGGAGTCGACCGCGACACGGGCTACGACTACGGTGCCGGCTGGCACGACTTCCTCGACCGCCTACCTCACCACCTCGCCGGCGAGGACACCCGCGGCTGGACCGGTCGCTACGAGGAGCTGCTGGGTCAGTACCGCGCGCTTTCCTGAGCTGCGTCGGTTCCACGGGCCAACTCGCCAGGTGTGGGCGCGGCGCCCGGGCGGCTGTTACATGGCCGGCGAGGGGACGATGTACTCCCAGCCTTCCTGCCACTCGAAAGGTGCGTCGACGAGCTCTTCGAGCGGTACTCCTTCGAGGAGGTGGCGCAACGCCCAGCGCTGGGCGGAGTGGGCGATCACGAGCACCCGGTTCCCGTCGAACTCGGCGGCGACGTCGGCGAGGAAGCCGCGCATGCGCTCGACACATTCGCGGTAACTCTCCCCGCCGGGGTACGGCTGGTCGATGAATCGGTAGCGCGGATCGAGATCACCGACAGGGGCTCCGTTCAGGCGCCCGTAGCTGCACTCGCGCAGGCGGGGGTCTTCCCGGACCTCGATGTCGTGGCCCTGGAAGGCGATGCTCGCGGTCTCTACTGCACGTTGCAGATCAGAGGTAAAGACGCACGCGATCCCGTCGTCTCGGCGCCGCTCGCCGAGCCAGCGGGCGAGCAGACGACCTTGCTCCGACAGCTCGCCCGGAAGCCAACCCGTCGCGACGCCGCGTTCGTTGTCGGTCGAGATCGAGTGCGTCTCGTAGACGAGCTGTAACGGCATCTCGTGTCGTGAGGATAGCCCTGGCTTGCGGAGGCGCTCCGCAAGTGTGCGGTAGCGTGGACAGCCACGTGACCAGATTCGTCGTCGACTGCGGCGTTGTCCTCCATCTCGCCAGGGAGGGGATCGACGTCCCGGCCGAGCACGAGCTTCTTGCGCCGACGCTCTTGCGCTCCCAGACGCTGTCGGCCCTGCACGAGGCTGTGCACGCGGGCGAGATCCCGCCGAACGTCGCCCTCGACCAGCTCACCCGCATCTGGGCTATGCCGATCCGCCTCCTCGGCGACGCCGTGCTGCGGCGTCGGGCCTTCGACCTCGCCGAGCAGCTGGGGTGGGCCGAGACCTACGACGCCGAGTACGTTGCACTCACTCAGCTGCAGGCAGACGCGTTCGTAACCCTGGACGCGGAGCTGGCGCGCCGGATCGAAGGGATCGTCCCCACGGCGACGATCGACGCGCTGCGAACGCCCTGACGGCAAGCGTACAACTCCAAGCTCGGAGACATCCCCGAGCACTCGCCCAGGCGACTAGTGCGTTCGGCCGAATGGCCCAGCCGAGGACGAACAGCAACGCCGGGATCATCAGGAGCCCGATAATCACTGCTTCGCTCACGCGGCCGCGTGAGACGCTATCGCTAGCGCGACGAGTCTCGTGCGCGACCGTGAGCGAATCGCGTCTGCGAGCTTGCGCTTAGCGGCCGATCAGTTCCTCGAACGCCGGCTCGTCGCGGATAGTGCACTTGATCCGCCCGGCTCGATGGGCGGCGCGTCTAGCTTGGCAGCGTTGAACGCACATCGCCGCTAGAGGTGGCGCATGATCTTGCTCGGCTAAACGCGCTCGATCGGACCTAGCAAAGAGGGAGACAATGAATCCGCACGTAGCCATCATCACACTCGGTGTCCGAGACTTGGAGCGCGCTCGGAGGTTCTACGGTGAGGGCCTTGGCTGGCCGATCCAGCAAGAAGACGACAGCTGGGTCTGCTTCAGCCTCGGTAATGGATCATCCGCGCTCGCGCTCTACCCTTGGGACGCCCTAGCGGAGGACGCCAACGTGCCTGCCGATGGCAGCGGCTTCCGCGGTGTCACGCTGGCGCACAACGTCCGGTCAGAAGAGCGTGTCGATGAAGTCCTAAGCGAGGCCGAACGCGTGGGTGGGAAGATCGTCAAGCACCCAGAGCGCACATCGTGGGGAGGCTACAGCGGCTACTTCGCCGACCCCGACGGCTATCTGTGGGAGATAGCGACCGGAGCGACGCAACTACCCTTCTCCGAGTAGCCGCATCTGGATCCGGAGAGAAATGCCCGGTGTTGCAGCGCGTTTTGCGCGCCATGTTCGCATCGGGTTCGCATGTTTATAGAAGGGGTCAGCGGCATTGCGAAAAACACCTGCAAATCAAGCCCTCTGACGGACTCGAACCGTCGACCCCCTCCTTACCATGCGCTCCGATCAGCAACGGGTCGCAACCGGTGGCAACGGTGTTGGCTTGTTGCCGGGCATTTCGGGTTCGGCATTTGCTACCGATTGCCACCGGTCGCGACCGCTAGGCTCCATAAACGCTCCATCCTCGCGGCGCGAATCCCTGATGTGAAGACGGCATGTTTTGGCGTGCTCGATCCGGATTCGGTTCAGCAGGTGCATCGCGGGAGACGTTTCTCGTGGGGCCGCCGCCACTCACGGCTTCAGGCGGGTTCGACAACCTTGGTGACGATCCATGCGTGCTTGCCGACCTGACGGACGCGTGTGAAGCCGTACTGCTCGAGGAGCTCGACCGTTGCGCTGAAGAGGAAGCGGCCGTGCGCCTCGCGTCCGGCCGTCACCTCGGAGATTGCCTCGACGTGCCCGCCTCCGAGCTGCGCGATGTGGTCGAGCGCGCCCTCGAGCGCAGTCCGTGCGATTCCCCGACCGCGGTGTCTCTTGTCGACGAAGACGCAGGTGATCCGCCAGTCCGGA
>Ga0136621_1001201_pt1 | contig 10542 bp, 10 predicted proteins | sample AntDryUQ445A2306_FD_104673 | JGI IMG/M metagenome (GOLD analysis project Ga0136621, IMG submission 104673) | Polar desert sand microbial communities from Dry Valleys, Antarctica - metaG UQ445A (23.06) | ecosystem: Environmental > Terrestrial > Soil > Desert | place: Antarctica: Dry Valley...
AAAACTTTTTCAAAGTTTCTTTTCAATTTTTCTTTTACTTCCTGTATGTCTAAATCATTTCCTGTCTCTTCTTTTAATGAAGTGACTTTTTTATTTTGAATACCGCAGGGAATAATGTGATTAAAATAATCAAGGTCAGTATTTACATTCAGTGCAAAACCATGCATAGTAATCCATCGGCTACAGCGTACTCCCATGGCACATATCTTTCTTTCTTTTCCTGTATGGGCCGAATCAATCCAAACGCCTGTTTCGCCTTTTGACCTGCCACCATCTATTCCATATTCCTTCAAGGTTAAAATAACAACTTCCTCCAATTCTCTTAAATACCTTCCAATATCTGTATAAAATTTTTCCAGGTCCAATATTGGGTATCCAACAATTTGTGCAGGCCCATGAAATGTTATATCTCCCCCGCGGTTGGTGTGAAAGAATTCAATGCCGCGTTCATTTCTTTGCTGTTCATTAATTAAAACATTTTCTATTTTACCACTTTTTCCTAAGGTATAAACAGGTGGATGTTCTACAAAAAGAAGATGATTTGTAGTTGTGCTTTCATTGTCTATAACGGAAGTAAAACCGTTAGCTGCTGACTTGATCCTTACGTTTTTGTGTAACAGCTTTTCCTGGTAATCCCATGCTGTTTTATAATCCATTTTACCAAGATCCTGATAGCATACCACTTGTCTTTCCATATAGTTTACAAAGTTACATGGCTTTCTGCCTTTATTTTTGCAGCCAATGAACAATGAAGAAATTCAAAATAATGAACCTGATCCCGCAGAAGCAAATGATGAACTTTACCAACGCCTTCAATTTTCAATAGATAAAGGCCAGGAACCGTTACGTATTGATAAGTTTTTAATCAACCGTATGGAAGGTGGCACAAGAAATAAGCTGCAACAAGCTATTAATAACGGTTTAGTATTAGTAAATGGGAAAACGATTAAACAGAATTACAAAATAAAACCATTAGATGAAATCATCATTTATGCTGATTCATCACCTCAGAGTACAGAAGTAATTCCGGAAAAATTAGACCTTCTTATTGTTTATGAAGATGATGATCTGATGATCATCAACAAACCGGCAGGCCTGGTAGTGCATCCGGGTAGTGGTAATTACAGCGGGACTTTACTAAATGGAGTGGCCTGGCATTTACAAAAAAATAACCCGCTTATTTCTGAAGAAAGTTTACCGCGTTTTGGTTTAGTGCACCGTATAGATAAGAATACAAGTGGTTTATTGGTTTTGGCTAAAAATGATAAAATCATGCGGCATTTAGCAAAACAATTTTATGAACATACCGTTCGCCGGGAATATATTGCCCTGATATGGGGGGATATGAAAAACGAGGAGGGAACAATTGCTGCCCATGTTGGCAGAAACCAGCGTTATAGAAAATTATTTGCTGCCTACCCAGAAGGAGATCATGGCAAAGAAGCCACCACGCATTATAAAGTTTTAGAACGATTTAATTATGTGACGCTTGTTCAGTGTGTTTTAGAAACCGGCCGTACTCACCAGATACGTGTACACATGAAACATATCGGCCACCCACTTTTTAATGATGATACTTATGGAGGCGACAAAATAGTGAAAGGCACTGTTTATGCTAAGTACAAACAGTTTGTAGAAAACTGTTTTTCTATTTGTCCGCGCCAGGCATTGCATGCCAAAACACTAGGTTTTTTGCATCCATCTACAGGCAAGGAAATATTTTTTGAATCAGAAGCGCCGGATGATATGAAAAATGTAATTGAAAAATGGAAAAATTACGTGAAGAGAGATGATAGTTGATTGTTGGCAGTTGATCGCAGTAGATGATAGTTCACAGATGGCCGATGACAGTAGTAGTTGATTGTTGGCATGGGTTTGAGACTTCGTACCTCAGACTTCGTACTTCTGACTTCATCTTCACTCCTTAAAATCAAACAAAGTAGCAGTAAAAATACCACGCTCTCTTTTTTTTGAAAGCAGGAACCAATTGCCATTATAACGCAAAATATGTGGTACAAGATATTCACCTATTTTTTGCATTTGAACCTCCATATGCACATCAAAATCATACACACCTGCATTAAAGCTCAGGTCATAATTACGGCCTACAATCTCCATTGTTTTTTGATTGAACCAGGTAATAATATTATCAAAAACAATATCGTTTTTTTCACCACGGGTCAAATCTTGTTTGCGTTGAATGCTAAAGACATAACAAGGTTGTCCATTCAGATCAGCCGTGTCAATAGCAAAATTGTAATGCCTGGCAACGTCTTCATCAAATACATCAAGCTTATCTCCAATAAATGGAATACCCGGTATTTTTTTTCCCGGATTGAAAAACAACATTTTTAGCTGCTCTTTATTTTTTGCCAGTCCGCTTTTTCCATGCACATTGTGTTCACTTCCTTTTACAATATTTGTTTCGCCGCAAACCTTATCGTTGGTAAAAAAGAAAGCAGCATACATTTCAGCAGTATAGTAATTAAAATTGCGGGAAGCATCAAACATATCGCCGGTTATCTTTTCTTCTAAAATATCCATCGTGCGACATCCATTGCTTCTATTCTGGCGTGTTTTGCTTTGTAAGGTTGCCTTGATCTTACCTTTTTTATCACGCATTTGAATAAAATTCAGGGAAGTAAAACCAAGCACATGCAGGTTTTTAAAAGCCTTATAATACGAGGTATCGTTTTTAATACGTTGCAAAAATTTTGGAATGTTTAAATCACTACGCACTACTACTTCGCTAAGGCTAACCATGCGCCGAACGGCCTCAACATCGCTGGAATCGTTTTGTGCAAAAGATTGAATAGAAAGAAAAATAAAAAAGAAGGAAATAAATTTTTTCATTTTTTGGGAAACAGCATTTTATAATCTACTTTGATCGCTCCTTTAGAGATATCATCCAGTTTCCTCTTAAGCAATTTCCGTTTTAGCAAAGAAATATGATCAATAAATAATTTGCCATCAATATGATCATATTCATGCAAGATGATGCGTGCAGTAATACCGTTGTATGTTTCGCGGTGCTTTTTAAAATTTTCATCCTGGAATTCAATTGTTACTTCCTGTGCCCGTTGAATGTCCTCCCGAATCTTTGGAATGCTTAGACAACCTTCATTATAAGGCCAGTCTTCTCCATGCTCTTCAACAATGTGTGCATTAATAAATGCCTGCTTAATGCCAGGGTCATCGGGATAAGTTTCCTCTTCCTTGTCCTTCATATTATCAAATATCTGTGAACTGTCTATTACAAAAACGCGGATGCTTTTATTGACCTGTGGAGCAGCCAATCCCACTCCATTGCTGGCATACATCGTTTCCCACATATCTTCCAAAAGTTTAGAAAGATTTGGAAAATCTTCTCCAATATCATGTGCTATTTTACGCAAAATAGGATGACCATATGCAACAATGGGCAATATCATTCAATGATCCGCTTTGAAATTTTTATGTGCGCAAAGGTAAGGCAACGAAAAACTGAAACTTACAATCGCCAATCTATAATTTGTTAAGATATTCCTGCAACATCATCGTCGCTGCTATTTCATCAATAAGCCCTTTATTCCGTCGCTGTTTTTTTTTTAATCCCATTTGCAGCATGGCCTGGGAGGCCAGTTTAGAAGTAAAGCGTTCATCCATTTCTTTAACAGGAATAGAAGGGAAATTTTTTTGCAATTGCCTGATAAAGTTTTTTACTAAAGGAGTAGCATGGGTGTCCGTATCATCGAGGTTAGCAGGCATACCTATAATGATCAATTCCACCGTTTCTTTTAAAAAATAATCTTTTAAAAAGGCAATCAGGTTTTTTGTTTCCATGGTGCATAAACCCGTAGCAATAATTTGCAGTGGATCTGTTACTGCAAGGCCTGTTCGCTTGCCTCCGTAGTCTATTGAAAGTATCCTTGCCAAGATTATCTTTAATTTTTAATTGTCAATTTTTGAACCGGTCATCAACTACTATGAAGCTTCGTTGCGTCGCACTCTTCAACTGATAGTAATTCTATTCGTCAATGCACAAACAAATCTGCAATTACAAACCCGGCAAACACAACGCTTGCTATTCCATTAGCTGTCATAAAAGCAATATTAACCCTGCGCAGGTTATCTGGTTTTACAATGGAATGCTGGTAAATAAGCATGCCACAAAATATGATTACTCCAATCCAATATAGCCATCCAGAATTGCCCAACTTTCCTGCTGTTATAATAGAAGCAGCGCTGAGCAAATGTAAAATTTCAGAAATGTGCAGGGCTTTTTCTTTGCCCACAGCGGCAGGTATAGAATATAAATGTTGCGATTGATCAAACTCTACATCCTGCAAGGCATAAATAATATCGAAACCACTTACCCAAAAAAGTACGGCAAAAGAAAACAGGATTGGCAACCAATGAAACTGTCCTGTAACAGCAAGGTATGCACCGATGGGTGCCAGCGAAAGTCCCAGCCCAAGAATTAAATGGCAAAACGGTGTAAAACGTTTGGTATAGCTATAACCTAAAACAACTGCGAGAGCAACTGGTGAAAGAAAAAAACAAAGCTGATTGATAAAAAAACAGCAGGCAATGAACAACAGGCAATTGGCAATAGTAAAGACTAATGCATTTTTTGGAGTGATGATTCCTTTTGGTATTTCTCTTATCGCTGTTCTTGGATTGAGGGCATCAAATTTTCTATCTAAGTATCGATTGAACGCCATTGCGGCACTGCGGGCAAAGACCATACAGAGGATAACAAGAAAAAATATAAACCATCTATGCTCAAAATAGAATTTTGCTTTCTGCCATGTTGTTGGAGAAAAAATGTGTTGGATTTGATCAATACCTAAAAAAAAACCAATCAATGCAAAAGGCAGTGCAAAAATGGTATGCGAGAACTTAATGAGACTTAGATAGTTTTTTATTTTACTCATCCTGGTCGTTTTCATTTGATCTCCGATATCCTATTCTGCTTCTTTTAACATCATTTTGTTTCGGCTGCATCAATCTACGAATGGTCTCAAATACTGCTTTAAATTGATGGTCATACTTAGCTTCCATTTCGTTTAATCGTTTGACCATATCTTTATTTTGGGATAATATTTCCCTGAGTTTAATAAAGGCTCGAACTACTGCCACACTAGCTTCAACAGCAATTGGCGTATTCAGTATAGTGGCTGCCATGATAGTGCCATGTTCAGTGAAAGCATAAGGGTTAACTGACGAAAATTTAAGTTGTTTAAGGTGGTCGCAATTTGCGACCACCCATTCTTTTTCTTCATTGGTAAGCTGGAATAAAAAATCAGATGGGAAACGATCTATATTTCGTTTAACTCTTTCGTTTAACCGCTTGGTGGTAGTACCAAAGACCATTGCCAGGTCAGCGTCCAACATCACTTTCTTATTTCGTAGAAAGAGTATAGCACGGTCAATTTTTTCAGAAGGAACAATGTTCTTTTTTGCCATAATGAATTATAGAGGCGGTCGCAAATTGCGACCACCTCCAAAGTAAAATTTATAAGTCTAAGTGTAAAGTAAAAATCTTTTTTAAAGAGGGTATTTAGAAGCTAATCGTTTTAATTCTTTTTCAAATTCCGGGGTTACTAAAATTTTATAATTCATTTAAAAGCTGCCTAGCATCTTTTAATTTAATTTCGCCTTTTAGGTGTCGGCTCACATCCTTTGCACCTCTCTCAATTGAATTTAAAATTTCTTCTTTAGTTCGTTCCTTGGGGACTTCCTTTTTTATTTTTCTTTTTTTTTAAAAAGCTAAGCACTTCTTTTGCCTCTTCCGGATTTTTCGGTTTTACAATCAAATCTTAATCCTCGTTCTTATAAGTTCCCACAACACGATCCCTGCTGCTACTGAAACATTCAGCGAATGCTTCATACCTGATTGCGGAATTTCTATACAGCCATCAGATAATTGAATAGTGACTTGTTCAACACCCGCCACTTCATTGCCAAAAACAATGGCAAGCTTATCGTTATGTAGTTGAAGCGTGTTGAGCATTATACTTTTTTCTGCCTGCTCCACAGAAAAAATTTTAAAGCCTTTGTTTCTTAGTTCACCAATGGCTTCATTTGTCGTTTTAAAATATTTCCAATCAACTGATTCATCAGCACCCAGTGCTGTTTTTTTTATTTCTTTGTGCGGGGGATGCGCAGTGTACCCACAGATATAAATGCGATCTAGCAAAAAAGCATCTGCCGTACGAAAAATGCTTCCTACATTATAGGCACTGCGAATATTCTCCAATACCACCACAACAGGGAGTTTTTCTGCTTGCTTATATTCATCTACCGATTTGCGGTTTAACTCCTTCATCGACAATTTTCGCATGGCGCAAAGGTAATTGGAGGATTATTAAAATTTGATTGCCTCCATTCTTATTCATAGCCATTAATTTTACGGTTGTATGGCTGACTATCTTCTTTACAATAAAACCTGTGATGGATTAACTGACCTTGCAAATAATTCCATCAATGCTGTCATCACTGATCCGCCGTATGGCATATCTTACCAAAATCATTATTGGGATAAAGATTTACCTGATAAACAAATCTGGGCTGACTGCCTGCGTGTTTTAAAACCGGGGGCTTTCTCTCTTGTATTTTCTTCGGTAAGACTGATGCATAGACTAATGGTGGATGTGGAAGACAGTGGTTTTATTATTAAAGATGTGGTCTTCTGGTCATTTTTAAATGGGATGCCAAAGAGCAGGAATGTGGGTTTGGATATTGATAAAACTGTGGGAGAAGAAAGCACCGTAATTGGCAAGTATAATTATGTGCAGGGTTATAAAAAAGGGGGCGCACCGGACTATTATGCTGAAAAAGAAAAGAAAAAATATGAAGCCTCTTCTCCATTAGGGAAAAAATACAATGGTGCAGGACTTGGGATAAAGCCGGCCTATGAACCGGTTATCTTAATTCAAAAACCATTGTCTAAAAATTTATCTGTCGCTGAAAATATTATTCAATGGGGAACAGGAGCTTTAAACCTCGAAGAGACAAGAATGCCCTATGACGATGGCAAAAATAAAGTGGGTCATAACCCACATCCTGATGGAAGAGTAACAGCTAATATTTTGCGCACAGAACCACTAAATGATGGTTACGATAAATTTTTCCTTGTGCCTAAAGTAAGGCAACATGCCGATGATTTTAACCATCATCCTACCTTAAAGCCAGTCAACTTAATGCATCACCTGGTGAAATTAATTTCGTTCAGCGGACAAACCATTTTAGACCCTTTTATGGGTAGCGGAAGTACAGGACTTGCGGCAGTGGCTTTGGAAAGAAAATTTGTGGGTTATGAAAAAGAAGCGGACTATTATGAAATTGCAGAAAAGCGTTTTCAGCAATCTTTCAATAACGGACTTTTTGGTACTGCCACCTAATCTTGCCCACAAAAATTTGAAGTTCTCCACAATAATATTTACAAGAAAGTAAAGCAATTATTTTTGCCTTACCGCTATGAGTAAAGTGAAAACAGCAGATACACCTTTAATGCAACAGCACAATGCCATCAAGGCTAAATACCCTGATGCTATTTTGTTGTTCCGGGTAGGCGATTTTTATGAAACTTTTGGCCAGGATGCAGTGATCACCTCGAAGGTCCTGGGTATTACCCTGACCAAGCGAAATAATGGTGCGGCTACTATGTCTGACCTCGCCGGCTTTCCCTATCATGCCTTAGATACGTATTTACATAAACTGGTTAAAGCCGGTTACCGCGTAGCCATTTGTGACCAGTTAGAAGATCCAAAAACAGCAAAGGGCATTGTAAAACGAGGTGTTACCGAAATGGTAACTCCTGGCACAACTACCAATGATAAATTATTAGAGCACGGCACTAACAATTTTTTAGCCGCGGTTCATTTTCATACAGATGATATTTATGGTATTTCATTTTTAGATATTTCCACCGGCGAATTTTTAATAGCGGAAGGCGATAAAGAATATGCTGATAAATTATTAATGGGTTTTAAACCATCTGAAGTTATTTTTCAGCGGCATTATCAAAAAAAATTTAAAGAAGGGTTTGGCACTAAATTTTATACCTATAGCCTCGATGAATGGATCTTCCAGGAACAATATGCACAGGATATTTTACTGAAGCATTTTGATACGCATTCTTTTAAGGGCTTTGGTATAGAAGGGATGAAGCAAGGTATAATTGCCGCAGGCGCCATCCTGCATTATTTAAAAGAAACCGAACATCCCAATCTACAGCACATTTCATCCATTCAGCAAATAAACCAGGATGATTATTTATGGATGGACCGCTTTACTATCCGTAACCTGGAATTGTTAAACAGCCCCGTTGAAAATGGAGAAACACTTTTGAAAGTGCTTGACAATACTTGTACCGCCATGGGTGCACGACTATTAAAACGCTGGATTGTTTTTCCACTAAAAGACCTGCAAAAAATTAATGAACGCTTAGATACGGTTTCGCATTTTATTTTAAATACAGACTTGCGCAATAACCTCGTACATGCCATGCGGCAATGTGGTGATGTGGAGAGATTGGTTTCTAAAATCCCGTTGAAAAAAATTAACCCGAGAGAATTACTGCAATTAGCCAGGGCATTAAGGCAAATGAATATTGTGAAACAATTATGCAGCAAAACAGAAAATATTTATTTAAAACGCCTGGCTGATGCAATTAATCCCTGCTTTTATATGGCAGATAAAATATTTGATCAGATCATTGAAAATCCCCCGGCTCTGGCAATAAAAGGTGGTTTTATAAATAAAAATGTAAATAAGCAGTTAGATGAATTAAGAAGCATAGCCTATAACGGGAAAGAATATTTATTGCAGTTGCAGCAAAGGGAAGCAGAAAGCAGCGGAATTTCCTCTTTGAAAATTGGCTTCAACAATGTATTTGGATATTACTTGGAAGTAACCAATTCGCATAAAAATAAAGTGCCTGCTCAATGGATGCGCAAGCAAACTCTTACAAATGCAGAACGCTACATCACCCCGGAACTAAAAGATTACGAAGAAAAGATCATTGGTGCAGAAGAAAAAATGCTGGTCATTGAACTGGAACTTTTTGACGGTTTATTAAATGAACTGCATGACTTTCTCTCCTGCATTCAAACAAATGCACAAATTATAGCAACAGTGGATTGTCTTTGCTGCTTTGCGCAAAACGCCATTCAATACCAATATAAAAAACCCCGGTTACATGACGGCGATGAACTTATTATCAAAGAAGGTCGTCACCCGGTAATAGAAAGAACCCTGCCACCCGCACAACCTTATATAGCAAATGATGTGGTTTTAAATAAAACAGAACAACAGATCATTATTCTTACAGGACCCAACATGAGCGGTAAATCAGCACTACTCCGCCAAACAGGCCTTATTACACTTATGGCACACCTGGGTAGTTTTGTTCCTGCGAACGAAGCCTTTATTCCCTTAACAGATAAAATATTTACCCGTGTTGGCGCTTCTGATAATTTAAGTGCAGGCGAATCAACCTTTATGGTGGAGATGAACGAAACAGCATCCATCATTAATAACAGCAGCCCTCATTGTCTCATATTATTGGATGAAATAGGAAGGGGTACTTCCACTTACGATGGTATTTCCATTGCATGGAGCATTGCAGAACATTTACACAACTCACCTCATCAACCAAAAACTTTCTTTGCAACGCACTACCACGAATTAAATGAACTCGAACACAAATTACCACGGGTTAAAAATTATCATATCACCAATAAAGAAATAGGTAATAAAATTATTTTTCTTCGGAAATTAGCACCGGGAGGGTCATTGCATAGCTTTGGTATTCATGTAGCCCGTATGGCTGGCATGCCCCCGGCATTAATTGAGCGTGCTAAAGAAATTTTAAAACAATTAGAAGCGAACCATGTAGCAGATAGCAAGGGAGAAAATGTAAAAAACCTTTCTGTTCCCAAATTGCAATTGAGCATTTTTGATGCCCATAGCGAAACTTTTGATGAGATAAGGACCTGGCTGGATGGAATGGATATAAACAGGTTGACCCCGGTAGAAGCCTTGTTGAAACTACAGGAAATTAAAAACCTTCTTAGATAGATCACATCAGATGACTATAAATCTCTTATTTTTACCCCTCAAAAAAACCCTACAATGAACAAGTTGAAATTTTCTACACTTCTTATATTGAGTGCCTTATTTATTTTTTCCTCCTGTGATAAAGAAAATAAAGATGCCCGCGTTTATACGGCTACTTTGACACTCAGCGCTCAACAGGAAGTGCCGGCAAATCCTTCCACAGCTACCGGCACAATTATCGTAGACTATGATCAAAAAACTTCCTATTTAAATTACAGCGCTGAATGGTCCGGGCTTGCCGATACATTAAGAGGCATGCATATTCATGGATTTGCAGATCCCGGCGTTAATGCACCTATTATCCAAAATATTATTGCAACCGGCAGCACCACGACTGGTGTAACCATCGCTAACCCAGGACCAGCCTTTGTTAAATCCGGAAAAATTTCAGGGAGGCTGTTAATTGATGGGTCGGTGGTTAAAGAAGGAGATTTATTA
>Ga0136621_1001202_pt1 | contig 10534 bp, 6 predicted proteins | sample AntDryUQ445A2306_FD_104673 | JGI IMG/M metagenome (GOLD analysis project Ga0136621, IMG submission 104673) | Polar desert sand microbial communities from Dry Valleys, Antarctica - metaG UQ445A (23.06) | ecosystem: Environmental > Terrestrial > Soil > Desert | place: Antarctica: Dry Valley...
ATGTTGGTGTTCAGGATCGAGTTGACGACGCCGAAGTCGTCGTTCAAGAGCCCGCCCCAGACGAGCACCGCGAGGAAGCTAGGCAACGCGTACGGGACGACCAGCAGAACCTGGTAGATGCGGCGGAAGCGGAGCGACGGCTTGTCGAGCACGATCGCGAGGAAGAGTCCGATCGCGAAGGAGACGAAGACGATCGCGGCGGCGAAGGCGAACGTCCAGATGAAGACGCGCACGAAGGGCTCCCGGATCAGCGGGTCGGAGAGCACGGCCCGGAAGTTCCGCGTCCCCACGCCGGTCCGCCAGCCCGGTTCGACTTCTTCCCCCGCCTCGTTGACGAACGACCCGAGGCCGTTGTCCGTAAAGACCGCGCCGTCGGCGATCCGCGTGAACGTATCCGCCCGAGCATCGTAGTCGAGCGTCGGGGCCAACTCCGACGCCGCTCCCAGCCCTTCCGCCCGCACGGCGCCGGACTCGGTCGGCACGACGAACGTCGAGATCTCGGTGTCGAGCTCGAACAGCTCGTTGCCTGCGATGAGCTCATACCCTTCGACCGAGGCGATGACCCCGAGGTCGGAGACGTCCACCGAGCCTCGCTCCAGAGCCTCGAGCTCCTCGCGCGTGCCGACGAACCGCGCGCCGCTCTCCTCGTCCACGAGGATCAGCACGAGGTTCTTGTCCGCGTCCCGCGCGGGGGCCATGAGGTACGACCGCCCGCCCTCGGGCGGAGAGAGCGAGTTCCGCTGGATCCCCTCGATCGCCTCGCTCTTCGTGAGGATGTGACCGGTCGACCAATTGGTGAAGCCGACGTTGACGTTGTAGACGATCGGAACGAGCTGGAACGCGATCAGGAAGATGGTTCCCGGAACGAGAAACTTGAGCGGAATCGCCCGCCCCGGCACGAGGTAGATCGCATCGATCGCTGCGGTCGCGGCCAGGAGAACGGCAAGGGCAATCCACTTCTCGTCCGCGACGAGGACGAATGCCGCCCAGGCGGCGATCGCATTGACGACGGCAAGGAAGCCAATCTTGAGGACGAGCCCGACCGTTCCCGAGAAGATGGCGACGAGCCGGGCCGGGAGCGACCACAGCGCGGCTGACAGACCCTTGAGAGGCGACCTGCCGGGGCGTATGGGTGTCGACGGAACCGCGGTGCTCATTCGCAGGCGTTCATGTGTCCGGGTGAGAGCAAGCGATCGCCTTTCTCGAGAGCTCGCCGTGACCGAAAGCGGTCGCGGCGTCCCGGAGAGAGCTCCGGGGCGCCGCGACCTCTATCTCGCCGGTGCTAGCCGATCTTGTTGGCGATGTTGCGGGACGCGGTTGCGAACGCCTTGCGAGCCGGGGTTGCGCCCGAGCCCTTCGTGGCCTTCACCCACGCCGTCCCGAGCTCCGCCCAGACGCTCGACATCTGGGGGATGTTCGGCATCGGCACGCCGCCGGCTCCGGCCTTCCCGAACTGGGCCAGGATCGTGTTCTTGACCGTCTTGCCCGCGACGGTGTTAGCGGGATAGCGGCCGTTCGCCGAGGCCAGTGCGAACTGTCCTGCGGGCCGCATCATGAAGCCGGCCACCAGATCTTTGGCAAGGCTCTCGACTCCATGTGCGGTCGCGAACTTCGTGACCATGAAGCCCTGGACGCCGAGGAACGGAACCGCCTTAAACTTGATGCTGGGGATCTGCACGATCTTGAAGCTGAGGCCACTCTGGCGGAGCGTGTCCGCCTCCCAGGGCCCCGTGAGCCAGAACGCGGCCTTGCCCTTGAGGAACGAGTCCTTGGCAACGCCGTAGTCGATCTTGGAATTAAGGAAGCCGGTCTTGTTCCAGCGGTCGATGGTCGCAGAGTTGGCGAGGAACTTCTTGTTGCCGACGCCGATGTCCGAGGGATCGAGATTGCCGACCTTGTTGACGCCGAAGACGTAGCCACCGAGCCCGGAGAAGAACGGGTACATGTGGTACGCGTCACCGGCTGCCCCCTGTGGGACTGCGAGGGCGAGGTTTCCGCTCTTCTTCTTCTTGAACGCGAGCGCCTGCTTCTCGAGATCCGCGAACGAGGTCGGCACCTTGGCGAGCTTCGTGTTGACGATGAGGCCGATGTTCTCGAGCGCGACGGGGGCGCCGTACAGGCGCTTCACCGCGGTGCCATACGAGAACGAGTCGAGCGCGTATCCCGGAAACTGCGCGCGCGTCGCCTTCGACGGCGAGAGCGGCTGGATGAGACCGTCGGCGGCGAGCTGCCCGATCCAGTCGTGCGCTCCCACGATCACGTCCGCCGCCGTCTCCAGCTGCACGGTCTTCAAGTCGTCACGGATCTTTCCGAAGTCCTTCTCGACGACCTGTACCTGGACGCCGCGGGAGGACGCCCACTCCGCTGCGACCTGCTCAACCGCGGCCCTGCGGTCCTTGTCGGTCCAGATGCGGATCGTGCCGGCCTGGTTCGTCGCCGATGTGCCGGCCGAAGCCGCGACGACGGCGACGAGCGCGGTCACGGCCAGCCCGGCTAGGACACGCAACCTGCGAGAGCTCAACATAGACATTCCCTCCTTGAGGAACGAGGACGCTGCACGTCGAATGAAATTTGTTTCATCGTCATGAAACGGCGAGGGGGAGACTAACGCCATGTGGTGAAGTCGTCAAGAGAAATCGAGCACTGGCGCACAGCCGAGGGATTGACTATGTTTTCCTGTTCTTGCAATGAGTCCCCACTCGGCATTCGATGGCCAGTCTTAGAGACGTCGCAGAGCGCGCCGGAGTCAGCGTCGCGACAGCATCTCGCGTCGCGAGCGGCTCTGCCTCCGTCCGCTCGCAGACGCGTGACCGGGTGGAGAGCGCGATGCGCGATCTGCTGTATGTGCCTCCGGGCCGAGTCGAGCCCTCGAGTGCGATCGGTCTCTTCGTGCCCGAGTTCGGAAACCCGGTTTTCGCGGCGCTCGCGGAGGCGATGGAGGCGCACGCGGCGCGCGCCGGTCTCGCCACGATTCTCTGCAACACTCACGGCTCCGCCCAGCGCGAGCTCGACTACGTGCGGATGCTGCTCGAGCGCGGCGTCGAGGGGATGGTGTTCATCTCCGCCGAAATCACCGACGTTCGCGGCACGCATTCCCATTACGCGCAGCTCCTCGAGCGCGGCGCGCGCCTCGTCTTCGTGAACGGCGGCTCCGAGCAGATCGAAGTCACCTCCGTCGGCGTCGACGAGCGCGCCGCGGGCCGCATCGCAACCGAGCACCTCATCCGGCTGGGACACGAGCGGATCGGATTCGTCGCCGGACGGCCGTACGCGCTACCGACGCGCGAGAAGAACCTTGGACATCTCGACGCGCTCCGAGCGGCGGGGCTGACCGACGGCCTCGTCTCCCATTCAGAGTTCAGCGTGCTCGGGGGGCGCGAGGCGCTCCGCGAGCTTCTCTCCCGATCTCGAGATGAGTGGCCCACCGCCGTCATCTGCTCGAACGACCTGATGGCGATCGGCGCGATGCAGGAGGCTGTCGCCCACGGACTGCGGATCCCCGACGATCTCTCCGTCGTCGGCTTCGACGGCATCGCTGCGGCAACCTGGACGCAGCCGCCGCTGACGACGGTCGAGCAGCCGATCGACGAGATCGCCAGGACCGCTGTCGAGGCGCTGCGCGCGCAAGTCGACCGACCGGTCGAGCGGCAGCCGAGCTACGTCTTCCGCCCGCGCCTCCGCGTCGGCGGGACGACCGCTCCGCCGACCGCGACCTCCGCGTAGAAGCCGACCGTTTGGCGAACGCTCGGCCTCGTAAGGGGGGCATGCCCGACCCCTACAACATCGAGGCGATGTAATTGAAGTCTTCGAAACGCTCGAACGCGGCGCCCTCTTTCTCCAAATACTCAGCCAACCCGTCGCGGGCGAACAGCCGTGTCGCCGCGAGCGCGACGCAGCGATCCGAGAAACCGTCGCCGACGTAGACGAACTCGTCCAGCTCGCGCAGATCCGAGCGCTTGCAAGGCTCGTCGCATACTGCGCAAGGCTCGGCCCGGCGAAAACGCGCCAGCCAGCCCTCGGGTCTCGCCTCGACACGGTTGGCCACGACGTCGAGCTCGATGCCTTCCCGCTCGAGTACGGGCTCGATCAGCTCGTGGAACCCGCTCGAGACGACGAGCGGCCGGTGCGTGCGCGCGAATTCGCCGAAGCCGGCTCGGACGCGGACGTTCTCCCGCACCCAGGCGACGACCTCGGTCAAGCTCACGGTGATCGTGCCGACCTCGATCGCGATGACCTCGTTCAACGTCAGCGCGCGTCCGAGCTTCCCCTCAGTCTTGTCGTAGATCCGCTCGTCCCCGAACGTGCGAACGACCTCGTAGAGACCGTCGATCTCTGTCGCCGTACCGTCCCAGTCGACGACGACTTTCATCGAACGATGGTCTGGCGGAGCACGCCGATGCCCGCGACCTCGAACTCGACCGCGCTGCCGGGTGTGAAGTCAGCGACGGTGTCGAGCGCGGGGCCGACGACGAGGTCTCCCGGCCGCAAGGTCGTACCCTCCACCGCAGTCGCTCGGGCGCCCTTCCAGTCGAAGCTCTTGAATCGGCCCCTCAGGCGTTCCTCGCCGTCGACCCGCACGACTGCCTCGAGCCCGTCGGGGTCGAGCTCGTCCAGCGTTACGACGGCGGGCCCGAGTGCAAGCGCAAAGTCTCGATCCTTCGGTGGAGCGAGTGCCGGCCGGCGCCAGTCGGCGACGGCCGTGAACCCACCGATCGCGCCCGCGTCCCCCACCATGGCAGCGAGTCGCGGTAGGAGCACGAGATCACCTTGTAACAGGCTGTTGCAACGCTTTCCGTGTACCACGATCTGCGCGCCGGGGCCGAGAATCGCGGCAGGGTTCGCGAACGAGAACGACCTCGCGTCGTCGAAGACACGCACCGCCGGGGGATACAGCACCGGTGCCAGGAGGCGCACTTCCGAGAGCGGAAAGACCGCGTGCTCCCTCGCGGAGCCACCACCGGTGAAGAACGCCTGCAGGGTCTGTGCGGCGAGCTGGATCACCTGATCGCCGTCCAAGCGTCCGACCCAGCCACGCTTCAGCGGATGGTCGAAAGGATGAAACATGACCAGTTGCATCAGTCAGGGCTCCGTGTGCACCACGACATCGGCGATTCCGGGCACGGCTTCGCGCACGCGCTCCTCCACCGCACTCGCCAGGGCATGGGCTTCGGCAAGAGACGCCTCCCCGCCGAGCGCGAGGGTGAGAAATGCGACCAGACCGTCGTCGGTCCGCACGAAGCGAAGCTCGCGTGGCGGTGCTCCCGTCTCCTCCCGCACTACCTGCTCGACCGCCACGACATCCACGTCGACCTCCTGGGCTGCGCCGGCCTCGGTGAGCGGCTCCAGGTGGGTGCGAACGTCTCCGACCTCGGGCACCGCGGACAGAATCGAGCGCTCGACGTCCTCCGCGATATCGTGAGCGCGAGCGAGCTCGAGGTCGCCCGGGAGCTTCAGATGAAGAGAGACCTCCGCGCGTCCGCCGACCTCGAGGACGCTGAGGTTGTGGATCTCGCGTACCTGCGGAACGCACAGCGCCGCGGCTAACACCCGTTCTCGGATTTCCGCGTCGGCGCTACGTGGCTCTACGTGCACGACCACGTCCGCATCCGGGAGACGCTCGCGGAGCGCGTCCTCGACCCGGTCGGCCGCAGCGTGTCCCTGTCCGACCGCGGCTCCGGGAGCAATTCCGATAACGACATCGGCAAAATGGGTTCCGCCCGACTCTCGCACGCGAAGCCGCCTGAGCTCCACAGGAGGATCGAGCGCGTCGATCGCCGCACGAGCCGCGTCTTCCGCGTCGACCGGCGTCTGGTCCATGAGCACATGGACGTTTCGGCGGAGAAGCCGCGCCGCTGCCGCGATCACGAGTGCCGCGACGAAAAGCGCGGCGATCGCGTCGCCTTCGTGAAAGCCGAGCGCCGCCGCCGACAGGCCCGCGAGGACGGCGAGCGTTCCGGCGAGATCGCTCCCGAAATGAAGCGCGTTCGCAAGAAGCGCATCGCTGCGATAGCGACGAGCCGCGCGCAGTGAGACAGACGTCCGCATTGCATCGATGACGATCACGAGCCCGATCGCCGCGAACGTCCACCAGGTGGCGTCCACCTCGGACTCGATCGCGCCGGTGAGGCGCGCGACCGCAAGACCGCCGATCACGACGCTGACCAGGATGAGGAACGTGGCTTCGGCGAGCGCGGCAAGATGCTCGGCCTTCCCATGGCCCCAGGGATGTCCCGTGTCGGCGGGCCGTACAGCGACCGACACCGCGAAGAAGGTGAGCAACGCGGCCGCGAGATCCGTGCCGGAGTGCGCAGCCTCCGCGAGCAGCCCGAGACTCCCGCTCGCGAGCCCCGCCGCGAGCTTGATCGCGATCAGCAGGCACGCGGCCGCGATCGAGACGAGCGCGGTGCGCCGTTGCGGAGACATGGGCGGAAGGCTAGATCGGGATCGTGTCGACGGCGAACACGTCCTATCCTCCGCGTGTGAAGGTCTGTCCGAGCTGCGGCCGAGAGAACGCGGACGACGCGAGCTTCTGCTCGGGGTGCGGCACGTCACTCGAGCCGGAGTCTCGGCGCGAGGAGCGAAAGGTCGTAACGGTCCTGTTCGCCGACCTCGTCGGATTCACGGCGCAGGCGGAAAGCATGGATCCGGAAGACGTGCGACGACTCCTCCAGCCCTATCACGCCCGCCTTCGCTCGGAGCTCGAGCGCCGCGGTGGAACGGTCGAGAAGTTCATCGGTGACGCGGTCATGGCGGTGTTCGGCGCTCCGGTCGCGCACGAGGACGATCCCGAGCGGGCCGTTCGAGCGGCGTTCGCGATCCGCGACGCGCTCGTAGACGAGCTCGACGTCCGCATCGGGATCACGACGGGTGAGGCCCTGATCGCGCTCGGGGCGCGGCCGCAGGAGGGGGAAGGAATGGTGTCGGGCGACGTCGTCAACACCGCCGCTCGCCTCCAGTCGGCGGCGCCCGTGAACGGCGTCCTCGTCGACGAGACGACGTATCGCGCGACCGAGCGGACGATCGAATACCGCGAGGCTGCTTCCGTCGAGGCGAAAGGGAAGGCCGACCCGATTCCCGTCTGGGAGGCGCTCGAGGCGAGGTCTCGCTTCGGGGTCGACGTCCGCCAGCTCGGCGCCACTGCGCTCGTCGGCCGCGAGGACGAGCTCGAAGCCATGGTCGCGGCGCTAAACCGCGCCCGCCGGGAGCGCGAGCCCCAGCTCGTCACGCTCGTCGGCGTCCCGGGGATCGGGAAGAGCCGGCTCGTGTGGGAGCTCTTCCAGCGTGTCGACCAGGAGCCCGAGATCACACTGTGGCGTCAGGGCCGCTCGCTTCCCTACGGCGAGGGCGTGAGCTTCTGGGCGCTCGGCGAGATGGTGAAGGCGCAGGCCGGAGTGCTCGAGACGGACGACGCCGAGCTCACCGAGTCGAAGCTCCGCGAGACCGTGGCGGCGTTCGTGTCGGACCCGGCGGACGCGGAGTGGCTCGTTCGCCATCTGCGCCCGCTGGTCGGACTCGAGGCGGACCCCGAGCTCGGCGGCGACCGCCGCAGCGAAGCCTTCGCGGCCTGGCGGCGCTTCCTGGAGGCGCTCGCGGAGCAGCGTCCCCTCGTCCTCGTGTTCGAGGATTTGCACTTCGCGGACGACGGCCTGCTCGACTTCGTCGATCACCTGGTCGACTGGGCAAGCGGGGTGCCAATCCTGGTCGTAGGGACCGCCCGGCCGGAGCTGCTCTCGCGCCGGTCGGGCTGGGGCGGCGGCAAGCCCAACGCGCTCACGCTCTCGCTCCCGGTCCTGTCGGACGAGGAGACGGCGCGACTCGCGCACTCGCTGCTCGGACGGCCCGTGCTCGACGCCGCGGTCCAGGAGACCCTCCTCGAGCGCGCGGGCGGCAACCCGCTCTATGCCGAAGAGTTCGCGCGCATGCTGGAAGAGCGCGGCTCAGCCGAGGGGTTGCCCGAGACGGTGCAGGGCCTCATCGCGGCCCGGATCGACGGACTGCCGCCGGAGGAGAAGAGTCTGCTCCAGAACGCTTCGGGGCTCGGGAAGCTCTTCTGGCTCGGCGCGGCCGTCGCCCTCGCAGAGGTGGAGCGGTGGGCGGCGGAGGAGCGCCTGCACGCTCTGGAGCGCAAGGAGTTCGTCCGCCGGGAACGACGGTCGTCGGTAACTGGTGAGGTCGAGTACGCTTTCCGCCACCTGCTCGTCCGGGACGTCGCCTACGGCCAGATTCCTCGCGCCGCACGAGCCGACAAGCACCGCGTCGCCGCGAGTTGGATCGAGGCGCTCGCGCGGCGCGAGGATCACGCCGAGATGCTCGCCCACCATTACCTGCATGCCCTCGAGCTATCGCGGGCCGCCAGCCAGCCGATCGCCGACATCGCCGAGGCGGCGCGCGATGCCCTCCGGGAAGCCGGCGACCGTGCTTCCTCGTTGAACTCCTTCAGTGCAGCCGTCCGCTTCTACGAGGAGGCTCTGGCCCTCGGCGCCTTTGCAGACGCTGATCGGGCAGACGTCCAGTTCAGGCGGGCGAGAGCTCTCCACCTGGCAGGAGACGAGGGCCGGGATGAGGCGCTGAAGGAAGCACGGGAAGCGCTCCTGAAGGCTGGTGACTCCGAACGGGCGGCCGAGGCGGACGCGCTTCTCTCGGAGTTCTGGTGGCATCGCGGAAACCAGGGCCGGTCGCTCGAGCACCTCAGCCGGGCGCGCTCGCTCGTGGAGGAGCTTCCGCCCTCCGCGGCGAAGGCGCACGTTCTCAGCCAGGTCTCGCGCTACCGCGCGCTCGCGGAGGAGAACGAGGAGGCGATCAGTGTCGGCCATGAAGCGCTCGCCATGGCCGAGGCGCTCGGCCTGGACGAGATCCGGGCGCACGCGCTCGACAACATCGGCATCGCGAAGGTCAACCTCGGCGATCTGACCGGCCTTGAGGACCTCGAGCGGAGCATCGAGATCGCAGTCGCGGCGCGGTCACCCGAAGCGGCACGGGCCTACAACAACCTCGGCGCCGTGGTCTGGATGCTCGGGGATGTTCGCCGCGCGAGCACGTTGATCGGCGAGGCCGTGACTGTCGGTGAGCAGCTCGGAAACGCCGGCATCGCCAAATACTCCCGGGTCCTCCAGATCCAGCTGCTCTTCGCCCAGGGCGAGTGGGACGAAGGGTTACGGCGCGCCGATGCGTTCCTCGAGGCGTGCGAGACCGGCGAATCGCACTACCTCGAAAGCAACATACGCGGCGAACGGGCAAGCGCCCGCCTCGCGCGGGGGGACGTGGAAAGTGCGCTCGATGACGTGCGGAAGATGTTGGCCCCCGCGCGAAGCGCGGGAGATCCGCAGTCGCTCATGCCCGCGCTCACGAACGCGGCGCGTCTCTACGCCGAGGTAGGACGAGTCGACGAAGCGAGGGCACTTGTCCGCGAGGCCCTTGCGGACGCGCCTGCGGAAGCGCCTGCCGCCTGGACGCTCTCCGACCTCGCGTGGGTCGCCGAAGAGCTCGAGTGCGCAGGAGAGCTCAGCGCGCTGCTCGATCGGAGCCATTTGCGGACGAAGTGGAGCGATGCGGCGCATGCGCTCCTGCGGGGTGACTTCTTGACTGCGGCCGAGATCTCCTACGACATCGGGAATCTGGATGACGAGGCGCTGGCCCGGCTACGAGCCGCCGAGCAGTTCGTCGCCGAGGGCCGCCGCGTAGAGGCCGACGAGCAGCTGTCGCAATCTCTCGCGTTCTGGCGGTCCGTGGGCGCGACCCGCTACATCCGCGAGGGCGAGGCGCTGCTCGCGAAGACGGCATGACCGTCGTCTGCCCGTCTTGCGGCCAGGAGACGCCTGAAGGCTTTCCTCGCTGCGCCAACTGCGGCACTCCCCTCGCCGGTGATACGCCGGCGGCGCGCGAGGAGCGCAAGGTCGTCACCTGCCTCTTCTGCGATCTCGTCGGCTTCACCGCCCGCGCGGAGCGAATGGACCCGGAGGACGTGCGAAGGCTCCTCCAGCCGTACCACGCCCGGCTCCGCGCCGAGCTCGAGCGTCACGGAGGCACGGTCGAGAAGTTCATCGGCGACGCCGTCATGGCGGTCTTCGGTGCACCTATTGCTCACGAGGACGACCCTGAACGCGCAGTTCGGGCGGCTCTCGCGATTCGAGACGCGCTCGCCGAGGAAGGCGAACTCGAGATCCGGATCGGGATCACGACCGGCGAAGCGCTGATCGCCCTCGGCGCCCGGCCGGAGATGGGCGAAGGAATGGCCTCGGGAGACGGCGTCAATACTGCGGCGCGGATCCAGGCTGCTGCACCGGTGGGCAGTGTCCTCGTCGACGAGACGACGTTCCGAGCAACGGAGCGCGCGATCGAATACGAGGAGTCGGAGGCGATCGTGGGGAAGGGAAAGACGAGCGCGACTGCGGTGTGGAAGGCGCTGTGCGCGCGGGCTCGAGTCGGCGTCGAACGCGTCGGGGGCGCACCGCTCGTCGGGCGCGAGCGGGAGCTGACGCTGCTCCGGGAGACGTTTGCCCGAGTGACGCGTGAGAGCAAGCCGCAGCTCCTCACG
>Ga0136621_1001205_pt1 | contig 10527 bp, 8 predicted proteins | sample AntDryUQ445A2306_FD_104673 | JGI IMG/M metagenome (GOLD analysis project Ga0136621, IMG submission 104673) | Polar desert sand microbial communities from Dry Valleys, Antarctica - metaG UQ445A (23.06) | ecosystem: Environmental > Terrestrial > Soil > Desert | place: Antarctica: Dry Valley...
GGGTGGGATTTGGCTTGAACAAGCCATCTGCAGTCGGCTGAGACCCTCTGAAATCAGGTACGTGGGGTACAAAATGGGTACAAAATCCGTTGTCGGAGCCGCCAACTGAAGCGCTCGGAAACTGACGCTTGCGTTGGCTTGGCGAGCATGCGCCGATCAGCCTATGAGAAGTCGTGCGCCCGGTGCCGGCCGGTCGGGAACCCGGCGTTGTTGCCTGCGCCGGAGAAGAAGCCGGGGAGGTTGACCGCGCCCTCTGGTTGGTGGAGAATGGGCTGTCAGGGAGGACAGCTCACACGAGGAGGAGCGATGGCGGAGCAGTGGCGCATCGTGGGTGACTTCGTCGACTTCTGCAAGTGCAGGGTGCCGTGCCCGTGCACGTTCGCGCAGCCGCCGACCGAAGGCGACTGCGAAGGGATCATCGCGTACCGGATACGCGAGGGGAACTATGGCGATGTCGATCTCGGCGGCCTGAACGTCGTCGGCGTGCTTCGCTTCGAAGGCAACATCTGGGACGAGGACACCCGCATGGACGCGGGCCTGGTCCTCGATGAGCGCGCCGACGAGCGCCAGCGCGAGGCGCTGCAGACGGTCTTCGGCGGGCAGGCCGGCGGCTGGCCGAAGGTGTTCGCTGACACCATGCTCGGCAACCTCCTGGGGCTCGAGTTCGCCCCGATCGAGCTTGAAATCGACGACGATCTGAGCTCGTGGCGTCTCAGCGTGCCGGGCAAGGCTGAGGGCAGCGCCGAGCTGCTCACCGGGCCGACGAGTCGCCCTGGCGAGCGCCTGGCGGTGCTGAACCCACCGGGCAGCGAGCCGGGCCCCGGCGGGGGCGCGGTGACTTACGGGATCGCCTCGAAGGAAAAGGCCAACGCGTTCGGTCTGGACTGGGAGCGCTCTGGTCGCTCGAGCAAGCACATCCCGTTCGAGTGGTCGAGCGAGGACGAGTTCTGATCTGGGTGCGGTGACGGCTCGGACAGCACCCTGAGCGTCTCCCGAGCGCGGGTCCATCAGCGAGTGGCTCACGTCTCCACTCCGTTAGCTCGCGCACGAGCCGCGATCCTCGGTGCGCTCCTCGTGCTCGCAGCCGCAGCCTGGGCAGTCCTCGTCTGGCAGTCCTCCATGGCGGACACGGACGACATGGAGAACATGCTCACGATGGACATGGGCGTGCCTCTCTTCCTCGCCATCTGGGTGGCGATGATGGTGGCGATGATGTTCCCCACGGCGGCGCCGATGATCCTCACCTTCGCCAAGGTCCAGCAAGGCAAGCAACAACGGGGCAAGCCGTACGTCCCGACCTGGGTGTTCGTTGGCGCCTACCTGGCCATCTGGACGGCGTTCGGGGCGCTCGCCTACGCCGCCGCGTTGGGAGCCACAGAACTGGCCGGCAACTCGATGTGGGTCATGGACAACGCCGCCCGCATCGGCGGCGGAGTCCTGATCCTCGCCGGTCTCTACCAGCTTTCGCCACTGAAGAACATCTGCCTCTCGAAGTGCCGTACCCCATGGCCTTCATCCTCACTTCGTGGCGCAACGGCTACGGCGGCGCACTTCGCATGGGCTTCGAGCACGGCCTCTACTGCCTTGGATGCTGCTGGCTCTTCTTCGTGATCGTCTTCCCGCTAGGGATGATGAACGTGGCGGTCCTGGCCGCCATCGTCCTTCTCATCTTCGCAGAGAAGTCACTGCCGTTCGGACAGCGGGCGAGGCAGCTCGCAGCTGCTGCGCTACTCGCCTACGGGGCGCTGGTCGTGTTCGTACCGAGCGCCTTGCCGAGCGTGATGTAGCGCGAGCAGGCATGGCGGGACGAGCAGGCGGCGCGGCTCCAGAAGCAGCGCGGCAGTAGTGGGACAGCCATAACGACGCACAAAGAGGGTACAAAAATCAGTTGGCGGAGCCGCCAACTGAAGCGTTTGGAACGGACGCTTGCGTTAGCTTGGCGAGCAACAGCTATGACGGGCGCTGCGCCTAGGGACGCCTCCGCCGCGACTGCGCGTCGCGCGGTGCTTGCTTGCACGCGCGACAACGTACCGTCCCCCCGCGCCGACCCAGGCCACGTTCACGCACGTCGGGGGCGCCTACCTGCGCTTCGCCGAGCCGTGTCCGTGGTGGTCGGAGAGCCGTCCGCTCTCCTCCAGAAGCACCTCGCCCGTGTCCGGGTCGGTGAGCCGCTTGTAGCGCCGGTCCCCGCGCCGGTCGAGGACGTAGGTCACCCGCTTCCCACTGCCGTCCGCCGACGCGGAGTCGCCGAACAGCATCTCGACATCGTGAGGGTGCTTGCCCGGCCGCGGGATCGCACCGCGAACTCGTACGCGGAGCAGGACCTCACCCGGTCTCGGCTTTGGCATGGGGCCATTGTGCCTGTGAGGTTGGTAGACCAGGCGGCTGAGTCCGATCTCCGGTGACGCCCCGGTGCCGCGCGTGGCGTCGCGACGCCGCGCATGGTGTCCGACGTTTGAGGGATAATATCCCTCTTGTGTCGGACAAAGTTGACCACGACGGGCTCTACCGTATCGCCGAGTCGCAGGCCGGCTACTTCACCGCTGAACAGGCGCTCGATTCCGGCATGGACAGGAGCACGCTGATCCACCATGCTCGGCCAGGGGGCCGCTACGAGCGCGTCCGCCGAGGCCTCTACCGGCTGCGTCACTTTCCTTCAAGCCAGCACGAGCACGTAGTCGCCGCATGGCTTGTCCTGCCGAGCCCTGCGGTCGTCTCACACGAGAGCGCACTTGAGCTCTACGAGCTCTCCGACGTGATCCCGAATGCCGTCCACATCACGCTGCCGCGGGCAAAGCGCGGCCAGCGCCCGCGCCCCGGCGTCCGCTTCCATACGCTCGAGCATCCCCCCGGCCCGAATGAGATCCGGCGCGTCGCCTGCGTGCTCGCGACGAGTCCCGAGCGCACCATCATCGACTCACTCGAGGCCGGCACCCAGCTCGAGCAGATCGAGCTCGCCGTCCGCCAAGCGCTCGAGCGAGGCCTCACGACACCTCGCCGCCTTCGCGCTGCCGCAGCCGGTCACCCTGCGCGCGTCCGAGCCTTCATCGAGCGACGCATTCAGGAGGTCCATTCACTCGCTTGAAGCGTTTACGAGAGTCCAGCAATTCATCGTGGAGGGGAATTACCGGACTACTGATATATGCTTGAGCCGAAATTGTGATACTGTCAAGCCATCACTTCCCGTTTCATAAGAACTAATGGCTTGCCGATGTCGAGCGGAGCTGGTATTTCGCGCTCGGGTCGGGCTGAGCTTGCGTCGGTCGTCGCAAGAGGCCGACGGCTTGTCTCAGTGACCGACGTCGCGATGGCTCTCGCAATTGACAGAGTGACTGCCGCGAAGAAGCTCTCTCGGTGGGCTGCCCACGGCTGGCTCCGGCGTGTCCGGCGGGGTCTCTACATTCCCGTCCCGCTCGAGGCGGAGAGGCCTGATTCATGGTCGGAGGACCCTCTTCTACTCGCTGACGCCGTCTGGGCTCCCTGCTATTTCACCGGTTGGACGGCGGCGAGCCAGTGGGGACTGACAGAGCAGATCTTCCACTCGACCGTTCTCAAGACGGCCACGCGCGTGCGGTCCGCTCGCGAGCGCTTGCTCGACCACGAGTACCTACTCGCCCACATCTCGGAGCAGGACATGGCCTGGGGAATGAAGCCGATCTGGCGGGAGGAGCGCCGAGTGCAAACAGCCGATCCCGCCCGGACCGTGATCGACATCCTCGACACTCCCGCGCTCGGTGGTGGGATTCGGCATTCCGTTGAGATCCTCGCCGCGTACCTTGAAGAGAACGACTGGCGAACGCTCGTTGAGTACGGCGACCGGCTTGGCAACCGTGCCGTGTTCAAACGGCTCGGCTATCTCCTCGAAGCGGCCGAGCTGGGACAGACCGAACTCGTGGAGGAATGCCGGCAGCGGATCTCAGCGGGGATCTCGCTCCTCGACCCGGGAGCGCCGGCTAGCGGGCCTCGGGTAAGCCGCTGGCGCCTGCGGGCGAACGTCGCCGTCACCCGCGAGGAGCCGTCGTGATCCCCGTTGGCGAGGTAAGGGCACTCCGCGCGGAGTGGTCGCTCCGAGACGACGTCATCGAGAAGGACTACACGCTCGGCTGGCTACTCGCAGCAATCGCCGCCGATGAGGATCTGGCGACCACGTGGGTGTTCAAGGGAGGGACGTCTCTCCGCAAGTGCTACTACGAGACCTACCGTTTCTCGGAAGATCTCGACTTCACAGTCGTTGAAGGCGGTCATGAAGAGCCCGAGGCCCTGATTCCGATCTTCGAACGGGTGGGTGAGTGGCTTGCCAACCAAGCTGGCATCGAGCTCGTGCTCGACGACCGTTCCTTTGTCCGACGCGTGAACCGGCGAGGCAATCCAACGACACAAGCCCGGATCGCCTTCCGAGGACCGAGCCGCCGGCCTCAACTCCCGAAGGTGAGGCTGGATCTCACCAGTGACGAAGTGCTTGTCCAGGCTCCCGTTCTCCGGCCGATTCTCCATCCGTACAGCGACGGCCCCCTCCCGACCGAAGGGGTGCTCTCGTACTCGATCGCAGAGCTGCTCGCCGAGAAGCTTCGCGCATTCGCCGAGCGGTGTCGGCCTCGCGACCTCTACGACGTCGTCCACGTCTACCGACATCCCGACCTCATCGGCAGGGCCGCAGCCGTTCTCGCCGTACTCGATCAGAAGTGCGCACATGCGGGCATCGCAGTTCCAGACGCCGACGCGATACGAACATCGCCGTTCCGGCAGGAACTCGAGCAGGAATGGCACAACATGCTGGCTCACCAACTTCCACATCTGCCGCCATTCGCCGAGTTCTGGGAGGCACTCGATGATGTCTTCTCATGGCTGCAGGGTCAGCTCCGTCCTCCAGCCCTACCCCGCGCCGAGCGCGGGGACCTCGATCCCGTGTGGGCACCGCCAAGAGCGATGGCCTCTTGGCGGCGAGGCGCCCCGCTCGAACTCGTTCGGTTCGCCGGCGCGAACCGGCTCAAGGTAGAGATCGACTGCAGGGCAGAGGAAGGGCGCCGGGGAGCTCGCGTTGTCGAGCCATACGCCCTACGTATGACCAGAGACGGCAATCTGCTGCTGTTCGTAGTGAATGATCGCGGCCAACTCCGCAGCTATCGCGTGGACCGAATTGCCGGAGTGCGCGTACTCGATACGCCGTTCCAGCCGCGCTACATCGTGGAGTTCTAGGGAGGACTCAACTGCGGGTTACCAGAGTAGGGCCCGGGCGTACCGTCGACGCGCGCGGTGTACCGCGAATCAGGGCGCCCCGGATAGCCCGAGCTGGTCGTGCTCGGCGCGGAGCCGCCCGTACAGCCGCTCGGCGTAGTGGTCGAGAACAGTCTGCCGGAAGTTCGGCTCGTCGAGGATGCGCTTGAAGATGTCCTCGTTCTCGTCCATGCGCTTGACGACGGTGTCCAGGAAGGTGCGGTCGAAGACGAGGCGGAAGTTCTGGAAGTCGTTGTTGCGGGCGCGCGCCGCGAGTTTCTCGTCGGCTGCCCACGACTCCTCGAACTGATCGAAGAGGAGCTGGTCGGCCTCGCCGAGCTCGAGTCCGAACCGCTCGTTCATGACGTCGACGATCCTGGAGAGGTGCTCGGACTCCGGATCGTGCTCCGGCCCGCGGCCGGAGAAGATCGCGACGATCTCGCCGCCGCCCTCCTCGAGCGAGCCCGAGCCCTCATAGGTCTGCGCGATCTTCAGGTGCGTGAGCTGGACCTCGCGGCCGAGGTCGAGCCGCTCGGCGGCTTGGCCGGGTAGGCAGGCAAGCAGGGCGCGTGCGTAGAGGTAGTCGCGCTCGAGCTGCCGGTCGACGTACGACACGATCTGCGACACGAACGCGTACATGTGCACGAACCGCGTGAGTACGTCGCGGAACACGTCCTGCACCTCCTCATCGAGCTCGAGGAACCGATCGCGCGCCGGGTCGAGCGCTGCGTAAACCTCCCCGTGGCCAGCGGTGTCGGTCACGGCGAGGAGCGCCTGCACGCCGGCCTCGACCTCGTCCTCGCGAAGGACGCCGAAGTCCCACATCGCCCGGTGCGTGTCGTAGAGGAGGTTCGGGTCGGTCGGAACCGCCTCCGTCCGCTCATACCACGGGCGGAACGACTTCTGGATGTCCTCGAGCTCGTTGCGGAAGTCGAGGACGAAGGTATCGCTCTTCTCCGGGTGGATTCGGTTGAGCCGGGTGAGCGTCTGCACCGCGTTCAGCCCCGTGAGCACCTTGTCGACGTACATCGTGTGTAGGAGGGGCTGGTCGAAGCCGGTCTGGAACTTCTCGGCCACGATCAGCACCTGGTAGTCGTCGCCGCCGAACCGCTGCGCCGTTTCCGACTCGGGGAAGGCGTTTATCCCCGGCTCGGTGAACTCGTCGCCGTCGTCGATCACCTTGCCCGAGAACGCGACGAGCGTCCGCACGTCCGGATACCCCTTCTCGGCGACGTACTTGTCGAGCGCGAGCTTGTAGCGCACGGCGTGCAGGCGCGAGCTCGTCACGACCATCGCCTTCGCCCTCCCGCCGATCTTCTTCGCCGTGTTCGCGCGGAAGTTCTCGACAACGATCTCGGCTCGCTGCGCGAGGTTGTGCGGATGCAGTGTGATGAAGCGCGCGATGGCCCGCCTCGCCCGCGCCTTGTCGTATTCCGGGTCGTCCGTGATCGCCTTCTCGATCCGGAAGTAGGTCTTGTAGGTCGTGTAGTTCGCGAGTACGTCGAGGATGAAGCCCTCGTCGATCGCCTGCCGCATCGAGTAGAGGTGGAACGGCCGATAGCGCCGGCCCTCCGCGGTCTCGGTGGGCGTTCCGAAAAGCTCGAGCGTCTTCGCCTTCGGCGTCGCGGTGAAGGCGAAGAAGGAGAGGTTCCCCGCCCGGCCGCGACCGGCGAGCGAACGGGCGAGCAGGTCCTGGCCGTCGCCGCGCTTCGCCTCGTACGCAGCGTCCTCGCTCTCGGCGGCGTCGAGCTCCTCCTGCTCCGAGCGGGCCGACAGCGCGCGGCGAAGGTCGGCCGCGGCCTCGCCCGTCTGCGACGAGTGCGCCTCGTCCACGATCACCGCGTACCGCCGCGCGGGCAGCGCCTCGATCTTGTCGAGCACGAACGGGAACTTCTGGAGGGTCGTGACGATGATCCGCGCCTGCTCGCTCGCGAGCGCCTCGGCGAGCTGCTGCGAGTCCCTGTCGATCCGGACGACGACGCCGTGCACGTGCTCGAGCTGGTGGACGGTCTCCTGCAGCTGACGGTCGAGCACGAGCCGGTCGGTGATGACGACGACCTTGTCGAAGACCTTCCGCTCGGCCGCGTCGTGGAGGCTCGAGAGCCGGTGCGCGAGCCAGGCGATCGAGTTCGACTTGCCCGAGCCCGCCGAGTGCTCGACCAGGTAGCTCGGCCCCGCACTGTGCTCGCGCGCGTGCGTCTCGAGCTGGTGCACAGCGTCCCACTGGTGGTAGCGGGGGAAGACGATCCGCGTGTTCGCCCGCTTCTCGGCCGCCGAGCCCTTCTCGGGCCGCACGACGTGGACGAACCGCGCCAGCAAGTCGAGCCACGCTTCGCGCTCCCAGACCTGCTCCCACAGGTAGGCCGTGCGATGGCCTTCGGGGTTGAACGGGTTACCGGCGCCGCCCTCCTCCGAGCCGCGGTTGAACGGCAGGAACTGGGTCGCCTCGCCCGCGAGCTTCGTCGCCATCGCGACGAGGTCCGGGTCGACCGCGAAGTGCACGACCGCGCGGCGCGCGAGCGTCACGTTGGCGGGGTCACGGTCGCGCCGGTACTGCGCGATCGCGTGCTCGACATTCTGGCCCGTGATCGGGTTCTTGAGCTCGGCGGTTGCGACCGGAATGCCGTTGAGGAGGAGCGCCAGGTCGAGCGTCTTCGTCTCGTCGGTGCCGTACGCGAGCTGGCGGACGAGCGTGAGCCGATTCGCTTCGTAGCGGGCGACGAGCTCGGGCGTGAGCCCGTGCGCCGGCTTGAAGTACGCGAGCCGGATCTCGACGCCGAGATCCTTGACGCCGTGGCGAAGAACGTCGACCGTCCCGCGCTCGTCGAGCTCGGCTGCGAGCCGCTTGAGGAAATTCGTCCGCGCCGCGTTCTCCCCACCATGCCGCGCTGCCAGCTCGCACCACTCGTCCGACTGCGTCGCGTGAACGAACGCGAGCACCTCGCCGGGATCGAGCCCGAGCGCCCGGTCGAACGTCCGCGCGTCGCCCTTTTCGTAGCCGCCGTGCTCGAGCAGCCACGCCTCGATCGCACCCTCGAACTTCCGCTCGCTGGCTCTCATGTCAACGCGGGGGAGCGAAGGTCGCCGGCGAGTGCCGACGCAGTCAGAGCCGCTCGCTTCTCCGCAACGAGTGCGATGCGCTGCGTTAGAGCGTCAGCAGCCGCATCGAGAGGGCGAAGGCTCTGCCATACGGCCTCCACGATTTGGTCCTGTTCGTCGATGGGAGGCAACGGAATCCGGATCGCCCCGATGTCGGGCATGTAGATCGTCTTGTGCGTGGATCCCATGGCAAGCCGCCCGAGCAGATCCGGCCGCATGACCCGTAGACAAAGGAGAAGGAATCGCGGACGCAGCAGATCGCCACACGTCCACGTGGCGAAGTCCTGACTCGTTGCCATGGGGCGAGCCATGATTGCGGAGAACCCAACCGAGGCGGTGCGCGAGAGGACGACAGTGTCCACGGGATGCAGCTCGGCCGCGGAGTTTGCGAGACCTTCCTCGCTGATCTGACGCTTCGTCTCCTGGATGAACTCGATGCGGTCGCCGCGCATCTGCCCGATATCGCCGGTTGTGATCCAGGGAATGCTGCAGTTCTCCCACCACTCGGGCCGATCCCGGCTCGGAGTGTGTCCGCTGCCAAGCCGCGCAAGAAGGGTCAATCTCGCCTCACGCCAGTGCATCGGCCGCTGAAGCAACCACGGGAGCGAACTCGGGACAAGCTCCCCGCCTGTAAGTCCGCCCCGAAGAGCGTCGCCAAGAACCGCTGAACGTGACGCGGTGAGCTCCAGGAACTCCTGAATCTGCTCCTCGAGTTCCCGCATTTCGCCGTCGACCTCGTGAACCTGTCGCGACGGGCTGTACTCGTAGAAGCGCCGCGTGAGCGGGACCTCGTAGCCGATCTTGGTTTTCGCGTGGTCGACCCACGCGTCGGGAACGTACAACAGCACCTCGGATTCCACGTACTCACCGACCGCACGCCGGTATGGCTCGCTCTCGAGACGTGATGACGCGTCGGGCTCGAACGTCACAGAACCGGGTGGCAGCGGCACGTTCTCTTGGTCGCGCAAATCGGGATCCGGCTCGGGCTCGCCGTTCCTGCCGGTCACGATCTCCCCGTCCGGGTCGCGAACAGCAAACGCTTTCAGCGCCGCCTTCGAGATCGCAGCGATGTCACGCTCGGCGTTCACAAACCAGGCGACCGCCGCCAGCGGGTAGGCCTTTCCGTTCTTGCCGCGGCCGGTCCTGACGATGTCCATGAACGGAGTAGGCCGCAGATCGCTCGGAAGCGCGGCGCTCAGTCGGTGGAGGAACTCGTCCGGGTCGGTCGTCGCACCGTCGATGCCCGACCAGGCTGCTCGGATCGTTTCGTGCCACTCCTCGTCGATCCGATCCGCCGCGCCGTCGCTGAAGAACGAGTCGAGCCCCGACTCAGTGACCTCGAAGTGGCGCCGCAGCGGTCGCTCGACAGTGATCCGCTGGTAGCCGAACTGCTCGTTGGGGAAGATCTTGACCCGCTCGTTCTCCTCGTAGGCGCCGTACAAGCGGGTGATCTCCTCGATCTGCTCGTTGGAGATCTGCTTTCGCTTCTCGCCGAGGCTCTTGCGCATCTTCACCCACAGCTCGCGCGCATCGACCAGCTGAACCTTGCCGCGCCGCTCGGGGCTCTTGCGGTTCGTGACGACCCAGAAGTAGGTCGAGATGCCGGTGTTGTAGAAGAGCTGGTCGGGCAGCGCGACGACCGCCTCGAGCCAGTCGTTCTCGATGATCCAGCGGCGGATCTCCGACGGGCCGGAGCCGGCGGCGCCGGTGAAGAGCGGCGAGCCGTTGAAGACGATCGCGACCCGCGAGCCGCCCTGCTCGGCCGGCTTCATCTTCGAGACCATGTGCTGGAGGAAGAGGAAGCTGCCGTCGTTGATCGCGGGCAGGCCGGCGCCGAAGCGGCCGCGAAAACCGAGCCGCTCGCGCTCGTCCTTCACGAAGCGCTCGACCGACTTCCACTCCACCCCGAACGGCGGATTCGCGAGCATGTAATCGAACGTGCGGCCGACTTGGCCGTCCGCGTCGAACGAGTTGCCCTGGACGATGTGCGACGCGTCCTGGCCCTTGAGCATCATGTCCGAGCGGCAGACTGCGTACGTCTCCTCGTTCAGCTCCTGGCCGAAGACTTCGAGGCGCGCCTCCGGGTTGAGCTCGCGGAGGTGGTCCTCGGCCACCGAGAGCATGCCGCCCGTCCCGCAGGCCGGGTCGAAGAGCGTCTTGACGATGCCGCGCTTCGTGAGCACGTCCTCGTCCTCGACGAAGAGGAGGTTGACC
>Ga0136621_1001206_pt1 | contig 10522 bp, 7 predicted proteins | sample AntDryUQ445A2306_FD_104673 | JGI IMG/M metagenome (GOLD analysis project Ga0136621, IMG submission 104673) | Polar desert sand microbial communities from Dry Valleys, Antarctica - metaG UQ445A (23.06) | ecosystem: Environmental > Terrestrial > Soil > Desert | place: Antarctica: Dry Valley...
GTTGGACTTCACCGAGCGGCAGGCCCGCCAGGCGAACGCCAAGTCGGCCAGCACGTCGTCCGACGCTGCCTCTCCCGCGGCAAGCGTCCACTTCGACGGGTCGTCGCCACCTTGGTCGCTCACCGCGTCCACCACGTCGCGGGCCTGCAGCAGCATGCCTCCGGTGACCGGGCGCATCTCGATGCCGCCTCGCTCGAGCGGCGCGCACTGCAGCACCCGGATGTTCTTCTTGCGGCTCAGGATCTCGACCACACCCTCTTCGTAGCTCGGCGCGACGACGACCTCGGTGAAGATCTCGGCCACCTGCGTCGCGAGCTCTTCGGTGACCGGCGTGTTGGTGGCGATCACCCCGCCGAACGCAGAGACCGGGTCGCATGCGTTGGCCTTGCGGTGTGCCTCGGCGACATCGGCTCCGACCGCGATCCCGCAGGGGTTGCCGTGCTTGATGACCGCGACCGCGATCTCGTCGAAGTCGTAGACGGCACGGCGGGCGGCATCCGCGTCGATGTAGTTGTTGTAGGACATCTCCCTGCCGTGCAGCTGGACGGCCTGCGCGAGCTCGGGCGTCGGCGCGAAGCCGCTGGTGTAGAGGGCAGCGCGCTGGTGTGGGTTCTCCCCGTACCGCAGCACCGACGACTTCTCCCAGGTCGCGCCGATCCACGCGGGGAACCCCGAGCCGTCGGATGTGTCAGCCACTGCGTTGCCCATCCAGGAGGCGACGTGTATGTCGTACGTCGCCGTGTGCACGAACGCCTCGGCGGCGAGTCGTTGCCGATCCGCCAGCGTGAACCCTCCTTCCTGCGCGGCCGTCAGCACGTCGGCGTACCTGGCCGGGGACGTCACGATCGCGACGCTCGCATGGTTCTTGGCAGCTGCACGCACCATCGCCGGTCCGCCGATGTCGATCTGTTCGATGCACTCGTCCGGCGAGGCGCCCGACATCACCGTTTCTGTGAACGGGTAGAGGTTGGAGACCACCAGGTCGAAGGGCGCCACCCCCAGGTCCTCCAGCTGTGAACGGTGCGACTCGAGCCGGAGGTCGGCGAGGATACCGGCGTGCACCACGGGGTGCAGGGTCTTCACCCGGCCGTCGAGGCACTCCGGGAAACCCGTGAGCTCCTCGACTCTGGTCACGGGAACACCTGTCTCCGCGACCCGGTCCGCGGTCGAGCCGGTGGAGACGACCGCGACTCCGGCATCGTGCAGCCCTCTGACCAGCTCCTCGAGACCGGCCTTGTCGTAGACAGAGATCAGTGCCCGCCTTAGTGGCCGCTTTCGCGCATCCGTCGTCACTGGCCGAACCGCACCTTCCTGTCGGTGATGGTGAAACCTTCTCGAGCCATTCGGCCCACGCACTCGACGAGCATGGCCCGCTCGGCGACTTTGATGCGTTCATGCAGCGACTCGACGTCGTCGTCCTCGTGGACGGACACGATGGCCTGGTCGACGATGGGGCCGGTATCGACGCCGGAATCCACGACGAAGAGCGTGGCACCGGTGACCTTGACGCCGTACGCCAGCGCGTCGGCGGGTCCCGCCATTCCCGGGAAAGAGGGCGACAACGCCGGGTGGGTGTTGACGGCGCGTCCTCCGAACTCGTCCAGGAAGGCCTTCCCGGTCAGCTTCATGAACCCGGCCAGTACGACGAGATTCGGATCATGCCTCCTGCAGGAAGCGGTCAGCTCGCGATCCCAGTCCGCACGCGTCGCGAAGTCCTTTGTTCGATGCACGAACGTCGGGATGCCGGCTCGTTCCGCGCGGTCCAGGGCGCCGATTCCGTCCCGGTCTGCCCCGACTGCTACGACCGTGGCGCCGTACGACGGGTCCTGCGCGGCGTCGAGAATCGCCTGCAGGTTCGTTCCTGCACCAGAGACGAGCACGACCACGCGCGAGGACGGCGTGGAAGCGGGAGGCACTGAGACAGGCTACCGACCCCGCGTCGGGTCAGATGGACGCGGCCTGCTTGAACATGCGGCGCCGCACCCACCACGTCATCGCAAGCCCACCGATGAGTCCACCTACGCCCATGGCGGCCGCACTCGCCACCAGAGTCTGGCCGAGCAGGGGTCCGACGTCGCTCATCCGACCCGGCCCCACCGACCCGCCGGCGAGAAACGCGGCGAGCGTGAACAGCAGGGCGCCGAGCATCCCAGCACCCAGTCCGCGCAGCGCACCGAGCTCGTACTTGGGGACCGGGAACCGACGCAGCATCACTGCGGCCGCGACGGCAGCCACGACAACGGGGACGACCGCCAGCAGCGTGGTCCATGGCGGAGCCGGGCCGTTGTTCGGCAGCGCCGCGAGCAGCGGAAAGGCCGGGAGCGGGCCGAGGACGACCGCGGCCGGGGAGACGATCGTGCCGGTGCCGACCACGAAGCCGGGCCCGATCAGGTAGGAGCCGCCGAGCAACGCGGCGTTCGGCGCCACGGCGGCCACCAGCAGCGTGTAGAGCAGACCGTCCGACACGTCGACGCGGAGCCGGGAGAGCACGTTGGCGGCCGCACCGAAGTCGAACAGGAGGGCGATAGCGACCAACAGGGATCCGGCGGCCAGCATGAGCAGCACGACGGCCGCAGCCCCCGTGACGACGGCCATCAGGACCTCGGGCACCTCGCGGCGCCAGCGGGGCCATTGGACGGAGCCGGAGACAACGCCGGACCCCCCGGTCAGCAGGGCGAGCAGGAAACCGCCCACGAAGGCCAGACCGATGTTCGGCTGCGCCGTCGTCAGGGAGGCGAGGACCGCAGTGAGGACCGCAACGACGCCGTAGACGCCTGCAAGCGAGACCGCGCCCGTCGCTGCTGAGCGAAGATCTTCGACCGCACACGTGGCGCCAGCCCACCTCCCCAGCCGGAAGGTGACGTAGCCGCACAAGATGGTGAGCCCGAGCGGAACAGCCGTGATCGTGGCGGTCTCGAGCTGGAGCTGGGAGCCATGGGCCAACAGCCAAGCGTCCGCACCGACGCGAATCGCGTCCCTGGTGTCGCCGTGGCTGCCCGCGTCAGAGGCGAACCAGCCGACCAGGCCGACCGCCATGCATCCGAGCAGCACCGCAGCCGACGACACCGCACCCGCGATCGTCGCCCCGATCGCCAGTGGACGCTGCGGACCGGCAGCGAGGCCGTGACCGAGAGCGCGCTGGGGAGGAGTGAGGAGATCAGTCATCTCGTCGTCATCCTCGCCCAGACCGATCCGCACAATGTGCTGCCACGCCGCACCGGTTGGACCGCTTCAGTGGGTCGCGTAGCCTCGTCAGTTGACCTTTGAGCACCGGACGGAGTCGAGCGAATGGGACGAGAGGAACCGGTTCGACTCCTTCTACCGTTCCACCCGTCAGGCGCTCGTGCTGCAGACCTTCGCGCTCACCGGTGACCTCCCCGCAGCCCACGTCGCGGTTCGCGACGCCTACGTTGCCGCCTGGCACCACTGGCGCAGGGTCTCCGCTCTGGAGGCTCCGCAGGAATGGGTCCGGCCCAGGGCCTGGCAGCTCGCTCAGCGACGCCACCGGGCACGGCTCTGGCGGCCAAGCAAGAGCCTGTCAGCCTACGCCGATCCTGTCCTGGCCGCCCTCGGGCAGCTCCCCGGGGGTCGACGCGAAGCCCTGCTGCTGACCGACCTCGCAGGGTTGTCGCACTCCGCCGCTGCCCGCGAGATGGGCGTCTCCCAGGAAGTGATGGGCAAGCTCCACCGGGAGGCGACCGCGGGATTCACTGCCAACCTCGACGGAGAAGCCTCCGCAACGCCGCGCCAGCATCTGTTGTCCCTGGCCGAGATGGCAAGCCGAGCCAGGTTGCCGCCGGCCTCGGTCATCCGGCGCGCAGGCAGGAAGCGTCGTCAGACCCACACGGCTGTGGCTGCCGCGGCTGCGGTCACAGTCGCGATCGGGTCGGGCGCCGTCGCCTACCGAGCGCCGCAGACGGCGGGAGCACTCAGGGCGGCCCAGATCCCGCATGCCCAGGCCACGGACCGGCCCGCGACCCCCCACACCACCCCGTCCTCGCCCGACGCCACTCCGTCCGGGTCCGCAGCCGACCTGGCCTTGGAGTCGCAGGAAGCACTGCCCTCGGCGGACGACCTTCTGGACGAGGACCAGATCACCCGGCTCGGCCTCGGCCAGGAGTGGCGGGTCACCCGCACTCATGACAACACGAACGGTCGTGGCATCAACACGACCTGCCAGCAGTCCCGCTTCGCCGACCCGGACGGCGTCGCCGCGCTGGTGCGGACCTTCGCCGCCAAGGACGGCAACGCAGACCGCTCCGTGGTGCAGACCATGGAGATCTCCAAGTCCGCCCGGCAGGCGGAGAAGGCCTTCGCCACAACTGTCGGATGGTACGCCGGCTGTCAGGTAGGCCGCCTGCAGCTGCTGTCCGCCTACCGGGTGAACAACATCGGCGACCAAGCGCAGGTGCTGATCGCCCGGGCCTGGGAGAAGCCGGTAACCACCTACTCGGTCGCGGTCGCCCGGACCGGTCGCATCGTGACCTCGACGGTCGGGAAGAACGTGGGGGCACAGGCCGCGCCGCCTGCGGAGATCTCCCAGTCTCTCGCCGACGCGGTGTCGATGCTGTGCGCGGAGGGTGGACCGGGGGACTGTGCAGGACGGCCGACCTTCACCGCCGTACCTCTGCCACCCTCGGGTGAGGAACGCGGGATCCTTGCCGTTGCGGACCTGCCGCCTATCGGCCGCGTCGACGAGCCATGGGTGGGAACCGATGCCATCCCAGCTCGGGTGAACCCATCGGCCACCATCTGTGACCGCACCGACTTCACGGACGGTGTGACGAGGAAGACACGCACGCGCACCTTTCTGATTCCGGGCGCCAAGCTCCCCGACCGGTTCGGAATCTCCGAGACCTACGGAGTCTTTCGATCCCCGAGGGCGGCGGCGCGGTTTCTCGAGGGCGTCCGCACCCGGATCGCCAGGTGTGAGGACCGGGTCGCGGCGGCCGACGTACGCAACCCGGGAACGGCCCACGATCCGCGGTCCAGAGCGGACTCGATGCTCTGGGACGTGGAGACCGAGATCGCCGACGACGTGTCGGTGCTGTTCCGGCTCGGCTTCGTCCGGGTCGGCGCCGCAGTTGCGCAGGTGACCTTCTCTCCGTCCACAGATGAGGACATGTCGCGACAGCAGTTCGGAGCCCTCGTCGTACGAGCCGGCCACCGGCTGCGTGAGCTCGGCTGACGCCAGCGCTTAGGGTCAGCCTGTGGCGACTGACTCCCTGGGGCTGGACCGGAACTGCGCGATGGGCCGCGACGAGGCCAGCCCGCTCAGGGCGCGCCGTGACCTCTTCCTGATCCCGGAACGAGCCATCTACCTGGACGGCAACTCGCTCGGCGCCATGCCACGGGCTGTTCCGTCCCGCCTGGCGCAGGCCGTTACCGAGGAGTGGGGGCAGGGGCTGATCTCGTCCTGGAACAGCGCTGACTGGATCAACCTCTCCCGCCGGGTGGCCGGCAAGATCGGTCCGATCGTCGGTGGAGACGGTGCGAACGTGCACGTCGGTGACTCCACCAGCGTGACGCTGTTCAAGACGATGGTCGCCGCCTGCAGGCTGCGGCCGGGGCGTACGACGATCGTGCTCGAGCTCTCCACCTTCCCCACCGACGGCTACGTCGCTGCCGGAGTGGCCCGTCTGCTCGACATGGAGCTCCGCTGGTGCGACCCGGCGGACCCGGCAGCCTCTCTCGACGAGGACGTTGCCCTGCTTCTGCTGACCCATGTCGACTTCAGGACCGGCGCCATGTTCGACATGGGTCAGCTGACCCGGGCGGCGCACGCGTGCGGGGCGCTCATGCTGTGGGACCTGTGCCACTCGGCCGGCGCGGTTCCGGCCGAGCTCGATGAGCACGACGTCGACTTCGCGGTCGGATGCACCTACAAGTACCTCAACGGCGGACCTGGTTCACCGGCGTTCGCCTACGTCGCCCCTGCGCACCAAACGGGTCTGGACCAGCCGATCACCGGGTGGATGGGACATGCCCGGCCCTTCGACATGGACCGCGACTACTCCCCGGCCGACGGCGTGGCCAGGATGGCATCGGGGACCCCGTCGGTGCTCGCGCTGACCGCGCTCGACGCAGCCCTCGAGGCGTTCGACGGCATCGACCAGGCGACCCTCCGCACGGCGTCTTTGTCACTGACCGACTACTTCATCGACCTGGTCGACGCTCGGCTCGGCGCCACCCTCGAGGTGGTCACCCCGCGGGACAGCGCACGGCGCGGGAGCCAGGTCTCACTGCGGCACGAGCAGGCGTATGGCGTCGTCCAGGCGCTGATCGAGCGAGGCGTCGTCGGTGACTTCCGCAGCCCCGATGTCGCCAGGTTCGGGTTCGCCCCGTTGTACGTCACGCACGTCGACGTGTACGACGCCGTCGACCATCTCGTGTCCGTGATGGAGCAGGAGGAGTTCGCACGCCCGTCGTACGCCACCCGCAAGCTGGTGACCTGAGACCGAGACTCAGCCGCTCTGCAGGATCTCTCGCATCAGCTGGGCAGTTGCCGAGGGTGTCTTGCCCACGCGCACGCCGACTGCCTCGAGGGCTTCCTGCTTGGCCTGGGCGGTTCCCGACGAGCCGGAGACGATCGCACCGGCGTGACCCATTGTCTTGCCCTCCGGGGCGGTGAAGCCGGCGACGTAGCCGACCACCGGCTTCGTCACGTTGTCCTTGACGTACTCTGCCGCGCGCTCCTCGGCGTCCCCGCCGATCTCGCCGATCATAACGATCGCGTCGGTCTCCGGATCATCCTCGAACGCCTTGAGGCAGTCGATATGCGTGGTGCCGATGATCGGGTCACCGCCGATGCCCACGGCAGTCGAGAAGCCGAAGTCACGCAGCTCGTACATCATCTGGTAAGTCAGGGTGCCGGATTTCGAGACCAGGCCGATGCGGCCGTTCTTGGTGATGTCGGCAGGGATGATGCCTGCGTTCGACTTTCCGGGGCTGATCAGGCCCGGGCAGTTGGGTCCGATGACGCGCGTGGTGCCCTTGGCCTGCGCGTAGCAGAAGAGCTCGGCAGTGTCATGGACCGGAACACCCTCGGTGATCACGACGACCAGAGGAATGCCGGCGTCGACCGCTTCGACGACCGCGCCCTTGGTGCCAGCCGGCGGCACGAACACGACCGAGACGTCCGCACCCGTCTCTTCGATCGCCTCCGCCACACCGCCGAAGACAGGGACCGGTGTCCCGTCGAAGTCCACACTCTGGCCAGCCTTCTTCGGGTTCACCCCGCCGACGATGCTGGTGCCCGAGGCGATCATCCGTCGGGTGTGCTTCTGACCCTCCGCACCGGTCATACCCTGGACGACGACCCTGCTGTCCTCGTTGAGAAAGATAGGCATAGCTGTTCAGTCCCTCCCCTGCTCCGGTGAGCCCTGCGCAGACTGGGTTGACGACTGGGCCGACTCGGCCGCCAGCTGCGCCGCACGGTCGGCTGCGCCGTCCATCGTGTCCGCCAAGGTCACCAGCGGGTGGTTGGCGGCAGCGAGAATGCGCCTGCCCTCGTCGACGTTGTTCCCGTCCAGGCGTACGACGAGCGGTTTGTCCGCCTCGTCGCCGAGCAGCTCGAGCGCGTGCACGATGCCGTTGGCCACGGCGTCACACGCCGTGATGCCCCCGAACACGTTCACGAACACGGCCTTGACCTGAGGGTCGCCCAGGATGATGTGCAGGCCGTTCGCCATGACCTCGGCGGACGCCCCACCACCGATGTCGAGAAAGTTCGCCGGCTTTACGCCAGAGTGCTTCTCACCTGCGTAGGCGACGACGTCGAGCGTGGACATGACCAGACCGGCGCCGTTGCCGATGATGCCGACCTCGCCGTCGAGCTTGACGTAGTTGAGGCCCTTCTCCTTGGCCTGCGCCTCCAGCGGATCAGCCGCGGCCTTGTCCTCGAACGCTCCATGGTCGTCGTGGCGGAACTCGGCGTTCTCGTCGAGGGTCACCTTGCCGTCGAGCGCCTCGAGGTGACCGTCACCGAGGCGGACCAGCGGGTTGACCTCGACCAGGGACGAGTCCTCTTTGACGAAGACGTCCCACAGCTTCTTGACAATGGTCTTCGCCTCCTCGGCCACGTCCTCGGGAAAGCGGGTGGCCGAGACGATCTCGGCGGCCTTCACGTCGTCGACGCCCGTCAGCGGGTCGATCGAGACCTTCGCGACAGCATTGGGGTTGGTCCGCGCGACCTCCTCGATCTCCACCCCGCCCTCGATGCTCGCGATGCAGAGGTAGCTGCGGTTGGTGCGGTCGACCAGGAACGAGAAGTAGTACTCCTCCGCGATGTCGGCCGCGGGTGCCAACAGGACGCGATGAACCGTGTGGCCCCTGATGTCCATGCCGAGGATGTCGTCGGCATGCGCAACTGCTTCCTGAGGGTTCCCGGCCAGCTTCACGCCGCCGGCCTTGCCGCGGCCACCAATCTTGACCTGAGCCTTGACGACCACGCGACCACCGAGCTCGGTGGCTGCTGCTGCGGCATCCGCGGCCTTCTCGACCACGATGCCCAGGGTCACCGGCACGTCATGCTTCGCGAAGAGCCCCTTCGCTTGGTACTCCATCAGATCCACGGTTGCGCCGTCCTGTTCGGTCTACCCGGTGCTCTCGATTGCACGCCTGACACTAGACCCGGCGCTGGGGCGTCAGCCACGTAGCCCCCCGTCACAGTCGCGGCCCCCTGTGCCTGGTCTTGCCTACGAAGGGCGCAGATCGGGTAGAGAAGCATCATGGGCAACGAAGAGGTTCGTCGGGTCGGGTCCCAGGGGATCAATCTGGCCGTCCGGGAGCACAGCGACTGGGCCCCAGTCAAGCAGAGCGTCGTCCTGGTGCATGGGTACCCCGACCAGCAGGACATGTGGGGCCGCGTCATCAGGGAGCTCGACTACGCGCAGCTGCACATCGTGACGTACGACGTGCGCCTGCATGCGGCATGATCGGGCCACTTCTTGGGTATGCGTAGCGATATGCCACGTCGCTCATTTGACCTGGTAGCCCCCGTAACGAGAGAAGAGCCAGATGTCGGCACGACGTACGACGGCTGCCGCGGCCGCCAGCACCCTCGCACTCACGACGCTGGCGTTCGCCGGCATGTCCCCGACGACAGCCGGCGCGGCCACCGATGACACACCTGGCTACGCCTTGCGTCACATCACGGTGGACACTCTTGTCGGGCCCAACAACGACATCCCATGCAAGGTCGATGCCGACATCTACCGGCCGGACGACGCCTCCCGCACCCGCAAGAAGCCGGCAATACTCACCACGCACGGTTTCGGTGGCAGCAAGGACGACAGCAACCAGACAGCGGTCGGCAAAGGTTTCGTGAAGCAGGGCTACGTCGTCTTGTCCTATACCGGACTCGGCTTTCCCGACTCAGAGTGCGATATCTACCTGGACGACCCGGACTTCGACGGCAAAGCCGGCAGGCAGATCGTCAGCGTGCTCGCTGGGCAGAAGCCCTTCAATGACGCCAACGGCAATCAGCGTCGGGTGGACTACGTTGCCAAGGAGGGACCGGGCGACCCGCGCGTGGGGATGATCGGTGGCTCCTATGGCGGACAGATCCAGTACGCCGTGGCCATGCAGGACAAGCGGGTCGACGCGTTGATCCCGATCATCACCTGGAACGACCTGTCGTACTCCCTGGCCCCCAACAACACCGACTTCGCCCGCGGTGTGACCTACCGGACCCCGGGAGTGGCGAAGAAACAGTGGATCGACCTCTTCTTCGGCGTCGGCATCACCGACGGCGCGCAGCAAGCAGAGTCCGATCCCACGAGCGTCGACAACACGTGCCCCAACTTCAGAAGCGAGGCATGCCCGGCCGCCGCACAGCTCAACACCGCCGGCTACCCGGACAAGGAGACGCTTGAGCTCGCCCGAGACGCCTCCGTCGCGTCGTACGTCGAGCGGGTCAAGGCGCCCACCCTGGTCGTTCAGGGCCAGAAGGACACCCTCTTCAACTTGCAGGAGTCGGTCGCGACCTTCCGGTCGCTGCGCGCTCAGGGCACCCCCACCCGTCTGGTCTGGCAGTCGTGGGGCCATTCCGGTGGCGGCGAGCCTGCCCCCGGAGAGCTCGACTTCGACGCAAAGTCGCTGCGCGACTCCTACCTCGGCAACCGTTTCCTGAACTGGATGAACCACTACGTCAAGGGACAGCGTTCGGCCCCGGTCGGACCGCGGTTCTCCTACTTCCGCGACTGGGTGGGCTACGACACCTCGTCCGCCAACGCCGGCAGGGCGATCGACAGGGCGTATGTCGAGCGGTCCACGTTCTCCGACGCACCCACCGCAACGCTCTACTTCACTGGCACTGACGGCGGCGCCGACGGCGACGGCGGCGGCCTCACCCGATCCAGGAGCGCCGTAAAGTCCGTGGAGGCCGGCGACCCGACCGCGACTTATGCGAACACGCCGAACACGGCGACGTCGTTCTCCGAGGTCTCGGGAGTGCAAGGCACCCCACCGTTCACCCAGGAGCCGTTTGACGGCCCAGGAACGTTCGCCGCCTTCACCAGCA
>Ga0136621_1001208_pt1 | contig 10520 bp, 9 predicted proteins | sample AntDryUQ445A2306_FD_104673 | JGI IMG/M metagenome (GOLD analysis project Ga0136621, IMG submission 104673) | Polar desert sand microbial communities from Dry Valleys, Antarctica - metaG UQ445A (23.06) | ecosystem: Environmental > Terrestrial > Soil > Desert | place: Antarctica: Dry Valley...
GCCGCTTGGCGACCTCGGTACCTGGAATGATGCACGGGCTCGAAAACATGATCTATCCAGAATAGCAGAAGAAGCAAAGCGACCCGACCGGCGCGCAGTTTGTTCGCCCCACTGGGTGCTTGGGCTCCTCGGAGTTGCGTGTCACACCCTCTCCTTAGAGTCAAAGGCAACAACAAGAAAAGGCCGAAAGGGTGCAGTGAGGACCAAGGCAGAGGTGGCATTCGTCCTCGATCTGTCGTTGCTGGGAATGAACGACTGCGAGATTGCGCGGCGCACCGGCATCCCGCGCCGTACCGTGCATGACTGGCGCCGCCACGGCGGTCAACATCATGGCTACGGCAAGAATGACCAAGCAAGTGAGGAACCCGACCCACATTGCCCGATCTGCGGAAACGGAAGCTTAAATGCTGACAAGTACGCGTACCTGCTCGGGATGTACCTGGGGGATGGTTGCTTGTCTGCGCACCCCCGCGATGTATTCAGACTGCGCATCAGCCTCGACCTGCGTTATCCTCGCATCATCGACGAATGCAGCAGAGCAGTAGCTGACATGCGGCCCGCGATGAAGGTAGGGCGAGTCAAGCGAATCGGTTGCGTGGATGTCGCCTCCTATTGGAAGCACTGGCCGTGCCTCTTTCCCCAACATGGTCCCGGTCCAAAGCATCTCAGGTCCATCGTGCTGGCTCCGTGGCAGCAGGAGATCGCCGATGCCCATCCCGGCCGCTTGCTACGGGGGCTGATCCATTCGGATGGCTGTCGGGGAATGAACCGCGTCAAGGGGAAGGACTATCCTCGGTACTACTTCACGAACAATTCTTCGGAGATTCGGGCGATCTTCTGCGAAGCGTGCGACAAGTACGGAGTGGCGTATCGCCCGACGAACTGGAATACCATCTCGTTGGCCAGGAAACCCGATGTAGCGAGGTTGGATCTTGTAGTCGGGCCGAAGTGCTAAACGGGGTGAGTTGAGCGCAACGTTTTCCAGAATTTGCCGGGATGGCGGAATAGGCATACGCGATGGCTTCAAAATCCATTGTCCGAAAGGGCGTGCGGGTTCGAATCCCGCTCCCGGCACAACCCAGAAGTGGACTATTGCCGGGATGTACGAACTCCCGGGCGCGAGGGTGCCGCCGAGTTCTCTGACTCCATCGACCGGGAGCGTTCGTCGACCCCAGCAAGGTGCCGGGCGCCGATCACGGCGTGTTTGCCTATACTTTTGCACCCCATGCACATTCACAAGAGTCTTTCCTCCCTCGGCGGTGAGCTCGATCGGGCGCGCCAGGAGCTGCGCATAGTCGAGGAGCAGATCCTGTTCCAGATGGACGTCGCCGAGGAAGAGCGCACCCGCATGCTCGTCGCCGAGACGCCCCTGGCCGAGCGCAACTACCGCATCGCCCGGGACGACCTCGAGCGGATGCAGAAGGAGCGCCATCGCATCTCGCAGGAGATCGAGCGTCTCCGGGCGGAGCAGGACCGCCTCCTCGACCGCATGCTCGGGTGAGCTGATGGCCGCAAGGACTGACGCCCCCCGCATAGTGATCGCCGAGGACGAGGCGATCATCCGGCTCGACCTCAAGGAGATGCTCCAGGAGGAGGGCTTCGACGTCGTCGGAGAGGCCTCCGACGGCGATGCCGCAATCCGTCTCGCCGAGGAGCGGCGCTCCGACCTCGTCATCATGGACATCAAGATGCCCGGCATGGACGGGCTCGCCGCAGCGGAGCGCATCACCGACCGGGGGTTGGGCGCGGTCTTGATCCTCACCGCGTTCTCCCAGAAGGAGCTGGTCCGGCGCGCCGCACAGGCCGGGGCGATGGGCTACCTCGTCAAGCCCTTCCAGAAGTCCGACCTCGTGCCGGCCATCGAGATCGCCCTCGTTCGCCACGCCGAGCTCGAGGCCGTCAAGGCGGAATCGGCCGACCTCGCCGAGCGGCTCGACGCCCGAAAATTCATCGACCGGGCAAAGGGCTACCTGGCCGACAAACGGGGGATGAGCGAAGCCGAGGCCTTCCGCTTCATCCAGAAGAAGGCGATGGACGAGCGCCGTTCGATGAAGGATGTTGCCCGGGATCTCGTAGGGGGTTAGGTCGAGGTATTCCACCAACCTTTGCCACAGTTGTAGTAACTCACTCCTCCACCCTGTAAAGTTATGCTTCGACCTCCAGGTTGAGCCATTTAATCGAACAACCAGATAGCCATGTGACAAGGGGGAGCCATGAGGAAGCCGAAGTGGGTCGTGCAGATAGCCATTCTCAGTTCCGTGCTGCTGTTGAGCGCGGCCTGCGCCCGTGACAGCGGTGGAGGTGGCGGCGCGAGCGGCGGTGGCGGAGCGGAGTGCCCCGACTCCGAGTTCGGCTGCGTCGAAGTCGGTGCCGATGATCCGATCACCCTCGGAACACTGCTGGTGATCACCGGTCCCAACTCGAGTCTCGGGCTCGACAGCCAGTATGGGGCGCAAATCGCGGTCGACATGCGCGGCGACGTCCTGGGCCACGAGATAGAGCTCGTCAACGAGGACGAGGGCTGCGTGGCGGAAGGCGGCCAGACCGGGGCCCAGTCGCTGGTCTCCGATCCCCAGATAGTGGCGGTCATCGGAACGAGCTGCTCGAGCGCCGGCGTTCCGGCGGCCGAGATCACGAGCGAGAAGGGTGTCCTGATGGTGTCGCCGTCCAACACCGCGCCGGATCTTACGGACCCGGCTACCCACCAGCCGTTCTACGCCCGCACCGCCCACAACGACCTGGTGCAGGGGGCGGCGATGGCCCAGTTCGCCGCCGAGGAGGCAAAGGCGAAGTCTGCCGCCACGATTCACGACGGAAGCCCCTACGCCGACGGGCTCCAAACGGTGTTCTCGGAGAAGTTCGAGAGCGAGTACGGCGGCACGATCACGACCCAGGAAGCCATCGGGGTGGGGGACAAGGACTTCAAGCCGGTGTTGACCAGCATCGCGGCCAAGAAGCCCGACTACCTCTACTACCCCGTGTTCATCCCCGAGGGGGCCGGCATTACCCAGCAGGCGCGCCAGACCGCCGGTCTGGCCGACACCGATCTGGCCGGCTCCGATGGCATGCTTTCGCCGGACTTCGTCGAGGCGGCCGACAAGGACAACACGGCCGGGATGTTCCTGTCGGGACCGGACCTGGAGTTCAAGGGGAGCTTCTATCAGAAGGAGTTCCTGCCCGCCTACAAGAAGAAGTTCGGTGACCCGGCCTCGGTGTTCCACGCGCACGCCTTTGACGCCACCAACATGGTCCTCGATGCGATTGAGGAGGTCGCGGTCGAGACCGACGACGGAGGTCTGTTGATCCCGCGGACCCAACTGCGCGACGCCTTCTTCGACACCTCGGGTTACAAGGGCATCGTCGGCACGTTGACCTGTGACGAGAACGGCGACTGCAACCCGACGACGACCATCGCTGTGAACGAGGTGACACCCGCCGGGGCGTTCAAGCCGACCTTTTCGGTCACCCTGGACCTCGAAGAGGCCAAATAGCGGTCGCATAGAGCAGGGTTGCGGGGAAACCAACCTCGCGACCCTCAATCCCCCCTATGAGCACTCGAGCTGCACCTGAGAAGCCGGCCCCCCCGGCGATGGGCGGGATGCAGCGCGCCATGCTGCGCCTGCCTATCCGTCAGATCTTCCTTGTCGTTCTCGCCATTCTGCTCGCCGTGGGCCTCTTCCTCGGCATCCGCTCCAACCTGCAGGCGGGCATCCTGTCGGGCGCCGACTATCGCTCTTTCGTGATCGACGGCATCGCGCGCGGCGCCCTCTATGCCGTGATCGCAGTGGGCTACACGCTGGTGTACGGGATACTGTTCCTCATCAACTTCGCCCACGGCGAGGTATTTATGTCCGGCGCCTTCACGAGCTTCTTCGTCGCCCGGACGCTAAGCCAAACCGGGTTCTTGAACGAGAACCCCCTCCTTTCCGTGCTGATCCTGTTGGTCGTCTCGATGGCGGTGTCGACGATCACAGCGGTGCTCCTCGAGCGCATCGCCTACCGGCCCCTGCGCGGGGCGCCGCGACTGATCCCCCTCATCACTGCAATTGGGGCGTCGCTCTTCCTCCAGAACACCTTCCGGGCCTTCTACGGCGCAAACACCCGCGGCTATCCCGTCCCGGAGTCGTTGCAGGGGCGGATGGACGTTTTCGGCATTCCGATCTTGAGAACCCAGATCATCGTGATCATCGGAGCGGCTCTGTTGATGGTCGGGCTCTACTTCTTCATCGAGAGGACCAAAACCGGCCGTTCGATGCGAGCCGTGGGAGAGGACCGAGAGATCGCCGCGCTCATGGGCATCAACGTAGACCGCGTGATCGTGCAGACCTTCGCCATAGGGGGGATGCTCGCAGGAGCCGCGGGAGTTTTGTGGGCCCTGGTCTTCTCGCAGGTCGATTTCTTCATGGGCTTCTTCCCGGGGATCAAAGCGTTCACCGCAGCGGTGCTGGGCGGCATCGGCAACATCGTGGGCGCCGGCCTCGGGGGTCTCTTGCTCGGGGTGCTGGAATCGCTTGCCCCTTACCTTTTCATCTCGCCAAGCGTTCCATCCCCCAACCAGCTCACCGACGCAATCGCGTTCACGATCCTCGTTCTCATCCTGATCTTCCGCCCCGGCGGGATCCTGGGCTCGAGTGACGAGGAGAAGGCCTGATGGTGCGCGCTCTTCGCTTGGGGGATCAGATCTTCGGCGGCGCCACGACGAGACGGGCGGTGCGATGGGGACTGATAGGGGGTGCAGTCGCCGTTTACCTCGCTCTCGTCGGTCTCATACAACGCTTCCAGACGCGCGACGTCATCTCGGGATTGATCGGCCTGGGAAGCACCCTGCTTCTCATCGTGGCCGTGGCCTTCGGGTACACCGCCGGGAAGCCTGATCCCGGATCGTCGACGGGCCCAGAGCCCTCTAGGGCGCCGCAGCCCGGGGGCGTGGTTTCGGCCGGGGCCGTGGCGGGTGGGCTCACCGGGGCCGTAACGGCGATCTTCCTGCTCTTTGCGAGCGTGGTTCGCCTGCAGAGCGTTTTCATAAGCGTTTCCGATGAGCTGCTCGACACACTTGCCTTTGGCCAACCCGCGCCACTTGGCGCTGTGCTGCTCGTCGTCGCGGGCGCGCTTCTGGGGGCGCTTGGTGCATGCGCGCATCTGCTCCCGCCCCGGTTTCGCAGCCCGTTGTTCGGCGGCTTGGCCGCCGTGCTGATCTTTGCCCTTTTCTCCTCTTTGCTGCGCCAGATCCTGTTCAGCCTCTACATCCCCACCGCCCTCATCTATTCGGGCGACGCGCTGACCATCACGGGGCTCGTGATCGTTCTTGTCCTGACCGCCGTTTGCATCTACCTGTGGAAAGAGAAGCGGCAGGTGGCGGGGCGACGGCTTGAGGCGCTTCCGGATCAGCGGCGCAGGCTGGTAAGGCTCGTTGCCCTGTTCTTCCTGGTAGCGCTCCTCCTCTACCTTCCCCAGATCCTCGGGATCTTCTTGAGCGAGATTGTGGGGACCATCGGCTTGTTCGTGCTGATGGGCATCGGACTGAACATCGTCGTCGGATATGCGGGTCTGCTCGATCTCGGCTACGTTGCTTTCTTCGCTATCGGTGCGTATTCCACTGCCATTCTCATATCGCCGTCGGCTCCGGCGGGGTCGATCGGTATGAACTTCTGGGTCGCGCTGCCTTTGGTCGTGCTGTTTGCGGCTTTTTGCGGAGTCCTCATCGGCGCGCCGGTCCTGCGGTTGCGCGGCGACTACCTCGCCATCGTGACGCTCGGCTTCGGAGAGATCATCCGCATCCTCGTGATCTCGAACGCCTTGGCGTGGTTGACGGGTGGGGCTCAAGGGATCCTGTCGATTCCGGATCCCGCCATCGGCGGGTTGGTGTTCGACGACTCTCAAACGATCTACTACCCGATTGTGATCGCATGCCTTGTGGTCGCCTTTGTATCGGCGCGCCTCGAGAACTCGCGCGTGGGGCGGGCCTGGAACGCCATGAGAGAGGACGAGTCGGTTGCCGAGGCCATGGGGATCAGCATCATCCGCTACAAACTGCTTGCCTTTGCAATGGGTGCCGCCGTCGGCTCGCTCGGTGGCATTTTCTTTGCGGTCAAGATCGGCTCGATTTTCGCCAACAGTTTCAGCCTGCTGATCTCTATTCAGATCCTTTCCCTCGTGGTGCTCGGCGGGATGGGAAGCATCCGCGGTGTGATCGTGGGTGCCGCCGTGCTTGTCGGGTTGCCCGAGTTATTGCGCGAGTTCGCCGAGTACCGGCTGCTGTTCTACGGGGCGACTCTGGTTGCGATCATGCTGCTCAAGCCGCAGGGACTGTTACCCAGTGAGCGGCGCAGGCGCGAGCTTGCGACCGACGAGGACGTGGGTGACCAACACGAGGCAAGGACGGGGCAGGAATCCGGCGCGCCGGTCCTCGCCGGCGGGGCCAAGGAAGCGGGATAACAAGTGCACCTTTGCGTAAGTCCCGTCGCCCCAGGACAGCCCTGCATCGACGATGGCTGCGTTGCTCGTCGCGCACGTACCCTCCGGGTACGCACGGCTCCTCGCGCCTTGCCCTCGCCGCGCAGTGCCGCCCTGGACGCTGGCGTTACTTCCGCGCAGGAGCACTAATGCCACTTCTCGAGATCAAGGCGCTCCACAAGCACTTCGGCGGAGTCGCCGCCGTGGATGGTGTCGACTTTCATGTCGACGCCGGCGAAATCGTAAGTGTCATCGGCCCTAACGGCGCCGGAAAGACGACTCTGTTCAACGTGGTGAGTGGTTTCAACCACCCCGACTCGGGCGAGATCTCCTTTGCCGGCCAACGCATCGACGGCCTCAAGCCCAACCAGGTGACTTCGGTCGGCATAGCCCGCACCTTCCAGGCGGTCCGGCTGTTCCCGAACATGACCGTGATCGAAAACGTCATGGTCGGCCAGCACCCCCGGACGCGAGCAGGGATGCTGGGCGCGGTATTGGGACTCCCCGGGGCTCGGCGCGAAGAGAGAGACATCACCCAAAGGGCGCGCGAGGTCCTGGGGTTCTTCGGGGACAGGTTCCCACAGGAGATCGAAGATGAGTATGCCGGAGGGCTCTCATATGCCGATCGCAGACGTCTTGAGGTGGCGCGCGCGATGGCCACCGATCCCAAGCTGCTGTTGCTCGACGAGCCAACCGCCGGGATGAATCCCGCCGAGACGGAGGGATTGACCAAGTTGGTCGGACGGCTGCGCGACGATATCGGGCTGACCATCATAGTCATCGAGCACGACATGCGGCTGGTCAAAGGGGTCTCCGACCGCGTCGTTGCACTCGACTATGGGAAAAAGATCGCGGAGGGAACTTACAGCGAGGTGGCGAGCGACCAGCACGTCATAGAGGCTTACCTTGGCACCAGGCAGGAGAACGCGTCGTGAGCAAGGCCCAGTCGAGGGCAGGGCAGGATCCCGACCGCACAGAGCGCGGCGCGCCGCTGCTCCAGCTCGAGGAGGTCGACACGAGCTACGGACCGGTCGAGGTCCTGCGCAACGTAACGCTCGAGATCAACGAAGGTGAGATCGTGTGTTTGCTCGGACCCAACGCTGCGGGCAAGAGCACCACGCTCAAGACGATCCTCGGCATGGTCAGGGCTAACAAGGGAACCATCACCCTGGAGGGCGAACGCATCGACGGCCTTGTCACAACAGAGGTGGTTTCGCGCGGGGTGACCATGGTTCCCGAAGGACGCCGGTTGTTCGGCAAGATGTCCGTGCGGGAGAACCTCGCCATCGGTGCGAACCTGCGCAGGGACAAAGAGGGAATCCAAAACGACACCGAGCGCGTCCTGTCGTTGTTCCCGCGCCTCAAGGAGCGCCTTGCTCAGAAGGCCGGCACTCTTTCCGGCGGCGAGCAGCAGATGCTGGCAATGGGGCGCGCTCTCATGGCCAGCCCCAAGGTGCTGCTCATGGACGAGCCTTCGATGGGTCTTGCTCCGATCCTTGTCGATCAGGTATTCGACATCATCAAAGAGATCAGCGAAGGCGGCACGACGATCTTCCTGGTCGAGCAGAACGCCGGGATGGCGCTCGAGATCGCGGACCGCGGTTACGTGCTGCAGACCGGGGAGATCGTGCTCGCCGATACCGCCAAGGCGTTGCTCGAGAACCCGCAGATGCAGGAGGCTTATCTCGGCGCGGTGGGGTGAGCCGAGCGCCGAGTAGGTGGTGAGGGTGAACTATGCACATCCCTCACCCACTGGGCCCTGAGATAGGGGATGCCATGCGCCTGATCGACTCCGCGGAATTGCAGTCCTTGTTGCCGATGCAGGTGGCAATCGATGCGCTCGAGGCCGCTTTCGGCGCGCCGGAGCTCCCCGAGACGCCCTCGCGTTCCCACCTGTCCGTCGGCGGCGGTGATTTGCTCATGATGCCCGCGGCCGGCGACTACGGGGCCGGGGTAAAGCTCGTCACCGTCAACTCGTCCAACCCCGGGCGGGGATTGCCGCTGATCCATGGGGCCTATGCATTGTTCGCGCCGGAGACGCTCGAGCTAGTGGGAGTCATAGAGGGCTCCGGGCTGACCGGGCTTCGCACTGCGGCGGTCTCCGGCCTCGCAACCCGATACATGGCGCGCGAGGACGCCTCTCGACTGGTCCTGTTCGGCGCGGGGGTTCAAGCCCACACTCATTTGGATGCGATGTGCGCGGTGCGCGCTGTCGAGGAGGTCTGGGTGGTGTCTCGCACACGCGGGCGGGCGGAGGCTTTGGCCGAACGTGCACGCTCGGCGGGTCTTCGCTCCCATGTCGGCGAACCGGACGATGTCGCCGCCGCAGACGTCGTGTGCACCTGCACCTCGAGCCCCGTCCCTGTGTTCGACGGCTCGCAGCTTCCCGACGGCGCCCACATCAATGCGGTCGGCGCTTTCACCCCGCAGACGCGTGAGCTCGACGACGATGTCGCCCGGCGCGCCCGCTTCGCGGTCGAGCTTCGGGCCGCCGCAATGGCCGAAGCCGGCGACATCCTCATTCCGTTGCAGTCCGGGGTTATCGACAGTTCGTCGGTCGTGGCAGAGCTCCCCGAGATCGTGGGCGGCATGCCGGTGCGGCGCACCGCCGGGGATGTGACCGTGTTCAAGTCGGTAGGGGTTGCCTTCGAAGATCTGGTGCTGGCGCGCGCCGCATTCGATGCCGCCATCGCCTAATCGCCGGCGGCTGATGGCCGGTGCTCTGACGCTGCTTGCATTTGCGGCATGCACCTCGGCCACCGAGCCATCCCGGGCACCGCCCGCCGAGGCCCGGCAGAACGCCGAGGCCCGGCAGAACAAGGGGGCGGATGCCGGCATGCAGCCGTTCGCCTACTCGGCTCCCGCTCCCGAGGCGACTCCAACCGCCGCCGACGGCGTCTATACGCGCCGGGTGACGCTCGCACAGGCGGGCGGCGCGCCGGTGCCGTGCAGACGGTGCGCGCCCTACCGCTTCGATGCGGGGCGCTCGACGCTGACGCTTGACTCGGGCAGGTACTACGTCGCCCACAAGCCGGCATCACCCAAGGTCATGGGGTTTGCGAGCACGGGTCATTTCATCGTCGAGGGGGATCGCATCGTCTTCTTCAACGACCCCAACTGCACGACCACCAAGGGGATCTATAGCTGGGAGGCGTCGTCGGCGGAGCTGACCTTCGGACGGCGCCGGGACCGCTGCGGAATCGGGCTCCGAGCCGAGTACTTGACTGCGCTTCCGTGGACCGAGAGCGGGGGGGCTTGATCACCTACCTCGACGAGCCTCCCGGCTCGGCCGGCCTGGTCATCGTCGGTGGCGGGGTGGTGGGGGCGGCAACCGCTTTCTATGCGGCGCAGATGGGGCTCCATCCCCTGGTGCTCGAGCGCAGGGCGGCCCTGTGCACGCTGACGACGCCCGCCTCGACCGGCGCCTTCAGGTTGCAGTTCGACAATCGCGAGGAGCTAGAGCTGGTGCGGGAATCCGTGGCGCTGTTCTTGAGCTTCAACGACGTTACCGGCCAGGGGGACTACGACCTCGCCGTCCGCCAACAGGGCTACCTCTGGCTGACGACGGATGAGCTGCGCGCCCGCCGCCAACGGACGCTTGTCGCTCAACAACATGGTTGGGGGCAGGATGACGTCGAGCTGCTCGACGGAGACGAGGTTCGGTCTCGCTGGCCCTACGTCAGAGACGAGGTCTTGCAGGCGCGCTGGCGCGCCGAAGACGGCTTTCTCGACCCCAAGGCGCTGACCCTCGGACTCGTGGCCGGCTCCCGGGCCCCCGTATGCACCGGGTGTGAGGTGACCGGCTTCCGCACCGCGAATGGGCGTCTCACCGGAGTCGAGACGAACCGCGGGGTCGTCGCGTGCGAGTCGGCGGTGATAGCCGCCGGTCCCTTCTCGGGAGTTGTCGGGGCCCTGGCGGGGCTGAGGCTTCCGCTGACGACCGTTGCGCGCCACAAAGTCGTGATGCCGGACGTGCCCGAAGTGCCCCCGTGCGCGCCGATGACCATCGACGACGACACCGGCGCGCACTGGCGGCCGGCGTTGCGGGGCGCCTATCTGCTCCACAC
>Ga0136621_1001211_pt1 | contig 10506 bp, 4 predicted proteins | sample AntDryUQ445A2306_FD_104673 | JGI IMG/M metagenome (GOLD analysis project Ga0136621, IMG submission 104673) | Polar desert sand microbial communities from Dry Valleys, Antarctica - metaG UQ445A (23.06) | ecosystem: Environmental > Terrestrial > Soil > Desert | place: Antarctica: Dry Valley...
GCAGGTGGGATGGCGAGACGGCGGTCATGCACCGCGACGAGAGCGGCGCGTGGATTTTCATTTGCCTCCATTCCACGAGCCTCGGTCCTGCCGGAGGCGGCACGCGGCTGAAGGTGTACGGGACGCCGACTGAGGCGCTGGAGGATGCCATGCGCCTTTCGGCAGCGATGACTCGGAAGCTCGCGGTCGCAGGACTTCCGTTCGGCGGCGGCAAGGCAGTAATCGCGGTTTCAGAGATCCCGAGCGGAGAGCAGCGTCGCGCTTTGTTCCTGCGCTACGCCGATCTCGTCGCATCACTCGGTGGCACCTTCCGGACGAGTTCAGACATGAACACGGGTGAGACCGACATGGACGTCATCGGCGAGCGAACCGAGTACGTCTTTGGTCGCTCAGTGAAAGCTGGCGGCTCCGGGAGCCCCGCTCCGCCGACCGCCGTTGGCGTCTACCACGGCATCCGCGCCAGCCTCGCACACGTTTTCGGCTCGGATGACCTCGAAGGGCGAATCGTCGTCGTCCAGGGTGCAGGTGGTGTCGGTTCGCCACTCGCAGACCAGCTGGCCAACGCCGGCGCCTCGGTCCTCGTCGCCGACATCGATCTCGAGCGCGCGCAGGCCGTTGCCGATCGCGTGGGCGGAGTGGCGGTGCCCGCCGACCAGGTCGTCGAGACCGAGTGCGACATCTACGCCCCTTGTGCGCTCGGCGGCATTCTGAGCACGGAGACTGTACAGCGCCTTCGTTGCCGGATTGTCGCCGGCTCGGCAAATAACCAGCTGGCAGAGCCTGGAGCAGCTGAGCTGCTGCGCTCGCGTGGGATCCTTTATGCGCCGGACTACGTCATCAACGCTGGCGGCGCAATCGCGATTGTGGGCCTCGAGCAGCTCGGTTGGAGCCAATCCGAGCTGGACACGGCACTGGCGCGGATCGGCGAGACGCTTGGACAGATCTACGAGCGGGCCGACCAACGAAGCATCTCGACGGCGGCAGCCGCCGACGTTCTTGCCGACGAGCGGCTGAAAGCAAGCTAGCGCAGACGAAGCATTGTGACCGGCCGGACAGCCCGCCGCGTGAGGCGGCCCCTTCCGCCTTAGGCAGCCGATCCATCGCCGCTTTTCCGCGCTATCGATTACGAGTGATCATGAGTACAGCCGCCGACGGTCAGCGGCATGCGATTTCGCGGCTGTTGTTCGGACCGAAATGCACGTCGACGACTTGGCGGAGTTCGCACTCGCGCAGGAAAGCGTGATCCCCTCAGAACCTCAGATCGCATAACCCGGCGGTCGCGGGTTCAAATCCCGCCCCCGCTACTGGAAAGGCCCCGGAAACTGGGGCTTTTTCGTTCTTCGAGTCGCCATTGAGCCGTCGGGCCCTTGTCGGGCTTTTGCCTTGTAATTGATGAAGGCGGTTTCGGTGAGCGCCATTACGGGAGCTGGTCTGCCGGCCGCAGCCCGTTCCGGCCGTGTCGCGCTAAGTCCTAAAGCGCGTCGCCGCAGCTCGACAGCAAGTAGGGCAGGCGTTGGTCGTGACGCGCAAAGAAGCAACGCAGGCGCTCGCCGATCTCGAAGAGCTCATCGCAGCCCTCGCTGCGTCCTAGCGACGCGAGGATCTTTGGCTCAACTTTTGCCCACCTGAGCTGATCTGAGGCGATCTCAGCTCATGCGAGGTACGGAACGATGCGGTTCTGGCCTCAGTTGACCTAGAAGGCAACGTCTCATAACCCGGAGGTCGCAGGTTCAAATCCTGCCCCCGCTACTACGAAAGCCCCGGTTTCCGGGGCTTTTTGTTTGCCGGGCCGGCAGCGCGAGACCTGACTTTGTACCCCTTCTGTACCTATCCGCTCGCTCGCCTGTTCGAAACGGCCCGGTTTCGAGTACTTCGAGAACGGCGCTAGCGTGACCCCAGCTGCGACTTGACGGGCTTCGGGAACTGCGGGCACGTATCGAAGAGAGGGACTGAGGCAGCAGTCGGCCTGAATCCGATCGCATTACGCCTTCGGGAAGAGCTTCTCGAGGCGGCCGGGATAAACGCCGTAGATGTACGGCCCCGGATGCCTGCTTCGTTGGATGATCCGGTGTTGGTTCTCGACGAAGAGCTCGGCGAGCTGCTCGCCGGTCAGATTCGCGTTCGTTACCACGAAGGCTCGTGCGCCGGACTCGAGGATCGCCTGCTGCTCGCGTGGCTTCCGTCGGATGCGGTCGTCCTTCATCAGGATCGCGAGTCCGTCCGCCGTGACCTCGCGGATCCAGATCTCGTCCTCGACGAACTCCTCGGTCTCCGGATATCGCTCCGCGAGCGTCTGAACGACGAGTCCCTCCGCTCGGAGCGCGTCGGCGACTACATGGCGGCCGAGGCTCCGATCCAGGAAGAACTCAGGCGGAAGCTCAGCCGGCTGGCCGCGTCTGCGCACGGAGGAGGGCTTCCACGGCTTCTTCGTTCAGGTCGAAGTCGTAGGCAATCGCCCGCAGACCCTCGCCCGCCCAGAAGCGCTCGAGAACGTCCTTCACTCGGGTGCCCTTCCCCTTGACCACGGGGTAGCCGAACGCGACGGCCGGGTCGACGACGACGTCCGCGGGTCCGTAGCCCGGAAGGAGGAGGCGCGCCGCATAGCCGTCGTCCGCGTAGGTGATCAGCTGGAGCTGGTGCTTAACCGTCTCAGTGAGTTGCCGCTGTCTCGTCCTCGCGACCTCGAGGTCTTCGTCGTCGGCGGCGTAGCGCACGAGCAGTTCGGCCCCGCCCGTGTACAGCAGCCGAGACGCGAGCGCGTGCTCAATACCCAGCTCGTCCTTCACAGCCTGCACGCCGGGCCGGATCCGATGTCGCGGCACACCCGCCCCCCGAGCGGCTTGGAGCACGAACGCCTCGGCGAGTCCGATGAACGGGATCGACGCCTGGTAGCCCGTCCGGGCGAGCGACGTCACGAGCGGATCCCTGTCACCGCTTGGATTGATCCAGCTGTGAAGCGTCGAGTAGGGCAGCCCGACGTACTGGGCGGCTTCGGCGATTGTGTAGAGCGGCACGCTGATGCGCGGATCGTCCGCATGGAGATCCGGCAGGTTGCGTCGCCGATCCGTCTTCGTCATCAGTTCGAGAGCCTCCATTCCACTGGTGATTCGACGCGAGTTCTTGTGCCTCCTCGTATCTTGCCATATCGAACATACGTTCTCACTTACTCGGCGGTGCCTCGTTCCAGCGCCACGACCCATACTGTGAAGTACGTCATATCTGAGCTAGTTTGCAGTGACTAGAGAACATAACACTACAAAATAGCTCATATATGAGCTAGAATGCAGCGGTGGCTCGGTACTCAACGCTCAGCCGACTCGCTCAGATCGCTCGAGACCAGTGGGGGCTCCTGACTCGCCGCCAGGCCGAACGAGCGGGGGTCTCTCCGGCCACCCTCCAGCGCCTGGCTTCTGAATCGGTGCTGGAGAGGGTGGCTCAGGGCGTGTACCACCTCGCGGGTGCGCCGACGCCGGACCACCTCGCGCTCCGCGCGACCTGGCTTCAACTCGCACCCGATGTCCTTGCCTGGGAGCGGACTCCCGCCGAGGGTGTCGTCTCGCACCGCTCGGCCGCGGTTGTGTACGGGCTCGGTCACCTTCCGGCTGACCGCCACGAATTCACCCTGCCTGCCCGGCGGCAGTCTCGTCGACCCGACGTGCGCCTTCATCATCGCCAAGTGGCGGACGGCGAGTGGATCTCACTCAGGGGCCTGCCCGTCACCCGGCCGTCCCGCATCGCGGCTGATCTGCTCGCCGACCGCGAAGACCCCGAGGCGGTAGCTCACATCGTCGCCGACGCAATCCGAGGCGCCTACGACTACCCCGGCACCTTCGTGGAAGCCCTCGCTCCGCACGGCGCGAAGTTCGGACTCCGGCGACAGGACGGCATCGCTCTCCTGCGCTGGCTGCTGGATCTGGTCGGCGACCCCCAGACATCCGAATGGATGGCGGAGGCTCGGGCTCATGTAGATCGAACCGCCAGACCGGATGGTGGCTGATGGGCAGCACCCGCGGGTACGGGAGTCCGGCCGCGTTCCGTCGCGCGCTCACGGAGACCCCAACGAGTTACGTTGCTAGTACAAGAAAAGAAGCCGGACGCTATCGCGCCCGGCCAGCAACCGGCCGACACGCCACAGCAACCACCAGGCGACGGCGCCCGCCCCTGACCTCGGGTGAAGGCTCACTCATCACGTCCGAGCAAAGAGCCGCTCGGACGTGCCTCGGCCAACCCCCGACTCGCCACAGGATCAGCGGACGGGCGCCGAAGTTGCTGGCCAACCGGAGGGGATCACTCCGCCTCGTATGTCTCGCCCGGGTCGTTTGACTCGATCAGGTCGACAACGATCTCGTCACCCGTGAACATCAGCCCGGGGAAGATCTCGTGGATCACGAACCGTTGGAGCCTCGTCGCTACCTCGAATCGACGTCAACGGCCCTTCAAGGGGCGGGAGGGGTGCACGCGAGAGCCGGACTACTACTTCTTCTTCGCTGCCCGTTGAGCGCGCGCTGCGGAGTTGGCCGCGACCGCGGCGCGGATGAGTTGCTTGAAGGCAGCTTCGTTGATCTTCTCCCCTTCGCGGAGGTCGATCGCACGCCGCGTGTTCCCTTCCAGGCTGGAATTGAAGAGCTGCTTCGGGTCCTTGATGGAGGCTCCGCGAAAGAAGGTGAGCTTCACGACCTGCTTGTACGACTCCCCTGTGCATACGCCGCCGTCATGGGACCAGACGGGGGTTCCGGGGGATTTTGGCTTCTCCCATTTCCACTCCTCCTGGATGTCGGGGTCGGCATCGTGGATGAGCTGCCGGACATGAGCGAGGGTCTCTCCTCTCCAATCCCCCAGCTCTTGAACCCGCTTGGTGATGTTCGCTGAAGCGGCCTCGCCATTCGAACGACCTGTCGGCGTCATGTTCTCTCCGATCCTTCGTTTCGCCGACAAGGGTGAGCTCCGCGCATAGCGGATCCTATCCCCCCGGCAGCCAGCGACACCCACCCGGCCCAATGCCGGCAGTAGCCCGGAGGACCGCACCCGACACGGGCGTCTACGCTCCGTGCATCGGAAGCCAAGGCGTTTCAGTAGCATCGTGCCGTGCGCGAGTTGCGTCCGGGCCTGTGGCACTGGGAGGCACCGCACCCGCAGTGGCGGCCGACCGAGCCGTGGAGCGAGAACGTGTCCTCTTACGCGATCGACGACGGGGATAGGCTGCTGCTCTTCGATCCGCTGGCCGTGCCGAGCGAGCTTGGGGACCTCGCGGCCGGCCGCGAGGTCCCCAAGCTCGCTCGGCACGGCCAGCGGATCGAAGAGCAGCAGCCTATCCCCGTCGTCGATCGCGTAAGAGGACACGTTCTCGCTCCACGGCTCGGTCGGCCGCCACTGCGGGTGCGGTGCCTCCCAGTGCCACAGGCCCGGACGCAACTCGCGCACGGCACGATGCTACTGAAACGCCTTGGCTTCCGATGCACGGAGCGTAGACGCCCGTGTCGGGTGCGGTCCTCCGGGCTACTGCCGGCATTGGGCCGGGTGGGTGTCGCTGGCTGCCGGGGGGATAGGATCCGCTATGCGCGGAGCTCACCCTTGTCGGCGAAACGAAGGATCGGAGAGAACATGACGCCGACAGGTCGTTCGAATGGCGAGGCCGCTTCAGCGAACATCACCAAGCGGGTTCAAGAGCTGGGGGATTGGAGAGGAGAGACCCTCGCTCATGTCCGGCAGCTCATCCACGATGCCGACCCCGACATCCAGGAGGAGTGGAAATGGGAGAAGCCAAAATCCCCCGGAACCCCCGTCTGGTCCCATGACGGCGGCGTATGCACAGGGGAGTCGTACAAGCAGGTCGTGAAGCTCACCTTCTTTCGCGGAGCCTCCATCAAGGACCCGAAGCAGCTCTTCAATTCCAGCCTGGAAGGGAACACGCGGCGTGCGATCGACCTCCGCGAAGGGGAGAAGATCAACGAAGCTGCCTTCAAGCAACTCATCCGCGCCGCGGTCGCGGCCAACTCCGCAGCGCGCGCTCAACGGGCAGCGAAGAAGAAGTAGTAGTCCGGCTCTCGCGTGCACCCCTCCCGCCCCTTGAAGGGCCGTTGACGTCGATTCGAGGTAGCGACGAGGCTCCAACGGTTCGTGATCCACGAGATCTTCCCCGGGCTGATGTTCACGGGTGACGAGATCGTTGTCGACCTGATCGAGTCAAACGACCCGGGCGAGACATACGAGGCGGAGTGATCCCCTCCGGTTGGCCAGCAACTTCGGCGCCCGTCCGCTGATCCTGTGGCGAGTCGGGGGTTGGCCGAGGCACGTCCGAGCGGCTCTTTGCTCGGACGTGATGAGTGAGCCTTCACCCGAGGTCAGGGGCGGGCGCCGTCGCCTGGTGGTTGCTGTGGCGTGTCGGCCGGTTGCTGGCCGGGCGCGATAGCGTCCGGCTTCTTTTCTTGTACTAGCAACGTAACTCGTTGGGGTCTCCGTGAGCGCGCGACGGAACGCGGCCGGACTCCCGTACCCGCGGGTGCTGCCCATCAGCCACCATCCGGTCTGGCGGTTCGATCTACATGAGCCCGAGCCTCCGCCATCCATTCGGATGTCTGGGGGTCGCCGACCAGATCCAGCAGCCAGCGCAGGAGAGCGATGCCGTCCTGTCGCCGGAGTCCGAACTTCGCGCCGTGCGGAGCGAGGGCTTCCACGAAGGTGCCGGGGTAGTCGTAGGCGCCTCGGATTGCGTCGGCGACGATGTGAGCTACCGCCTCGGGGTCTTCGCGGTCGGCGAGCAGATCAGCCGCGATGCGGGACGGCCGGGTGACGGGCAGGCCCCTGAGTGAGATCCACTCGCCGTCCGCCACTTGGCGATGATGAAGGCGCACGTCGGGTCGACGAGACTGCCGCCGGGCAGGCAGGGTGAATTCGTGGCGGTCAGCCGGAAGGTGACCGAGCCCGTACACAACCGCGGCCGAGCGGTGCGAGACGACACCCTCGGCGGGAGTCCGCTCCCAGGCAAGGACATCGGGTGCGAGTTGAAGCCAGGTCGCGCGGAGCGCGAGGTGGTCCGGCGTCGGCGCACCCGCGAGGTGGTACACGCCCTGAGCCACCCTCTCCAGCACCGATTCAGAAGCCAGGCGCTGGAGGGTGGCCGGAGAGACCCCCGCTCGTTCGGCCTGGCGGCGAGTCAGGAGCCCCCACTGGTCTCGAGCGATCTGAGCGAGTCGGCTGAGCGTTGAGTACCGAGCCACCGCTGCATTCTAGCTCATATATGAGCTATTTTGTAGTGTTATGTTCTCTAGTCACTGCAAACTAGCTCAGATATGACGTACTTCACAGTATGGGTCGTGGCGCTGGAACGAGGCACCGCCGAGTAAGTGAGAACGTATGTTCGATATGGCAAGATACGAGGAGGCACAAGAACTCGCGTCGAATCACCAGTGGAATGGAGGCTCTCGAACTGATGACGAAGACGGATCGGCGACGCAACCTGCCGGATCTCCATGCGGACGATCCGCGCATCAGCGTGCCGCTCTACACAATCGCCGAAGCCGCCCAGTACGTCGGGCTGCCCTACTCGACGCTTCACAGCTGGATCAATCCAAGCGGTGACAGGGATCCGCTCGTGACGTCGCTCGCCCGGACGGGCTACCAGGCGTCGATCCCGTTCATCGGACTCGCCGAGGCGTTCGTGCTCCAAGCCGCTCGGGGGGCGGGTGTGCCGCGACATCGGATCCGGCCCGGCGTGCAGGCTGTGAAGGACGAGCTGGGTATTGAGCACGCGCTCGCGTCTCGGCTGCTGTACACGGGCGGGGCCGAACTGCTCGTGCGCTACGCCGCCGACGACGAAGACCTCGAGGTCGCGAGGACGAGACAGCGGCAACTCACTGAGACGGTTAAGCACCAGCTCCAGCTGATCACCTACGCGGACGACGGCTATGCGGCGCGCCTCCTCCTTCCGGGCTACGGACCCGCGGACGTCGTCGTCGACCCGGCCGTCGCGTTCGGCTACCCCGTGGTCAAGGGGAAGGGCACCCGAGTGAAGGACGTTCTCGAGCGCTTCTGGGCGGGCGAGGGTCTGCGGGCGATTGCCTACGACTTCGACCTGAACGAAGAAGCCGTGGAAGCCCTCCTCCGTGCGCAGACGCGGCCAGCCGGCTGAGCTTCCGCCTGAGTTCTTCCTGGATCGGAGCCTCGGCCGCCATGTAGTCGCCGACGCGCTCCGAGCGGAGGGACTCGTCGTTCAGACGCTCGCGGAGCGATATCCGGAGACCGAGGAGTTCGTCGAGGACGAGATCTGGATCCGCGAGGTCACGGCGGACGGACTCGCGATCCTGATGAAGGACGACCGCATCCGACGGAAGCCACGCGAGCAGCAGGCGATCCTCGAGTCCGGCGCACGAGCCTTCGTGGTAACGAACGCGAATCTGACCGGCGAGCAGCTCGCCGAGCTCTTCGTCGAGAACCAACACCGGATCATCCAACGAAGCAGGCATCCGGGGCCGTACATCTACGGCGTTTATCCCGGCCGCCTCGAGAAGCTCTTCCCGAAGGCGTAATGCGATCGGATTCAGGCCGACTGCTGCCTCAGTCCCTCTCTTCGATACGTGCCCGCAGTTCCCGAAGCCCGTCAAGTCGCAGCTGGGGTCACGCTAGCGCCGTTCTCGAAGTACTCGAAACCGGGCCGTTTCGAACAGGCGAGCGAGCGGATAGGTACAGAAGGGGTACAAAGTCAGGTCTCGCGCTGCCGGCCCGGCAAACAAAAAGCCCCGGAAACCGGGGCTTTCGTAGTAGCGGGGGCAGGATTTGAACCTGCGACCTCCGGGTTATGAGACGTTGCCTTCTAGGTCAACTGAGGCCAGAACCGCATCGTTCCGTACCTCGCATGAGCTGAGATCGCCTCAGATCAGCTCAGGTGGGCAAAAGTTGAGCCAAAGATCCTCGCGTCGCTAGGACGCAGCGAGGGCTGCGATGAGCTCTTCGAGATCGGCGAGCGCCTGCGTTGCTTCTTTGCGCGTCACGACCAACGCCTGCCCTACTTGCTGTCGAGCTGCGGCGACGCGCTTTAGGACTTAGCGCGACACGGCCGGAACGGGCTGCGGCCGGCAGACCAGCTCCCGTAATGGCGCTCACCGAAACCGCCTTCATCAATTACAAGGCAAAAGCCCGACAAGGGCCCGACGGCTCAATGGCGACTCGAAGAACGAAAAAGCCCCAGTTTCCGGGGCCTTTCCAGTAGCGGGGGCGGGATTTGAACCCGCGACCGCCGGGTTATGCGATCTGAGGTTCTGAGGGGATCACGCTTTCCTGCGCGAGTGCGAACTCCGCCAAGTCGTCGACGTGCATTTCGGTCCGAACAACAGCCGCGAAATCGCATGCCGCTGACCGTCGGCGGCTGTACTCATGATCACTCGTAATCGATAGCGCGGAAAAGCGGCGATGGATCGGCTGCCTAAGGCGGAAGGGGCCGCCTCACGCGGCGGGCTGTCCGGCCGGTCACAATGCTTCGTCTGCGCTAGCTTGCTTTCAGCCGCTCGTCGGCAAGAACGTCGGCGGCTGCCGCCGTCGAGATGCTTCGTTGGTCGGCCCGCTCGTAGATCTGTCCAAGCGTCTCGCCGATCCGCGCCAGTGCCGTGTCCAGCTCGGATTGGCTCCAACCGAGCTGCTCGAGGCCCACAATCGCGATTGCGCCGCCAGCGTTGATGACGTAGTCCGGCGCATAAAGGATCCCACGCGAGCGCAGCAGCTCAGCTGCTCCAGGCTCTGCCAGCTGGTTATTTGCCGAGCCGGCGACAATCCGGCAACGAAGGCGCTGTACAGTCTCCGTGCTCAGAATGCCGCCGAGCGCACAAGGGGCGTAGATGTCGCACTCGGTCTCGACGACCTGGTCGGCGGGCACCGCCACTCCGCCCACGCGATCGGCAACGGCCTGCGCGCGCTCGAGATCGATGTCGGCGACGAGGACCGAGGCGCCGGCGTTGGCCAGCTGGTCTGCGAGTGGCGAACCGACACCACCTGCACCCTGGACGACGACGATTCGCCCTTCGAGGTCATCCGAGCCGAAAACGTGTGCGAGGCTGGCGCGGATGCCGTGGTAGACGCCAACGGCGGTCGGCGGAGCGGGGCTCCCGGAGCCGCCAGCTTTCACTGAGCGACCAAAGACGTACTCGGTTCGCTCGCCGATGACGTCCATGTCGGTCTCACCCGTGTTCATGTCTGAACTCGTCCGGAAGGTGCCACCGAGTGATGCGACGAGATCGGCGTAGCGCAGGAACAAAGCGCGACGCTGCTCTCCGCTCGGGATCTCTGAAACCGCGATTACTGCCTTGCCGCCGCCGAACGGAAGTCCTGCGACCGCGAGCTTCCGAGTCATCGCTGCCGAAAGGCGCATGGCATCCTCCAGCGCCTCAGTCGGCGTCCCGTACACCTTCAGCCGCGTGCCGCCTCCGGCAGGACCGAGGCTCGTGGAATGGAGGCAAATGAAAATCCACGCGCCGCTCTCGTCGCGGTGCATGACCGCCGTCTCGCCATCCCACCTGC
>Ga0136621_1001213_pt1 | contig 10494 bp, 8 predicted proteins | sample AntDryUQ445A2306_FD_104673 | JGI IMG/M metagenome (GOLD analysis project Ga0136621, IMG submission 104673) | Polar desert sand microbial communities from Dry Valleys, Antarctica - metaG UQ445A (23.06) | ecosystem: Environmental > Terrestrial > Soil > Desert | place: Antarctica: Dry Valley...
ATCGGACATCTTTCCCTCGGTCTGGAGGCGTCGCCGCGGCCGACTGCATCCGTGCGCGCCGGTCGCCCACACCGATCACCGCGCCCGGGTCTTCAGGCTAACGTCCGCCGCCGGCGGCGGACGGCGTTCTGGCAGCGCCGTTCGACACGTCTGATACCTGTCGCTTCCGCCTGCCCAGGCGCCGCTTGCGTCCGTCGGCACCGATGAATTGAGCGTCGCCATGGTAGTACGAATCGTCGGTGTCGATGCTCGGATCACGGTTCAGCAGCACTCCGAGAACCTGCGCCTCGACCGCCTCGAGCTGGCGTACGGCGTCCCGAACGGCCCGCTCGGTGGAGGTCGTGAGGTCGACGACGAGGAGCACTCCGTCGACCCATCCGCTTACCACCGAGGCGTCGGCCCCCGGGTTGAGCGGCGGGCAGTCGACCACGATGAGGTCGGCCAGCTCCTTGAAGTCGTCGACGACCGTCCTGCCCCTGCGGGAGTCCAGCAGGGCCGACGGGTTCGGGGGCCGGGGTCCGACCGGCACGAAGCCGACGTTCGGCTTGCCAGTCGGGTAGACGATCTGCTCCGCTGACGCCAGCTCGAGCAGATAGTTGCTGAGGCCGGGCAGCAGCGGGGCGTCGGTCTCCGGCATGAGCTCCTGCTGTAAGGCCGGCCGGCGGAAGTCCGCCTCGACGGCGATCACCCGATGGCCTGCCGAGGCCCACGCAATCGCCAGGTTCGCCGCAGTAGTGGTCTTTCCCTCGCCCGCATTCGCGCTCGTCACGGCGATCGCCTCCGGGCGGCTCTTCTCGCCTGCGAACTGGAGGTTCGTTCGGAGGAGCCCGTACCCCTCATTGAATGCGCTGACGGAGGCGTCCGACCGCCTCCGGCGTGGAACGCGGGCGAGGACCGGAAGCTCGAACTCGCGCTGCACCTGATCGGCTGTTCGAAGCCGTCGCTCGGCGCCCGCGACGAACGGCTTCGGCGGGAGCACGAGCGCGAGCAGGCCCCCGAGCAGCAGCCCCAGTCCGCCCCCGAGCAGGCCGTAGAGCACCGGACCCGGGTCGCTGGACACCGTCGGCGCGCTCGCCTCCGCGAAGGGCTCGAGCGTATAGTCGAGGCCGTTCGCCCTCTGGCTGTACGCGATGAGAGCGTCCAGCACGGCGTTTGTCAGCAGCGCCGCTTCCGCGGGTGACTCGCGCGTGCCGAGGATCTGGATCACCGGCGCATCCGGTGATGCCGATGCCCTGATGTGCTCGTCGAGGTCGCCGGGAGGGATCGCGATGTCTTCGTCTTCGAGGGTGTCGGAGACGACGTTCGGATCGATCGCGAGGCGTGCGTAGGCCTGGGTGATCCCGATCGAGGAGTCGACAACGGGGTCTTGGGCATCGGGGGCGACGACCGCTTCCGCGCTCGCCGTGTACGTGTCCGGGCGCAGGCGATCGAAGGCCACACCGGCGGCGGCTCCGAGGACCAGGGCGACCAGGAGCAGCACCCAGCGGGCGCGCAGCCTCTCGAAGATGGGGATGGGCTCTGTCATGCGAGGGATCCAGCCGGTTCCGTCAACGAATCGTAGACACGATCCGTTGCGCGGGTGCAAGATTGGATGCCAAAGCGCTCCAGGGCACTTCTGACGGGAGCGCGGTCAGAGGCGCCGCCGGTGCGCATGACCGCTTCGATCGCCTGGCGCAGGTCGCGCTCGGTGGCGGCCACCCGCCTGGCCTTCGGCGCCCCCCGGTCCGGGAGCGCGTCGAGAGCCGGGCATTCGGCGTGAAGCACAGGAAGCCCCGAGCCGAGCGCTTCCACGACGGCCAGACCGAAGGTCTCCGATGCGGACGGCGCGACGAGGAGGTCCATGGCCGACAGCAGAGGTCCAACGCTCGACCGCTCCCCCGTGAAGACGACGTGGGACTGGATCTTCGCTTGGCCGGCGTAGTGCTCGAGCTCTCGGCGCATCGCTCCATCGCCTACGACGAGCAGCCGGACGTTCGAGCCCAGCAGCGGAGCGGCGGCCCGGAGCAGCACGTCGAACCGCTTGATCGCCTCCAGCCGGCCGAGCGCCCCGACGACGAAGGCGTTCGTCGGGAGGCCGAGCTCAGCGCGCGCCGCGGACCTGGCCACGGGATCGAAGGCGACTGAGTCGAAATCGACCCCGTTCGGAACGACCACGATCTTCTCGGACCGCACGCCCCACGCGATCAGGTGCTTGCGAACCGCTTGGGAAACGGCGATGGTGGCGTCCGACATCCGCTCCGTGGCCAGATACAGCGAACGAACGCCCGCGGTGGTGCGGCGACCCTCGATGTAGCCGTCGCCGAGCGAGTGCTCAGTCGTGACCACCCGCCGGACCCCGGCCAAGCGTGCCGCCAGTCGGCCATATAGGCACGAGCGGTACAGGTGAACGTGGGCGATGTCACACGCCGGTCGCCTGATCATCGCGCGCAGGCGCGGAAGCGAAGCCACGTCGCGATTGCCCCCCATCCCGAGATGATCGACACGCGTGCCCTCAGCCTCGATGGCCGCGGCGACCGATCCCGGGTTCGTCAGGGTGATGACCCGCGCGTCGTGGACGGTGTGGCGAAGCAGGAGCCGTAGCTGGTTCTCGGCCCCACCCGCGCCGAGCCCGGTTATCACGTGCACCACCCTCACGCAACGGCAGGCTGACGCCTCAGGTTGAGGCGGCTGACGACTCGCTTGGCGGTCAGCCGCGCGACTCGATCGCGCTCCCCGACGAATGCTCGCGGAATCAGGAAGCGGCCGTTCTCCCTGCCGGCGAAGACGGTGCACGCATACTCGTACCCAGCCTTTTCGACGGCGGACACGGCCCTCGAGTCGTGTGCGCCGTACGGGTAGCTGAAGCCCTCGACCGCGGCGCCCGTGGTGTCGCGGAGGAGCTCGCGGCTGTTCTCCACCTCGGCGGCGATCTGCTCCGGGGCGAGCCGTGTCAGTCGCGCGTGCGTCATCCCGTGCGAGCCCACCTCCATGCCCTGTGCCGCGACCTCGGCCAGGTCGGATGCGGTCAAGAGCGCCCGGTGGGGCCCCTCGTCCCAGTCGTTGCGGCCACCCAGCCGATCGGCGACTGCGAAGACGGTGGCCGAGAAGCCGTGCCGGGCTAGGACGGGCAGCGCGTGACTGAGGAACCCCGCGTAGCCGTCGTCGAAGGTCAGGCCGACCAGTCCCCTCCCCCGCCCGCCGCTGATAGCCGATCGGAGGTCGCGCATCGAGACTCCGCGAAGCCCGCGGTGGGCCAGCCACGCCATCTGCTCCTCGAAACGCGCGGGCGAGACGCACACGAGCAGGGGATCGTCGCGGTACGGCTCGACGGCGTGGTACATGAGCACCCAGGGGCGCCCCCTCCTCACGCTGGAGCGCCTCCCGGACCGTAAGTCGCGGGAGCTTGCTCTCGAGACGTCCGGGCTCCGGCGGCGAACCAGACCAGGACCCCGAGCAATATCGCGGAGACGGTAGTTCCCGGGCCGCCGATGTCACTCCATAGGCCGGCTACGGCGAATCGCACCAGGACTGCGACGGCGAACAGGCCGACTATGCGCTCGAGCGTATGACTCCGCGTGGCTCGCAGGCGCCGGCCCGCCCCGGCGCCGAGGATCACCAGGAAGGCCAAGAGCGCGCCAATGCCCAACGCGCCCTGCTCGCTGAGGACCAACAGGTACAGGCTGTGGGGGCTCAACAGCTCGACCTGGCGAAAGCCGCCGGTCGGATCGGAGATGTCACTGGACGACGACAGGCTCAGCGGGGCGTATGTGTCACGCCACAGAGAGAAGTTTTTCGGACCGACGCCCGTCACCGGATGATCTCTCCAGATCTGAACCGCCGTGGCCCACAGGGCGTAGCGATCGCGCACCGAGCGATCGGGGGAATCGATGGTCTCCACGAGTGAAGTGAGACGGCTCCCGATCACTCCCGTCTCGGATTGAGTCACCCCGAGCACCGGGAGGGCGAGGAGTGCGCAGACACCCCCGACCAGCAACGTCCTCTTGAAGTCGAACGCCGCGAGCACCGCCAGCGCAGCGATCGCCGCAGCGAGCCACGATCCCCGGCTCAGCGACATCGCGAGCGGTATCACCAGGAACAGGCACGCCGCGCCCGCGACCAGGCGAACCCTGCCCCGAGCCGCGAGCGCGACCGCCAGCGCGGCGAGCAGGGCATAGGTGACGACGAGCGCCATGGTCATGATGTCGTAGGAGCCGAACGTCCCCACAGCGCGGATGTTGGACTCGTTGAATCCGGCGCCCGTGCCGGTGGCGTACTGGTAGACGCCTATTCCCCCTTGGACGATGCCGATCGCCATCACCGCGCCGAGGATCAGGATGAGATCGCTCCTGGTGCGCAGGCTAAGCGCGACGGCGAGAGGCACCGCGACGAAGATCTCGACCAACCGCACAGCTCCGACCAGGCTAAGTTCGGTGTCGGTGGCGGCCACGGTCGCGACGAGCGCAGCTCCCGCGACCACGAACGCCGCCGCGACGACGCTTCCGCGAAGCAACGGCGCCGGATGCCCGGTGAGGCCGCGGACCGCGACGAGGGCGACCACGGCGAAGGCGGCGATGTCCCCGGGCGCCAACTGCGACGCCTCCTCCTCCGGCGCCGCGCCCACCGGTATGCAGAGGAGGACGAGCGTGAGCACCACGAGTAGTGATGGCCGCATCCACAGTTCCTGCACCACCCTGAACACTGCAGCCGGCGGAGCAGCGAGCAGTGCGCCCAAAGGTCGCACGCTCGGGGCCCGAACGCTCGCGGTGGTCATGGTGTCCCCACCGGGGGCTTCACAGTGATGCGCTGCAATCGATACGGCCCGTGAAAGTCACCTGCGCGGGATGATATGCCAGCGTCCTCTCACCGCCCCCGTCGCGGTTCGGCGACCAAAACCAACGTCGAGGAGGCGATCGACGCGCGTAGGCGGCGATATAGTTGGCGGCGGTGTCCGGCGGTAGACAGGGCTCTCGCCGCTCGCTGGACGCCGGCGCCGGATGAGCAGACCGACGAGCGGCTCAACCGTCTCCCCGACACCGGCGGTTCCGGACACGCCGGCCATCGCCGGCCGCGGCCGCGGCCACATTCGCGCCGCCGGCCTGGTTGGAGCGCTGACCGTCGCCGGCGCGCTGCTCGGCTTCGTCCGAGACCTCACCATCGCCCGTTTCTTCGGCGCGACGGCCGAAACGGACGCGTTCTTCGTCGCGTGGACCATTCCCGAGACCGCGTCGCCGCTCCTGATGGAAGGCGCTATGGCGGCGCTCCTCGTACCGCTCTTCTCCCACGAGCTCACCAGGGTTGGGTCCTTCAAGGCCGCCCTGTCCGGAGTGCTCCTGCCGCTTCTGGGTGTCCTGGTCGCCCTCACCGCGCTGACGGCGGTCGGTGCGTCGGTCGTCGTCGACCTCCTGGCTCCGGGGATAGTCGAGCGAGAGTTGGCGATCCGCAGCGTTCGGGTCACGTCTCTGACCGTGCTGATGATCGGGCTGTCCGGTTACTGCATGGCCGCGCTTCGATCGAAGGACATCTTCGGCTGGCCGGCCTCGGTCTACGTCGCCTACAACGTCGGAATCATCACGGTCATCCTCGTCCTGCACGAGCGCCTCGGAGTCTTCAGCGCTTCGGTGGGCCTGGCGGTGGGCGCCGCGCTGATGATCGCCATCCAGTTGCCGGTCTTCGTGCGAGCGGTCGGTGTTCCGAGGCCGACCGTCCGCCTGCCCGCCGAGCTGCGGGAGAGGCTCAGCGTGTTCGTGCCGCTGGCCTCGTTCACCATCGCTCGGCACGGTCAGGTCTACGTCGAGCGGGTGGTCGGATCGCTCCTCAGCGCCGGCACCCTCTCGCAGCTGAACTACGCCGCCAAGGTCGGGCAGATTCCGATGCTGCTCGCCCTCACGGTGTCCGCCGTGACGTTCCCGGCCCTGTCGCGCGCGGCTGCCGCGGGAGAGGAGGACCGCCTGCGCTCGCTCGCGGAGCGCAATCTCCGGCTGGTGACCTTCCTCCTCCTGCCGGCGATGGCGGTCTTGATCGTCTTTCCCGGCCAGATCGTGGCGATGCTGTTCGAGCGGGGGGCGTTCACCTCCGTCGACACGGACGCCACGGCCGAGATACTGCGCGTGTACAGCCTCGGGCTGCTCGGACAGGTGCTCGTCGGCGTGAGCCTTCAGATCCTCGTCGCGGTGCCGGGGAAGACCTGGCGCCCGGCGCGATCGGCCGCCCTCGGCCTGGTCTTGACGGCGCTGATAGCCGTACCCGCAGCCGCGCTGATCGGGGCCCCGGGAATCGCCCTCGGCAACGCTCTCGGCATCTCGCTGATGGCCGTCCTGATGCTGCGCAGCATGCAGCGCCGGGGCATCGCGCTGCACCGGGCGCGCCTGACCCGCCACTTCGCGCGCTGCGGGGCGGCGGCGTTGGCCGCGTCCGTCGTGGCCGTGGCCGTGGGGACGCTCACCAAGGCGGTGATCGCCGGAGCGCTGCTCGACGTCTCCGTCCTCGTCCTGGGCGGCGGCTCGCTGGTGCTCGTCTATCTCCTGCTCGCGCGCGCGATGCGGGTCGAGGAGGCCGGGGGCCTCCTCACGCTCGCGCGGCGCCTCCGTCCCCGAGCTTCCTCAACCGACTGACGAGCCCTCTCAGCGAACGGCAGGAAACTCGAGCAACGGCTTCCAGACGCGGATGTAGTCGATCTTCAGGGCAGACGGGAAGGCCGTGCTCGAGCTTGGCGCGGGTGCGCGGTCCCCGTTCGCGATGGCGAGGTTGGCGATCAGGTACATGTCGAGCGCCGGCGCCTCGTCGACCGTCTTGCGGGCGACCCCATCTGCGTACCAGGTGAGGCGCCCCGGCTCCCAGCGGACCGCGAACGTGTGCCAGCCGGCCGTCCAATCGGGGGAGCCGACCGTGCTGGAGCTGTCGCCGTCTTGACCGTGGTAGCTGAGGTAGGCCCGGCTCGGGTTGCCCCCGTAAAGCTCCATCACGTCGATCTCGGGCGGCCACTGCTCGTTCGACGGCCAGGTCCAGAACGCAGGCCAGAAGCCGCTCCCGGAGGGGAGGCGCATCCGCGCCTCCATGTATCCGTAGCGGAAGTTGAACGACGGCTTGGATTGGATCAAGCCCGAGGTGTAGTCGAAGGTCTCGCCGGAGTAGGGGCTGACCGTCCGCTCGCGCCTGGCGACCAGCCGCAGGTGTCCGTCGCGCTCGGTCACGTTCTCCCGCCGATACCACTGCGCCTCGCCGTTGTCCCGGTTCGAGTGGATCATGTCGCCGGAGCGCGGGTACTTCCAACCCCACTTCGATGTGTCGAGCTCGGTGTCGTTGAACTCGTCGCTGAAGGCGAGCCTCCAGAGCTCATCGAACGCCGGCACCTGATCGTGCGGGTGGCCGCCATCGAAGGCCGTGCTGCCCGGCACGGATGCCAGGATCGATGCGCTTACGATCGCGAGCGCGAGCGCGAGCGCCCTCGAGCGCGGGCCGGGCCCACGGCGCGTTCGACGGAGTAACCCCACCACGGTGATCGTACCCGCGCGCCGCGGCCCTCACGCCGGCCCACCGCCGTTCGGACCCGAGATACGACCGCGCCGAACAAGTCGGCCGCGCGCTACAGCGGCTGCCAGACGCGGATGTAGTCGATCTTCAGGGCGGACGGGAACGGCGTGCTCGAGCTTGGCGCGGGCGCGCGGTCCCCGTTCGCGATGGCGAGGTTGGCGATCAGATACATGTCGAGCGCCGGCGCCCTATCGACCGTCTTGCGCGGGACTCCATCCACGTACCAAGTGAGGCGGCCCGGCTCCCAATGGACCGCGAACGTGTGCCAGCCGGACGTCCAATCTTGGGTGCTGACGGTGGTTCCGGTGGATCCACCCTCGCCGTGGTAGGCCAAGTACAGCCGGCTCAGGCTGTCCCCGTAGAACTCCATCACGTCGATCTCGGGCGGCCACTGCTCGTTCGAGGGCCAGGTCCAGAATGCAGGCCAGAAGCCGCTGCCGCCGGGCAGACGCATGCGCGCCTCCAAGTATCCGTAGCGGAAGTTGAACGACGGCTTCGACTGGATCAAGCCCGAGGTGTAGTCGAAGGTCTCGCCGGAGTAGGGGCTCACCGTCCGCTCGCGCTTCGCGACGAGACGCAGACAGCCGTTGGCCTCCCTCAGGTTTTCCCGGCGGTACCACTGCGCCTCGCCGTTGCCCCGGTTCGAGTAGATCATGTCGCCCGACCGCGGGTACTTCCAGTCCCACTTGGTCGTGTCGAGCTCCGCGTCGTTGAACTCGTCCCTGAAGGCGAGCCTCCAAGGTCCGCCGGCTGGCTCGTTCACCTCCCCCCCGCCGCATTTGCGCTCCGACGGCGTCGTGCTTTGGGCGGACGCGTCGGGGTTCCTGACCCTGAACTTCCTTCTCGGCCTCAGGTCGAACCACCTCCGTCCGTTGAAGGTGTAGGCGATCCGCGATCGATACCTCCCGGGCGGGAGCCTCGTCGACGCGACGAAAGATCTCCTGCCATCGATCGTCGGCGAGCGATGGCCGAAGTCATGGTGTCGACCGGAGGCATCGCGCGTGGCCACGACCATCTGGTCGAAGGATCGAGGCCTGCCGGTCGAGATCCGGTAATCGCTGCTGACCCTCGACCCCCGCACGGACACGTCGAAGTCGCGTAGGGTGACCGCGGCCGCGCTGTCCGCGGGCGCGGCGAGGCCCGCGGCCACGAGGACCACGAGGCAGCCCACGACACCGTGGCGTCCGAAGGCCTTCATAGGTCGATGATGCGCACGTCCCAGGCGGTGGCATCGGTCGCGTCGCTAACGCACACGTTTCGCCCCTCGGGTGCACTGGTTTGCGGCAACTAGCCACGCAGGGTGATCGGCTTCGTGCGGGTCGCGTAGCACGAATCGTGGTGCCCAAGCCGTCTTCGGGCGGCTCTGGGCGAAGCGCTCGATAGATTTCCGGTCCCGGATGCGCCCGAGCCGCTCAGTCGAGCACGCGGACCGCGGCCGCCCCGACCCGCCGACAAGCGACCAGGAGCAGGAACCCTTGCGAAATCCCCGCGCGTACGGACATGCCCTCGCCATCGGGGCGCCCGAGCCGCGGCTCGAGATCCCGCTGCGGCCGTCGCGGATGATCCACTTCTTCGACCCGAGCAACGAGAAGATCGCCGCGAAGGTGCCGGAGATCGCGCGAACGACGGATGTGCTGCTCGGCAACCTCGAGGACGCCATCCCCGCGGACCGCAAGGAGGCGGCGCGCGAGGGGCTCGTGAGGGCGGGGCGCGAGGTCGACCTCGGCCAGACCGCGCTCTGGACGCGGATCAATAGCCTCGACAGCCCGTGGGTCCTCGACGACCTGCTTCGCCTGATCCCCGAGATCGGCGACAGGCTCGAGGTGGTCATGGTGCCCAAGGTCGAGGGCCCCTGGGACATCCACTACATCGACCGGCTCCTGGCCCAGCTCGAGGCGAAGCATCGGATCGACCGGCCGATCCTCGTCCACGCGATCCTCGAGACCGCGCTCGGCGTGGCGAACCTCGAGGAGATCGCGACCGCCAGCCCGCGCATGCAGGGCATGAGCTTCGGACCCGCCGACCTGGCGGCGTCGCGGCGTATGAAGACCACCCGCGTCGGCGGCGGCCACCCCGGCTACACCGTGCTGGCCGACCCCGACCGGGAGGACCCGCAGGCGCTGCGGCCGAGCGCCCAGCAGGACCTCTGGCACTACTCGATCGGCCGGATGGTGGACGCCTGCACGGCCACCGGCATCTTCCCGTTCTACGGCCCGTTCGGCGACATCGCCGACGACGCCGGCTGCGAGGCCCAGTTCCGGGCCGCGTTCCTGATGGGCTGCGTCGGCGCCTGGAGCCTCCACCCGCGCCAGATCGCGATCGCCAAGCGCGTCTTCAGCCCCGAGCCCGAGGAGGTCCGCTTCGCGAAGAAGGTGCTCGAGGCGATCCCCGACGGCCGCGGCGTCCACATGATCGACGGCAAGATGCAGGACGACGCGACCTGGAAGCAGTGCAGGGTGATGGTCTCGCTGGCGGAGATGCTGGCCGCGAAGGACCCGGAGCTCGCCGAGGCGTACGGCCTGTCCGGCGATGCGGCGGCCGACAACGACGCGGCCGCCGACCCGAGCCGCACGGCCGGCTCCGCCGCCCGCTAGCTTGCCCGTCGCGTGAGACTCTTCGAGTACGAGTCGCGGCGCGTGCTGGCGCGCGAGGGCATTCCGCTGTCCGAGCACGGCTTCGCCACCACGCCCGCGGGGGCACGTCAGGTCGCCGAGCGCATCGGCGGGCCGGTCGTAATCAAGTCGCAGGTCCTGACCGGCGGGCGCATGAAGGCCGGCGGCGTCAAGTTCGCCGACACGCCCGAAGAGGCCGAGACGCACGCGCGTGCCATCCTCGCGCTCGAGATCGGCGGACACATGCCGCGCGGCGTCCTCGTCGACGCGCGGGCGGAGATCAAGCAGGAGTACTACGCCGGCGTGATCTACGACGGCGTGCGCAAGCTGCCGACCTTCGTGTTCTCCGACATGGGCGGGATCGACATCGAGG
>Ga0136621_1001214_pt1 | contig 10492 bp, 13 predicted proteins | sample AntDryUQ445A2306_FD_104673 | JGI IMG/M metagenome (GOLD analysis project Ga0136621, IMG submission 104673) | Polar desert sand microbial communities from Dry Valleys, Antarctica - metaG UQ445A (23.06) | ecosystem: Environmental > Terrestrial > Soil > Desert | place: Antarctica: Dry Valley...
ACCCGGCGCCGGAGATACACGCCCGACGAGGCGCTGCTCGTGACGATGACCGACACGAGCGACACGCCGACGGCCTCGCGCAGCGGCAGCCCGAAGCCGAGCGTGAGCAGGGGCACGATCAGGATCCCGCCGCCCAGGCCCAGCAGCGAGCCGAAGGCGCCCGCGGCAGCGCCGCCGCCGAGCATCAGCAGGCCGGTTTCCACCTCAGGGGCCGACGCGCCGCGGACGCCAGCGTCGGCCGGTCGCCGTCAGGGACGCAGGTGCTGCGGTGCGTACGGCAGGAGCGCGACATGACGGGCGCGCTTGAGCGCAACCGCGAGCTCGCGCTGGTGGCCGGCGCAGGTGCCCGTCTTGCGGCGCGGCTCGATCTTGGCCCGCTCCGAAAGGAAGCGGCGGAGGCGGTTGACCTCCTTGTAGTCGATCTGGGCCGTCTTGTCGGCGCAGAACGTGCAGACCTTGCGACGTCGTCGGTCGCGGTAGTAGTCGTCTCGCTTCTTGGCGCGCGGCGGGGGCATCGGAAAGTCCTTTCAGGGGCGGCCAGCGGCCGCCTCGGGCGTCTGTGGGGAGGCGGGAGCGATCAGAAGGGCAGGTCGTCGAGCTCCGTGTCGTCGCGGCCGCCACCGGGGTACCCGCCGCCGGCCGCGGCGGGTGCCGGGCTGCGCTCGCCTGGCGGCCCGCTGCGCTCGCCGGGTGGCCCGCTGCGCTCGCCGGGGGCCGACCCACGCTCGCCGGGAGGCGCGCTGAACGTTCCCTCTCCGTCCTCGCGGCTGCGTCGCTCGAGATTGATGACGTTGTCCGCCGTGATCTCGAGGGCAGTGCGCTTCTGGCCGTCCTGACCCTCCCATTCGCGGGTCCGGAAGCGGCCGTCGATGAACACCCGCCCTCCCTTGCGCAGGTTCTCGGCCGTCCTCTCGGCCTGGTTGCCGAATACCGACACCCGGAACCAGTCGGTCTCCTCGACCCACTCGCCGGTCTGCTGGTTCTTGGTGGACTGGTTCACCGCCACGCTGAACTGCGTGACGGGGCGGCCGCTGGGAAGGTAGCGCATCTCCGGATCGCGACCGAGGTTGCCGATGATCTGGACCTTGCACAGAGACATCGTCCGCTCCTACTCGATGGCCGCCGGGGCCGCTTCGCTCTCCGATTCGTCGATCCGCTCGCCCGTGTCGAGCTCGTCATCGTCCTCCGCCGGCGGCAGGACCCCGATGGCCTCGTCGTCGCCGGGCTCGTCCGTCGCATCGTCGCGGCGGGGGGCGCGAAGGGGTCGCTCGGTGCGCGTGACGAGGTGGCGGAGGACTTCCTCCGTGATCAGCAGGCTGCGCTCCAGCTCGGCCACGACGTTCGAGGGCCCCTCGAAGACGACGATGTGGTACGACCCTTCGCGGTGCCGGTCGATGGGGTACGCGAGCCGCCGGCGGCCCCACGGGGCGACCTTCACGATCTGCCCGCCGGACGCCACGATCTGGCGGGTCGTGCGGTCGATCAGGGCCTGGCTGCGGTCGTCCGGGACGTCCGGACGGAGCACGAGCATGAGTTCGTATCGGCGCATGCGCCCATGGACTCCTTCCTGTGGGGATGCCCCGGTGGGCGACGCGTGCCGCGGCGGAGCAGAAAGGGCAACCCGGGGAGTCTAGCACCCGCTCGAGCGATCCGGCGCCCGCCGCGATCCGGTGCCCGCCCCGGGACCCGTTGTATCCTCGAGAGGGACGACGAACCATGTGGCCCTCATGTCCGGAGGCACCGTGCCCGACAGCTCCATCCTTGTCCTGTCCGCCGATCCACCCTCGATGGAGACCATCTCGCGGGCGCTGACCTCTGGCCGGCTACAGCGTGACGTCCGAGACGGACCCGGGCGAGGCGTTCCGGTCGGCAGCCAGCCACCAGCTGATCGTGCTCGACGTGATCGCCGGCGACCGGTCGGCCGCGGACATCTGCCGGGAGATCCGGGGCACGGCGTCGATGGCCGCCATCCCGGTCCTGTGCGTCGCCCAGAGCGACACCGTCGAGGAGCGGATCGCGTTCTTCGAGGCGGGTGCGGACGAGGTCATCGCGAAGCCGTTCGACGCACGCGAGCTCGAGGCGAGGGTCGAGGCGCTGCTGGTGCGGTTCCAGCGCTCCCGCGACCTGTCGCCCTCGGCGGGCAGCACGGAGCCTGAGGTCCCCACCGGGCGGAACCGGATCGTGGCGGTGTTCAGCCCCAAGGGCGGCGTCGGGACCACGACCATCGCCACGAACATGAGCCTCGTGCAGGCGCGCCAGCGACCGGAGCGCGTGTTGCTCATCGACCTCGAGCTCAATTTCGGACAGATCGCCACGCATCTCAACCTCGACGTGCGGCTGTCGCTCGCGGACATCGCGCGCGATGAGACGGCGCTGAACGAGCCGGAGATCCTGCGGACCTACGCCCTGCGCCACGACAGCGGGCTGCACGTTCTGGCCTCGCCCCCGACGCCGGGGCTTGGGGAACTCGTGGAGCCCAGCCATGTAACGCAGCTGCTCGAGACGGTCGTCGAGGCGTACGACTCGGTGATCGTCGACGCCGGCTCCGTGCTCGACGAGCGCACCATGATCGTGCTCGAACGGGCCGATGCGATCGTGCTGCCCGTCCACCCCGAGATGGCCGCACTCAAGGCCGTCCACTCGCTGCTGGACTACCTCAACGGCATCGGGACGGTGGCGGGCAAGATGACCTTTGTCGTGAACAACATGTTTGCCCGCGAGATCCTCCGGATGCGCGATGTCGAAAGCGCGTTGGGGACCAAGGTCAGCGATGAGCTGCTCTACGACCCGTTCCTCTATCTCAAGGCGGTGAACGAAGGCGTGCCGATCGTCCTTGGGTCTCCCCGTTCGGCCGCCGCCGACCGCCTGACCCGTCTCACCGAAAGGGTCTTCGGCGCTCGGGCCGTGTCGCCTGGCGCCGCGCCCGGCCCCTCACCCACACCCACGCCCCGTAAGCCGCGCGGCCTGGCCGGGATCCTGCGGCGAGGCTGAGCAGGCGGCCCCACCAGTACCGATCGCCGGCCGGACCATCCCGCCATGACCTGGAACGATCGCCCTTTATGGACGCCGGCGCGTCCGAGGGCTGGCGTGGTCCCACGCGGTGGAAGCCGCGGACCGGCTCGCCGGTCGACAAGGGCAAACCCAGGGCGACCTGGGGACGCAAAGCCACGGGACTCGGGCTCGCCCGAGTTAGCCGCGACTGCCGGTGAGGGACGCCCGAACTCGACGGTCGGGTTTCCGCTCAGCAGCTGAGGGCTGGGTTGAAGGGGGCGAACAGTCCGCTCGGGTTTCCCTCCGCAAGCCAAACGTGCAGGTCGTAGTGGACTGGCATCACGGGGTTGTGGCCGGGCATCGGGCCGTCGAGCGACCTGCCGAGCACCAGCGGCGCGACGCTCCCTTCGGCGTAGACCTGGAAGTACTCGATCCCGACCAGCTTGAGCTGGCCGTTCCGGCCCGGCGCGTAGAGGAGGATCTCGGGGCGGAGCGGGTCGATGGCGGGATCCGCGATCAGGGCCTGGTTGACGGCGTGGAACCCCATCGTTCCCAAGGGCGATTCGACGCATGGCGCGCCTTCAACGCTGTAGCCGGCCCGCTCGGCCTGCGCGACGCTGTGGTACCGCGCGACGGCCGCGCGAACCTCCCGCCACTGGGCCGGCAGCGGACCGCCACCCGCGGCCGCGGCGCCGATCACCAACGTGCCGACGATCGCGGCGAGGGCGAGGGCGGCGATGAACGTTCTGCGCAACTGGGTCTCCCTTTGCTACATCGCCCCCGGTCGTGGGTACCAGCGAGTGTCGGCAACAATACTCTCGCCCCGCGTCCCGGGACACCCGAGATCTCGAACATCTGACTGACCCATGGCGCCGGCGATCGGGCCGCCCTGGCACATCGGCCGTGACGCAGGCCGCCGCCCCCGGCAGCCGCGCTCCCCAGGTCCCGAGCTGATCCGCATGGATCCGTGCTGGTGCCGAAGCAGGGATTCGAACCCTGACGCCCCTTCGGGCCGCCGATTTTAAGTCCCCGCCATGGCGTCCGCGCGCATCCGCCATCGGGCCTTTGACGCACGACCGGGCGGGTGTTCACTCGCTTCTGTCCGCCGACGTGCGCTGGCGTTGCTATCACGGTTGCTATCAGGGCTAGACTCCGGCCCGTGCCGCTCGCCGAAGCGATCGTCGCCACCGTCGTCGGGGGCCTAATCCTGGCGGCTATCTTCGGCGTGTGGCCTGTTCTTCGGCGCCGAGCAGCTTCGACACGGGGCGCGCCCGAGCCCCGTGAACGTCACGGTGGACATGGCGCAGCCCCGGACGGCGGTCGCGTGGCATCCCCTGCGAGCGAGCCGATTGCGCTGGAGATTTCCGGCGGGATCCCGATCGGCGCAGTCGAGGACCTACTTCGCACCGACCACTTTCTGCAGGTGACCGTCACGAACTTGTCCGATCGGCCCGTTGGCGTGAACAGCCTCGGCGTCGAGCTCAGCGACGGACGATGGACGCCAGGCATCGACCAGCTCCCGGCTAACGAATATGTCCGCCTGCCCGGGATCCTGCGGCCTCAGGAGCAGGCGACGGTTTGGTGGGACTACAAGGCATTCCAGGCGATGCTCGACGAGCAGCACCTGGAGATCCGAGCGATCGTCGCGCACTTGCGAGGAGGGTCGAAGGTTCGCCGCGCGGTCCCCGATGGGTGGCGGAACCTGAAATAGTCCGGAGCCCCGGTCGGCCGGGCGACGCTGGGCGCTCGAGGAGCGTGATCGCGTCGCCCCGGACCGGAGCCGAGGCTACCGGACGTTGGCGAGGCGAGGCGCGTCCGGGTGCACCAGCAGGTCCTCGAGGAGCTTGACGGCCTCGTCGCCGGTGAGCCCGATCGCGAAGACGAGAGCGAAAGGCTCGAGTAGCTTGGTGAGCTGCCAGCCTGGTCCCTGGAGGACCGCTCCGCTCCAGCTCGCGTGGATCGTCTTGGGGACGTAGCGCGCCCCGATCTCGATCCCGATCCGCGCGAGCTTCCTGACCACGGTCCGGATGCGGCGGAGCTCGGCCTTCGGATCGCCGGTCGACGGATCGGGCATCGTCCCGACCACGGTCCGGATGCCGCCGTTGCCCGCGGGCAATAGTCCCGGCGTGTTACGGCTCGTGTCCGATTTGCGGTCGGAGACCCGCGGCCTGGCGGGTTCCGGGCGAGCGCCCGGAGCCCGACTACCCCGCCTCCGACGCCAGGCCGCGACCCGGTGCGCGACCGAGCAGTAGCGGGTGTCGGACCGGCCGGCGTCGAGCCCCGCTCCGCACACGAGGCAGCCTGTCGCGGTCCGGGCCTTCCTCCGCCGCAGCCGCTTCGCGCACCGCTGCGAGCAGGCGGCGATGGTCTTGTACAGCGTGAACTTGGGGCGGCCGCACGCTCGGCACTCGACGCGGTAGAGGTCTGCGGTCGGCTCGGTGCAGCCGGTGCACCGCGGCGAACCGGACGGATGCCAGTCCCGGTGATCCTCGTCCCAATCGACGTACGAGACCGGATCGCCGGGACCGATGACCCCGAGGCAGCGGGCGCAGAGCAGGGTGTCGATCCGACCGGCCATGTAACGGCTAGTGTACCCGACGTGCCCCGCCCGGCGCATGGTGCTCGACCGATCGCTCCAACCAGGTGAACAGGTCAACGACGTTGCCGCCGGGCTCGGGCTGCACGTCCTCGTTTACGGCGGCAGGGACGCGCCGGCGGCGCCGCTCGGCCCGTAGGTCGACGAGGTTGTCCCGCGTCACGACGCGATCCTACGGCGGTCAACGCCGTCGATGATCGCCTCGCGGACGAGGTTCATGACGTGGCCGGCCAGGTCCTGGGCCGGCAGGTCGTCACCACTGCTGCCGATGGCCGGGATACGGGCCACTTCCTCGATCAGGTCGCACACCGCGCCGTAGAGAGTGCCCCAGAGCTCCGAGGCCGAGCCGGTGCCGGTGGGCTCGTCCCAGAGTCCGGCCATCCGGTCCTCGAGAGTGTCCCGCGTCATGCGCGAGGCGGTTGCCGTGGTCATCTCGACCACCTCCAATGCAACGCCCCCCGGCCGATGTGTAAGCACCGAGCGAGGGGCGGTTCGGAGTCTATCTGCCGGCCGCGGGCCGGTTCGCGCTCGTCTTACACCGAGCAGGCTCATCGTAGCTGCGCCAGTCAAGCCCTCGCCGGCCGTCCTGCTCGCCGGGCTCGAGGGGAGCCACCTCCCGGTGCGGCATTCCAACGCGTCCCGCCACCCAGCCCGCGTCCCCATCCACGCCAAGCGCTCTCAGCCCGGGTCGGGCATCTCGCGGCGAGCGAACCGAGGGTCCGACGAGATCGCGTCCCAGCTCAACGGGTGATCCTCGCTGAGGACCGCGTCGATGACCTGGGACAAAGTCCACGGCCTGCTGTCGCCCTCCCTGGGGACGAACGGCGACGTCGCGCTCCGGCCGCGGATCGAGACACCCACCTCGTGACCCACAGCCGCGTCGTACATCGAGCTGCGCCAGGCGCGGTACGCGGCACGGATCGCGGGCCAGTCGGCCTCGAGGATCGCCGTCCGGAGCGCGACGTCGCGCTGACGGATCCGGCGGACGAGGGGCGCCATGGCCGCCTCGTGCCGCCGCTCGCGCTCGGCCTGCTCGGCGTGGGCGGCCTGCTCGCGCGCCCACGCGGCCTCGCGAGCCTTCGCGGCCTCGGCCGGCGTCCGAGGCGGCCGCGCCTCGAGCTCCTGCCGCTTGAGCTCCGCCTGGAGCGCCTGCTCCTTCCAATGGACCGTCATCGTGTTCCTTCCGCCCGCTCGCGGGCCTGCTCGAGGATGCCGAGCCGCTCGGCGGCGTCCCGTTCCGCGCTGTAGTGGCCGAGGGCCATCCGGAGGGCCGGGGTCAGCCGCTCGCCCGCCGCGGCACGTTCGCGGAGCCGCTCGCCGGCCGGATCGAACCGGAAGCCGTGGCCGACCCGCTCGTCGCGGGTCCGGCGGCGGGGCGTCCGGTCCGGCGGGCGGAGCCGGTTGCGCGCGCGCTCCCGCGCCTCGGCCTGCTCCGCCACGGCACGCGAGCGCTCGTCCCTGGCCTGCTGATCATGCTGATCATCACCGGTCATGTCGTTGCTCCTCTTGCTGGATGAACCGTGCTGGCCGGCGTTCGCCAGCCAGGCTTGAACCCCTGCGGTCGGCACGGCAAGGAGCAGAACCGCTGGCCTATCCGGGCCCGGAACGCCCTGCCGCACGTCGGGCACGTCGCCGGCGTCGACCGCCGAGCAGGGGGTGGTCGCCGGTTGCGACACGTCGCCGAGCACCAGCGCTGACCCGGCCGGCTCGGCGTGAACGGCAACAGGCAGACACCGCACCGGCCCGGCGGCCACGACCGGCGCGGCTTGCGTCCGCGCCAGTAGTCGAGCCTCGCGGCGCGACGGCAGGACGGGCGGCAGTAGCGAGCCGGCTGGCCGGGCTGGCGCGCCGGGGTGAACGACCGCGAGCAGCGAGCGCAGACCGCGCTCATCGAACCCCCTCGACGGCACGACGGGCGTGCTCGACGTCGCGCTCCAGCCAGGCGATGAACTTCATATCCACCGCGCCCCAGACGCCCGCGCGAACGCTTCGGCGTCGTCCTGCCAGGGCGGCCTCGAGCTGTTCGAGCCGTCGACGACGGCGGCGCATCTCGTGCCGGCAGTCGGTCGAGCAGTAGGATCGCGGCCGCCCGACCGGGACCGTCGGGACGGGGTTGCCGCACGTCGGACAGGCAGCCGGCGTCACGTTTTTTCCGCTCTGTACGTGTCCCAACCTCTTGCTGTGGATGTACGCGATCGGGGTCGACCGTGGGGTAATGCCACCCCCCTCGTCGTCATCGCACCGTTGACCCATCACGAACGACAAATCTCCCGGTTTCGGGGCGGCGTACGCAGCTCTGTCGTTTGGTGTATGCGATCGGGGGTTCGCCGTGTACCCATGCCGGCACCCCCACCCGCTCCTTTCGTCGCGACGTTGATCATGTTGATCATCGCGTCGGCGCATCCCGGTCGGCTGGCCCGATCCGGACCTGGTCGCGACCCGGCACGACCGCGAAGCACCGCCAGTCGACGGTCGGGCGGCAGACGTAGAGCGTCGCGCCCGGGCCGCTCCGCGGGTGCGTCCGCAGCAGCTCGACGAGCGGGCGAGTGAAGCCGCAGACGCAGCAGCGCTCGGTCATCAGCATGGTCATCACGATGACCGCTGGCGGGAGCGGACCTGCGTTGCCAGGTCGGCCACAAACGCGTCGGCTACCGCCTTCGGACCAGCGCGCTGCAGTGCCGACCGCCTCGACGGCAGGAGCGAGACGAGCCACTTCTCGATGAGGGACTCGAGTCCGAGACGGGTGATGACGTCCCGCTCGTCGGACGGCAGACAGCGAGCAAAGGCAGCGGTCTCCTCCCTGGACTCGTCGCCGGTCATGCCGGCTCGATAGGCTGCGAACACGCGAAGACGGACGCTGGCCTCGGCATCTTTCATCGGGTCAACACTCCCTTCATCTCGGCCTGACTAGCGCGGCTTCCATGTGGTCATCGGCGAAGATCCGATGCGCTTCGGCGTAGAGGTCGACGCCGTCGGTGACGGGTGTGACGCTTGTGACGGATGCTGGAGGGGTAGAGGGAAGGAACCGCGACCAGGCGTCGTCGAAGGCTCGGCGGTTGTACCCGCGGACCGTCCGGGTCCGATCCGGTGCGATGCCGAACGGGTCGAGCAGCCGCGCCAGTCCCCGAGCCGTCATCGGCTTGCCGGCCCTCCACTCCGACCAGGGCGACGACTCGAGGGCATGAAGCTGCTCGAGCAGGGCACTCGTCGTCATGAAGCTCTCGTCGCCGTAGATGGCTCGGAGGTCGGTCAGGAGCGTTACGGCCGCGTTGTCGTCGGCGCTGGACCGGTCGCGCTGGAGGACGATCGTGGCGTTGCGAGCCGCCATCGGCCAGTCCCCGCCGGCCAGGTCCGCAAGGGCGAGCAGCGCCTCCCAGTTGTCCTGCCCGCGATCGTCCAGCTCGGCCGGCAGATCCGCGTCCGCCAGGCTCAGTCCCCCTACCCCCCCAAGTGTCGACGAGAGAGAGTCACATATGGGTGAACCGAGCTCGGCGGCGCGCTTGGAGCGGAGCCGTTCGACGCTGTCCGACGGTCCCCTCCGGGTCATCGCAATCACGATCGAGCGGTCGACGATCGTTTCGGGGAAGCGACCGATCCCGGCGATGGCCTTCGGGCCGAAGATGGTGAAGTCGACGAGGTCGAACGTCTTGCCCTTGGGCATCACCCGCGAGACGACCGTCCCGCGCCGGTTGCCGGCGTTGAACACCGCCCGGATCCCTTCGAACTGGCCGGCCCGATCCGAGAAGATCGTGTCGGCCTCGTCGAGCAGGATCGTCGGATGATCCCGTTCGATCCTCCGGTACAGGACCGCTTCGGATGGCCGCTCGATCCGCCATGGCACCGGGACGACGGTCTCGATGACGTCGAGCAGGCGCGACTTGCCGGACTGCTTGACGGGTGAGTGGATCGAGAGGATCGGCGACTGCTCCACGGCGTCCATGGCGTGTGTGTGAGCCACCCAGAGGGCCACGGCGACGGCCTGCTCGGGCTTTGAGAACCAGACGAACCGACGGAGGTGCGCGAGCAGCTCGTCGAGCGCTTCTGCCAGGTCCCCCCTGACCCGTCCTGTGTCCGTCACATCCGTCACACCCGTCACGAGCGCCGGGCGGGTGACGACCGTGATCGTCTCGACCGGCCACTGCTCAGCCGCCTCGGCGAAGGTCCGGAAGTCGTCGTCGGTCCAGGGCCACGCTGGATCGCGGTCGACGATCAGGCCATCGCGCTTCGCGGCCTGGAGCATCGCGAGGTAGACCGGCGCCGAGACACGTGCACCACGAGCGATCGTCCCGAGCCAGGACATGATCTCGTCGTGCGAGTCCATCGGCGCGTCTGGCGTCGGCGCAGTCGCGACCGTCTTCCGCGGCATTCCTGCCCGGGCGAGGTCCGCAGGCATCGTGGCGATCGCACGGCCCGGGTAGAGGTCCAGGTAGGGCACGCCGTCGGGGCGGACCGATCCGGGACCGGCGGCCCAGTGCTTCGCACCGTGCAGCTTGCGGACCGTGAAGCCGTGCCACGACCCGCCGGGAAGCGGAACGTCATCGGGCCAGATGAACCACGCGTGCGCGCCCCCCGACGGCGTTGCGGTCATCTTCGTGTCCGGGGTTCCGTGCAGCGCTTCCCAGCGATCTCGCCAAGGAGTCGCGCCAGGCTGAAGTCCGGCGCGACCATCATCCAGGTCGAGGATCACGAGCCGCCGTGGATTGTCCTTCGGTTGGGTCAATCCGTAGTAGGGCACGCGCTCGAGCTCGGCCTCGAGCATCCCGATGTCCCATCGCCGTGTCTGCCAGCCCTTGTAGGCTGGCTGCTTGGTACCGCCGACCTGCTTGGCCGGGAACGCGAGCAGCCCGAGTCGGACGTGGGCCTCGATCTGCGGCATCGCGGTCGCGATCTGCTCCGGCGTCATGC
>Ga0136621_1001215_pt1 | contig 10491 bp, 12 predicted proteins | sample AntDryUQ445A2306_FD_104673 | JGI IMG/M metagenome (GOLD analysis project Ga0136621, IMG submission 104673) | Polar desert sand microbial communities from Dry Valleys, Antarctica - metaG UQ445A (23.06) | ecosystem: Environmental > Terrestrial > Soil > Desert | place: Antarctica: Dry Valley...
ACTTGAGGTAGGCCTCGGTGTCATAGGTGGCGTCGGATGGGCTCTCGCCCAGCCACAGCTCGCGGTAATAGGGCGAATCGGGACGGACGTAGTCGCCGTAGTTCTGGTTTGGGTTGCCGGCGTTGACGAAGGCGTCGCCGGCGTTCTCGGTGCCGCTCACGAGGGTGATCGAGGGATCGACGTAGACGGGGTAGACCGCCTTGGCCAGCCAGGCCGGATCGTCGAGGCTGACCGTCAGCGCGCGCTGGCCCGCGATCTCGGACAGCCGGTAGCTGAGCGCGCTGGTGGAGCGTCCGCTGCCGGTCAGCGCGTCGGGGGTCGAGTCGACGGCATACGGCGCAGGCAGCCGGAAGCGGACATCGCCCTTGGGGTCGAGGACGTCGATCCCGCCGGTCTCGTTGACCCGCAGCGTCGCCTCGGGGCCGTCGACCAGGAAGGTCCAGGCCGGAACCGCCGGCGCGCCGGGCAGCACAAGGAAGGTCTTGGCCGCGTCGGCGAAGGCGATCACCCGCAGGTCGACCCCCGGGAAGACGTCAGCGATGTCGGCGCGCCGCTCCGCGAGCGCCGGGCCGGTGGAGCCGATGAGCCCACCGTCGAGTTCAGGGGGCAGCGGCCGGAAGGCGAGCCCGAAGCCGTCGGCGGCCTGCACCGCGAGCACGCCGCCCGCGTCGTCGGCCGCGGCGACCGTGATCTGGAGCGGCGCGCGGGCCGATAGCCCGGCGTCGGGTCGTCCCGCAACGGCGGCGAAGCCGGGCTCGACCGGGGCGAGATCGGCGTCGGGTGCCGGGCGGTAGAAGATCGGGGTCGGGAAGTACTCGGTCGCGATGCGTCCATCGCCCAGGTCCCAGCTCCGGCTCGTCTCGGTGCGCAGGCTGACCAGCTCGTCGTCTGTGGCGGGGTCGGGCAGCTCGATCGGCTTGCCGGTCGGCAGCGGGACCGGATCCTCGCCGGGCGCCAGCGACGGCCGAGCCGGCGGCAAAGGCGTTGGCTCGGGGTTGAATGGATCCCAGTCGGGGTTGGGCCGGGTGAGCGGAGTCGGCGCGGGAGTCGGCGCGGGCGTCGGCTCGGGCTCGGTGGCCGGCTGGACCGGCGCAGGCGCCGGAGTCGTCTCGGGTGTCGGCGAGGCGGCCAGCGCCGGATCCGGCTGGAAGGTGCCGAGTCCGCCGATCAGCAGTGCCACCAGGGCGACCGCACCGTATCTGCTTGGAGAGTGCAACGGTCGACCCCTCGTCGGCGCCTCCACCGTGCCGTGACGGCGACATCCCTTGGGAGGCTCGACCACCGTACGGTCGCCAGCGGGCCACCGACAGTGGGGGAAACCCTGCGGTGAGGGATCTGTGCGGGCGCCCCGACCACATCGCGATTGCGGGCTCGCCTACCCTTTCGTCTTCCGAGGGTCTCTCGCCGGCTTTATCGTGTCCTTCTTGCGGATCTGGCCGTCGCGGCCCTGCGTGATCCGCTCCCCGCCGCCTAACTTGCGAAGGTCGTCGGCGGCACGCTGGTTCGCGTTCTCCTGCGTTCGGTGCTTGGTTGTCTTGCCGCTCAGATCGACATTCTGCCAACCCTTGCCGCCCGACCTCGGACCTACGATGCGCTTGTTCCCGGCCATCCGTGAATGCCCCTTTCCTTATGTCGTTACCTGCGTGCGGCGGGCTCGACGCTAGGAGCACTCCGGGAGCGACAGCAGGTTGTTCGGCTGGTCTCCGTCTGCGGTTGTCTTCAGATACTTGTTGCCGTACCGACTCGTGGCAACGACAACATCCACGACATCGCCAGAGGGCCGCTCCACGTAGAACTCCCACTTATTGGCTTCGATACCGGCGATCGCGCTCTCCTGAGAGAGTCGCCACGCCTGACCGCCAGGGTTCGCCCCACCGATGGTCCGGATCCGCTCATGCGGGTCCGTTCGGTCGGTCTTGTTGACGCACTGCACGCGATGTCGGTTTGCCACTGGTTGGATCTCCTACGGGTACCAAGACCGTAGTGCTCCTGCACTGCCGCAGACAGTCGGGAAAATTCTTGCTGCCACCGCGGCTTATCGTCGCCCGCGCTGGTCAAGCTCAGCGCGACCTGACCCTCGGCGACCCTCGGAGTCCTGTGGAAAACCAGTCTTGGGCACGATCGGATGCGATCAAAGTCAACTGACGCGGAGACGAGGGTTCTCCCTGATTCCATCGCCTTCCGATTTATGCGATGACTTCACGGGAGAGGCAGATGACCTGCCCGCGCTAAAAGGGTGTCCGCCGTGGCGAAGGTGAATCCGTGGTACTCCGTGAAGCCGACCGATACGCGGGTCTATCACAACAACACGAACTGCAACACGGGCAACAACATCGAACGCGAGAATCGGCGTTCGGGAACGGACGGTCGGCCCCTCTGCAAAGAATGCGCAGATCTCAGCTGAGGCCGCCTCGGCAGCGAGCTGTCCCATAGAGCGCCATCGGCCACCGCCGCTCATCCCAGCGGCGAGTCGGTGCCTGACGAGCTACGCTCAGGCCGTCGAAGGTTCCTGGACAGGGTCTTAGCGCGGGGAGAAGGGCGCGCAAGGTAGGGAGAACCCTAGGCGTCGCCGACATGAGACCCGGGGCCGGCCGCCGCTCTTTCCGGAGCAGGGCGGTTCCGCTCGGGCGGTCGGTCCTCGCTACTTGGCCGTACTGGTGCCGATCCCGTCACCAAGAATCGCCCCGACCAAGCCCCCCGACCATGCGAGTAGCATCGTCCTTACCGCCTCGCTGAGTTGCTTGAGCTCGAGATCCGGTGCCTTGTAGCCCGGGGTGGAAACGACCCTTTCGGCTTGGCCGATAAGCAGCGGATCTACCCACACTGCGAGCGCGAATGCGACCGCGAGCAGGACCGCCGTGATGATCAGCGCCGCGATGATGTTGCCGGTCTTTGGCTGGACAGGTGCGCCGGCGGTCGCTGCCTTCGGCGCGGCCGCCCGCCTGCGCGCCTCTGCGGGCCTGTCTGCATGGACGGTCGGATCAACCGCCAAGGCATCTTCGATCGCATCGGCGATCGGGTCTCCCGTGACCTTGCGCTCAAAGAAGAGACCCACGTCGCTTTCCTCCTGAACCGGGTGAGCGCACGGCGCGCCAGGGACTACCGCAGCTCCGAACGGCTGCCTGCTGACCTCGACGCTACGAGCCTGTGCGTCGCGTTCAAGTGGGGAAAACCCTCGACCGGTTGGCCGGTCGCCTTGGGAAGCTCTCCTTCTCGCCCCCAGGTCACGCCAATGACGCTATTCCTCGACGGTCCAGGCCTCGCGTTCTACCCGCAACGCCAGTTCGGTCCGACTCGAGACCTCGAACCGTCGATAGAGGCGCGTGAGGTACGCCTCGACGGTCTTGCGGGCCACTCGGAGATCCGCGCCGATCTCGTCGTTCGACCGGCCCGCGAGCACACCCTCGACAACATCGCGTTCCCGGCGCGTCAGCCGCAGACCGCGAGCGTCCCTGGCCACGTTCAGATGACGCGACTCGAATGCAGTGCCTCCGGCCGCCACGCGGCGGATGGACCGGACGAGGTCGGCCAGCGGTGCCGTCTTGAGAAGAAAGCCTTCGGCACCGAGCTCCACTGCTGCAGCCACATAGCGCGGCGTATCGAAGGACGACAGGACGAGGAACGCGGGCGGGCGAGTGCGCGGCGTAGCCAGCAGGTCGAGGCCCGAGCCATCCGGCAGTCGGATGTCGAGAAGAACCACGTCGGGGCGCGCATCATCGAGCAGCGTCCGCGCCTCGTCCAGGGTCCGAGCCGAGCCGACGACCTCCATGTCCGGCAATCCACGAAGGGCGTCGTGCAGACCCCCGAGGACGACAGGGTGGTCATCGACGAGCACCACTCGGATCACCCGGGTCTCCACGCGAGGTGCACCGTCGTGCCGCGGCCCGGGGCTGCGTCGACCGAAAGTGACGCGCCCACGATGTGGGCCCGCTGCTGCATCGTCGCCAGACCGAAGTGGCCGAGTCGCTCTGCACTGCGAACCGCGGACTTGTCAAATCCGCACCCGTCATCGCGCACGGCCAGATCGAGATACAGGGGGTTCACCACGCCTTCGATGTAGACGAACGCTGCACCGCTGTGCGCCCGAGCGTTGCTGACAGACTCGGCGACCAGCCGGTAGGCAGCCAGCTCGACATCCGGCGGAAGGCGCTGTTCTCGCGCGTACCCTGTGTCGTTCCTGAACCGCGTGACGACCTCGGCCGCGTCACTCGGCTCTTCCGCGAGAGCGAGAAGCGAAGCGGCCAGTCCAAGGTCCTCGAGCACCGCCGGACGGAGCTCGAGGACCATGCCGCGCAGCTCGGCAGCAACGTTGCGCAGGCGTTCCACCTCACCTGCAGTCTCTCGTCGTCGCTCGAGCTGCTTGATCACGCCGGCCAGCTGCTGGAGCGGAGAATCGTGCAGGTCACGCGCGAAGCGCGCGCGCTCCTCCTCGATCGCGACGAGCGCCGAGCGCTCGCGAACCTCAGACAGCAGGATCCGATCGAGCGCGGCCGACAACGCCCGGCGCCACCTGCGATACAGCAAGGCGACGAGCGCCACCAGCAGGACCAGCGTGACTGGCGAAGCTCCTGCGACGAAGAGCACTGCAGTCGCGACGGCTAACATGCTCAGCGCGCCAACGTCTGCGCGGGTGGGAAACCCAGCCGAGCGTGAAGCTCGCATCGCTTGGGCCGGCCAGCCCCCAGCGAGAGAGAGCCAGGCGATCCCCAAGCCGAATATCGGAGTCCGTGCTGCGTCGATTGGCTCGAAGAGCGCAACCCACAGGTAGCGCGAGGCCAGCCACGCCAGTGCGGCACCGAGCGCCACCGCACCGACGGCAACTCGAAGGCGGCGGCCGGCTGGAAACACTACCAAGTAGGCTCCCAGCGCGATCCCGGGTGCGGCGCCAGCCGCCGACGAGGCCACAGGGTCACCTCCGAGGACGAGCGGGGTCCCACCAAGGAGGATGCCCAGCAACGCCGCTGCTGCGGCGGCGTCTGGTCGTCCTATCAGCGCGACGCCCATTGCCACGAGTGCGAGGCCAAGCGCCGCTGCGAAGACGGACGAGCGGAGTTCGTCCAGGTGCGCGGCCGCCGGCGATGCCCGAACCGACACCCCGTCAGACGTTTCGATCCGCCATGAGCCCGTCCCGTCTTCTTCCACCAGGGCGGTGACGGTCTGGCCCGGACGGATTCCGTCGCGCCAGGAAGGGCCTCCCGCCAGTACCTCCCGGACCGTTGAGGATGGACCGGGAGCAGATACCCCGAGATACGGAAGACCGATCAACGCAAAGACGAGGCCCCCGGCTGCGATCAACCCGCTGAGCACGAGCACCAGCCCGGCCGCCAACCCCATCTTTACGGAACGTGCTGCGCCCCGCGAGTAGGGAAATCCCTCGGTCACCGCAGGGTTGCCTCGCCTCGTGTCCTGGCCTCGCGGTCCCAAGCATCACCTCCGCAGCCATTCATGTGCGGAGGAGAGAATGCGACGAACGCGCGAGATTGCACTCGCCCTGGTGTCCGGAGCTCTGCTACTGGCATCACCTCTCCCTCTACGGGCGAGCGAGCCCATCGTCGCAGACCTGGACGGCAGGCCGATCAGGACCACCGAGGTCGGGAGCCACAACTGTCACGACTTCGAATTTCCCAGGATCCACTGCTTCGAGACGGTTGACGCTCTGGACCTCAGCGTCGCGCGCTACGGGGCGGGGCCTCTGACAGCTCCCGCCGGCGTGACCTACGTCCGAATCTGGGAGCACGAGAGCTACGCGGGTAGTAGCGCGTACCTCTCAAACAACTACGCAGACCTTGGCACGATCGGGTGGAACGACAAGATCACGTCGTTCAAGAGCTTCAATGCCCAGAGTGGCGCCTTCTACGAGCACAACTCGTACGCCGGCTTGGTCTACTCGTTCTGCTGCAATACCTCGGTCTGGAATGTCGGCGGCTCGTACAACGACAGGTTCAGCTCGGTCCGAAACCTGACGTAACGAGGTCGCGAGGCCAGGTTCCAACCGGCTGGAAGGCCATCTTGAGTGACACACTGCCAAGGAGTCGCACATACATGGCAAAGCGAGTGTTCATCGCGTTCGCGATCGAGGACGAGAAGGCACGGAATCTCCTCAAGGGACAGGAGCTCAATGCGCTGTCGCCCATCGATTACGTCGACTACTCCGTCAAGGAGCCATGGTCTGAGGACTGGAAAACCAAGTGCCGTCAGCGCATCAAGGGCTGCGACGGCGTGATCGCACTGTTAAGCAGAAATAGCCTCAACGCCTCGGGCCAGCGCTGGGAGATCAAGTGCGCGGTCGAGGAGAACGTGCCAATCATTGGGGTCTACATCTCCAGCGCCGACAAGTCCACCCCGCCGGAGATGGACGGCGGGAAGAAGATCGAGTGGACTTGGCCCGGCATTGCAGCTTTCATCAATGGGCTCTGACACGCACGAGCCAAGTGCCACCGAACTTGAGCTCTACCGGCTCGCCGTCGAAATGGCCGACCGCGTGTCGGCGCGGCGCGGGACCGCGAACAGCTTCTTCCTCGCAGTACACGCGGCCGTTATCACAGCCGTGGCGGCACTCTTGCCTGACCGGGCTGGGACGCCGCAGCCCCTGGACTCGACACTGATAACGTCCGCCGGGATGACCCTCGCGGCTACGTGGTGGCTCTCGCTCCGAAGCTACCGTCACCTCAATGACGCAAAGTTCAACGTGATCCTCCAGATGGAGTCGCGTCTTCCTGTGGCGATCTTCGGCGACGAGTGGCAGCACCTGAAGAAGGATGCGGTTGTCGGTTGGCGCAAGCGCTACGCAGAATTGGGGAAGGTCGAGCGCATCGTGCCGATCGTCTTCCTCGTCCTGTACGCGCTCTCGCTAGTCATAGTCTGGTGCCGATGACATACCTCGAGGACGTGGCTCACGACATCGAGGCGGTGGTACGCCCCGGGCAGGAGTCAGATGCCGACATGAGGGATCTGTTTCTCGCCTACGCCGTCCTGGCCCAGGCCAAGGGCGAGGCGACCACTGCTCCAGACGTTCACGACGCATGGGTGGCCTGGATGCTGGGCCGCCGCAGGGACCATTCGTCCATGGTCCCCTTCGCTGACCTCCCCGCTGATGTTCAACGCGAGGACGACCCGTTCGTCGAAGCGATCCAGCGCGTCGCCCGCCAGCGCGGCCTTCGAGGTCGATGGGCCCAGGCGGGCGACGACACGGACCAGTAGCGTGGGCCATGGACTGCATAGGGCTTCGCATCGTTGGAACGTTCCGGATCGGATCGCGGCTTGACCGACGCAGCTGATCCATGGCACGGCGGACACGTGGCCGGCGGCGGACATCTAGCTTGACACGCCTGCTCCCCAGACATAGCATCAACGAGCATTGATATAAATTGGCGTTGATGCGACGCCCAGGAGCATCCACTGAGTCCCTCCCGCGCCCGGATCCGCTCGACCCTCGCGACCATCGTCGACCAGCCTGACGAGCTGCGCGCGCTGCGGATCGTCCACAAGACGCTCTCGGACGTGAACCGCCTGCGGATCATCCGCCGGCTGGCGCTCGGCGACGCCTCGGTGACCGACCTCATCGAGGAGGTCGGCCTGTCCCAGCCGCTTGTCAGCTGGCACGTGGGCCGGCTGCGCGCCGCGGGGCTGATCGAGTCTCGCCGCAACGGGCGCGAGACGCTGGTCCGGCTCCGACCCGAGGCGTGGGAGGCGTTCGTGGAGCGCGAGCGCGCCGTCCTGGGACTCGCCGGGGCGATCACCCGGCAGGCCGCGACGTGATCAATCGGGGCTTCGTCTCGCCCGAGACCCGCCACCGTGTCCGGGGCGCCGCGCTGCCCGTGGCGCTTGCGCTCGGCCGGCTCGGGCTGACGCCAAACATCCTGACGATCATCGGCTTCGCCGGCACGTGCGTGGCCGCGACGGCCGCCGCGACCCAGGCGTGGACGCTCGCGGGCATCCTCGTGATCGCGTTCGGCATCTTCGACATGTTCGACGGCGCTCTGGCCCGCGCGACCGGGCGTGCGACCCGCTTCGGGGCGTTCCTCGATTCCACCCTCGACCGGACGGGCGAGAACCTCGTCCTCGCGGGCGTCGCGTTCGGCTGCGCGGCGGCCGGCTTCCTGCCAGGCGTGGCGCTGGCCGGTGCGGCGTTCGCGTTCGCCTCGGTCGTCACCTACACGCGGGCGAAGGCCGAGAGCCTCGGGCTGCACGGCGAGGTGGGGTTCGCCCCCCGCCCAGAACGGCTCGTGATCCTGTCCGCAGGGCTCGTCCTCGCGGGAATGTTCCGCGTCGAGGCGCTCGGCGGCCCCCTCCTCGCGTTAGCCCTCGGACTCATCGCGTTCCTCTCGGCGGTCACCGTCCTCCAGCGAATCCTTCACACCAGACGACAGCTCGACGACATCGAACGAGCACCAAGGAGCACCTGACATGGCTGCGAACGGCAAGAACGGGAAGAGCGGCAGGAACGGCTCCACGCCCCACAACACGTGGGCCGGAGCCGGCCGCCGCAAGGACGGCAAGATCCGCGTCGCGATCGTGGGCGTCGGCAACTGCGCGAGCAGCCTCGTCCAGGGCCGCTGGTACTACGAGAACGCGTCGACCGACGACTTCGTGCCCGGCCTGATGCACGTGGACCTGGGCGGCTACCACGTCCGTGACATCGAGTTCGTGGCCGCCTTCGACATCGACAGGAACAAGGTGGGCAAGGACCTCTCGGAGGCGATCTACACCAAGCCCAACAACACGTTCGTCTTCCAGAAGGTCCCCGAGACCGGCGTGACGGTGGAGCGGGGCATGACCCACGACGGTCTGGGCAAGTACCTGAGCCAGATCATAGAGAAGGCGCCCGGGCCCACCGCGGACATCGTGGGGATCCTCAAGGAGCGCGGGGTCGATGTCATGGTGTCGTACCTCCCGGTCGGCTCCGAGCAGGCGACCAAGTGGTACGTGGAGCAGGCGCTCCGGGCCGGCGTGGGCTTCATCAACGCGATCCCGGTGTTCATCGGCCGCGAGCCCTACTGGCAGCGCCGGTTCGCCGAGGAAGGCCTGCCGATCATCGGCGACGACATCAAGAGCCAGGTCGGCGCGACGATCAGCCACCGCGTCCTGACCCGCCTGTTCATGGACCGCGGCGTCCGGCTGGACCGCACGTACCAGCTCAACTTCGGCGGCAACACGGACTTCCTCAACATGCTCGAGCGCGAGCGCCTCGAGTCCAAGAAGATCTCCAAGACCAACGCGGTGACCTCGATGCTCGACTACGAGCTGGCACCGGGCGACGTCCACGTGGGTCCCAGCGACCACGTGCCCTGGCTCGAGGACCGCAAGTGGTGCTACATCCGGATGGAGGGCACGACCTTCGGCGACGTGCCGCTCAACGCGGAGCTCAAGCTGGAGGTCTGGGACTCGCCCAACAGCGCCGGTGTCATCACCGACGCGATCCGCTGCCTCAAGCTGGGCCTCGATCGCGGGCTGAAGGGCACGCTCGTCGCGCCGTCCTCGTACTTCATGAAGAGCCCGCCGCTCCAGATCCACGACGACATCGCCCACCAGCGGGTCGAGGCGTTCATCCGGGGCGACGACCTCGAGACGCTCGAGGGCACGGAGGAGGCGCCGAAGCGGCGGCTTCGCCGGGTCGCGGGTCGGCGTAAGGATCAGGCAACCTCAGCGAAGTGAAGGTGCTCGCTCTCCGAGGTCGGAGGCCGAGCTCCGCGAGGCCATCCGCCCGAGGACGCCTCGAGGCGCCGCATCGGCGCCTGGCGCCTGGATCGGCGCCGTTCGAGAAGCTGGCCGTCTGGAGCTACCGGACCGCAGCGGGATTGATGGGCCGGCTGCCCCCGCGTCTGGCCGCGGGGCTGATGGGCACGGGTGCCCAGCTCGCCTACCTCGCGTGGCCGGCCAAGCGCCAATCGGTCAACGCGAACTTCGGCCACGTCCTGGGGCTGCCACCGGACGATCCCAGGGTCCGCCGGCTCGCGCTCCGCGCGTATCGCGTCTACGGCCGCTTCCTCGCCGACATCATGCGGCTCCCGCGGATGTCGCCGGATGAGGCGGCCTCGATGATCCCGTCCGCGCAGCTCGACGACGTCGAGCGCATCTGGCGCGGCTCGCGCGGTGGCCTGATCTTCGTCCTGGGGCACGTTGGCAACACGGACATGCTGGTGGCGGCGGTCGGTGGCCGCGGCTGGCCGGTCAGCGGGGTCGCGGACGACTCCGCCTACCCCCAGCTCTTCGAGGACTTCCGCCGGGTCCGCGAGGCCCTGGGCGTGCGGGTCATCGCATGGCGCAACCTGCGCGAGATCTACGCGGTCCTGCGCCGGCGCGAGATGCTGGGCCTCGTGATCGACTGGGGCTACCGGCCGGACGGCATCCCGGTCCGGCTGTTCGACGCCTGGACGACGCTGCCGGCAGGGCCCGCGATGCTCGCGGCCCGGACCGGGTCGCTGATCCTGCCGGTCACGACACGGCGTGCAGGCAAGGGCTTCGAGGTGTCCTGGGCCCACCCCATCGAGG
>Ga0136621_1001218_pt1 | contig 10477 bp, 10 predicted proteins | sample AntDryUQ445A2306_FD_104673 | JGI IMG/M metagenome (GOLD analysis project Ga0136621, IMG submission 104673) | Polar desert sand microbial communities from Dry Valleys, Antarctica - metaG UQ445A (23.06) | ecosystem: Environmental > Terrestrial > Soil > Desert | place: Antarctica: Dry Valley...
ATAGACGAGCATGCGCTCTGCCTCCCGAATCGACCCAGCCGGGCTCACGGACCACGTTGCCGAGATGACGATCCAGACACCAAGGGTTGCGAGCGCGACTGCGAATGCAATTGTGAGCGGCCCGGGGATCGTCGCCCATCCGAGAATCAACGCCAGCGCAACCGGGCACATGAGCGCGAGCGCTACCCAGCCCCAAGACTGAGAGAAGTACGCGCCCTGACTCCCGTTGGCCGCGGTCACGAGCGCCGCGCTCCCGAGCACCACGGCCCACGTGCGTACGGTCCTCGTCATCTCGCCTCCGCAGGGATACATCCGACTGAGATCGCTCTAATGTACGAAGGGAGCCATTTGTGATTCGCCGTCTGGGCACACTCGTGATCGTCCTCGGGCTCGGCCTGCTGACCTGGACCGTGGTCGTCTATGTCTGGAAGGACCCGTTCACCACCGCGTACACCGCCTACGAGCAGCGCCGGCTCGAGCAGAAGCTGGACGAACGACTCGAAGGATGGACGGTCGTTGCTCCGTCCGAGACGAGGAAGCCCACGGGCACGCAGACGCCGCAGCCGAGACCAAAGCCGGATCTCCGCAAGGAAGCCGGCGCGTACCGACGTTCGAGCGCCGAGGGAGACGCGATCGCCCGGCTCGAGATCCCGCGTCTCGACCTCGACATCGTGGTCGTCAACGGCACGGACACCGGGACACTTCGGCGAGGGCCCGGCCGACACCTCGAATCCTCGATGCCGGGCGAGGGTCGACTCGTCTACATCGCGGGCCACCGCACGACGTTTGGCGCGCCGTTCTCGCACATCGACAGCCTTCGCCGCGGCGACCAGATAGTCCTGGAGCTGCCCTATGCCTCGGTCGAGTACCGGGTCACCGAGGAGCGCATCGTCGACCAGTACGAGCTGTCGGTGCTCCGCTCCCGCGGACGCGAGGAGATCGTACTGCAGGCCTGTCATCCACGCTTCTTCGCGAGCCAGCGTTACCTCGTCTACGCACGGCCCGTCAGCGTCGTCGAGAAACGGGCGGTGTCGGCGACAGGTTGACCTCAGTGCGTCCCGCCGTAACTACAGTCCTGATGCGCCGGCGACAACCGAGCAGGCCGAGGACGCGGGGAGCGCTTGGAAACTGCGTTGGGGTCAGACCCGTGGGGTCTGACCCCAACACGATCTCTCATATTGGCGCGACTGAGGACGACGGCATGCGAAGTGTTCGCGAGGAGTGCGAGTGCGGGCGTATTTGCGGCGGGGAGCACTTAGGACGGCGTCACGCGGTAGGCGTCGAAGACTGCTTCGAGATTGCGGAGAGCCGTGAGGAGCGAGCGAAGCTCCTTCACCTCGCCAACCTCGGCCGTGTACCAGTTGCGCGCCATGCCGTCCTCGACGACGCCGCCGTAGGAGACGATGTTCGCCCCGTGCTCGGCGAATGTCCGTGCGACGTCCTCGAGCAACCGCGAACGATCCCACGCGTCGACCGCGATCTGGACGAGGAAGCTCGTCGACGCGCCCCCCTCCCACTCCACCACTGTGAACCGCTCGGGATTTCGCTGGAGCGCCTTCACGTTCGGGCAGTCCTCGCGGTGCACGGTGATGCCGCGACCGAGCGAGATGTATCCGAGGACTGGATCTCCGGGAACCGGCGTACAGCACTTCGCGAGTCGAACGAGAACGTCCTCGACACCGGGGACGGTGATCCCGAGCCGTCCGCTCGAGACGGCCGTCCTCGCCCGCGAGGGCTTCGTCGTGATGGCCGGCTCGGCCGCGACCTCGTCGGTCTTGAGCCGTTGGATCACCTTGTTGACGATGTGCCCCGGCTGGAGCTTCCCAGCCCCGAGCGCGACGTAGAAGTCTTCGGCCTTCTTGAACCCCGTCTCCCGGATCACACCCGCGAGGACGCTCGAGCCCTGGAGCTTCCGGTACGGAAGCTTCTGCGCCTTCAGCGCCTGGTCGAGGAGCTCACGCCCCTTGGCCTCCGTCTCGCCGCGCGTCTCACGCTGATACCACTGCCGGATCTTGTTGCGTGCCCGCGACGAACGGGCGAGCGCGAGCCAGTCCCGAGAGGGGCCGCGTCCTGACTTCGAGGTCAGGATCTCGACGAAGTCCCCGTTCGTCATCCGGTAGTGGAGCGGGACGATCCGGCCGTTCACCTTGGCGCCGACGGTCCGGTGTCCGACGTCCGTGTGGACGGCGTACGCGAAGTCGATCGGCGTGGCTCCGGAGGGCAGCACCTTGACCTCGCCTTTCGGCGTGAACACGTAGACCTCGTCCGAGAAGAGGTCGGTGCGCAGCGTGCGCATGTACTCGCCCGGATCTTGCTCGTCCTGTTGCAAGTCCATCAGCGACTTGACCCAGATGAGCCACTCGTCATCGGCCTTCGCGCCGCGGCCACCCTTGTAGAGCCAGTGCGCGGCGACGCCGTACTCGGCCTCTTCGTGCATCTGCCTGGTGCGGACCTGGATCTCCAGTGGTCTTCCCTCCGGTCCGATCATCGTCGTGTGCAGCGAGCGGTAGCGGTTTAGCTTCGGCATGGCGATGAAATCCTTGAACCGCCCGGGCATGGGCTTCCAGAGCGAGTGGACGAGGCCGAGCGCCGCGTAGCAGTCGCGCGTCCCCTCCTCGCCCGTCCGCTCGCAAATCACCCGTAGCGCGGTCAGGTCGTAGATCTCGTTGAACTCGCGGCCGCGCTTGGCCATCTTGTCGTAGATCGAGTAGAGGTGCTTTGCGCGCGCAGTGATCTCTGCGGGTACGTCGGCCTTGCGGAGCTCCTCGTCGAGCAGCTCGCCTGCCTTGTCGGCCTGCGCCTCCCGGTCGGCACGCTGATCGGCCACCATCGCCTTGATCTCCGCGTACTTCCGGGGATGGAGCGTTTGGAACGCGAGGTCCTCGAGCTCCCACTTCAGGGCGTGGATCCCAAGGCGATGCGCGAGCGGCGCGTACACCTCGAGCGTCTCGCGAGCCTTCTGTGCCTGTTTCTGCTTGGTCTGGTACTCGATCGTCCGCATGTTGTGAAGACGGTCGGCGAGCTTGATCAAGATGACGCGGACATCCTGCGCCATCGCGACGATCATCTTCCGGTAGTTCTCGGCCTCCGCCTGCTCGCGGCTCTGGAAGCTGATACGTGTCAGCTTGGTGACGCCCTCGACGAGCTGACCGATCTCCGGGCCGAACTCGGTGCGAATCTCGTCGAGGTCGGCACCGGTGTCCTCGACGACGTCGTGCAGGAGCGCTGCGGCGATCGTCTGCTCGTCGAGATGGAGCTCGGCGCAGATCCGGGCAACTCCCAGCGGATGATGGATGAACTCCTCACCGGAACGGCGCACCTGCCCTTCGTGGGCGCGTTCGGCGACCTCGAACGAGTGCCGGAGCAGCTCCTTGTCGACCTCCGGGTTGTACGCCTCGACCTCGGCGATCAACTCGTCGACGAGGTGCTCATGATGCCGTTTTGCGTCGAGGACGCTCATCGACTCAGTGTACTGAGTGGTCTGCGAGACCCCTTCCAGAGGCTTGATGTGGGTTAGGCGTGCTTGTCGGGGAGGGCATGCACCAAGCAGCGTGGTCGGCTCGACCGGTGTGCAGGCTGGATAGCCTGGATGCCGGTCGAGACGGCCGCGCTGCGCCGTGTGCAGGCCCCCAGCCGTGCGTGCGCCTAACCCGCGTCAAGCCTCTAAACGCGCAGGAGGTCAGGGGATGGCGTTGAAATCGCTCTCATGCGTGTCTTCCGGCGCTGGCTTCGACAACGACTCGCGCGCCGCCTCGCCGTTGTAATGCGCGACGCCATGCGTCCCCTCGCGTAGCGCCACACGCGCCGACCTAACTGCTAGGCCGCCTGCGGCAGAACCTCGGTCTCGCGGGAGAGCAGAGCTCGGAAGGTCTCCGACTCGAGCAGCTGACGACGCCGCGCCGGCTCGCAGCCGAGCCCGAGCTCGGCGAAGATGCGCGCCGTCTCTGACGTCCACGAGCTCTCACCCGCTCGCCAGAGATCTGCCATGCGCGCGCGGAGCTCCTCGTAGCCGTCAGGCGTCTCGAAGAGACGGCGGACGACGAGCTGTGGCGCAACGGTGCCGTTCCAGCGGTTCTCCTTGAGCCGGCACGCAACGTCGAACAGGCCCTCGGCTCGCAGCCGGTCGAGCTGCGCACCCTGCCCGAAGGCGATCGCGCTCCCCGCATCGCGGCCGTTCTGCCGCACCCGGAAGCGAAGGTGCTTCCCGTCGCCGACCGTGGCCGGCGCGACGGGCTCGGAGGCCGGGACGAGGAGCGTCACGTCGGGGTTGCCGAGGCCGAACGGCGCGAGCTGGTCGAGCTCTTGCGCGAGAGAGAGCGTGAGGTCTTCGGCGGAGACGATCGCGTCGACGTTGGTCACCGGCGCGAGATCCTCGTCGGCGAGAGCGGCGTCCGCATGCGCCGCGAAGGCCTCGGCGAACGCCTCGATCCGGGCCGGGTCGATCGAGAGTCCGGCAGCCGCGCGGTGACCCCCGAATCGCTCGAGATTCCGGGAGCAAGCAGCAAGCGCTCCATGGAGGTCGAAGCGCGTGACGGAACGTCCCGATCCCTTCCACCCGTCGTGCGACCCCGCGATCAGGACCACGGGGCGATTGAATCTCTCGACGAGCCGGGAGGCGACGATGCCGATTACCCCTTCGTGCCAGTCTTCGCGCCAGAGGACGTAGCCGCGCTGCCGCCGCTGCCGTTCGGGGAGCGCTTCGACCAGCGCCGTCGCCTCGCGCAGGATCCGGTCCTCGACGGCCTGGCGGTCGCGGTTCAGATCCTCGAGCTCCAGCGCGAGCTTGCGCGCCTCGTCGGCGTCCTCGGTGAGGATCAGCTCAAGCGCCGTGTCCGGCCGGCCGAGTCGTCCGGCTGCGTTGATGCGTGGGGCAAGGCGGAATCCCACCGAGCCTGCCTCGACCGCGGCCGGATCGACGCGCGCGGTTCGCATCAACGCTTGGAGCCCCGGCCTTCGAGTGCAGGCGAGCGCGCGCAGGCCCGCCGCTGCGAGTGCGCGATTCTCGTCGACGAGCGGGACGACATCGGCGATCGTCGCGAGCGCGACGAGGTCGAGATGCTTCCGTAGCGCCGGGTGATCCGGGCCGAGAAGCGCCTCTCCCAGCTTGCGGACGACCCCTGTTCCGCACAGCTCCGGGAACGGGTACGCCGAAGGCCGGGTGGACACGATCGGACAGTCCGGCAGCGTCTCTCCGGGCCGATGATGATCGGTGACGACCACCTCGAGCCCGAGCGCTTTCGCCTCCGCGACCTCGTCGACAGCGGTGATACCACAGTCGACGGTGAGAACGAGCCCGACGCCTTCTTCGGCCAACCTGGCGAGGGTCTCGCTCGACACCCCATAGCCCTCCTCGAAGCGGCTCGGGAGATGCCAAACGACGTCGGCGCCGACCTCTCGCAGGATCAGGACCGCGAGCGCGGTCGCGCAGATGCCGTCCACATCGTAGTCGCCGTGGACGCAGATTCGCTTCCCGCCTTCGATCGCCGCTCTGATCCGCTCGATCGCGACGGCCATGTCCCCGAGCAGGAAGGGATCGTGGCCGGGAAGCTCGGCCTCGAGGAAGCGCCGCGCGGCCTCGGGATCGTCGTATCCGCGACGCGCGAGGACCGCGGCGGTGATGTCGCTCACCCCGAGCTCCTTCGCCAGCATCGCACCGATCTCCGGATCCGTCGCTTCGATCGTCCACACGCCCGCCACCCACGTGACGGTACGGAGGCGGCCGGACGGCCTGGCTAAGAGGCGCCGCGACGGCGGTGGAGCGAGTCGAGGACGATCTTCACCCAGAGGAGCACGAGACCGATCGTCGCGCCAAGAACGACGACCGCGATCGGCGTGACATAGGCCATCTGCTCGAGCGAGTACTTCGTCACCGCCGCGCCCACGAGCCAGACCGCGAGCACGGCAAACACCATGACGACCCAGATTCGACGATCAGCCACGTCAGGAAGCCTAATGCTCGTTGTCAAGCGGACACCCGACCGCGTCAGCGGACGGCTCTAGGGACCCTCGCGTGACCGAAGTTCGCGCGAGCGGATTTCGGTCTTGCACCAGCAGCAGCCAAGATACGCTGAGGGCCGTGCTCGCAGCCAACTATCGCTCCGGCGACGACTTCGTGGTCGAGTTCCTGGGCCACCGCTTCGAGTTCAGCGCCGACGACTTCGGCGAACGCGTGACGGCAGCGGCGGTGCGACTCGGGCTCGTCGGGTCGAACGACCTCGACGACGACGAGCAAGGCGACCTCGTCGAGCTCGTCGCAGACGGCCGCATCGTCGAGGCGAGAAGCGGGCTCGGCCTCTATCTCGTGCGCCACTGGGAGAACGTCTCGCTCGTCAAGGACGAGTCGCTCGTCTACTGGCTGCGCAAGCTCGTCTTCCGCGGAGCCTGGCTCGACCACCGCGTGAAGGAAGGGCTGCTCGACGTCTCCTGGGAGGACGACTCCGGAGACTTCGGGTACGCGGAGCCCGAGGGCGGCCGAACGCTGCTCGAGCTTGCGCCCGTTCCCTCCTGGCACGAGCTGCAGTACCGAGGCTGAATACGCGCGAAGGGCAGGCTTGCCTCGCCCTCGACGTACGCTCAGATCACGCGAGGCAAGCCTCGCCCCTACTCCGCTGCGGTGAAACCGAACGCCCGCTCGGGATCGGGGATGGAGATGTCGATCGTCTTGACGACGCCGATCGGCACGATCACCCGCCGCGGCTCATCTCCCTCGGTCTGGTGCGGAGTGAAGGAGAAGAAGCCGAACCCCGGGTCCGCCGTCGCTGCTGCGAGCATGTAGCTCGACCCGTCCGCCAGCTCCAGCCGCACCTCCGCCTGCTCGAGCCCGTGCTCCTGGGCGAAGGTCGCGACCATGCGAGTGATACGGGCGACGAACTCGTCGAGCGGGCCGGCCATACCCGGGGTCCAGATGTGTTGCGACACGGCTAGAAGAGGCCGTCCGCCGGAACGGCCGCGCCGATGTGCCCGCGTCCGAGCGCCGTGATGACTCGGCCCCGTGGCGTTCTCTGGAGGAAGCCGAGTTGAAGGAGGAACGGCTCGTAGACGTCCTCGATCGTGTCGGGCTCCTCGCCTAGGGACACGGCCAGCGTCGACAGCCCTACGGGGCCTCCGCCGAACTTGTGCACGACCGCCGACAGGAGCTCTCGGTCGGTGCGCTCGAGCCCAACCTCGTCGACCTCGAGGAGCTCGAGAGCTTCCCGCGCGATGTCGAGGGTAACCGCCCCGGCATGACGTACCTGCGCGACGTCACGGACGCGGCGGAGGATGCGATTCGCCACCCGTGGCGTCCCGCGCGCACGCGAGGCGATCTCGTCCGCGGCAGTCTCCGCGACGTCGACCGCGAGGATGCGGGCCGAGCGCCGCACGATCGAGGCGAGCTCGTCGGGCTCGTAGTAGCCGAGCCGGAACGTCATACCGAAGCGGTCGCGTAACGGGGTCGTCAAGAGGCCGGTGCGGGTCGTCGCCCCGACGAGCGTGAACGGCGGCAGGTCGAGTGTCAGCGTGCGGGCGCCCGCGCCCTGGCCGACGATGATGTCGAGGCGGAAGTCCTCGAGCGCCGGGTACAGGATCTCCTCGATCGCGTGGTTCACGCGATGGATCTCGTCGATGAAAAGGACATCTCGCGGCTCGAGCCCCGTGAGGATCGCGGCCATGTCGCCCTTGCGCTCGAGGGCCGGGCCTGCAACCGTCCGCAAGCCGACGCCGAGCTCCTCTCGGATGATCGTCGCCAGGGTCGTCTTCCCGAGCCCCGGCGGTCCGACGAGAAGCACGTGGTCGAGAGCGTCGCCCCGCGCACGGGCGGCTTCGAGGACGATCTCGAGCTGCTCCTTCGTCCGCTCCTGGCCGACGAAGTCGTCGAGTCGCCGCGGGCGCAGCGACTGCTCGACCTCTTCGTCTCCCTCGTGCAGCGCCGGTGCGAGGAACTGCGAGCTCATGCGGCACTCCGAAGCGCTTCGCGCACCCGCTCCTCGGGCGGAAGCGCCGGATCGACGACCGCCAACGCCCGCTCCGCCTCGACGATCGAGTACCCGAGCTCGACGAGAGCCTCACGTGCGACGAGATCCGTCGATACCGGCTCCGTCGTGCCGGGCTCGATCGCATCGGCAATCGAGCCCTTGAGCTCGAGGACGATCCGCTCGGCCGTCTTCTTGCCGATCCCCGGAATCGCCTGGAAGCGCGCGGGGTCCTCGCGCGCGATCGCTCGGCGTAGCTCGGCAGGCGCTGCGCTCGAGACGACGGCGAGCGCGACCTTGGGCCCGATGCCACTCACGCCGAGAAGATGGAGGAAGAGCTCGCGCTCGGCGGCGTCGGCGAAGCCGTAGAGCTGGAGCGCGTCCTCGCGGACGTGCAGGTACGTCTCGAGCGTGACCTCCTGGACGTGCTCGGCCCGCCGGAGCGCGCTCGGTGTGGCCGAGACGAGATATCCGACGCCTCCCACGTCGAGGACGAGGCCGTCCTGCGATCGGCCGGCGGGCTTTCCTCGCAGGCGGTAGATCATCGGGCGACCTCGAGGAGCGGCGGCGCGAGCGCGTGACAGATCGCCACGGCGAGCGCGTCGGCGGCGTGCGACGAGCCGGGCTCTGCGTCCAGTCCGAGGATGAGCTTCACCATTCGCTGCATCTGTCCCTTCTCGGCCCGCCCGTACCCACAGACCGTCTGCTTGACGCGCGCGGGTGCGTACTCAGCGCACTCGACCCCGACGGACGCGGCTGCGACGAGAACGGCGCCGCGCGCCTGTCCGACGGAGAGCGCGATGCGGGCGTCGGCACCCACGAAGGACTCCTCGAGCGCGACGGCGTCCGGCTCGTGCTCCGCAATGAGCTGCTGGACGCCCGCGAAGATCGCCATCAGCCTGGCGTCCGGCCGTTCGCGCGCGGAGGTCCGCCAGTGGCCGGAGACCACCGCCCGGAGGCGGCCTTCGCTTCCTTGGACGATCCCGTACCCGCAAGCAGCCGTCCCTGGGTCGATGCCGAGTACCTTCACGTAAAGAAGTTATTCGGGCCTTCGGACGTTCCTCTTCCCGCGCGCTACGGTCGGCGGAGAAACGTCGACTCAGGAGGCTCGCATGTCCAGACGTCCTCGCCGGCTACCGTCACCGGCCACAGTTCTCGCGTCGCTCGCGCTCTTCGTGGCTCTCTCCGGAACGAGCGTCGCAGCGATCTCGCAGATCCCGAGAAACAGCATCGGCAGCGCTCAGCTCAAGGCGAACGCCGTCACGAACGCGAAGCTCGCCTCGAACTCCGTGCGGAGCGCGGAGGTTCGCAACGGCTCTCTGCTCCGCGCCGACTTCAGACCCGGTCAGATTCCCGTCGGGCCGATCGGGCCGCAGGGGCCTCCGGGCTTGCCGGGCCTCAGTGCACGAGAGCAGGTCTCGATCGAGACACCGCTCTCCTCGTCGTCCACGAAAAACATCACCGCAACGTGTCCCACCGGCAAGAAGGCTCTGGGAGGCGGGGTCGAGCTCGGCGGGGCGGGGCGAAACAGGGTCAGCCCGACCGAGAACAAGCCGGCGGGGGACAACGCGTGGGAAGGCGAGGCCTTCGAGGTCGTGGCGACCAACGCGACCTGGAAGCTCGTCGTGCACGTGATCTGCGCAACGGTGAGCTAACGCGGCGGCGACTACCTGCGGTGACAGTCACCAGGCCGTGTCCGCGAGAGACATGGCTTGATGACTGTCACGCGCGTTTTCACGCCTGAAGCGCGCCCCGGCCGCGAAGCCGCCAGCGCTAGGGTCCTTTACGCGCGAAAGGGAGCCTTACGCGACGTGCTCGGAGAAGAAGCCGACGATCGCCTCATAGCAGCGCACCCGGTTCGGCAGCTTGAGCACGTCGTGACCTTCGTCGTCGAAGACGAGGTAGTCGACATGCTTGCCGGCACCGCGCAGCTTCTCGACGAGGTCGTGCGATTCGCGCTCGACCACCCGCGGGTCGTTCCGTCCCTGGATGACGAGCAGCGGGCAAGAGATATCGGTGATGTTGGTACACGGAGAGCGGTCGAGGAAGAAGTCCCGATCCTCGACGGGATCGCCTAGGGCGAGCGCGAAGTACGGCTTCCAAGTCTCCGGAATGCGCTCGCAGAACGTCGTCAGGTCGTACGGGCCGAACATGTCCACCGCGCCGCGCCAGAGCTCCGGGTGGCGTGAGGCGAGCATTAGCGTCATGTAGCCGCCGTACGAGCGCCCCACGACGCCGGCCCGCGAAACGTCGACGAGGTCGTCCTTCGGCAACACCTCGGTCATCGCGTGGACGTGGTCGAGCCGGTCGAGGCCGCCCCAGTCGCGGTCGACGCGTTTTGTGTAGTCGAGCCCGTACCCGGTCGAGCCGCGGGCGTTCGGGACGAAGACCGCAAAGCCCTCGAGGGTGAGGACCTGAATGAGGGGCATCGAGAACCACGCGAAGTTCGGGCGCTCCTGGCTCTGAGGGCCGCCGTGCACGTAGTACGCGAGCGGTCGCGGGCCGTCGTAGCCGAGCTCCGGCGATGG
>Ga0136621_1001220_pt1 | contig 10470 bp, 11 predicted proteins | sample AntDryUQ445A2306_FD_104673 | JGI IMG/M metagenome (GOLD analysis project Ga0136621, IMG submission 104673) | Polar desert sand microbial communities from Dry Valleys, Antarctica - metaG UQ445A (23.06) | ecosystem: Environmental > Terrestrial > Soil > Desert | place: Antarctica: Dry Valley...
ATAGACCTTGCAATGAAGGCTTGAGAGGAACTCGATATTGCGTGTAATCGCGGTGCCCAGATCTAGCGCCCATTGCCGCTTTCCCGTGCGTAGATGATGCGCAATCAGGTTGAAGCCAGGTGAATGGATGCCTTGCGCGCTTGCTTGAGCGTGTTGGTTGCGGCGCATTGAAGCCTAAAAAACTCTGTCGTGAGCAATGGAAAAAATGGTAACGGCGCACCCGGAGTCATGCCGCCTTAAACACTGCTTGACCAGTATGCCTGACGCATTTTGATTATCCAGCAGAGACTATACCGACTTGACGTGCGGCCCGCTGACCAGCGAATTTTCCTAGCCGTTTTTTGCGGTACCGCCATGCGCGATCGCCTCAGAAACCCTCTCTTGACTCGCGCCACTCTTTGCACTCTTGGGTTCCATATCGATGCTGCCCTTGAATTTGGCGCCGTCTTCGAGGCTGACGCGGGGCGCGACGATGTTGCCGCGGACATCTCCGGATTGCTTGATAACGATGCGCTCGTCACCATACAGATCGCCTTCGACCTTGCCTTCCACCGTGATAATTCTTGCACGGCAATTGGCCTTGAACGACCCTTGCGCGCCTACCGTCAGATTGTTCTTTTTCAGCTCGATGGAGCCTTCGACGTGTCCCTGTATGATCAGGTCCTCATCGCCGAAAAGTTCGCCCTTGATGCGGATGCTGGCACCGATAACGGCCGGCAGCGTCCGCCGGTCAGCGCCAGCGTATTTTGAAGAAGGGGTCTCGGTGGTCACCGGTTCGGTAATATTCTGCTTTGATTCGCCGTTATCTGGCAATGTCGAACCAAAATTAACGGTATTATCGGATCTCTTGAACATCGGGGTTGCTCCTTTAAACGTTAGGAAAAAGACCGGATACAGGTCAAACGCGCATCAAATGGGCTGATGTACGTAAAGTTCCTACCGCAGCGCCCGAAATAAGCGCCCTCGAGCAGTAAAAGCATGGCGTTTGTGCGGCAGGACTACCTGCAAACCGTTTATAGAGTATGGCAAAGCAACCGACCGAAGTCTGGGAGCCGAACCCGGCGGGGGTGCGAGCGGTAGTAAAAGACCGACTGGCTTGCCCTAAAGGTCGATGATCTGGCGAAATCCGCATTCGTGCGTGCCGCACTTGCGAGAGGAACAGCGGCATTAGATTTTTCTGCGCGCTTATGGCCCGTACACCCGAGAATGGCTCGTTTTTGAACGCTCGGCGCCTTTGGGCGCGTGGTTTTAACGGCGCCTATTGACCGACCGGCGGTGTAGGCGAACGCGCATGGCTCGCGCTATAACCAGTGTTGGTTCTACCAAACGAGAGAAAAATGAACCCGTTGGTTGCCGCATTTGAAGCCTATTTCCGCGTGATTGACGCCGATACGCCGGCGCTGCTGCGCGAAGTTTGCCGTCTTCGCTATCAGGTTTACTGCGAGGACACGCATCTGGCCGACGGGGAGTTGTTTCCCGAGCGCATTGAGAGCGATACATACAATAAGCGTGCGACTCATATACTTTTGCAGCATCATCCATCCGGCAACTTTGTCGGCACCATGCGCATTGTGTGCTGCCCGATCGCACTGACCCGCTCGGGCTGTTTCCTATTGAGGAACTCGCCCGTTTCGACACCCGGTTTCCAGGTGTGCCCGCGCCCCCCTCAGAGCCCATGTGGCGGAGATATCTCGTTTCGCGGTGTTACAACGATTTCCTCATCACAAGCCGCGACGTGTGGAGCGGACGCTTGAATCCGAAATGGCAGATGACGGGAAGGCCAGCACCCGCCTGCGATTTCGCCACCCGATGCTCGCGCTGGTGTGTGGCCTTGTGCGTACGAGTGCACACAACGACATCACTCACTGGTACGCGCTCATGACACCCAGCGTCCACCGCCTGTTAAGCCACTTTGGTCTGGAGCTGCAAGTCATTGGCCCGTCGTTTGAACATCACGGCGAGCGGCGCCCTCATTTTGACAGTATCAGGAATGTAATGGATCGAGCACATCGCCAGCGGCGGGATGTATGGGAATTAGTTACGGACTACGGCAGGCTGTCGGTGGCGCCGTGCTTCCGATAATGGAGTGCCGCCGCCTGCGGCAGAGTAACGCGTGTTTAAATGCTAAGCCGCGCGGCGTGATCATTGCGAAACAATGTCTATGATCGGGTCCGCCATCCGCATGCTGGTGAGCGCGACGCGCTGAATGCGGTCGCACAAGTCCAGCGCGATCGCCGCGGCTTCGCGCGCCGCAATTTCCAGCTTGCGGTTGTCGATCATGTTGATTACCGGTACGACGGTCGCGTCATCCACGTCTTTGAGCGCGCCATCCGCGCTTGCCAGCAGGCGGGCTACGTGCATGGGAGTAATCAGGTCGCCGGGACGAGCGCCGGTGATGGCGGTGATGTGAGCGACGCGATGTGCGATGCGTTCGGACAGTCGTTTGCCGACCGCGCGCGCGGATACTATCGGGATAACCGTGGCCGCGCTGGCCGGTATCACGGGCTCTTCCGGGCCAGGGGCCTTGATCAACCGTCCGCGCGCACCGTCGCACTTGACCAGAGTGACATCGAAATGAGCGGCGGCGTGGATATGCGTGATACGGGCAGCCGCAACGGCGCCCAGGCGCTCAGGTTTAACCATCGGCAAAGCGTAGGCGACCGTGCGCTCGCGGCGTGCCGATTCGATTACGGCCGGCGTGAGGCGGCTTTCCTCCGCGATTACACGAGCGCCTGTGAACGTGTCGGGAAACGGCGGTATAACGACCGTGGAAGTAATGCCTACGCGGCCCTCGTGTTCCGCCGCCAGCCGATACATTGTGCTCTTCTTACCGCCGGCACCGACGACACAGATGATCCCGCGTGTCGCGCAAAGCGCCTCGACCAGATTGAAATGCGGCCGGTGTGGGATCATCCCGGTTTATGTTTCTTCGGTTCATGGGGTGCGCCAGGTCTTGATGACCATAAGCGTTTCCTCGGCACGGAATTGACTAAACGCCGCGCGCCGGGCGCGCGGGTCTTGGCGGTGGCATCGCGTCGAACCGAATTGACTCGTGCCCGTTGAAGATCAGAAAGTGTTTGCCTTTGGCGCGCCCGATCATGATCACGCCCGTCTTGTGCGCCAGGTCCAGACCCATCCGCGTGATGCCGGAGCGCGACAGCAGCACCGGTATGCCCATCTGCGCGACCTTGATGACCATCTCGGAAGTCAGCCGCCCGGTGGTATAGAAAATCTTGTCGCCGCCGTCGATCCCGTCCAGCCACATCATGCCCGCGATCGCATCCACCGCGTTGTGGCGGCCAACATCCTCCACGAATTTCAGAATCCCGGTCTCCGAACAAAGCGCGCAACCGTGCACGGCGCCGGCGCGCTTGTAGACGTCGTTGTATGCGTTGAGCTCTTTCAGCAAATGGTAGACGGTGGACTGCGTGAGCGCGCGGCCGGGCAGTTCGATGCGGTCCAGTTGTTCCATGATGCTGCCGAACACGGTGCCTTGCCCGCAGCCGGTGGTCACCGTGCGGTTTGCGAGCTTTTCGTCCAACCCTAAGATGCCGTTGCGCGTGGTTACAGCCACCGCCTCGGCCACCCAGTCCACCTGCACGGACAGAATCTCGTTTAACTCACCAATCAGGCCCTGGTTTCTTAAATACCCGATCGCCAGCGCTTCCGGATAAGTGCCCAGTGTCATGAGTGTCACGACCTCGCGCTTATCCACGTAAAGGGTCAGCGGCGATTCACCGGCGATGTCCAGCTCCCGGGGCTGACCGTATTCGTCAACAGCGACGGTGGCGCGCGCCGGTTCGAGTCCCGCGGTTGTTAATTCGGGCTGGTATCCGGGTTTGACATCTGCTGGCATTGAACGCAATCCTGTGGCGGCCACGTAACCTGATAGAAAGTGACTCGCGATGCACGCAAAACGAAATTCTAACAGACCCGCCATCATGGGTATCCTCAATGTCACGCCCGACAGCTTTTCGGACGGTGGGCTTTACGTCGATGGCGAAAAGGCGATCGCGCAGGCGCTGGCGATGGCTGCCCAGGGTGCGGACATCATCGACGTAGGGGGTGAATCAACGCGGCCCGGCTCAGCGCGCATCGCGGTGTCTGAGCAAAAGCGGCGTGTGCTGACCATTATCGAACGCCTGCATCGCGAGTTGCCAGCGCAAGTGCGCATCAGCATCGACACGACGTTGAGCGAGGTCGCGCAAGCCGCGCTGCGGGTGGGCGCTCGCATCATCAACGATATCTCGGCGGGGCGAGAGGATGCGGCCATGTTCGCTCTGGCGCGCGAACACGGCGCGGAACTCGTGCTGATGCACATGCAAGGCACGCCAGAGAATATGCATGACGACCCCAGCTATACCGATGTCGTCGCCGAAGTCAGCGCTTTCTTGCAGGCGCGCGCGCAGGTTGCCGAGGCCGCCGGCGTACCGCGCGAAAAGATCATTCTTGATCCCGGCGTGGGTTTCGGCAAAACCCGTGAGCACAATCTGTGTCTGATCGCGCGACTTGCCGAATTCGCGGCGCTTGATTACCAAATACTGCTCGGAACCAGCCGCAAACGTTTTATGGGGTCGTTGTTGAGCGTTCAACCACCGGCCGAACTGGTGCCCGCCACATGCGCGACCACCGCACTGGGCGTGATGGCTGGTGTCGACATTTTCAGAGTCCACGACGTCGCGGCCAATCGACAGGCAGCCGACGTGGCCTGGGGGGTCAGAAATGCAACGTGCGATTGAGGAGGTGCTGATCCCAACGCCAGCAACAATGATGCTTAGTTCAAGCTCTGCTGCGCATAAGTGACCATCTCGCCTTCGAAGTGATTCAGGCTCGCGTAAAACTCGACATTGGCTTTTTGCCCGCGATGGTCGGTCGCGATGATCTGGATTGGCCGCGATGGGTACTCTGGGACGATATCGATGCGGAACGCGCCGTATTCGTCCACCGTGACATCGCGGCCATTGACGGTCACAGTCGAGACACCCGTGGGCGCCGATACCCGTCCAACGATACCGTTGACCGTGGCCGGCGCACCGGCGTCCGGTCTGGCTGGCGTGTTTTCGGTTTGCGGGTCGTAGACGCCATACACCTCCAGAGTCGGGCCCTGCGGAATTGCGGGAGTGGGCATGCCCGCGGGCACGGATTCGAACGAGGCCTGCTCGGATGCGTCCGTTTTGCCGTCGCCAGCCAACGCTAATTTCCTGACACCAGCGGCTTTACGATACCAGTTCAGCGCAGCCAGGCGATCCTGTTCTACGCCGAGACCCTTTTCATACAGCAGCCCAAGTTGCACCTGCGCGCGTGGGAAATTCTGCGTGGCGGCCTTCCGATACCACTGACGGGCGATTGTGTAATCCGGCTCAATCCCCAGTCCGCGCGCATAGATCTCGCCAACGAAGGTCTGCGCGCGCGGATCACCGCTACTTGCTTCCTGCAGCCATACTTGCAGCGCCGTCTCGTACTCTGCACGGTCGAACTGAGAATAATCACCGCCACGCAACTCGCAATCGTTGGCGCTGGTGATCGCGGGCCGGCGTGGCGTCAGGTATGTGATTTCACCGCCCAGCCTGCGCACCTGCCCGGGCAGGTGCGCAGCTGACCGGCAAGGTGAGGTCAGCGACCTGCGGATAAATCGCCACCGCATCAGCTGGCAGTTCCGTGATGCGTTGCGTTGACAGGCCGCGACGAGCAGCGCCGCAGCGGTTATCAGCCAGCGTGTGTGTCGGGAAGGTGCCGATTGGGTGCTTAGAGGGCGAATCATCTCGCGGCTCCTCCGGCGTGGCCGGTGAATGTTCCTGTAAACATTGACGTTATCTTTCGTGCCAGCAAGGTCAGTACGATTGCGCAGCGCTGGCCTCTCGCCAGTCAGAACGACAGCCGTACGCCGCCGTTGATCACGTTCTCATCGAGATAGCTGTGGCCCAGCAGCCGTTCGTATTGTACGAACGCGGCGAGGTTGTTCGTGAACTGACCCGATACGCCCAACGCCGCGGTGAAATAATCGCGATCGGGATCATCGGTCGACACGGCGAAGCCGGTGCCGGTGGGATCGTTGATGAACTCGCCGGAAATGATCTGATTATCGTCCTCGTACTCATGCACCCACGCGGCCCGCAACTGCGGCACGAACACACCCGCCTTGCTGCTAATCGCATAAGAAGTCTGGCCGCCCAGTGATGTCGTCAAGGATTTCACGGTCTGCTCATCTATCGCCAGCAGCGAGCCGGCGCCCAGATCGCCGCCGCTCGCGGCTTGTTCCTCGAAGGCATCGATCTCGGCGCGCGTATAGTTGACCTGACCGAACGGGCCAACCGACAACCGATCGAAGTTGAAATCGTAGCCGCTGCCGATGCCGACCGCGTATTCGTCGCTGCTCGGCTCGGAGAGGGCCTGCTGATTGACATCGCCAAACGCGACAGTGCGGCTCGTCTCGAAGTCGTTACGGCCGATGCTCGCGATGCCGTCGATGTAAAAGCTGGTGTCTTCGAAATACGTACCGAACAGCGACACACTATAACCATCGGCATCCACGTTGCCGCCATTGTTGTTCACGTCCGCGTCGACGCGCGCGTAGCTTGCCGCCGCGCCCAGCACGAGGTTGTCGAGCACGCGATAATCGAGGCCCGCGGTCACCGCCTGCGTATCGAAGTCGAAACCGGGCTCGTTGATGCTCTGCTCACGATCACCGGAGCCGCCACTCCCGTTCACGAACACGCCTAAGCGTTCCGTATCATCGGCGCCGCCTTCGGAATTACCGATAGCCAGACCTTCCGTGTCCGTGGCGGCCAGCATCCAGTCCCCCGGATCGTAATCAAAGCTTCCCAGGCCGGTGCCGCCGACGCCGCCCCGCACCGAGGCGCTGCACGACATTGGCGATCTGGGCGTTGAAAATGTTCACCGACATGGTGCCGAGCGTGGCGATTTCATCGGGCGCCAGAACGCTCAAATCCTGCCTAACTGTGAGGCCATTGGCGCCGCCCAGGGCATTGCAGGTCGCGAATAAATCGGTTTGTCCCTGGTGTGGCCTGAAGTGTATTGCATGCATTATCCATCGCGGCCGCCATCGTGGCCTGTGTTTGATTGAGGCCGGGTGTCGCGGTGAAGTTGAATTGCTGCGCGTATGCCGGTGCGAGCGGTGCACCCAGTATTAGCAGCAGTGCAGTAATCGCCTGTTCGCGGTGCGGACGAAATGCGATACAAATATCGCTCGCCCGGTGCGCTGGAATGTAATTTTGCGGTTGCACAGCGGACTCGGGATCGGTTTGTAACAAGTGCAAAGCTGCTTGCAAAAAGGGCATTGTTCTAATCTCTGGCAGTTGAAGTTTCTGATCTGGACTTTTCCAGCTTCTTAATGCGTGACGCGCGTTTGCTGATTGACGTGCTGCTTTCGATGTCGAGTCTCCTGCCCTAGAGCAATGATCATGCCCCGACCGGCCTGGTCGGGCTAGTCTGGCTGCGATTAAAACATTGCCAGGTTCTGTAGTGGTTTCACCTGCGTGTTGGTGATCTTACTTACAAAAGACGGCACATCCGTGTGCCGATGATGGTGCACAGAAATTGCGAGCGTCGTTTACTGATCCAGCGGGATCGCGATATCCACGATCATTTCCTTGAACTTGCCCAGCGATGCCGCTTTGCCTGTCAGCAGCTCGACTTCGTACAAGGCGCCGTCCGTGCCGCCGATGCGCAGCGAAGCGAAGCCGCGAATGAACTGGGTTTGGCCGTTCTGAATCTCGCTGTAATTATCGAATCCCACCCACTGGCTAGCATTAACGCCGAGGCTGCCGGTGGCTTGCACGAGACCCGCGTTGGCCGGCGACTGGACGACGACCTGATCGAGCTTGGTGTCTATGCCGAACAGCGTGGTCGACGTGGTGGCGTCCAGATCATTGTTGGTATACGCAGAGCCGGTAACGCCGCGCGCGGTGATTTCGGGCGTAGTGGTGGTCGCCGGATAAGTCAGCGTACCGTCAACAGCGGTCTGGAACATCGTCGGGCCCGCGAACGGGTGACGCAGGTTCTGCCCGCGGTTGCTGACCACGCGCAGCGCATCGGCGGCGGGATTGAAATCGACGCCGAAGGCGTTGCCGTTCAGGTCAACGGTAAGGTTTGTGACCAGATTCAACTGCCCACTGCTGGGGTCCAGGGTATAGATGCCGCCTGCATCGCCGACGCCGTACAACAGATTGTCCTGCACTCTGTAATCGATGCCGATCAGCTGCGTGTCGCTGCCCACAAAGCCGCTTACGAAGGACAGTTCGTTGCTGCGGCCGGGCGATTCAGTCTTGAAACTCACCAGCCGGCCGTCTTGTGTCAGGCCGACCACGGAAAGGTTTTCGTCGCGCTCGGCGGCCGACGCTACGCTGGGCAACGCAACGCTTGCAGCCAGCAGCGCGGCTCCGACCGAGCGAAGTAAATGTCGTTTTGAATCTGAGGATGGGTTGATCATGGTTTTACTCCGTAAATTAACAATAGGATTACATTCCCACATTTGTGATGTGTTTGTGATTTCAGTGGGAAATACCTCCCACAAACGAATTGGAAGCCAAACCGGAAATTCTGTCAAGCTCCAGCTTGTGAATGGCCGAATCTTTTTTATTTATGGATAGGGAAGGAAAGGTCAGAACTGCTCGCCGCCGGGAGCAAAGCCGCACCGCAATGTATTCGCCTGGACCACGCGAGCTTGAAGCTCAGGTAATGCTTGCCTAGTCCAGCCGGACCTCGCTGGCGAAGATCTCATCGCCCACCGTGGCACCTGTGGCTATCAGCGCATCGCCGTGCCGAAGTGTCGAACACAGGCCGGCAAGGTTCGTGCGCGCGCCATGGCGACCCCTAATCTCCGTCGTGACATCGGCGCGGACCGTGATGCCGCCAATAACCAAAGTATTCCAATCCTGCCTGCAAGCCGCCACCGGGCCGCTGACCTCAGCCAGGACGCCCCTGTCGTGGCGTTCGAGTCCGGTGGCGACGAGGCGTCCGTCCTCGCTTTGCGCCGTCTGCACCGCGACGTAGTCACCCGCTTGTAGATCATCCAGGCCCAAGCGCTGCTCGCCCATCGCGCTGAAGTCCCGGAACTGCGTTGTGACCGGCGTTACCGTGACCGGCGCGCCGAGCAGGGTCACTGTCCCAGCCTTGACGTTAACCGCGCTGACCGTGCCTGTTAGTCCGATGCTGCCGGGCGCGCGAGCCAGGATTTCCTCGGCAACGAGCACGCCGTTTTCGTCAATGATGCCCTCGACCTCGATACGGTCGCCGTTGCTCAGGGTGTTGCCGGTCTGATTGGCTTGGGAGGCGTTCACAGGTTGACCACTGACAGTGAAATTGCCGCGCCCGCTGAAGTTGGCGACGACACCTTCCAGTTCCACGCGCCTGGCTGGCGCGCCGCGGATTGGGTTTAGAACCTCAACGCTTGTCGCGGTGAAGACGCCTCTTTTAGTAACCTGGGTTCCGAAGACTTTGATCAGCGCCCCGTTTCTCAGTAAGCCCGCGGTCTCATCCGGCGAGACGTTACGATAGTCGACCACCAGGTCGCCTAGATTGAAGGTCGTCGCAGTCAGGTTGCTCACCGTGCCTTCCAAGTCAGTGAGCGTGCCAAAGGTGAAGTTTCGACTGCCCAACTGCACCGCCGTGGCGACGAGATCACCGCTGCCGTTGCGAAAGCCGCTCACGGCGATAAGGTTGTTTTCGGCAAGCCCTGCGCGCGTCATGTCGATGAAGACTGTCGACTCATCGAGACGCACGGTTTGACTGAGCGCGGTCATAACGCCGTTCGCTGCATTGATGGCCTCGATTGGTCCATCCAGCGCACGATCGAAGACCACGCTCCGCGCGACGCCGCGCGTTTCGGTCTCTAGGGTGCCCCTGACCGTCACCACCTGGCCCACGGACAATGCGTCTTGCGTCGCGGCTTCACCACTAACGACGATCCTTGCGTCATCGGTTTCGAACGTCACGCCGTTGACGATGATGCTGCCGAAGCCGGTGACGGTGCCCTCCGAGGTGATGCCGGTGCCGGAGATGCCCGCAAGCGGTCCGCTGCCGCCGCCGCAGGCGGCGATCAGGCTCGCTAACGCAGTGAATATGCCTCGCTTGACTAAACCGCTCGTCATTTGCCGCCTCCAGATCGATCGATTTCCTGGTTATCTTGGAAGAAATAGATGCCCACCCCGGCACGCGCCGTATTGGCCTTGTCGCCGGGTTCTTTCGCCTCATGCGCGCTCAGCCAGTCATCCAAGGTTTCCAGCAACTGCTGCCCGCGCTCACCGACGATGCGCCGAAACACCGGCATGTAGCGTGTTTGCACGCGCGGGCTCGAGACCATGCGCTGGAAATTGCGGGGTCCCTGCCGATCGGGGTCGAGGTTATGAGCAAGGGTCGCGGCAAGGTCGTGCAACGCGGCGCCCAACTCGTGGATGCCGGCAGGGTCGTCGTAATCAGGAAGATAAGTGCGGCTGAGCACGTGTATACGCC
>Ga0136621_1001222_pt1 | contig 10465 bp, 9 predicted proteins | sample AntDryUQ445A2306_FD_104673 | JGI IMG/M metagenome (GOLD analysis project Ga0136621, IMG submission 104673) | Polar desert sand microbial communities from Dry Valleys, Antarctica - metaG UQ445A (23.06) | ecosystem: Environmental > Terrestrial > Soil > Desert | place: Antarctica: Dry Valley...
CAACCAGAGGATTCGGGCAGCCCTGACGGGTGTGACGGCCGCGGTGGTCGGGGTGATAGCGAACCTCGCCGTCTTCTTCGCTGGAAGGGTCCTGTTCCCCGAAGATGTATCGGTAGACGGGCTCGACATTTTCGCCCTCGTGGTCGCGGTCGTCTCCTTCGCCGTGTTGCAGAGGTTCAGGGTTCCAATCTACCTCATGGTACCGGTCGGTGCGCTGGCTGGGATGGCATGGACGCTTCTGTAGGATAGGTCCGATGGAAGACCTTCCCGTCACCGGGCGGCGAGGTTCGGTTCCTCTCCGACGGACCCCGGAAAACCCGCGCGTTGACGACTTGCCGCCGATGTCATAAAGTGTTTCGAGTAACGAAAACTCTTGTGGGGAGGAAGAATTTATGCCCGAGTCGCTTTCATGGCGTGCTTTTACCGAACTACGCCGTTTCGTGTCGGAGGTCTTGCGATGAAAAGGGAGAAGGCGCTGCCGCATGGACCCTGATCGGAGCCCTGGCCGCGGGCCTGATGTTGGCGTTGGTGGTGCTGATGATCGCCGTTCAAACTCCGGCGGATGCCGATGAGGGCGAGGACGATGGCAGCAACTCGAACTCCTGTCCCAAACAGCCGGAGAATGTGCCCCGGCTGGTTCCTGGCGCCGAGGTTCAGGACGGGGACTGCCTCCGCGACCTGACGACCGCTGGCACGCAGGAGACGGGCCACACCGACCGTAACGACTGGGACGGGCTCAACGCCGAGGGGACGAAGAACCCGAGTGGGGTCCCTGGCCTCCAGGTGAATGGCTACTTCCCTGATAGTTCCAAGACCAATACAAACAACGGCTACTGCATGACTCGCAGTTCGTGATCCGGTTCCCCAATGACTGGAACGGGAAGGTGGTCATCACCGGCGCCCCCGGCGTGCGCGAGCAATACGCCAACGACTTCATCATAAGCGACTACGTGCTGGATAAGGGCTACGCCTTCGCCTCCACGGATAAAGGCAACACCGGCGTGAATTTCTTCGACGATGGCTCCGCGCCTGGCGGCTCCGTGATGGAGTGGCACCGCCGCGTCGAGCAACTCACGCGGGTCACAAACAGGCCAGCGAAAAATACTACGGCGAGGCTCCGAGGAGGACATATATCACCGGCATCTCCAACGGCGGCTATCTGACGCGCTACGCCCTGGAGAACACCCCGCAACTCTACGACGGCGGGGTTGATTGGGAGGGCACGCTCTTCCGGGCTCAGGGTCCGAACCTGCTCACGTTCCTCCCTCCGATGCTCAGGAACTACCCCGAGTACGAGGCGACCGGCGACCAGGAGGCGTATCGCAACATAATCCAGGCTGGCTTCAAGCCGACGTCGGAGTTCCTGGGGGACGAGCACTATACGATTTACTGGGACCTCACCCAGCGCATCTACCGCGAAGAGTTCGACCCGAACTACGACGGCGCGCTCAAGGCGGGTATCCCATTCTGCCAGTCGGGCACGCCGAACTGCGACGCCAATTATCGATACTCCGAGCGGCCACAGTCGGTCAAGGACGTGGTGAGGAAAGTCTCCCTGACCGGCGACATTGGCAAGCCGCTCTTGACCTTGCACGGCAACCTGGACACGCTGTTGCCCATAGAACAAGACTCCGACGTGTACACGCGGCTCGTGCGGCAGGCGGGGAATGGGAACATGCATCGCTACTACGTGATCGGGAAGGGCAACCACGTTGACTCCTTCTACGATGACAACAAGAGCAGGCTGCGCCCGATGCTGCCCTGTCACCGGGATGCTTTCGAGGCGCTGGAAGCCTCCGTGCAGCGGGGCGTCCGTCCGCCGGACAGCGGGTTCGTCCCGAAGCCGAAAAACGGAGACGTGGTCAACAACTGCTCCATCGAGAGTGCGAGGTAGTCGGGGTTGCGCGAGTGAGCCGCGTTTGACAATATTCCGTCTGTTCTGGGGAAAGGGATAGTGCCCGGTCTCTAAATGGGACCGGGCATGGAGAGGAGGAGATTTTGGAGAGTGTGGGCGGAGAGGGCAGGGGAGATACGTCTTCCATTCGTCAGGTGATCCTGGCGAGCTTCATCGGGACCACCATTGAGTGGTACGACTTCTTCCTCTATGGCACGGCGGCGGCGCTGGTCTTCGGCCAGCTCTTCTTCCCTGGGAGCGAGCCGCTCGTCGGGACGCTGCTCGCTTTCGGGACCTACGGGGTCGGGTTCGCGGCGCGGCCCGTCGGGGGCATAATCTTCGGGCACTTCGGGGATAGGATCGGGCGCAAGAACATGCTCGTCCTCTCGCTCCTGATCATGGGCGTGGCGACGTTCTTCATCGGTCTGTTGCCGACGTACCAGAGCGTCGGCATCCTGGCTCCCATCTTGCTCGTCGTTTTGCGCCTCTTTCAGGGCTTCGGCGTCGGGGGAGAGTGGGGCGGCGCGGTCCTGATGGCGGTCGAGTATTCGCCTCCGGGCCGACGCGGCTTCTTCGGGAGCTGGCCGCAGATGGGGGTTCCGGCGGGGCTCCTGCTCTCGACGGTGGTGTTCGCAATCTTCAGCAGGGGCCTCTCGGAGGAGGCTTTCCTGTCCTGGGGCTGGAGGGCTCCGTTCCTGGTGAGCATCTTGCTGGTCGGCGTGGGGCTGTTTATCCGGTTGAGGCTGCTGGAGACCCCGGCCTTCCTGCAGGTGCAGGAGTCGCGGACAGAGGCCCGGATGCCAATCATAGACGTGCTCCGCACCTACCCAAAGAACGTCCTCCTGGCGATGGGGATGCGGATCGCCGAGAACGGGACCTTCTACATCATCACCGCCTTCGTGCTCACCTACATCACCGAGCAGGTGGGGCTTGAGTCGAGCGTGGGCCTTACCGGCGTTATAATCGCCTCCGCCATCGGCCTGGCGGCGATACCGTTCTGGGGCTCGCTCTCGGATCGTATCGGCCGGCGTCCAGTGTACCTGTTCGGCGCCGTGTTCTCGCTGGTCTTCGCCTTCCCGTTCTTCTGGCTGTTGGACACGGGCGTCGCGCCTCTGGTCTGGATCGCCATCATCCTCGGGGTGAACCTCGGACACGACGCGATGTACGGCCCGCAAGCGTCGTACTTCTGCGAGCTGTTCGGGACGCGCGTGCGCTACTCCGGGGCTTCTTTGGGCTACCAGCTCGCCTCGGTGCTCGCGGGCGGTTTCTCCCCGCTCATCGCCGTCGCGCTGCTCACCGCCTACGGCTCGTACATCCCGATAGCCATCTACATGTCCTTCATGGCGCTCATCACCGTGATCGCGGTCATCCTGGCCCCCGAGACGTACCAGGACGATATCTCCGAGACTCAGGACGCCGAACGCCAGCTTATCGCCGAACGTACCGGAGAGCGTCCGGCGTAGCCTTCCGTCTGGCGGGTAGAAAGGAGCCCGTAACGGGAACCCAGGATCGGGGGCAGACGTGACCGAGGCTTCTACCATGCCGGGAACGCCGGTGAACGTGGATCTGAGCGGGAAGAACGCCCTGGTTACCGGAGCCGCCAGCGGCATCGGACGCGCATGCGCCGAGAGGTTGGCGCACGCCGGCGCATCGGTCACGTTGCTCGACCTCGACGGCGACGCCGTGAGGAAAGTGGCCGAAGGGATCGGAGGCGAAGCCGTGCAGGTTGATCTCTCGGACCATGCTGCGCTCGACGCCCTGGATCTCGCAGCGGATATCGTGGTGAACAACGCCGGGTTGCAGCACGTCGCGCCGGTGGAGGAGTTCCCGCCGGAGCGGTTCTCACTTATACTGCGGGTGATGCTGGAGGCGCCGTTTCGGATTGCGCGTCAGGTCCTTCCGGGGATGTATGAAAAGGGTTGGGGGCGGATCGTCAACATCTCTTCCATTCATGGCATGGTCGCTTCGCCTTACAAGTCTGCTTATATCTCAGCCAAGCACGGGCTCGAAGGGTTATCGAAGGTGATCGCGCTGGAAGGCGGGCCGAGAGGAGTCACCTCCAACTGCATTTGTCCGGCCTACGTGCGGACTCCCCTGGTGGAGGGTCAGATCTCGGATCAAGCCATGACGCACGGTATCTCAGAGGACGAGGTGATCGAGAAGATAATGCTCACCGAGCCAGCGATAAAACGCCTGATCGAACCCGAAGAAGTGGCCGAGATGGCGGCGTTCCTATGCTCTCCCGCCACCTCGTTCGTCAACGGAACGTCCCTGACTATGGATGGCGGGGCAACAGCCCACTAGCGGGAAAGGGATAATCATATGACCGAATCGGTCGAGGGAACGCTCCTCTGGGAACCCTCCGAGGAGTCGAAGAAGAACAGCAATATCTCTCGCTACACGCGGTGGCTGGAGAGCGAAAAGAACCTGTCGTTCGGTTCGTACAACGAGTTGTGGGAGTGGTCCGTCAACGATCTGGAAGGGTTCTGGGCATCGGTCTGGGAATATTGCGGGGTCGTATCCTCGAAGCCTTATGATGAAGTGCTGGCGAAGCGCGATATGCCCGGAGCCGAATGGTTCCCCGGCGCGGAACTCAACTACGCGGAGCACATATTTTTGCGGGCGCGGGCGGAGGAGTCGGCGATCATCCACGGGTCGGAGATCCGGCCTCTCTCCGAGATGAGTTGGGATGAACTGCGTGAGCGGGTCGCGGCGTTTGCGGCGGGTCTGCGGTCGCTCGGGGTGGGGCGCGGCGACCGGGTGGTGGCGTACCTGCCGAACGTGCCGGAGGCCGTGGTGGCCTTCCTGGCGACGGCTTCCATCGGGGCCGTGTGGTCGAGTTGTTCGCCGGATTTCGGTGCGTCGAGCGTCGTGGACCGATTCCGGCAGATAGAGCCGAAGGTCCTCATCACCGTGGACGGCTACCGTTACGGCGGCAAGAACCACGACCGCATGGAGACCGTGGCGGGGTTGCAAGCGGAGATCCCCAGCCTCGAACACACCGTCGTCGTGCCGTACCTGAACGAAGCACCGGACACGAGCGGCCTGGAAAATGTTGCTCATTGGAACGAGTTGCTTGAAGATCACCGGTGCGTGGAATTGGCCTTCGAGCGGGTGCCTTTCGACCATCCGTTGTGGGTCCTGTATTCCTCGGGGACGACGGGGCTTCCGAAGGCAATCGTGCAGGGGCAGGGCGGCATCCTGCTGGAGCACCTCAAGAAGGCGGACCTTCACATAGACCTCGGTCCCGGCGACCGGTTCTTCTGGTTCACGACAACGGGCTGGATGATGTGGAACCTGCTAGTTGGCGGTCTGCTCTCCGGCGCAACCGTCCTCCTCTACGACGGCAACCCCGGTCACCCCGACATGAACGCCCTCTGGTCCTTCGCCGAAGCGTCCGGCATGACCTGCTTCGGCACCAGCGCGAGCTACATCACGTCCTGCATGAACGCCGGAATAGAGCCGGGCCGGGACCACGACCTCTCGAAGCTAAAAAGCATGGGCTCCACTGGCTCGCCGCTCCCGCCGGAGGGATTCGAGTGGGTCTACGAGCATGTGAAGAAAGACCTCTGGCTCTTCTCCACCAGCGGCGGCACCGACCTCTGCACCGCCTTCATCGGCGGTGTTCCAGTATTGCCTGTGTGGGCTGGAGAACTCCAGGCCCGTTCGCTCGGGGCGAAGGTCGAGGCATTCGGCGAGGATGGAGCTTCCCTCGTCGGCGAGGTTGGGGAACTCGTCATCACTGAGCCAATGCCTTCGATGCCGCTTTATTTGTGGGGAGATGAGGATGGTGAAAAGTACCGCGACAGCTACTTCGACAAGTATCCTGGTGTTTGGCGGCACGGGGATTGGATCCGGATAAAACCCCACGGTGGTTGCGTCATCTACGGTCGCAGCGATTCCACCATCAACCGGGGCGGCGTCAGGATGGGGACAAGCGAGATCTACTCCGCCGTCGAAAAGGTAGAAGAAGTCGCCGACAGCCTCGTCGTGGACATCCCGAAGCAAGATGGAAACTCCTTCATGCCTCTCTTCGTCGTCCTCGAAGAAGGCGCGGAACTGGACGATGAATTGAAGGGCCGGATCAAGAAGAGCATCAGGGAGAATGCTTCGCCGAGACATGTGCCAAATGAGATTTTGGCCGTCCCCGATATCCCGCGCACCCTCAACGGCAAGAAACTTGAGGTCCCGGTAAAGAAGATCCTGGCCGGGCAGTCCCCCGAAAAAGCCGCCAGCCGCGACTCCCTCTCCAACCCCGGATCCCTCGACCGTTTCGCCGAGCTTGCCGGGAATCTCGGGTAGGTCAGGCTGACAGCGTTTGACTTGAAGGCGCGGCCCTTCTACCCTGACCGGCGGGAATATACGATAGCGACGATGGGAGGCGGATCTTGGAGAACGTCGGCGGAGAGGAACAGGGGAGGACGGCTTCGATCCGGCAGGTGGCGGCGGCTAGTTTGCTCGGCACGACCATCGAGTGGTACGACTTCTTCATCTACGTCACGGCGGCGTCGTTCGTGTTCAATCAGCTCTTCTTCCCGAGCTACGCGCCGCTCGTTGGGACCCTACTCGCCCTCTCGACCAACGCCGTCGGTTTCGTGGCCCGCCCCATCGGAGGAGCGGTATTCGGGCACTTCGGAGACAAGATAGGGCGCAAGTCCATGCTCATCGCCACGCTGCTTTTGATGGGACTCGCCACGTTCGCCATCGGGCTGTTGCCGACGGAGAACCAGATCGGGATCGCCGCCCCCATCCTCCTCGTCGCGCTGCGCTTCTTGCAGGGACTCGGGCTCGGCGGCGAGTGGGGCGGGGCGGTCTTGATGGCCGTCGAGCACGCGCCCGAGGGACGGCGCGGCTTCTACGGGAGCTTCCCGCAGATGGGGATTCCGGCGGGCGTGATCCTCTCTTCCATCGTCTTCCTGTTTGTCACCTCGCTCCCCGAGGAGCAGTTTCTCGCCTGGGGATGGCGGGTTCCGTTCTTGCTCTCCATCTTGCTCGTCGCGGTGGGTCTCTTCATCCGGCTGCGAATCCTGGAGAGCCCGGCTTTCCAGAGGCTCAGGGAGGCCGGCGGGGCCGTCGCGGTGCCCATCGTCGAGGTATTCAGAAACAACCTCAAGCAACTATTCGTGGTAGCGGGAGCATATCTGGCCCAGAACGTGACGTTTTACATCCTGATCTCCTTCACCCTCACCTACGGCGAGGAGACCTTGAAGCTCCCGCGCAACCTGATGATAAGCATTATCATAATCTCCAGTATCGCAAGCTTCCTGATGATGCCCCTCTTCGCCGCGCTCTCTGACCGCGTCGGACGCAAGCTGATGCTCCTGACGGGAGCGGCAGGCATGGGCACGTTATGCTTCGTGATGTTCCCGCTGCTCGACACTAAAAACTACGCCTTGATGCTCGGCGGACATCTCCTGCTAACCGTGTTCCAGAGCATGAACCTCGGTCCCATAGCGGCGTTCTTCGTCGAGCAGTTCGATACCCGCGTGCGCTACACCGGCGCGACGATGGGCTACCAGCTCGGCACCGTCGCCGCCGGCGGGCTCGCCCCCATTATCGCGACCGCCATTCTCCAGCAGACTGGAAGCTCCATCTTCATCGCCTTGTACATGGCGGTCGTAGCCCTGATCTCCTTCATCGCCATCTCCGCCGGTAGGGAGACGTACCAGAGAGACCTCGACGCGGATTCATCGAGCGAAAGTGCCCCCGCCCCCGGATAGAAGGAGAATCGTGTACGAAGCGGTCCTTTTCGAGAAAGCGGATAGCGTCGCCACCATCGCCCTGAACCGCCCGGAGAGGCTGAACGCCTTCGACGGCGGGTTGCACCGGGACCTCCACGCCGCCCTGGACGAAGCCGCTTCGGACGATGACGTTCGCTGCGTCGTGTTGCGGGGCGAGGGCCGGGGTTTCTCCGCTGGCGCGGACCTGCGGGGAGAAGACCTCGTGCGCGAGAACGGAGTGCCGCCCGACCTCGGAGAGTACCTGCGCCGCACGTTCGCGCCATCGGTGGAGAGGATCTCCGCGATGGACAAGCCGATCATCGCCTCTTTGCATGGCCCGGTCTACGGAGCGGGGCTCGGGCTTGCGCTCGCCTGCGACCTTCGCATCGCCGCGGAGAGCGCGAAGTTCTCCGTCGCTTTCGTGAAGATAGGGTTAATGCCCGACGCGGGCGTGACGTACTATCTGCCCCGCGTCATCGGGTTGGGACGGGCGATGGAGATGAGCCTGCTCGGCGACGCCGTGAACGCTGAAGAGGCGTTGAGCATCGGGCTCGTCAATCGGGTCGTCCCCGACGAGAAGCTGGGGGAAGAGACTACGGCGCGCGCGGATCGTCTGGCGAACATGCCGACGCGGGCGTTGGCCGGGACCCGGCGCGCTATGTGCGCCAGCTTCGAGGGTGATCTACGATCAGCCCTCGAACGCGAGGCGGAGGGACAGTCCACCCTCGGGTATACGGCTGACCACGAGGAGGGCGTCGCGGCTTTCTTCGAGAAGCGTGAGCCGCGCTTCACCGGGCACTAAAGGTTTACCGGATGCCACCGGACGACCAGCCAAACCAGCATGAGAGGAAAACAGGTGACGCAGGCCCCGATCCTGGCTCCAGGCCGCTGTCAGGCGAGGCCATGACGGAGTTTCTCGGGACGAAGTGCCGCTGACGGTAGTGGGAGGTTCGGGCGTCGGGAGGCCGATTATACGGCTCGCCACGACAGACGACGCCGCGGAAGTCTCGGCCATCTACGCTCCGGCGGTGAACGGCTCGATCATCTCGTTCGAGACCGAACCGCCTACCGAAGACGAGATGCGCCGTCGCATCGTGACTACGCTGGAACGCTTCCCCTGGCTGGTCCTCGAACGCGGGGGACGAGTGTCGGGTTACGCCTACGCCGCCGAGCATCACTCGCGGGCCGCCTACCAGTGGTGCGTTGACGTGTCCGCCTACGTCCATGAGGACGAGCGGCGCGCGGGCGTTGGCCGCGCCCTGTACCGGTCCCTGGTCTCCATTCTCGTCATGCAAGGCTTCTACAACGCATACGCTGGCATCGCGCTCCCCAACCCGGCAAGCGTCGGCCTGCACGAGTCCTTCGGATTCCGGCCCGTCGGGGTGTACCGCGAAGCCGGCTACAAGCTCGGCGCGTGGCACGACGTGGGATGGTGGCAGCTATCTCTTCGAGAGCGGAAGATGGACCCGGAGCCCCCCGTCAACCTCCCGGCGGTCATGGAATACGAGGGGTTGAAAGCGGCGTTGGCGAGTGGTCTAACGCCAGACGGCTAGCTTTCCTGCTCCCGGCCTTCGAGTTGCGGGCCGGCGCGGCGGGGGAGCGCGTAGAACAGCGACCCTTCGCGGCCCTCGACCATGAGGTGTCCTCCGGAGGCGAGCTCCGAGAGCATCCGATCCGCCTCCCGCACCGTCAGCGAGGTCTCCATCACCGCCTCGGCGGGCGTGATGTTGCCGCCGTTCTCCCGGATGGCTGAGAGAAGCTCCCGCTCAGTCTTGAGCTTCGGGGAGATGGATGTCTGCTTCTTCTGTTGGAGCTTCGAGATCCCCAGGGCCAGCAGAACGAGCGCGGGAAACATAAAGACGAAGACCGGCACGAGCACTCCCGAGGTGATGCCGATGGACACCCCGAAGCCCGCGAAGGCCAGAGTCAGAGCCAGCAGCACGTAAGGACCGCTGTTCGAGTCTTCCTCCGGGTGCTGGATCTCCCGATGCTCGCCGCTTCTCTCCAGATCGCTCAAAGCTCCTCCGATTCATCATCCTCCGGCTAGCGGGATAATTCTAGCCGGGATCACGCTCCGGTGAGAGCGTGTCGGCTGGTATCATGGCGGGCGTTCGGGGATTCGTGATGGTGCGTCCGTTTTGGAGGGGCAGTGAAAAGAGATGATGCCAGTCGGCCACGGGGTAGCATTGACCTCGCTTCGGTAAGCGTGCCCCGCGAGGCGAGAAACCACGCCGATTTCATCTGGTCGGTCGCGGATCTGTTGCGCGGCGACTACAAGAGGAGCGAGTACGGCAAGGTGATACTGCCCCTGACCGTGCTGCGCCGCCTGGATGGAGTCCTGGCTCCGACGAAGGATCTGGTACTTGAAAAGCGCCGGGGGCTACCGGAGACGCTATCCAACATAGCCCCGATCCTCAACCGTATCACCGGCGTGCAGTTCAACAATACCTCTTCCCTGGACCTGCGACGGGTGCTCGATGACCCAGCGAACGCCGCCGACCAGTTGCGCCAGTACATCGCCGGATTCTCCGGGAATGCGCGGGAAGTCTTCGAGAAATTCGACCTGGACGCCCAGATCACACGCCTCGACGCCTCGAACCTTCTCTACCTGACGCTTGGCAAGTTCGTAGATATAGACCTCGGGCCGGAGAACGTCTCGAATACGGAGATGGGCTACATCTACGAGGAGCTAATCCGCAAGTTCTCGGAGTTGTCGAACGAGACCGCGGGGGAGCATTTCACGCCGCGCGAGGTAGTCGAGTTGATGGTGAACCTCCTGTTTATCGAGGACGATGACCTCTTGAGCAAGCCGGGCACGGTCAAGACGATGCTCGACCCGGCGTGCGGCACG
>Ga0136621_1001223_pt1 | contig 10465 bp, 5 predicted proteins | sample AntDryUQ445A2306_FD_104673 | JGI IMG/M metagenome (GOLD analysis project Ga0136621, IMG submission 104673) | Polar desert sand microbial communities from Dry Valleys, Antarctica - metaG UQ445A (23.06) | ecosystem: Environmental > Terrestrial > Soil > Desert | place: Antarctica: Dry Valley...
ACCTAAACCTGTACCTTGCCCGGTGGGTTTGGTGGTACAGAAAGGTTGAAAGATTTTGTCTAAAACTTTTTGTGAAATGCCATTGCCGTTATCCTTTACAGAGATTAAAAACCCCAAACCCCCTGAAGGGGGCTTTAGGGTCTTTGTTGCAACGGTAACTACTGGTTCGAAGCTATTTCCTTGCTCTTTCTTTTTTTCACTTACTGCATAAAAAGATTTTGTAAATAAATTTAACAATACTCTTCCTATATCGTGCGGAATGATATTTATTTTTTCAAGACTTTGATCAAATTCAGTTTGCATGGTTGCATTAAAAAACTGGTCTTTTGCCCGCAAGCCGTGATAACATAATCTTAAATATTTATCTGCTAATGCATTTATATTTGTTGGTTCTTTTTGTGAATTGCTAGGTCTGCTATGTTGCAGCATGCCTTTTACAATGGCATCCGCACGCTTACCGTGATGATTAATTTTTTCTTCATTTTCAATTACATCATTTGCAATTGATTTTACTTCTTCTGTATTTCCTTTGTCTATTTGATCTTTCATTTCAACAAGCAATTCCTTATTTACTTCAGAAAAATTATTGACAAAGTTCAAAGGGTTTTGAATTTCGTGTGCAATCCCGGCAGTGAGTTCACCCAGCGAAGCCATTTTTTCGGATTGAATAAGCTGAACTTGCGTATTTTTTAATTCAATATATGCTCTTTCAATTTTAGCTTTTGCTCTTTGCTTTTGCAAATTATTTCGCCATAGTATTGCTGCAACCAACAGAAGAATAAGCAACCCTGTTACTAATACATATAATTGAACTTTACTTTTATATTTTTCCTGAGCAGCAATAAATTCCTGTTCTTTCAATTTTTCTTTGAACGAAAAACCCTGAATTTCTCTATCTTTTTCTTTACCTAATAAACTATCTTTTAAAAAATAGCTCAGTTCGGTATATTTTAATGTGCTGTCTTTATTCTGCTTTATTTTGTAACTCTGTTTTAGAGTATTTACGGCGTCAAGCAGGACCTGAATTTCCTTCTCAGGGTTTTTTGAACTTTCAACCATTTTCGCGTAATAAATTGCGGAATCAAATGCTCCAATATTCAGGAACAACATTGACATGCCAGCGAAAATTTGCAGTGTATCGCGAAAAAATCCATTTTTCACTGCTAAGGGTAAAGCAGAATAATAATGTGTAAGTGCAGATTGATAATTACCCTGCTTTGTTTCTATAGTTGCTAACAAGTAAATGGGAAAATTCCATTTTGACCCATTAAAAAGCTCATTGTAATCAATTGCCTTTTTTGTGTAGTAAAGTGCTGAATCCAATTGGTTTTTTAATAAATAAATCTGGGCAGTTTCCGCCAAAAATAAAGGTGCTTGTCTGTGTCCGGGAAATAAAAACGTACCTCTCACTTCATTTTTCTCAGCAATTTTTTGTCCTGAAAAAACATGAAGCAAAGAATTTTGATAGTCGCCAACGTCTCTATAAGCGGCCTGGAGAATTCCATGAGAATTTACAATCCCCGTAACATCTTGCATTTCTTCATATAAGTTTAAAGCTGCTAATGCGTATTGTATTTCACTGCTAAAATTCATCTGCCTGGCAAAAATGATTGAAAGCACCAGAAGACAATCTGCCTTTCCCTTTTTATAGTTCAGCTTTTCAGATAACATTAATCCCCGCTGAATATATTTGAATGCTGAATCTGCATTTGTATATTCATTTGCTACAGATGCCAATATTTTAACTTCTGTTGTATCACCCTTTTGTTGGTTTACAATTGTCAATAAACTATCCATTCTATTGTTCTGTGACCAAACATTAATGGATAAAAGGAGTAAAAGAAAAAATATCAATTTTCTTTGTACCATATTTAAATATTAAATGGGCAGAGAAATTATAAATTCACTTCCTTCACCTTCCTTTGTTTTAACCTTCAATTCACCGCCATGTGCTTTTATTGTATCATAAGCCAATGATAAACCCAATCCCGTTCCTTACCTGTTTGTTTTGATGTGAAGTTTTGAGATTTATAATATTGGCTGCGCTTCCACTTTTAGCTTTTGCCACAACTCCTTTACCTGCAATGTTTGTGACCATGCTTCTATGTAATCCAAGTCAAGGTTGTGGTATTGAACTTCATATACCCTTAATGCATCTGTAAATTGTTTTTCGCTTCCGCCGGATAGTTTTGCCCATCGTAGTTTCATAAGTATGGTATCTTCAGGAGTTGAAATTTTCATTGAAAACCCCAATATCTTTTCTTCCTGTTTTCTTGCAAATCGTGATTGGTCAAAAGATTCTTCTGTAAGAATCCAAAAATCAGCTTTATCTCCTTCAGTTGTATCTAACAGGTTGAACATTGATTGATGTTGAATAGCGTCTTTGATAGCAGCTTCTGATAGATAATAACCAGGAGGAGGAAATGCCTGCATTAATACAGGAATAGCAGCGTGAGTTATATTAGCGACAATATCAACATCGTGAGTAGCTCTTGGTTCGCCCTGAAAGCTGGAAACGAGGGAACCGGTAACCATATAATCAATTTCATTTTCGTTCAGAAGAGCCAACACTTTTATTAATAGTTGCGGTTGTAACATTTTCCTAATCGTTGTAAATAAATTTCCCTTATTTCTGTATCCGTTTTATCGGGAAATCGCCTGGAAAGACCTGCCAGGAAAAGCTTTTTTGTCATGGCAGATAACTCTAATGCTTTAAGCAACCGTTGCTCAGCGCTCATTTTAGTAAGTGCAATTAAATACTGCTTATGGTTTGGTGATTGTTTCACCGTCATTTTCTGCGTTGTTATTGTTAATAGCAAAGTACAATATATTCCGGAAAGGTGAATGGAATCTAAATTGGGTTATGGTAATAGAATTTTAAACTCTGCATACTCACCCTCTTTCGTTTCCACTTTCATTTCACCACCATGTGCTTTTACAATATCATAGGCCAATGACAAACCCAATCCTGTTCCCTGGCCTGTTGGCTTAGTGGTAAAGAAGGGTTGAAAGATTTTGTCTAATACTTTTGGTGGAATGCCGTTGCCGTTGTCAGCCACCTTTATTTCGGCCCCCCTTAATCCCCCCGGTGGGGGGAGACTGAGGCGAGTGCTTACTGAAACTGTTGGTTCGTAGCCATCACCCAATTGCTTTTTCTTTTCAATAACTGCATAAAAAGCATTGTTATATAAATTCAGCAAAACCCTGCCAATATCCTGCGGAATGATATTGATGTTTCCAATTGTTTCATCATAATCAGTTTTCAATACTGCGTTGAAAGATTTATCCTTTGCCCGCAATCCATGAAAAGCCAGGCGTAGATATTCATCAGCCAGTTTATTAATATCTGTTGGTTCTTTCACCGAACTGCTGCTGCGGCTGTGTTGCAGCATCCCTTTTACAATAGCATCAGCTTTTTTACCGTGATGAAGAATCTTTTCTATGTTCTCTTGTACATCTTTTGCAATGGCTTTTACTTCCTTAATGTTTCCCTTATCTACTTCATCAACCATTTCACTTATTAACTCATTGCTTACTTCAGAAAAATTATTGACAAAGTTTAACGGGTTTTGTATCTCATGTGCAATGCCGGCAGTGAGTTCCCCAAGGCTTGCCATTTTTTCTGATTGTATCAACTGTGCCTGTGCCTGTTTCAAATCAACTACTGTTCTTTCTACCTGTTCTTTGGCAGCTTCTAATTTGTTGAAGTCTTCATAGCGGGCATAAGCCGTAGAAAATGCATCTGCTACTGATTGAATCAATTTTATTTCATCTTCATTTAATTGCGTTGTATTGCCTACATATAGCATGCCTTGTAAGAAAGGAAGAAAATGTAAATAAAATCCACCGCGTGGAATTGTTTTAAGGTATTGTTCCGCTGAAGCAAGATCTCCCTGCTTTACCAATATGCTAGCAAATTGAGTGAAGGCTGATTCATCCCAATGGTCTATGTAATTTTTTTTGTCATGCCAATGGCTTAATACCTGTGCAATATTTCCCGGCGTAGTATAAGATAAATGAAATGCTGCAATGGCTTTTCCATCTGGTGTTGAAAGAAAAGTATGAATAAGTTGCTGTGAATCATCCATTATGAAAACACCACAACGGATAAAAGGAACGCCCAGTATGGTGAGTTCATTCCATACTAATGGAGTGATCCTTTCCAGGTCATTTGTTGTTCGCATCGAAGCTGTATCTGCACGAATACGGTCAAGAGCTGCCTGCTTTATTGCCTCTCTTGCATTGGCCTCTGCTTGCTTTAAATCTATATACCGTTTATAAGTAAGACTGAGCACTGAAGTAAATCTGCGAAAAATATTCATCGCCTCTTCCGTAAACTCTTTTTCTGCCCATGCAAAAAAGAATCCTTCCCTGAAATAAAAGTAATTACCATAGTGTATGGTATAATCCGGAAAATCAGGCAATGTCATTTGAGATTTTATCACCCGGTAATAAGCATTGATATCAGCTCCCTGCAGGACAGGATGATATTCTTCCTGCAGTTTCCAATAGTTGTAAATATTCTCTACCACGGGATGGCCTTCGTGTTTGAGTTTTCCAGGCAGTTCATATAACTCCCCCTGCTTATCGGCTGTAGTAAATACGAGGTCTGAGGTATGTGTTTCTCCCTGCATTTCCCCTACACCACATCGCATTGGCGTTATACCAAGAGTCTTTAATTCTTTAAAAAAGACATTAACTGTAGAAGACAAATCTGCCGAATTATGCATTGCCATGGCATGGGCTCTCACCCTTTCCAATGATGCTTCAATCTTTGCTTCTCTTGCCTGCGCTTCGGCTTTTTGCAAATCGCTGAAGCGGGTATAAGTTAGATTGAATACATCTGCAAAACGCCTGACAACGGTTTTTGCTTCTTCGGAAAATACTGTTTCCCTGAATGCATATAACCCTCCTGCCGGAAAATGGGCCACATAGAGATATTCTTTTTGCATTTCTGTGTTAGGATAAGCAGGTTTTGCATCGGGCAACCTAAAATTGGTAAAGGCCAGGGCTGAATAAAACTTGTTTAAGTCTTCTCCCTCTAAAACATAAGAATAATCTTCCAATCTCGACCATGCTTCATAAGCCCCCTGCAGTAAAGGGTGGATATTCATTGATTCATCGCCTGTAACCTGGACGGTTGCGCTATTACCTGATTTTACTGTTGACCAAACATTGGTAGTCCTGTTCTCTTTATTAATGATGGAAATCCCGCAGCGAAGTGTTCCCATATCCAGCTTGTCCAGCTCTTCAAAAACAATGGCGATGGCATTGCCCAGGTCTTCACTTTTCTGCATTGCCATGGCTTTGGATCGTACTTTCTCTAACGCCCGCTTCTATCTGTGCTTCTCTTAGTTGTTCCTCCGAATTTTTTAAATCTTCAAAACGTTTGTACGCCAGATCAAATGCAGCACCCATTTTTGTCAGTATCGATTCGATCTCAGCGGACGGAGTTTCTAACAGATCGATACACATCCTGCCATTGTTTAATTGAACCGACGGATGATATAATTTTTTTAGCTGCGTAGTTTTCACAAATTGATCTGCTTCATCAGCCTCCTTCGTTTTACCATGATCCCGTAGCCATTGAAATGTCCGTTGCAGATCATCTTCGTCCTGTGTGACGAGGAAGTAATGTTCTGTATTGCTAAACACCCTTCTGATGTATAAACCAGGATCAGTTTCTTCCAGGCGAAAACTAACATCAAGTGGAAGATGAAGCTTTTCTTTTGTAAGCTCTATGGATGAAAGGTCCCACATCCTGTAACTTCCATTTGCTTCTTTTAGAAATATGGTGGAAGCAGCGACACCGGGAATATCAAGACCCATTACTTCTTCCTTCAGCTTGAATACAACTTCGAGAATTTCTTCGGACCGGTACATGGCTAAAGCCTTTGCCCTTACCCTTTCAACTGCCAGGTTTATTTGCGCTTCTCTTGCCTGGGCTTCTGCTTTTTGCAGATCAAGAAAACGGGTATAGGTCTGTTCAAAAACTTTTGCAAAGCGTTTAAAAATATCGTGTGCTTCAGGTACCGGATCAAAAGAAATGAACATCAGGTAACCTTGCGAAAAAAAGGCGCAGTGAATTATTTGAAATGTTGGAACAGAAAGACCGGTCTGTGCCATTTTTTCCATAACATCTCTAAAAACTGGAATACTAGCCATATACCTGTAATGAGTTTCCAATTCTTCGCCCCCTTGTTCTGCTATAAATAAAGTTTCTCCTCTTTGTGCAGCTTCATGGATATGAAAAAACACATCTTCTGAACTTGATGTTTTAAAAGCTGGCTGTAAGCGGTCTTCTCCGGCCATCCATGCAGTAGCCGCTTTCCTGTCATCATCCCAGATATTAAAGCCACAAGCGAAGGATGGTACGCCCAATGCTTTTACCTGTTGAACCAGTAGCAGGGCCGTATCCTGCAATTCATCACTTCGCTGCATAGCCATCGTTCTGCTTCTTACACGTTCCAATGCGGCTTCAATCTGTGATTCCCTTGCCTGCGCTTCGGCTTTTTGGAGATCAAGAAAACGGGTATAGGCTTGTTCAAAAACCCTTGCGAATCGCTTCACTATCTCATTTTCTCTTTCCGAAAATAATTTATTGTAATAACGATTGACCTGGATCGCCGTGTTTTTTGAAAACGCAATGGAGATGGTAAAACATTCTGCATCGAAAATGAATTTCTTGCGGTCCTCCGGTAGGCGCTTAAAATCGGTATGTTCAAATAAATGCTTCCAGAATTCATTCTTTTCCGTAAAAGAATAACTTTTGGTAAACAGGTCACGTCCGCTTTCTTTTTCACTAAAAATATCTCCCGCTATTAAATTGTCAAAATAAGACAGCCGGAACCCGGTCAAATACCCTTCAGAATTTGTAAACCAGTATTCAAGCTCTCTTTCGTTCTCAGTAGGAATGATGATGCTTGAAGTATCCATTTTTATCTCGAGTTCCTTTAGTCTGCCAAAAACACTATTGACCACCTCCTGCAATTCATCACTTTTGTGCATAGCCAATGAACGGGAACGAACTTTTTCTAATGATGCTTCAATCTTCGCTTCCCTTGCCTGCGCTTCGGCTTTTTGGAGATCAAGAAAACGGGTATAAGTTCTTTCAAATTCAATGGTAAAGCGAAGTAGAATTTTCTTTTCATCTTCTGTAAGCAGCCGGCGGATAACGATCCCGAAACAACCATACTTCATAAAAGCTTCGTCATAATACAATCCCTCCGAAAAAAATTCAGGTTTCAGTTTTTTAGCATCGCCCATTATTTCGCTCCAGATATCAAAATAGTTTTTGACCTCGGCAGGTGCTACCGGATAGATATGAACCGGTTCACCACTTTCCCATGCGTTAAAGCATTCTGCTGTATAGGGCTCAGTTCTGTCAAGATCGTAGGTTGCTGATTTGCTTTGTAAAACATTGGAGCCGTTTTGTTCTTCATTCCAGGTAGCCCAGAATAAATGTTTTTCTTTCTCCACATCAGGTAACCACACATAAGAAAATTCTGAATCGATGCCGAGCAACAATAGTTGTTCGTGGAAGACCCTTGAAGTGATATCCAACTCATTCGAGTGTTGCATGAGCATACTGTGGGTCCGGGTACGTTCGAGTGCTGCTTCTATTTCCAACTCCCGGTTTCTATGTTCGAGTTCAATGGTACGGCGCCTTATCGCATCTTTTAGTTGAAGATTCTCAGCAGCTATTTTTTCATAGCCAATGGTTTCACCTTCCTGTGCCCTTGAATCGGGGGTTGAGAAATGCTGATAGATAAACCGCCAGCTATCTCTATTTTTTTGAAGTGCGGAGGTAAATCGAAACCTGCCATAGTAAGCCCACTCAGATCCGTTCAAGAACCAGGCATCAAGCAGATCGGTAATAAAGATGAGTCTCTCTATTTGCTCAACGGTTCTGATGTTGTTTCTTATTTCCGTTTTTCCTGCTAACTGGTCTGCCGTTGCTTCAAAGAATTTTGTAGTATCCTTTCTGTTCAAAAACTCTTCATTATTTGTAGAACCAATAAACCGGTAATCATCATCCAGGAATGAATCGTAAGTTTTTATATCACCATTCAGATAGCTGTTCAACCAGGTAGTATATACCAGCATTACTTCTTCTTCATCTTTTTGGTTTGGTTTCATTGTCTTTAATTATCAACCGGAATATTGATGATAAAAGCCGAACCCTCACTATCTTTTGTTTCCACTTTCAACTCTCCACCATGAGCTTTTACAATATCATAACTCAGCGACAGGCCCAGTCCGGTTCCCTGGCCTGTCGGCTTTGTAGTAAAGAATGGTTGAAAGATTTTGTCTAATATTTTTGGTGGAATACCGTCGCCGTTATCTTTCACGCTTATCTCAATGCCCCCATCTCCTGAAGGAGAGCTGAGTTTTTTGGTTGTCACAGTCACTTTTGGTTCGTAGTCGGGTTGCTTTTTCTTTTTTTCACCAACTGCATAAAAAGCATTGTTGTATAAATTGAGCAACACTCTGCCAATATCCTGCGGAATGATATTGATGTTGCCAATGCTTTCATCATAATCAGCTTGTAATGTTGCATTGAAAGATTTATCCTTTGCCCGCAGTCCATGAAAAGCCAGTCGTAAATATTCATCCGTCAGTTTATTAATATCTGTTGGTTCTTTCACTGCACTGCTGCTGCGGCTATGCTGCAACATGCCTTTTACAATTCCATCGGCTTGTTTGCCATGATGCAATATTTTTTCAAGGTTTTGTTTTACATCACCTGCAATAGCAATGGCATCTTTTTTATTATCGTTCCCAAGTTCAGTTATCATTTCATCTAATAACTCAGTACTCACTTCCGAAAAATTATTGACGAAGTTTAAGGGGTTTTGTATTTCATGTGCAATACCGGCCGTGAGTTCGCCAAGCGAAGCCATTTTTTCAGATTGAATGAGTTGGGATTGGGTGGATTTTAAATTTGAAAGTGTGCTTTCTAAAACTTTATTTGCTTTTTGCTTTTGACGGTTGTTGCGGTAAAGAATGAAACCAATTACGGAAAGAATGGCAAGACCTGCAAGCATTGTATAGGTCCTGGTTTTATTTTGTGTTTGTATTTTTTCTTTCTCCAGTTCCTGCAAACGCAATGCCTCGTTAAATCCTTCAACCTGGAATTCCCGGAATTTCTCCTTTTCTATCTTGTCTAAACTGTCATTTAATATCGTCGCCAATCTTAAATAAGTAAAAGAACTGTCTGCTTTATTTTGATCCCAATAATAATCCGATATCTTCCGGTAAGCATCCGCCTTTGACTTTTCCTTACCAACCAGATTAAAAGCTTCCAGGGCTTTTTGGGCATGAAAAAGGCATGAATCTGTTTTGCTTAATGATTGGTAGAGACTGGCTAATTGAAGGTGCGCATCTCCTTGCTTGGCAGGATTATTTTGCTGCTCACTTACCCGAATGGCTTTTTCAAAATTTTCTCTGGCCAAATCAATATTTCCCATTTGCAGATAGATTTCACCAATATGTGAATACACCTCTCCCTCAAATTTTCTCTCCTTAAATGGTATTGCTGAATAATAGATCAATGCTTTCTGTTCAAAATAAAGGGCTGAATCTAATTTATTTAATTTGATATAAGCATTGCCTATATCGGTATAGGTATAGGCCTGTAATAAAGTGTCCTTGACGGATTCGAAAAGTCTTATTCCCTCATAGGCTTCAGTGATCTGTTTCCTATAGTTACCAGTATACCCATATAAATAGTCAAAAGCAGCATGAACATTACCTAACAGAGCAATTCGGTATGATCGTGGCGTTTGTCCTTTTAATAAGTGCCAGGTATTTTTTTCATTAGAAGGATTACCCGCAATTTCCAATGCCTGATTTAGCACTTTAAGAGATCGGGGGTAATTGCCCATTTTCACCAACGGCCAACTCATATTGGTTAACATCTCCGCCTCGTTTAAATTTAATTGCAGTTGTTTTGCAATGAGTATTCCTTTTTCAGAATAATTCACGGAACTGTCCAGGTTCACATCATCATAATAAGCACCCAATTTTAAACAGGCATCCATACGGATCGTGTCATTTGTTGCATGCCGAAGCACTAGGTGCATACTGTCTAATTGGTTGTGCTGAAACTGTGCAGTAGCAAAAACAGGTAACCATAAAAAGGAGCATGTTTTTATAAATAATTTCATGTAGTTCAATTAAGCGATTGGTAATTCCATTATGAATTCAGAGCCCTCTCCCTCCTTCGTTTCCACTTTCAACTCCCCCCATGTGCTTTTACAATATCATAGCTCAAGGATAAACCCAAACCTGTTCCTGCCCGGTTGGTTTAGTTGTAAAGAATGGCCGAAATATTTTGTCAACTATCATTTTTCCTTATTTTATACTTATAGAGCCGTAGGCTCAAATATTTTGTAACAACGGGTTTTAACCCGTTGATTAACGGCCTAACTATAGATAGAGTGCCGCAGGCACGGTACATATC
>Ga0136621_1001225_pt1 | contig 10445 bp, 9 predicted proteins | sample AntDryUQ445A2306_FD_104673 | JGI IMG/M metagenome (GOLD analysis project Ga0136621, IMG submission 104673) | Polar desert sand microbial communities from Dry Valleys, Antarctica - metaG UQ445A (23.06) | ecosystem: Environmental > Terrestrial > Soil > Desert | place: Antarctica: Dry Valley...
CAGCGAGATCACGAGCGTGATGGCCACCACCACCGCCCCCACGAGCGCGGTGTTGACGAGCCAGTCGGTGTACCTGGTGTCCGTGAAGAGGAACTCGACGTGTTTGGTCGTCGCCGACTCCCAGAACTTCCACTGGATCGGGTTGTAGACGTAGGGGACGTTCTCGGCGTTGTAGAGGTCGAGATCCTCCTTGAACATCGTCACGAGCATCCAGTAGAACGGGAACGCGAGCAGGATCGCGAACGGCCCCAGCACGAGGTACGTCGGGAGGCTGCGCCGCGCCGCGCTCGACCGGCCTGCCATCACGACACCTGCGCCCTCTTCGCGAAGAAGAGCATCGCGATGCTGACGACGGCGAGCAGTGGGAAGAGGTAGAGGGAGATCGCCGCCCCTTCGCCGAGCGAGCCGGAGTTGATCCCGATCTGGAACGACCAGGTGGTGAGCATCTGCGTCGAGTTGAAGGGCCCGCCCTGCGTGAGCACGTAGACGACGGCGAAGTCAGAGGCTGTGAAGACGATGCCGAAGAGGAGCGCGACGAGCGCGATCGGTAGCTGGAGCGGCAGCGTGACGTAGAACATCTTCTTGAGCCCCGTCGCACCGTCGATCTTGGCCGCGTCGTCCACCTCGGACGGAATCGAAGCCAGGCCGGCGAGGAAGATGATGATCGCGAAGGGCAGGATGCGCCAGGCGTGGACGACGATCACGGCAAGGAGTGCGAGGTTCGGCCGACCGAGCCACTGCGGCGGATCCGCCGGGTCGACCACCCCGAGGGCGTGACCCAGCGTCCAGTTGATCACGCTGAAGAGCGAGTCGAAGATCCACAGCCAACCAAGCGTCCCCAGTGCGACCGGAGCCGCCCACGGCAGGATGATCAAGAGGCGGATGAACCACTTCCCGCGGAAGTCCCGGATCAGATAGTGGGAGAGGATTGCGGCACCGACGAGCACGATCGCCTGGGACGCAAGCGTGAAGATCAGCGTGTTTCGCAGCGCTTTTTGGAAGTTGTCGTCCGCCCACGCGTTCGTGAAGTTGTCGAACCCGACCCAGTTGCCCTTTAGCGAGCCGCCGATGGCATCCGTGAGGCTGAGATAGATCGCCCAGCCGAACGGGAGTCCGACCACGAGCAATATGTAGATGACCGCCGGGGCGATCAGCAGAGGCGCGAGAACCCGGCGGTCTTCGAGCGCACGTCGCCAGCGACGCGCGCCGGTCTTTCGTCGCGGAGCGGCCTGGGCCTCCATCGATCCGTTCGATGCTAGTAGATTTGGCTCGAGAGAAACGTCGTCCCCTGGGGAGGCTTGAGTGGCGGAGATCACGCTCGAGAACTTGACGAAGGTGTATCCGGACGGCACGGAGGCGTTGACAGGCCTCGACCTCGACATAGGAGACGGCGAGTTCGTCGTCTTCGTCGGCCCCTCTGGTTGTGGCAAGACCACCGCGCTCCGAATGATCGCCGGCCTCGAGACGATCACGTCGGGGACGGTGAAGATCGAGGGCAACGTCGTCAACGACCTGCCTCCGAAGGACCGAGACATCGCGATGGTGTTTCAGAACTACGCGCTCTACCCGCACATGAATGCGGATGCGAACATGGGTTTCGCCCTCAAGATGCGCGGCGTCCCGAAGGACGAGATCGACCGCCGGGTTCAGGAGGCCGCGCGCGTTCTCGGGCTCACCGATGCGCTGAAGAAGAAGCCGCGCACCCTCTCCGGCGGGCAGCGACAACGCGTCGCCATGGGGAGGGCGATCGTTCGCCAACCGCAGGCGTTCCTGATGGACGAGCCGCTCTCGAACCTCGACGCAAAGCTCCGCGTCGAGATGCGTGCAGAGATCGCCCGCCTGCAGCGCGACCTCAGCGCGACCACGGTGTACGTCACTCACGATCAGACCGAGGCGATGACGATGGGCGATCGTGTGGCCGTCATGAGGGGCGGACTCCTCCAGCAGGTCGACGCTCCCCAGGTGCTCTACGAGCGTCCTCGGAACCTATTCGTCGCTGAGTTCATCGGGTCTCCCGCCATGAACGTGGTCATGGCAGACCTCGTCCGCTCGGACGGCGACATCTGGGTGCACTTCGGCGACCAACGCCTGCGGTTGGATCCCGCCACAGCGGAGCGTCGCTCTGAACTCGTCCGTTTCGAGGGCCGGCAAGTGATCCTGGGAATCCGACCGGAGGACATGGAGGACGCGGCGCTTCTCGGTGAGACGCACGAGGATCGGCGCATGTCGATCGTGTGCGACATCCGCGAGGACATGGGCTCGGAGGTGTACGTCCACTTCAACATCCCTGGGGAGCCAGTCGCGTCGAAGGAAGTGGTCGAAGCGATGGTGACCGATGCCCCCGAAGACGCTGAGGCTCGGCTTGCCGCGGAACGTGCTCGGGGGACCGGCGTCTCGTTCGTGGCTCGCCTCGACCGGATGACGGACGCCCGCGAGCGCCAGCCCCTCGAGCTCGACGTGGACGTCAAACGACTCCACTTCTTCGACCCGGACACCGGCCTCGGCGTAGGCTCGAGCTCTCATTAGAGCTTGTCGCGAGCACGAGACGCGTAATTGGCTAGCGTCCCCCTCGACACGTCAGCGAGTGAGGGGGTAAGGGAATGAAGAGAGTCATCGCCGGCATCGGGCTCGCGGTCTGCCTCGCCGTCGCGGCGCCGAGTGCGCTTGCGAGAGGGGACGCGCAGGCGGCAACCCAGGCGCCGGTTTCCGTACAGCTGCTCGCCATCAACGACTACCACGGCAACATCGAGCCTCCCGGCGGAACACTCTTCGGGCAGCCTGCGGGCGGCGCGGAGTATCTCGCGACTCACCTCGCCGCGCTCAGGGCTCAAAACCCGAACACGATCACCGTCGCCGCGGGCGACCTCATCGGCGCTTCGCCGCTCACCTCGGCGCTCTTCCACGACGAGCCCTCGATCGAGTCGTTGAACGAGGCGGGGCTCCAGGTGGCGTCGGTCGGCAACCACGAGTTCGACGAGGGCAGAAACGAGCTGTTGCGCATGCAGCGAGGCGGTTGCCACCCCGTAGACGGCTGCCAGGACGGCGACCCCTTCGTGGGCGCCGACTTCGACTATCTCTCGGCCAACGTCGAGGCCCAGGTCACGGCCGCCCAGCGGGCGGCCTATACCAAGGCTCTCGCCACCTACAACAAGGCACGCGCCGCGTACACGAAAGCTGTTGCGCGCTACAAGCAGCGGCTGAAGGCAAAGCGGGCGGCTTGCAAGAAGAGCCCGCGGTCGGCGACATGCAAGCGAAAGGTGGCCGCGCCGCGTCGCTTCACCCGCAAACGGCCGGCGGCGCCCACGGCGAAGCCGCTCTTCCCGGCGACGAAGATCGTGACCACGGGCGGAATCAAGGTCGGCTTCATAGGCATGACGCTCGAAGGCACGCCGTCGATCGTGACGCCGAGCGGCGTCGCGGGCTTGCGCTTTTTGGACGAAGCCGACACGGCAAACAGGTACGCCGCCGAGCTCAAGAAGCAGGGTGTGAACACGATCGTCGTCCTCATCCACGAGGGCGGTCTGCAGACCGGCGGTCTCAGCGACTGCGCCGGAATCTCGGGCGCTATCGTCGACATCGTCAACCGCATGTCCAGCGACATCGACGTCGTGATCAGCGGCCATACGCACACGCACTACATCTGCACGATCGGCTCGAAGCTCGTCACGAGCGCCAACTCGTTCGGTCGCGTCGTCACGGATATCGACCTGACGGTCGAGTCGACTAACGGCAGGGTGGTCACCAAGACCGCGGTGAACACGATCGTCCCCCGCACGATCGCGAAAGACCCCGAGGAGACGGCCCTCGTCGAGAAGTACAAGCGGCTGTCCGCGCCTCTGGCCAACCGCGTCATCGGGTCGATCTCCGCCGACATCACGCGCTCGCAGAATCCTGCGGGAGAGTCCGCGCTCGGCGACGTGATCGCCGATTCGCAGCTCGCCGCGACCCGCGACGCGGCGAAGGGCAGCGCGGTGATCGCATTCATGAACCCGGGCGGGATCCGCACCGACCTCCTCGCCTCGCAGATCTCGGGAGGAGAGCAGGTCGGGCAGGTCACGTACGGCGAGGCATTCACGGTTCAGCCGTTCGGGAACAGCCTCGTCACGATGACCCTCACCGGGCAACAGATCGACACGTTGCTCGAGCAGCAGTGGTCGGGCGGAAACACTGTAGCCCCGCGGATCCTGCAGGTCTCGAACGGGTTCACGTACACGTGGGACGCGGCCAGGCCGAACACCGACCGCGTGAACATCGCCGACATCCGCTTGAACGGGCAAGCGCTCAGCGCGACCGTCAGCTATCGGGTGACGGTGAACAGCTTCATGGCGGACGGCGGCGACAACTTCGTCGTCCTGCGTGACGGCACGAGCCGTCTTGGCGGAGAGGTCGATCTCGATGCGTTGAGGGCTTACTTCGCTGCAAACTCACCTGTCGCGCCGGGCCCGCGGAACAGGATCACCCGCCTCAACTGACGGAGAGAGTCCATCCCGGGGCGGCGCGCGTGCCGTCCCGGGATGTCACTCGGGATCGCGCGTAGCGAGTGCCCGAGCCCGAACGCTCGTCGGGAGGTGCACGCCGAATCGTTCGTGCAACAGTCGGAGCTCGCGGTAGTCCTTGTCCGCGAGCTCGTACCCTTCGTGCACGAGCACCTGGACCTCGGCGGTGAGGCAACGGACACGCGGTCCGCCGACGCGCCCACGGCCCGCAAAGCCGTTCGCGGGGTAGATCCAGTCGCGACCGTCTTCCATGCGATAGACGCCACCGCCCGTCTCGTCGAAGACGACCGGATGAACATCGACCTGGCGTCCGACAGCGTCCACGTGCACGAAGCTCGTCGGCGGGGATCCGGCGACGAGCTCGTAGCCGTTCGAGGTCAAAGTCTCCATCAGACTCGGAACGTGAACGAGCTCGACGACAAGGTCGAGATCGTCGTGCTCGCGCGTCTGCTCGCCCAGCAACGCATCCACGCCCCAGCCGCCGTCGATCCAGACGATGACGTCGGCTTGCTCGAGCAGGTTCAGGATCTCGAGCAGATTCGCCGCGTCCATGGCGAGCCGCGGATGCCGATCGCGGTATGCGCGCGGTGCCTCTTCCTTCATGGCCGCAGCCTGATGCATCCTTGGCAGCGATGTCGAGTTCGTCGCCTGAGGTCGTTCTCGTCCGGCATGCCGAGACCGAGTGGAGCCTGAGCGGGAGACACACGGGGCGCACGGACGTCTCGCTCACCGAGCGCGGGCGCGAGCGAGCGGTCGCGCTCGGTCTCGCCCTCGCGACCCGGCAGTTCGAGCTCGTCCTGACCAGCCCGCTCGTGCGCGCAACGGAGACTTGTCGGCTGGCGGGCTTCGACGAGGTTGCAGTCCTCAGGGACGAGCTCAGGGAGTGGGACTACGGCTCCTACGAAGGGCGGAAAACCATCGAGATTCGCGAGGAGCTTCCCGGCTGGAGCCTCTGGCGGGACGGTGTTCCCGGAGGCGAGACGGCGGACGACGTCGCCGCGCGTGTCGACCGAGTGCTCGCCGAGATCGGTTCCGTCGCCGGCGACGCGCTCGTCTTCTCCCACGGGCACCTGCTGCGCGTCTTCACGGCGCGCTGGCTCGGCTTGGAGCCCAGTGCCGGACGGCTCTTCGCGCTCGATCCCGGTTCCCTCAGCGTCCTCGGCCACGAGCGCGAGACGCCGGTCGTCCGGCTGTGGAACTCCCGCGTGCTATTCGAGTAGGCGGTCCGGGCTCGCAAGATCCGCATCCTGCGATCGGCCGAAGATTGAAACGGGAGCGGCGGCCACGGACTCGCGCTCGAGCGTCCCGTCGAGCGCCCACGCGAGGTTGAGCTGCAACCCGGGATCCAGGTCGGGAAAGTCGCTCCGGTTGTGTGCGCCACGGGTCTCGCGACGCTCGAGAGCACAGTCGAGTGTTGCCCGCGCCGCGAGCAGCGAGCCGTGCAGGTCGAAGGCGTGCGCGAGATCGGTGTAGCCGGCGATGTCGGGCCGCACGTCGAGGGCCCGTGCACGTTCCTCGACCTCGACGAGCCGCGTCAGCCCGTCGCGCAATCCGTGCTCGGAGCGGACGACGCCGCAGCACTCGGACATCAGGTCTCGCACGGCGCGCTGGAGCGGACGGGCGAACTCCTCGCCGCGACGGGCCAGCAGCTCGTCCACCTCCTCTCGAGCGGAGACGATCGCGGCCCGGTCGCGGACGTGCATGTCCAGCCCTCGTGACCAGCGCGCCGCTTCGGCGCCGACGATACGGCCGAAGACGAGGCACTCGGCGAGCGAGTTCCCGCCGAGGCGGTTCGCCCCGTGCGCCCCGGTCGCGCACTCACCGACGGCGTACAGGCCTTCCACCTCCGTCGCGTGGGTCTGGGCATCGACGCGGACGCCTCCCATTGAGTAGTGCGCGGTCGGTGCCACCTCCATCGGCGTCTGCGTGATGTCGAGCATCGCGTGATCCACGAACTGCCGGTACATGCGAGGGAGTCGATTCAGGATCAGGTCCCGGGGAAGGTGGGAGACATCGAGCAACACGCCTCCGTGCTCGGTTCCCCGGCCTTCGGAGATCTCGGTGTAGTTGGCGAGCGCGACGCGGTCACGCGCGGACAGCTCGACCCGTTCCGGGTCGTAGCGCTCCATGAAGCGCTCGCCCGCGGCGTTTCGGAGGATGCCCCCTTCTCCTCGCACGGCCTCGGTGACGAGGGTGCCAGCCGACTCTTCGGGAAACACCATCCCGGTGGGATGGAACTGGACGAGCTCCATGTCCTTCAGGCGGCAGCCGGCTTCGGCGGCGAGACGCATGGCATCGCCGGTGTTCTCGTCGCGCCGTGAGGAGGAGCGCCGCCAGATGCGCGTGTGACCACCTGCCGCGAGGACGACTGCGTCCGCGACGATCAACAGGCGGCTTCCGTCGTCGACGTCGAAGCCGTACGCGCCGAAGATGCGTCCGTCGTGGACGAGCAGGCGAGTGACGTACACGTCATCGCGGATCTCGACGCCGACCTCGGCCGCCCGCCTGCCGAGGGTCAGCTGGATCTCGCGGCCGGTGTAATCGCCGGCGAAGCACGTTCGTCGCCAGCTGTGAGCGCCGAAGAAGCGCTGAGACAGGCGCCCGTCCTCCTCACGCGCAAGGTGCGCCCCCCAGCGGACGAGATCGTCGATCGCGCGCGGCGCCTCGCGGGAGAGGATCTCGACGCTCAGCGGATCACCGAGCCGGTAGCCCTCGCCCCACGTGTCTGTTGCGTGCTGCTCCCAGCTGTCATCGGGATCCATCGTCCCGAGCGCCGCATTGATGCCCCCGGAGGCGAGCACGGTGTGCGCATCGTCGCGGCGGCGCTTGCCGATGCAGAGCACCTGCACGCCACGCTCCGCGAGCTCGATCGCGGCACGGAGTCCGGCGGCCCCCGTGCCGATGACGAGGACGCTGGTGGCGGTACGCCTCTCCTTGAAGGTCGTCACGCGCGCACCTCGCTCGTCCGACCGAGCTTGGCGAAGCCGAACTCCTCCGCATGAATCCGCTCGTCCGAGATGCCGAGAGCTCGAAGCTGGGAGCGCAGGCTGTCGATCATCGCCGGCGGGCCGCAGATGAGAACGTCCGCGGAAAGAAGATCCTCGTGCTCGCGCGCGACGCGCTCACCGGTCAGGAAGCCGTCCGTGTCGCGGGCCACGAGAACGAGGTGGAAGTCCTGTCGGCTCCGGGCGATTTCGCGGAGCTCGTCGAGGAAGTGTGCCTCCGGCTCGCGCTCGACGCAGTAGTAGAAGTCGATGGACTTCCTGCTTCCGTCGAGGCTCCGAGCCATGCTGAGGAAGGGCGTCACGCCGATCCCTCCTGCCATCCAGATCTGCCTGCCGTTCGCGGCGTTGCGATGCGAGAACGAGCCGTACGGTCCTTCGACGACCGCCTCCGCTCCGCGCTCGAGCGTGCGCAGCGCCCGCGTGTAATCCCCGACCGCCTTGACGGTGATTCGGAGCATCGACTCGTTCGGCGCAGACGTGATCGAGAAGGGATGGAACTGGTTGGCGATCTCTCCGGCCCGGATCGAGAAGGTGCGGCGGCGTAGAGAAAGGTCGAGCGGATGGAACTGCTCGCTGAGCGCGAGCGACCGGAAACTCACGAAGACGAACTGCCCTGGCAAGAAGCCGAGAGGTTTTCCCGCGTGCTCCATGACGATCTCCGTGACGAGCTCGTCCAGCCGATTCACGGTGACGACCCGGTAGCTCTTGCGGCGTACGAGGACACTGCCCAGGAGCGAGCGGTAGACGAACGCTGCGATTCCGAGGGTCGCAAGCACGGCCATGTAGAGGTTCAGCGCTCGTGAGTCGTCTCTCGCGCCAGGAGTCGTGAACACGTGGTACGTGGCTGCCAGGAAGACAAACCCGAAGGTGCGCTGCACGTAGACGAACACCTCATGCCCTAGTCGCACGAACAGGGTCAGGACGATGGCGAGGGTCATCCCGCTGAACGCGAGCACTCCGGCAAAGACCGTCCAGCCGGCGGCGGGGCGCAAGAGGTCGAGCGCGGTGTCGATCGAGATCGTCGCCCGGCTCGCCAGGATGAGGACGACGTGCCCGAGCAGGAGCAGGAAGGCGGCCTGTCCGAGAACGCGATGGGACTTGTACATGCGCTCGAGACTTCCGAGAAGCGCTTCGGCGGGGCGCAGCCGGGCGCCGAGCGCGAGATTCAGCGCAAACGCCGATGTGCCGGCGTAGGCGAAGAGAACCGCGACGCTCGTCAGGGTCGCGAACTGACCCGTGAAGCGCTCTTCGAGCGGAGCGGAGCGAGCCCACAGCACCAGCGGGATGGCGCAGAGTGTCGCCAGGACGAGTGGGCCGCGGAGGGAGGCGAGCTTCTCGGTTTGCATGTCGGCCTTTTTCTAGACGGTACGTCTCCGTTCGAGAACGAGCTTAACACGAGACGAGACGTCTTGTCTCGATGTTACATTGCGCACGTGGACGCAACCGGCAGAACTTCGGGCGAGCGCGGACGCCGCCGGAGCGAGCGCTCGCACCTGGCGATCGTCGCCGCGACGAGGGAGCTACTCGTCGAGCGCGGCTACCCCGATGTGACCATCGAGGCCATCGCGGCTCGAGCGGGTGTCGGCAAGCAGACGATCTACCGCTGGTGGCCCTCGCGGGCCGCGCTCGTGCTCGAGGCGTATCTCTCGAGCGCCGATGTCGTCACCCCTCCGGCCGCCCGCCGAACGACGCGGGAGGACGTCCGCGCCCTGCTCGGCTGGCTCATCGCCGTCCTCCGAGAGCCGACCGGCGGTCACGTCGTCGCCGGGCTGGTCGCCGACATCCAGCACGACGCGGATCTCGCCGAGGGCTTTCACCGCGACGTCGTCCCGGCGCGGCGGGAGGCGATGCTCGCCGCGCTCGCGCGCGGCCGGACACGGGGAGAGATCCGCGCCGATGCCGATCTCGAGCTCGCCGTCGACATGCTCCACGGCGCCGTCTTCTACCGACTGCTTCTGAGCGGGAAGCAGCTGGACGACGACTTCATCCGGCGGCTGACCGACCAGATCCTGGCGGGACTCGTCGTCTAGGTCGAGGGCTCGGGTGCGTGCCGGATTCGGTCTCGCGCCTCGGCGAACCGGATCGCCTCGTAGGCGATGAGTCCGACGCAGAGCGAGGCGACAAGTGCGAGCGTGACCAGTGCGGGGATCTCGACGGCGACCGGCACGAGTCCGAGCAGGAGCGCGCTCACGACGAGCCGCTGGCGGTTGAGCGTCTGCACGTTGCGAAGCCGGAAGAGGATGTGCGCGACCAGGTACAGGGCGACTCCACCGCACAATGCGACCGCTGGAACGGTCGCGAGCGGCTCGCCGATGTCGATCAAGGTCTTCTTCACCCCTACCGCGAAGAGAACGATGCCCGCGACCATAGGCAGGTGGAGATAGCTGTACGAGTCCCGCGCCATCTTGAGCTGCGCGCTCCCACTCGCTTCGCGCAAGCGCCGCTCGGCGACGATTGCGACGACGTCGAAGTACGCCCACCAGAGCGCAGCCGCGACGGCGAGCCCGAGAATCGCCGCAGCGATCACGCCCGCCCCGAAATCGGTGGTCGCGCCGACTCTCAAGGACATCGCCGATCGCATCTTCGAACGAGCGCCGCTCTTCCTGCTCTTCATCATCGGAGTCACGTTGATCGTGCTCGCGATGGCTTTCAGGTCGATCGTGATCTCGGCGACGGCGGCGGTTACGACGATCCTGTCCGCATTCGTCGGCTTCGGGGTGCTCACCCTCGTTGTGCAAGAGGGCCATCTGCTGGGGCTGACGGGCCTCGATCAGACGGGGCCGATCGAGACCTTCGTCCCGCCGATAACCTTTGCGATCCTGTTCAGAATGTGTCCAAATGCCATAGGTGCGACAAAACGGCGCCGATTCGGCTTCCTGAGCGGCCTTCCCACGCGCTCGAACCCCACCAGAGACCGCCCCCGCGTTGCTGTACGCCTCCCTGC
>Ga0136621_1001227_pt1 | contig 10436 bp, 12 predicted proteins | sample AntDryUQ445A2306_FD_104673 | JGI IMG/M metagenome (GOLD analysis project Ga0136621, IMG submission 104673) | Polar desert sand microbial communities from Dry Valleys, Antarctica - metaG UQ445A (23.06) | ecosystem: Environmental > Terrestrial > Soil > Desert | place: Antarctica: Dry Valley...
TCGTACGACGGGCCGACGAGGAACCTGATCTGCTCTTCATCGACCTGCACCTGGTCCACGAAGTGACCAGTCCGCAGGCCTTCGACGGTTTGCGTACTGCCGGTCGTCGGGTCCGCCGGCCGGATCTCACTCTTGCCACCGAGGATCACAACGTCCCCACGATCGACATCGACAAGCCGATTGCAGACCCGGTGTCGCGGACCCAGGTCGAGACGCTGCGCAGGAACGCCGAGGAGTTCGGCGTACGCCTACATCCCCTCGGTGACTTAGAGCAGGGCATCGTCCACATCATCGGTCCTCAGCTCGGCCTGACCCAGCCGGGCATGACGATCGTCTGCGGTGACTCGCACACCTCCACCCACGGCGCGTTCGGTGCCATCGCGTTCGGAATCGGCACCAGCGAGGTCGAGCATGTGCTGGCTACGCAGACACTCATGCAGGCAAGGCCGAAGACGATGGCGGTCACCGTCAACGGGTCGCTGCCCGAAGGTGTCACCGCGAAGGACCTGGTGCTGACCCTGATCGCGCACACCGGCACCGGGGGCGGTCAGGGCTACATCGTCGAGTACCGCGGCCCGGCCATCGAGGAGCTTTCGATGGAAGCGCGGATGACCATCTGCAACATGTCGATCGAGTGGGGTGCCAAGGCCGGCCTGATCGCGCCGGACCAAGTCACGTTCGACTACCTCGATGGCCGTCCCCACGCGCCGAGCGGCGCGGACTGGGACGCTGCCCTCGAACATTGGAGGGGGCTGGTGACCGATGAGGACGCCGTCTTCGACCGGGAACTGGTCCTGAACGCGAGTGAGATGACCCCGTTCGTCACCTGGGGCACCAACCCGGGTCAAGGCGTTCCGCTGGGGGACAGCATCCCCGCTCCCGAGGACTTTGCCGACGAGGGAGACCGGTTCGCCGCCGAGAAGGCCCTGCAGTACATGGGCCTCACGGCAGGCACTCCGATGCGCGAGGTGAAGGTCGACACTGTCTTCGTCGGCTCGTGCACCAACGGCAGGATCGAGGACCTGAGGCTGGCCGCACAGGTCATCAAGGGCCGCAAGGTTGCCGCGGACACCCGGCTGCTCGTCGTACCGGGGTCTGTCCGCGTCCGACTCCAGGCCGAGGCCGAGGGCCTCGACGTCATCTTCAAGGACGCGGGAGGCGAGTGGCGCGGAGCTGGCTGCTCGATGTGTCTGGGAATGAACCCCGACCAGCTCGCGGTCGGGGAGCGCAGTGCCTCGACCTCGAACCGCAACTTCGAGGGTCGCCAGGGCAAAGGCGGACGCACGCACCTCGTCTCCGTTCCGGTCGCCGCAGCCACGGCGGTGACCGGTCACCTGGCCGCACCATCCGATCTGCCTGGCGCAGGACAACCCCGGACGGCTTGAGCACTCGAGTCTTCGACCCTTCGACCCGCTCAGGACAACGCAGGACTCAGGAAACCGAGAGAGACAGCCATGGAGAAGTTCACGAGCCACACCGGAACCGTCCTGCCGCTGCGTCGCAGCAACGTGGACACCGATCAGATCATCCCTGCGGTCTATCTGAAGCGCGTCACCCGGACTGGTTTCGAAGACGGTCTCTTCGGGGCCTGGCGCAACGACCCGGACTTCGTCCTCAATCAGGCGGAGTACGACGGAGCAACGGTGCTCGTCGCCGGGCCCGACTTCGGCACCGGTTCGTCTCGGGAGCACGCAGTCTGGGCACTGACGGACTACGGGTTTCGGGTGGTTGTCTCGAGTCGCTTCGCCGACATCTTCCGCGGGAACTCCGGCAAGGCGGGCCTGCTGTCCGTCCAGGTCGACCAAGACGTCATCGAGACGCTGTGGACCCTCGCGGAAGCAGACCCCACCACCCCGGTCACCGTGGACCTCGAGGCGCGTGAGGTGCGTGCCGGCGACCTCGTGGCTCCGTTCGAGATCGACGACTACACCCGGTGGCGGCTGCTCGAGGGCCTGGACGACATCGGCATCACCCTCGGACACGAACAGGACATCGTCGCCTACGAGTCGGCTCGTCCCGCATGGACGCCGGCGACTCTGTGACAGAGGATCGCCAACTGAGCACAGTAGGGCTCGAGACCAAGTACGCCTGCCACCTTGGGCGACGCGGCATTGGTCGCCAGTGCGCGCCATCGGGCGATGCCGTGATGTTCAACGGCGCACGTGCCACAACAGGGCCTTCTCGCAGCCGAACAGGGCGGCCCACCAGTTCTCGACACGGTCCACGTTCTCCGGTTGCATGGGTGCACCGTAGTCACGAGTAGCCAAGCTGCCCGACCAAATACGTGGCCTCTTTGGGCGTGTGGTGATTGTGGCCTGGCTTACTTTTCCCTAGCGTGCAAAGGGAAATGTCGAGCATGGGCTCGGCCCGAGGTTCATGAAAGGGAAGCTAGTGAACAAGAGTCAGCTGATTGACACCCTCGCGGCTCGCTACGACGGCAACCGCAGGGCGGCTGCCCAGGCCCTCGAGTCGGTGCTTGACACCATCACTCGAGAGGTCGCCAAGGGCGAGAAGGTCGCGATCACGGGGTTCGGTTCGTTCGAGAAGCGAGTCCGCGAGTCCCGGTGGGTTCGCAATCCTCGTACCGGCGAGCGGATCAAGGCGAAGAAGACCGCGATCCCCAAGTTCAACGCAGGCGCAGACCTGAAGGCGGTCGTCTCCGGCGCGAAGAAGCTTCCGAAGCTGACCATAGCCGCGGCAACAGGAGCATCGAAGTCGGCACCGGCGAAGCGGACCAGCACCTCGAGCACCGCCAAGAAGTCTCCGGCCAAGAAGAGCACGGCCAAGAAGGCGACGCCCGCGAAGAAGAGCACGGCGAAGAAGAGTACAGCGAAGAAGAGTACAGCGAAGAAGGCCGCCAAGAAGTCCTGATCGTTGCGCGCAGACAGGTGGGTCGCTTCGACGGGATCGGCCCACCTGTTGCTCAGTCAGCGGCCGGACCAGCCCTAGGTGGCCGGCTCAGGCCAACGTGATGATCTGCAGCTTCTCGATCCTCGGCGCGCCGGCTGCGCCGGTCAAGTCGAGCCGGACCCGCTGTCCCGGCCTCAGCAGACGCAGACCACTTTGCGCGAGTGCCGCAGCCGTGAAGGAAACCTCGACCCCGTCGTCGAGGAGTACCGCCCCGGAAGCCGTGGTCGCGTCGAACGCTGAGACTGTCGCCTGCATGGTCAGATCATAAGCCTGGCGGTGACCTTCGACGTGTGCTCACCCACACCGAGCTTGACCGCGGCCGACAGGTCGCCCGGCGTGTCCACGTCGCGTCGGAGGGTGGGTATGTTGACAAGGTGCAGCTCAGCAGCGTCGGCGTCGAGATGTGCCTGTCGCGAACCAGGTCCGAACCTCGGCGCGAACGGCACGTGAGCAGGCGACACGAGCATCGTCGTACCCACTCCGGCCGCGTCCGTCACGAAGGACTGGCAGTGCGAAGGTGCCTCGGCCAGGGCCATCGACAGCTCGTCTCTCCGGAGCGCAGGGAGATCCCCGCAAAGAGCAGCGACCCAGAACTCTGGCCAGCGGCGTCCAGCCTCGGCAGCTGCCTGCACCAGCGACCCGTTGAGGTCGACGGTTCCGTCTGGAATGACGCACGCGCCGAGCCGACGTAGTTCTCGAGCGAGCTGGAAGTCGTCGGTGACCGCGAGGACAGTCTCGACCAAGCGTGACCCGAGCGCAGCAACTGTCGTGTCGGCAGCGAATGCGAGGACAAGCTCACGACGCACCTGGTCGCCCAGACGCTGCAACCGTGACTTGGCCACCGCTGATGGCTTGACGGGAAGGAGGATCGCGAAACTGCGGGACAGGGGAGGGGCCGACATGAATGCCGATCCTGCCAGGCACGCGCAGAGACATCGGATGAGGCATGCTTGCCGGGCAGTAGTCTCAGAACGCGCTACGGGCCCAGAGCACAAGGGAAGGACGGCGGTGGCGAAGCCGCGCAAGCTCAACCGGAAACCTGGATGGGCGTTCGCCACCTGTGTCGCTATCGTCAAGCCGACGCTGCGAGCCTTCTCGAAGCATTCCTGGATCGACGGGCACAAGCTGCCGGCAGAGGGTGGCTGCGTCGTCGTCGGGAACCACATCTCCCACCTGGACCCTTTCACGCTCGGCCACTTCATCTATGACCACGGTCGCATTCCGCGCTATCTCGCGAAGAGCGAGGTGTTCGACATCCCGATCGGAGGCAGCATCGTGCGCAGTGCGGGGCAGATCCCCGTCTACCGGCTGACCGACGACGCGTCACTGGCCTTCCGCGCTGCGGTGGAAGCAGTCGGCGAGGGCGAGTGCGTGGTGGTCTACCCGGAGGGGACCATCACCCGCGACCCGAACCTGTGGCCGATGAACGGCAAGATGGGTGCGGCGCGCATCGCGCTCAGCGCCGGTGTCCCGGTGATCCCCATCGCCCAGTGGGGAGCGAACGCGATCCTGGCGCCGTACGCCAAGAAGCCGGACATCTTCCCCCGCAAGACCGTCATCATGAAGGTGGGCGACCCGGTCAACCTGGACGACTTCGCTGACGAACCGTTGACGCCCGAGCTGCTGCGGGACGCCACGACGCGGATCATGGACGAGCTCACCGGGTTGCTTTCCGACATCCGTGCCGGTGAGCCTCCGGAGACAAGGTTCGACCCGCGGTCCGCCGGCGTCCGAGAGATTGGCAACCCGAACGAGGGCAGGGAGAGATGACCAGAGTCGCCGTCTTCGGTGCCGGCTCGTGGGGTACTGCGTTCTCGCTCGTGCTTGCCGACGCTGGCAACGACGTCATGATGTGGGCGCGCCGTGAGGAGGTCTGCAGCGCCATCAACGACCGTCGCGAGAACACCGACTATCTCCCGGGGATCGAGCTGCCGCGGACGATCGCGGCCGCTCACGACCCCGAGCGTGTGCTCAGCGGAGCGGAGGTGGTGGTGCTCGCCGTACCGTCGCAGACCCTGCGCGCGAACCTCACGGACTGGGCCTCCTACATCCCGACCCATGCGGTGATGGTCTCCTTGATGAAGGGCGTCGAGCTGGGAAGCTCCAAGCGGATGAGCGAGGTGATTGCCGAGGTCACCGGCGCCGGACCTAATCGGATCAGCGTGGTCAGCGGACCGAACCTGGCCAAGGAGATCGCCCGCCGTGAACCGGCCGCGAGTGTCGTCGCCTGCACGGACGAGCAGGTCACCAAGCAGCTCCGCGACCTCTGCCACTCTCCGGCCTTCCGGCCCTACTCCAGCGTGGACGTGGTCGGCTGCGAGCTCGGTGGCGCCTACAAGAACGTGATTGCGCTCAGTGTCGGGATGGCGATCGGCCTGGGCTTCGGGAACAACACGACGGCCTCGGTGATCACCCGCGGTCTGGCCGAGACGGCACGAACGGCCACGGCGCTAGGCGCAGATCCGATGACATTGATGGGGCTGGCAGGCCTTGGGGACCTGGTCGCCACCTGTTCTTCGCCGCTCTCGCGCAACCGGACCTTCGGGGAGAAGCTCGGCCAGGGCATGACCACGGAGGAGATCACCGCCTCGACCCGCCAGATCGCGGAGGGCGTGAAGACTTGCTTCTCACTGCTCGAGCTGGCCAACCGGATCGAGGTCTACGCGCCGATCGTCGAGCACGTCCAGGCCGTCGTCGAGGGCAAGATGACCGCGGGCGACATGCTGACAAGTCTCATCTCCCGAGACACCAAGCACGAGCGCGACTAGGTCGCGACGGCCCGGGCTTTAGACAGGTGGCTCGGGCCCAAGCTGGTCCAGGGCGGCGGCGAGGTCGTCCCAGAGGTCGTTGACGTCCTCGATGCCCACCGACATCCGCACCAGCCCCTCGGGGATCGTGGCCGGTTCGCCCTTCCAGCGGCGACGGCGCTCGAACGTCGACTCAACGCCACCCAGACTCGTCGCATGCACCCAGAGCCGTGTCTTGGTCGTGACCAGGTCGGCCGCCGGACCACCCTGGTCCATCACCATCGAGATAATGGCACCGAAGCCGGGGTAGCGGACCTCCCCCACAGCAGGATGCTCGGCCAGTCGCCGTCCCAGCTCCTGCGCGTTGGCCTGCGCGCGCTCCATGCGTACGTGCAGGGTGCGAATTCCGCGCAGCGCCAGCCAAGTCTCGAAGGTTCCCGGAACGGCGCCGATCATGTCGCGACGTTTCTTGAGTACGTCGTACAGCTCGTCGTTCCTGGTGACCAGCGCGCCGAGCAGCACGTCGCTGTGACCCGCGATGAACTTCGTGGCGGAGTGCACGACGATGTCGGCGTCCATCGTGAGCGGCTGTTGGAGCAAGGGGGTGGCGAAGGTGTTGTCGACCACGACGTGGGCGCCAGCCGCATGTGCCGCCTCCACGATCGATGGGATGTCCGCGACCTCCAGGGCAGGGTTGGTGGGTGACTCGATCCAGACCAGTGACGTGTCGGCGCAGGCGTTCACGACAGCCCCGGTGTCGGCGATGTCGACCAGGTCTGCCATGACCCGCCCTCGTGCCTCCAGGTCCGCCAGCTGCATGATGCTGCCGTTGTAGGCGTGTCGGGGGGCCACTACCTTCTGCTGATGTCCTACCAGGTCCAGCACCGTCGCGACCGCAGCGAGTCCGGACGAGAACGCAAGCGCCCTCCCGCCCTCGAGCTCGCCGAGGGTCTCCTCGAACGCGGACCAGGTCGGGTTGCCGTAGCGGCCGTACTCCACGTCACCCCCGGCGACGTACGTCGACGCCATCGTGATCGGGGTGTTCAGCGAGTTGTCCGGCTCGTGCGGAGGTCGTCCAGACTTCACCGCGACGGTGGCCGGCCGCAGCGGGCTCGGACCTGCGGAGCCCTGATCAGAGGTGTCACTGGACGCCGAAGACATGTCTCCCACACTAGGTCGGGCTCCTCTGGGCGCGGCACCGGGGCGGGTATGGTCGGGCGCACCATGGACGACACCCAGGACCTCCGCAAGCCGCGGATCGCCGTCGTCTTCGGCGGCCGCTCGAGCGAGCATGCGATCTCGTGCGTGACCGCCGGCAGCGTGCTCAACGCGATCGACCCAAAGCGTTACGACGTGGTGCCGGTCGGGATCACAGTGGATGGTCGCTGGGTGCTGGAGTCCGACGACCCGGGTCGGTTGGCCATCACCTCGGCGGACAAGCTGCCGGAGGTGGATCCGGCCCGCGCCACGGTGTCGCTTGCCACCAGCAATGGCAGCAGTAGCGAGCTGATGGTCCAGGAGCCGTCGCGGGTGCCCCGCACGCTCGGCGAGGTGGACGCCGTGTTTCCGCTTCTGCACGGACCGTGGGGGGAGGACGGAACCATCCAGGGTCTGCTGGAGATGGCTGGCGTCCGGTACGTCGGCGCGGGTGTCCTGGCATCGGCGGTCGGCATGGACAAGCACTTCATGAAGATCGTGTTCCAGGCGCGGGGACTCCCGGTGCTGCCTTATGCCGTGATCTCTCCGCGCGCATGGGAGACCGACCGTTCTGGCGCCCAGGAGGCGGTCGACTCGTTGGGCTACCCCGTCTTCGTGAAGCCGTGCCGGGGCGGCTCGAGCATCGGCATCAGCAAGGTGCACGAACCGTCCGGGCTCGCGGCCGCGGTCGAGACGGCGCGGGTGCACGACCCGAAAGTCATCGTCGAATCCGCGGCCGAGGGTGGGCGCGAGGTCGAGTGCGGGGTGATCGAGGGCTTCGCGGGCGATTCGCACGAGGCCAGCGTGGTCGGCGAGATCCGGGTCGACAGCACCCACGAGTTCTACGACTTCGCAGCGAAGTACCTTCCCGAGGAGGACACCGAGCTGAACGTCCCAGCGGACCTTCCCGAGCACGTCGCTGTCCGGGTGCAGGAGCTGTCGCTCGCCGCCTTCGAGGCGTTGTCGTGCGAGGGGTTGGCGCGGGTCGACTTCTTCGTCCTGCCCGACGAATCGGTGGTGATCAACGAGATCAACACGATGCCAGGCTTCACCCCGTCCTCGATGTTCCCGCGACTATGGGAGGCCTCGGGGCTGGGCTACCCCGACCTCGTGGACCGGCTGGTGCAGCTTGCCCTGCGACGCGGCACGGGCCTGCGCTGACTCGGCTGGCCTAGGCGCACGGTTTGACCTCGCGGATCGACTGCTTGATCGCGGCCGCGACGTCGACCATCGCTGCTGCAGGCGGCCGGTAGTCCGCTGGTACCAGCACCTCGACGTTCGGCTCGAAGCCGATCGTGGTCATCACCACGTCGGCGCCCTGGTCCTCGATCTGGTCCTCCGGCACGAACCAGCCCACGCCGTTCGTCTCCTGACAGACCGCGAACTCGTCGGAGCCGTCCGGTGTGGGGACTCCGCAGCGGAGCACGATCGCCGGGTCTCCCCAGGCGGCGGCGTACGCGTTCACGGGGTCGACCTCCCTCCGCGGCTGGTCGGAAACCGCATCTGGCAACGCGCCGACGAGCTGTGCGCACGCTTTCGCGTCCGCCCCATCGAGGGAGGGTGCGGTGACCTCGACACTGCCCGCGCCGCATCCGGCCAGGAGTGCCAGGAACGCAACAGCGCCCGCGTTCCGGACGGGAACGGGGCGCCGTCGACGACGATGTGCGATCGCAGCGGGTCCGGTCAGATGTGTACGACGGGACAGGTCAGCGTCCTGGTGATGCCCGCGATGTTCTGCACCCTGGCGACCACGAGCTTGCCGAGCTCATCGACGTTGCGCGCCTCAGCGCGGACAATCACGTCGTAGGGGCCGGTGACGTCCTCGGCCATCGTGACGCCCTTGACGTCGGCGATCTCCCTGGCGACGTCAGCTGCCTTGCCGACGTCGGTCTGGATCAAGATGTAGGCCTGAACCACCATGCTGAACTCCTGCCTTCCTGTCAGGACACTGATCCCCAGTCGTGGAACTGGGTGTGACCCTGGCTCAACCTATCGCGTCGTACGTCTTCGCAGGAACCTGGTCCAGGCATCGGATCATCTATCGGATTAGATGTCCCCATGCCCCCCGCGCTTGACCCGAACGCGACCCTGGCCGACCTCGGCGAGTTCGGTCTGGTGTCGGCGCTCAAACGACGTTTCCCCTCGGGAGAGCACGTGCTGCTCGGTCCCGGTGACGACGCCGCGATGGTCGCCGTACCGGATGGCCGGGTGCTGGTCTCCACCGATCTGCTGGTGGACACCCGTCACTTCCGCCGCGACTGGGCCTCCGCCGTTGACATCGGCCACAAGGCCGCCGCGCAGAACCTGTCGGACATCAACGCGATGGGAGGTCGGGTCACCGCGCTGACGGTCGGGTTGGCCGCGCCGCCGGAGCTACCGGTCACCTGGGCGCTCGGGCTCGCCGACGGCATCGCGGCGGAGGCCACCGCGGTCGGCGCCTCAGTAGTGGGTGGCGATGTGACCCGTGCCGATGCGGTGATGATCGCGATTACGGTCCTCGGCGCATGTGAGGGAGAGCCAGTCCTCCGGTCCGGAGCGCGACCTGGTGACGTCGTCGCGATCTGCGGGCGACAGGGCTGGGCCGCAGCCGGACTCGCAGTACTCACCCGCGGGTTCCGCTCACCCCGGGTCCTCGTCGAGGCGCACCGCAGACCCGAGCCGCCGTACGACGCTGGCCCGGAGGCGGCTGCCCTGGGCGCAACCGCGATGATCGACTTGTCCGACGGTCTGCTCGGCGACGTCGGACACATCGCAGAGGACAGCGGCGTGGTCATCGACATCGAGTCGTCGCGTTTCGAGGTGGCGGAACCGCTGCACGCCGTGGGTGCCGCGCTAGGAGCGGACCCGATGAAGTTTCTCCTCACCGGTGGAGACGACTACGCGCTGGTCGCGACATTCTCCGAAGGCACGGTGCTTCCACAGCAGTGGCGGCCGATCGGCAGGGTCATCGCGCGTGCACAGGGTCATGCCGACACGACGGCGGGCGCCGGTGCGCCTTACGGAGAACCCGAGGCGTCAGGCGGGGGAGCAGTTCCGGGGGAACCGTTGGTGACGGTCGACGGGTCGGCCTACGACGGACCGTCCGGCCACCAGCACTTCCGTTGAGATCCGTGCTATTCGGTGTTGAGATCGGCCTCGTTCGGCGTTCAGATCCGCCTCGTTCAGTCGGTTCCTCAGAATCAGGCGGATCTCAACACCGAATAGCAAGGATCTCAACAGGAAAGAGTGTGTGCGGAGGGGTCGGCGGGTGCGGGTCAGGAGGTGCGGGTCAGCGGGTGACTTTGCCGGCCTTGAGGCAACCGGTGCAGACGTTCAGACGCTTGGGAGTGCCGTTGACCTTTGCGCGAACACGCTGGATGTTCGGGTCGAAGCGACGCTTCGTGATCTTGCGCGACCACGGCCGGTTGTGACCGAAGCCGGGCCCCTTGGCACAGATGTCACAGACGGCAGCCACCGTGAACTCCTGGGAGCTAGATTTTCTGGTTCTTCGTGGGTGCCCGATCTACGGGCAACCGCACAAGAGTATCCGACGTGCCCGCGTCGGCGCGAATCGGAGGGCGACCCACTAATCTGACACCCGCA
>Ga0136621_1001228_pt1 | contig 10428 bp, 10 predicted proteins | sample AntDryUQ445A2306_FD_104673 | JGI IMG/M metagenome (GOLD analysis project Ga0136621, IMG submission 104673) | Polar desert sand microbial communities from Dry Valleys, Antarctica - metaG UQ445A (23.06) | ecosystem: Environmental > Terrestrial > Soil > Desert | place: Antarctica: Dry Valley...
CTCCATCACGTTGATGAGGCGCCCCTGACCGTAACGGCCAGGCGGCTGGGTCTCTTTGGCGAAGATCTCCGCCCCCACGACCGTCAACTCTTCGCCCTCCTTCAAGGAAGGCAACTCTTCATCCGGGCGACGACCGTAGCGGTAAATTTCGAGCCAGCCCTCTTCCGTCACGACGGTGCCTCGGGTGGCGAGGGCCTCTCCGCCGGAGTCGAAACTCAGGGTGGTGCGAAGGTTCTTCGATGGTCCAGAGAGCGTCGCCAGAAAACGTCGGACGATTAGCTGGTAGATCTTCCACTGGTCGTCGCGCAGCGCATTCTTAGAGGCGCGTCCCGTCGGGTAGATCGGGGGGTGGTCCGTGGTCTGCTTCTTGCCCCGCGTCGGCGTGAGCTTGCCACCGTTCAGGAGCCTTCCAGCGTACTCTCCGACGCCTTCGACGCCTTTGAGGTAGCCCAGGATCTCGGGCATGTTGAGCGACTCCGGATAGACAGTGTTGTCCGTTCTCGGATATGACACGTAGCCGTCTGTGTACAGGTCTTCGGCCAGTCGGGCGGCTCTGGAAGGGCTGATCCCGATGTTCGCCGCCGCCGTGAGGAACGCCGTGGTATTGAACGGCGCGGGCGGCGGACGGGTCGCGGCCTTCTCCTTGACTTCGGTGACCGTCGCCGTGTCCGTGATGTTCTCCAGCGCCCTCCGCACCGCCGACTCTTCCTTGAAGCGGCTCGTCTTGTGGCGCACGGGGAACGTCTCGCCGTTGCGTAGCGTCGCCTCCAGTTCCCAGTACGGCTCGGCGACGAAGGCCCGGCGCTCGCGTTCGCGCTCGGAGATCAGGACGAGGGTTGGGGACTGGACGCGACCGACGGAGAGGAACGCGCTCCCGTAGCGTTTCGTGGCGCGGGAGACCCAGCGAGTCAGGGTGGCGCCCCAGATCAGATCTATATCCTGCCGAGCCTCACCGGCGGCGGCGAGTTCCCGACTAACCTCGACGAGGTTTTCGAAGGCATTCGATATCTCGGTCTTCGTGAGGGCAGAGAAACGGGCGCGCTCGACGTGATCCATCAGCTTCGGGTTCGCCTCGAAGACGAGACTAAGCGCCTCGACCCCAATCAACTCCCCCTCCCGGTCGAAGTCCGTGGCGATGACGACGCGGCTGGCCTTCTTGGAGAGGGACCGAACGGCGTCGGCCACGCCTTTTTCGGAGACGGACTTGAGGATCTCCGCGTCTATCAGCTTGCTCGGCTCGACTTTCTGCCAATTGGAGTACTCCTCCGAATACTCGGGGTTGAGCACATGTCCCTTGAGCCCGACGGAGACGGTCTCCTCGCCGTCCCAGTCGAAGGTGTGATGGGGCACGCTGCGGTGCTTGCCCTCTTTCACCTTCCCCTCGGCCAGGAACTGCGCCACTTTCTTTGCTGTGTTGGCTTTCTCGGAAATTATTAATCGCATGTTGATCTCGGTTATAACACAACCTCGGCTTTCGCTTCACGAACGCCAGAGACTTCCACCACGGTGAAAAATCCGAGCGAAATGCAAGCTCTGGTAGCCGCGTTGCGCCCGAATTCCAGATGTTGCGCACCGAACTTGTGCATCTTCGGCCGCCAGGACTATAAAAATTTGCCGCATGGCCCGATAATAGAGATACAAGGTTGCCAAAGGCGGCATTCGTGGCCGCCAAAGGAGGGGGATATGTGCGGTGAGTGTTCCGGGACGCCCGAGGCGTCAATCAAGACGATGGACCGCCGAAGGTTCTTGCAGCTTGGCGGGGCCGGGCTAGCGGGCGTGATCACGGCCACGGCGGCTACCGGCGCGTTCGGCCCGCGCCGGTTGATGGCGCAGACTTTATCCGGAACTTCTCTGGCGGCTGAGTTTCGGGCGGCGGAGAAAGCGTATGGGGTGCCGGAGGAATTGCTGCTGGCGATGGGCTACGTCAACACCCTCTGGGAGATGCCGCCTCCCGCCGTAAGCGACTATCAGGAAGGCGACCTGCACGGGCGCGGCGCGTACGGAACCATGCAGCTCCTCCAGAACCCGTCACGGGATACTTTGGGCATGGCAGCCGCGCTCACCGGCCTCTCCGAGAATCGGCTGAAGAGGGATCGGGCATCCAATGTCCGAGGCGGCGCGGCGGTGCTGGCGAAGATCGCCAGACGGAGCAAACCCTCGGGCCTCGAAGGCTGGCAGGAGGCCGTGGCGGAGTACGGCGGCGGTCCACTCTATGCTCAAGAGGTGTACGAGACGCTGGAGAGCGGCGCCTCGTTGACCAACTCCACCGGGGAGAGCCTGAGACTCGAAGCCCAGGAAGTAGTCGAGGCACCGGTCATCTACCGTACTCAGGGCAGGGTAGCCGACTACGGACGCGCCGCCTGGCATCCGGCCTACGGTGGTAACTTCACCAACGCCAACCGGGGGGCCAGGAAAATAGACTTCATCGTCATTCACGTTGCCGAGGGGTCCAAGTCCGGCACCATAAACTGGTTCCAGGACAGTCGCGCCAACGTCTCCGCCCACTACGTCGTGGGCCGTAGCGGCGGAATCGCCCAGTGCGTACGCAATGCGGACATTGCGTGGCACGCGGGAAACTGGCCGGTGAACACCAGAAGCATCGGCATAGAGCATGCGGGGTACGGGAAATACAGCGGGACGTGGACCAGGCGCATGGTCCGCTCCTCCGCGAAGCTCTCGGCGCACCTCTGCCGAAAGTTCAACATACCGGCGGATCGGGATCACATCTTCGGCCACCGCCAGGCGAGCGCCACCCTATGCCCCGGCAAGCACTTCGACCGGAACCGCTACATCCGCCTCGTCCGGCGCTTCAAAAAGCAACGGTAGCCCCACAGAGTTGCAGCCCCGTCAGGCGTTCGAGTCGGCGGCCTCCGGCGGCGCGGTGTCGCCGAGCAGACGCCGCACCACCAGCAGCCCGATAACCCCGACCAGGGTGGCGAACCACAACGTCGCCAGCCGTATAACGAACGTCAGCGCGCCAACGAGCCCGCCTGGGAGATTGGTGAATGTGGCGAACTGCACCACCAGCCCGGCCTCGACCGCCCCGATTCCACCCGGCAACATGCTCACGACGCCGATCAGCGAGCTGACCGCGAACACGAAGACGATGAGCAGGAACGGCTGATCCACGCCCAGCCCCACGGCGCATAGATATACACCCAGGCACTCCAGCCCCCAGGCGCAAAATGAGATCAGGGTCCCCACCACGAGCGGACCCGTCCCAAGCAACTGATTGGAGGCTCCATGAAAGTCCCGCAGGTGAGGGGCGAAACGGTCGAGGAGCGGCAGACGGGAGAGGGCGCGCTCCGCGAGCAGCGAGAGGCGTTTGGAGCGCAGCACCGCGATGCCGGAGACCGCCACGGCCAGGAATCCCACCATCGTCCAGGGCGGGAGACCCAGCGAGAACGCGCCCAGAAATCCCCAGGCGACCATGCCGGTGCCGTCGGTGGCCCGCTCCGCCACGACCGCCGGGGCGGTGCGAGCTATGGGGGCACCCGAGGATTGGCGGACGAAGACGCTCTTCAGAACCTCGCCGAGCTTGCCCGGTGAGATCGCCATCGAGAGCCCCGCCGCGAAGATCGCCGCGTTGACCCCGAGGGGAACCGAGACCTTGAGTATCCTCAAATAGTACAGCCAGCGGAAGAAGCGTCCCACGTAGGAGAGAAGCACGAGGCCGAGGATGGCCGGTATCAGAGCGTAGTCGAAGCCGCTCAGGGCATTACGCAACTCCCCGAAATCCGAGAAGATGGCGAGGACCAGGTAAACGCCGACGCCCAGCGCGATAGCGAGGGCGAGGTTGCGTCTCAGGCGCTCCACGACGGGCTAGAAGACGTAGATGGCCGACCCGACCACCGCCAGCCAGAGGAGGAGCGAGATCTGCAGAGGCCGGTCCTGAAGGAGCAAGGTATCGGGGTTGCCGCCGCCGTCGCGGTGAACCAGCAGCATGTACCGGAACACCCCGTAGACCACGAACGGTATGCTCCCCATCATGAACATCTCGGCGTCCCGCTCGTAGACGGTGAACGTATACAGAGCGTAGGCGATGATGGTGGCCGAGATCATAATGTTCATCATCTCATCCAACATCGGCACCGAGTAGTCACTGAGGTTCTTCCGGTGGATGGATGCGCCTTCCCCGAGAGTCGCCAACTCGTGGCGGCGCTTGGAGAAGCCGAGAAAGAGCGTCAGGAGTCCAGTGCAGACTATCAGCCAGGGCGAGATGGGGCTTCCAACGGCCATGACGCCGGCGAGGGCCCGAATCACGAACCCCGCCGAAATACCCATTACGTCCAGGATCGCCATGTGCTTGAGGATCGGCGAGTAGAGTGCCTGCAAACCCAGATACGTCAGCCCCACGAACCCAACCCCCAGGTTGACGGAGAAGCACGTCGCAAGCCCCGCCGCCGCGAGCAAGACCGAGTACACGATGGCGGCGCGGGCGGAGATCTCACCGCTCGCCACGGGCCTGAACCGTTTGAGGGGATGCTTGCGATCCTCCTCCACATCGAGCACGTCGTTGATAGCGTACACGGCCCCGGACAACAAACAGAAGGCCACGAAGGCAAGCATCGCCGCCACCACCGAGGAGACCTCGAAGGCGCTTCCCGAGAACACCAACCCGGCCAGCACGAACCCGTTCTTGGTCCACTGCTTCGGACGGGCCAGCCGGAGGTAGGTGCTCGCAAAGTTAATGGAGCTACCCGCTTCCATGAGAGCCGTTTCTATCATAAACGACAGCCAAATTCTCTATCCTCCGCAGGGAAACGCGGCTTCCACGCATCCGGGCCAATACAATATCGAACATGAACCACCCCGTTCGCGCGAGCCAGCTAGTCTCGGGGACCACGCGGGAGGAGACCTTCGCCGCGCTCCTCGACGTGCCCCGCTTCCCCGAGTGGTCCTTCGGCCTCAGCCGGACGCGCCTGTTAGACGGCGCGACCAAACTCGAAGAAGGCGTCTCGATGGAGTTCGCCCTCAGCGCCGTCGGCTTCACCCACGAAATCGTCAGCATCATCACCGTCCTCGAAGCGCCGCGCGTCATCGAGTGGCGATACGTGAAGGGCGCGGTGGGAAGCGGAGGCTGGAAGGTCGAGGAAGCGGGGCCGGATACGGTGCGGATGGCGTTCTGGACCGACTATGAGGTTAAACCGGCGTGGCTGAACCGGATCTCGCACCGGTCATTTTTCCGGGGGGTGGCCGAAGACCTGCTCCGCCGCTCCATGCGCCGCCTCGGGGAACGTCTTTCGGAGGCGGGAGACTACCGTCCGTCCGGGTCTTCGTCCTCGTAGCCGTTGCGGCCCGGCGCGTCCTCGTCAACTTCCTCGAAATCGCCACTCTCCGGGTCGCGCTCGTGGATTGCAACCTCGGATACCGGGTTCACGTAGCGGGCGATAACGATGCTGACCTCGTACATCACGATCATGGGCAGCGCCATCAGGACCATGCTGAATGGGTCCTGTCCCGGCGTCAGGGCGGCGGCGAGGACGGTGTTGGCGACGATGGCGTGCTTGCGGTACTTCTTCAAGATCGGGGCGTCTACAAGCTCTAGCTTCGCCCCCACGTAGGTCGCCGCCGGGAACTCGAACACGATGCCAAACGCCAGCAAAAAGCGCGTCACGAACGCCATGTAGTCTTTCGAGATTATTAGGTCGTTGTAGCGGTCGCCTCCCCATGAGAGAAGAAATTGTATTCCTATCGGCAGTACCACGAAGTAGCCGAACGCCACGCCCGCCAGGAACAGGGCGGAGGCGAGGGTGATCAAAGTATAAGTAAACGCCTTGCCCAGATCTCCGACCGCCGGGGCCACGAATGCCCATATCTGGTAGAGCAAGATCGGGATGGTGAGCAGGAATGCCGTGAACAACGCCAGCTTCACGTCCGCTACGAGGGCTTCGGCGGGGGACGTGAAGTTCAGGTCTTCGAGCCCCGAAGGCTCCAGCAACAAGGCGAAGATCTGCGGTATGAAGAACCAGGAGACGATGGCGACGGCAAAGAACGCGATGGCGACCTTGATGATCCTGGACCGGAACTCTCCCAGGTGCTCTATCAGGGTCATCCGCGCCTCTTCGCGCGGGCCGCGCGAACGCGAAGGCAGTCTCAGACGGCTAGCCATTCAGATTCTAGCGGTGCTTCTGCTCGGTACTGTCGGTTTCAACGGAGGCATCCGGCTGCGCGCTGGCGTCCGCGCTGGCGTCCACAGTGTCGTCGCTCTTTACCTCGGTGGAGGCGAGATCCTCCTCGTCCTTCTTGTCCTGTTCGTTCTTCTCTTCTTCCTTCTTGTCCTCTAGTTGGCCTTCGCGGGTGCCCTGGCGGAACTCGCGCACGCCGCTGCCGAGTCCGCGGGCCAATTCCGGTATGCGCTTCGCGCCGAAGAGCAGCAAAATGATGACAAGGGCGATGATAAGCTCGGTTCCACCCAATGAACCTATCCCCGGTATCAAAGCAAGACCCATATTTCCTCCTGGTACGCTATCCTGTCTCACGGTTCATTATACGATGGTCAGCCAATGCGCGGATCACGACCCCGACGCCCCGGTGGTCTCCCCGCCCTGTAGCAATGATGAAATGCGGTCTTTGACCTGCCCGGATTGCTGACCCTGCGGCTCGAGGTCGAGGTAGCCGTTGTAATATTTGATCGCCTCCGCCGTCTCGCCAGCCTGCTCGTATGACTGCCCCGCGAACAGGTACGCATCCTCGTTGTCTTTCTCGGTCTCCGCCGCCGCCGCGAATGCGTCGCCAGCCTTGCCGTGCAATTCGTTCCGTTCCTTCTCTTCGGCGGCTGCCTGCGCCTGCTGGGAGTACGCCTGTCCGAGAAGAAGCACCGTATCCTCGTCGTTCGGGGCGGCCTCGCGTCCTTTTTGCAGCACGCGGATGGCATCGTCGGTCTGACCGTTTTGGAGATATAGGCTGGCGAGATCCTGGGCTGCGTTGGGATCTTCGGGGTTGTCCTGGAGCTCCTTTTCGGCCTGCTCGATCTGGTCTTGCGGATCGAAAGACTGCCCCGCGCTCTGCTGATTGGAGCTGCCGCCGATCAGGTCCAGAGGGTTGTAGAAAAAGTTGGAACCTACTCCGAAAAAGATCGTGCTGCCGATAAACACTGCCGAGAGCCCGATGGCGAACACCCTCGTCCAGAAAGTAAGCTTTTCGCGATCCAACATCATGGTGCGGATATCCTCCGGAACCTAGCCCTCATCCCGATTGTATATCAGACGACCGCCCGCGACCGTCGCCACGACGCCACCATCAGCCGCGGCTTCGAGGATTTGCCGCTCCGGCTCACTGCCCGAAGGAGCGACATCCACCACCGCCAGGTCAGCCCACTTCCCAGCCTCGAGGCTCCCGGTCTCATCCCCGACCCCGAGCGCCCGCGCGCCCCCAATCGTCGCAAGCTCCAGCCCCGTCGCGCCGTCGAAGCCGTGAAGGTCCACCGCGAAGAGTGCCTCCTCGAAGACGTTCAGGCTCGGGCTGCTCCATAGCCCATCCGTGCCGATTCCGACACGCACGCCGCGCTCGATCATGCGCGGCACCGGCGAGACGCCACAATCCAGAAAGTCATTTGAGCGGGGACAATGCGCCGCCGCGGTGCCCGTGCGCGCCAAAACCCCGATATCCTCCTCCGATACCTCCGTCGCCAGATGCGCCGCTATCGTGCCGGGAGAGAGCAACTCGATGTTTTCGGCATACAGCACCGGCGACAGTCCCGTCCCGCCCCACTCGTTGCTCCCGAAGATGGCCGTCAGTCCGCCGGTCCCGTTTCGGACGAACTCAACCTCCTCCGGGCTCTCCGAGATGTGGACCGCGAGCCTCCACCCCATCTCCCGTGACCGGCGCGCCGCCAGCCGCGAGCTTTCCGGGTCCACCGTGTACGTGGAGTGGACGCTGACCGCGCAGTCCACCCGCTCGGGCAACCCTTCACGCAGCTTGCGGGCCTCCTCGAAGATGAAGTCCACCGCCCCCTCCGGCGTGCCGTCCCCGATGTCATGGGGAAAAAACTCCGCGTAGACCGTGCCGACCATGCCAGATTCGGCGAGTTGCGGCAGGCATTCTCCGTATGGCGAAGACTCGGCCATGAACGTCGTCCCCGCCTCGACGGCCTCGCGGGCGGAGTTCCGGGCAGCCTCCGCCGTCCAGGCTTCTTTCTCGGGGAGGCGTTCGATCAGCGCGGCGAGCCACTTCGAGAACGGACCACCCTCCGGGCCATCACCGCGCCTGAAACCGAGGTGAGCGTGGACGTTCACCGCGCCGGGGACAATGGTTTGATGGGGAAAACGCCGCACTTCGGCATTCGGGTTATCTCTCTCAAGATCCGAAATGGTCCCGATGGAGGAGATTCTACCGTCCCTCACCAGTACGGCCCCGTCACGAATGGCGGGGCCGGAGACGGGCAAGACGAGCTCGGAAGCGTAGATCACCGGCTGCTCCGGCGTCACCGACTCCGGCGTCACCGCCTCACGCACTCCTGCCGACCACCTCGGCGGCCACGGCTTCCAGGACTTTGCGCTCCGGCCCACCGGGCAACAGACCCAGCCCCTCGAATGCGGCGTCTATCTCTCCCATTGCCCACGCCTCGGTCCTGGCGACGGCGCCGGTGGCGAGAACGGCTTCGATGGCGGCTTCGAGCACATCCGGCGAAGGGTCCGGGTCGGCGAGCGCGCGCCGTATCGTCGCGGCGTCTCCCTCGCGCAGGGCGAAGATGATCGGGAGCGTGACCGTGCCCTCCACAAGGTCCGTCCCGATCCCCTTGCCCATCAAACCGGGCTTGCCGACCAGATCCATGATGTCGTCTGACATCTGAAAGGCGATCCCCAAAGCCTGCCCATAAGTCGCCAGCGCATCTATCTGCCGCAATGAGAGACCGCCGAGCGTGCCACCCGCGACGCACGCCGCCTTGAAAAGTCCGGCTGTCTTCATGCGGATGTGATCCAGATACGCCTCGACCTCGACGTTCGCGCCGCTGGACCGGTACTGTTCCAATTCTCCGGCGGCGAGGCCGTGGGATGCCTCCGAGAAGGCACGGATCAGCCTCGAGTCCCCGATCTGCGCGAGCGCGGTGAAAGTCTCGGCGAACAGATAGTCGCCGGTCGCAACCGCGATCTCCCGCCCGTAGCTCGCCACGGTTGTCGGCAACCCGCGCCGGGTCTCGGCCCGGTCCACTATGTCGTCGTGGATAAGCGTCGCCGTGTGCAAAACCTCGATAGCGGTAGCGGCTTCGAGGAGAGCGTCTTCCTCGGGCTCACTCATGCGGGCGCTCAGGATCAGGAGCAAGGGCCGCAGCCTCTTCCCCCCCGAAGTCAGAGCCTCCGTCGCGGGCTCTACCAGATGATCCGGCGCTCGCTCACCCACCCCAGCGAGCAAATCTTCAACCCGCTCCACGACCTCGAACGCCGCCTCGGGCACCTCCGGCGCGTCAAGGACGCTCTCCACGGTGGAGGGTGATGATGCCGCCGGCAAATCTCTCCCATGTAACGCTTTGTAATCCATTGTTCTCCATTATGCCAGCTAATTCAGCCGCTGCCACGAACGCTTTCACTGATTCGGGCAGATATGCGTATGCGCGGCGGTCACCGGAGATCACAGCCCCCAATTTTGGAACGATCCTATCGAACCACAGCCCGTAGAATACGCCGGAGAGCCTGCCGGTCGGGCGTGAGATCTCCAAACACACCACCCGTCCACCCGGCCTGACGCATCGGACCATCTCCGAGAAGAGCGCGTCGAGGTCGGGGATGTTCCTCGCCCCGTAGGCGATGGTGGCTGCGTCGAAACTTTCCGATGGGACGCCTTCGAGTTTCGTCGCGTCCCCGACGCGATACTCCACGTTGGGCAGTGGGCGTTTCTTCGCCGCCCGAAGCATCTCGGGCGAGAAGTCCATGCCGAGAATGTACCCGGCGGGACCGGCTTGGCGGGCGAGGTCGCGGGTCAGGCTGCCGGTTCCACATGCGAGATCGAGGGCGCGTCCACCGGTACGGAGTCCCGCCGCCTGGACGGCTTTGCGGTTCCAGATCCGGTTCAGCCCGGCGGTCATCACGACGTTGAGCAATTCGTAGCGCCCGGCAATGCGGTCGAACATCTCCCGCACGAGCCGCGCCCGATCCTCCCCCGAAGGCAGACCACCATTCTTTCGGGTCTCGGGGGCTATGGTCTTTCGCCGCCCAGTTCGTTCGCGGCCCGGAGGATGCGGGCCTCGGAAGTCTCCGGGTCTTCTCCGGATATGATGCCGAGCAAGCCGCCGAGATGAGGCGTCCACGTCTTCAGGGAGACTTCGCCGCCAGAGGCGATGCAGCCTGCGCCGTCACGGATCATGCGCCCCGCAACGGCCACGAAACGGGGCTCGTCCAGACGCGCTATCGTCTCGACGGCCCACGCATAGGCGTTGTCCCCGACCAGAACGTCCTCGTCGGTGGCGCGCCGGTCCCCACGGGGCTCCGC
>Ga0136621_1001229_pt1 | contig 10416 bp, 8 predicted proteins | sample AntDryUQ445A2306_FD_104673 | JGI IMG/M metagenome (GOLD analysis project Ga0136621, IMG submission 104673) | Polar desert sand microbial communities from Dry Valleys, Antarctica - metaG UQ445A (23.06) | ecosystem: Environmental > Terrestrial > Soil > Desert | place: Antarctica: Dry Valley...
ACGCAGCACGTGCGCGCGCCTACCCTCGGCAACGGCCTGGAGCCCGCCGAGCTCGAGACGTACGAGCTCCACACGATCCGCCGAGCGCACCGTGCGAAAGCCGAAGTCGCCGAGAAAGTCGCGTGGGAAGATCGTCTTGTGCGTCCAGAAGCGCTCGCGCGCCGATTCCCCCTCGGCGTAGCGATAGGCAAACGTCTCGAGCGCCTTGGCGCCTTTTCCCCGGGCCTCGCCGATCGCGGTCAGGAAGAGCGACTGCAGCACCCAGGGCGTCGACTGGTCGACGAGGTACGCGCACGTCACCAGCATCGCGTCCGCGGAAGGGGGTCCGGCCGGAAGCTCGGCCGCCCGGGGGAAGAGCTCCGCAGCGCCGTACTGCATCGAGCCGAGCACGCGCCCGTCGTCGTCGCGGTAGATGCTTCCCCACGCCCCCCACTCCTCTTCGGCATGCTCGATCCAGCGACTCTTGTCGGTCGTGCGAGAGCTCCGTGACTGCCACCAGACGCAGCCGTGGCAGACCGCTGGGACGGTCGAGAGCGTGGCGCCGGTCAGGCCCGCGACTCGAGAGGCGGCCATCAATCCGATTGTAGGATCAGCTCGGTCGCCTCGGGGCGCGCGAAGAAGCGAAACGGGACGAAGGTCGTGCCGAGACCCGGCGAGACGTGCATCACCGCGGCGCGGCGGCGGTACAGCCCCTCGGCATAGCGCCAGCGGATCTGCGAGAGGCGGAGCTTGCCGCCCGGATAGGGGAGGCAGATCTGACCGGAGTGCATGTGGCCCGCGAGGACGAGGTGGAAGGCCCCGGGCGGCAGGCGGTCGAGCACGCCCGGGAAGTGACAGACGAGCACGCGCAGATCGGCGTCCGGATCGGCCAGGCGCTCGGGGTGCGCACGGCCGAGCTGATAGGAGCGTGGATCGACTCCGGCGATCTGCACCGTGCGCCGGCGCACGACGATCGTCTCGGCGCGGTCGAAGAGCAGAGTCGCGGGCGAGAGCTCCTCGATTGGCGCGGGCCGCGAGAAGGGATCCCGTCCCTCGGCGAAATCGTGGTTTCCGAGCACCGCGAAGCAGCGCGGCAGCCGGGACGCGAGCTCACGCAGGCGCGCCTCGCCGCGGGGATGCGCGAGCAGGTCGCCGCTGACAAGGACGAGGTCGGGTTCCCGCGAGGCGGCCCACTCGACGGCACGCTCGACCGCGCGCGTCGCCCGTGAGGGAAAACCGAGGTGAAAGTCGGAGAGGTGGACGATCCGGAGCCCCTCGAGCGCAGGGTCCAGCTCCGGCAGCGGCACGCGCAGCGTCCGGAACCGCACCCAGCCTGCCTCGAAGTGCCCCCAGGCGAGAGCGGCGCCGGCTAGCCCGGCAAGTCCCGCGAGAGCCCTACGCACGCTCGCTGGAGCTAAACCTGAAGCTTGTCGAGCATCGGGCCGACCGGGACGACGTGGCGCTTGAAGAGCAGCTCGGATTCGTCGAAGCCGGCCGCGACGCCGATCAGCTGTGAGAGGTGGAGGATCGGCATCCGGAAGTCCCGCCCGGTGGTCTTCTTCAGCTTCGATTGCCAGGCGTCGAGCGAGAGATGGCAGAGAGGGCAGGGGGTGACCATCGCGTCGGCGCCCGCCTCGTAGGCCTGCTCGATCGGCTGGATCAGCTCGCCGAGCGCCGTCTCCTCGCGGGCCTGGATGATCGGGAAGCCGCAGCACTTGATCTTGGCCGGATAGTCGACCGGCTCACCGCCACAGGCCTCGATGATCGCCTCGAGCGACCAGGGCCGGTCGGGATGCTCGAAGCCGAGAATCTTCGACGGGCGCAGGATCTGACAGCCGTAGAAGGGCGCGATCTTGAGCCCCTTCAACCCCTTGTGCGCCGCGGCCTTCAGCAGCTCGTACCCCTCACCCTCGGCGATCAGCCAGAGCAGATGCTTCACCTCGATGCTGCCGGTGTAGGGCGGAACGCCGACGGCGTCGAGGTTCGCGTTCACCCGCTCGAGCAGCGCCTCGTCCTTCTGGAGCTGCCAGTTCGCCTGCCGAAGGTTCAACGTGCAGACGTTGCACACCGTCATCAACGTGTCTGCCCCCGTGGCCTCGCCGTGCGCGAGGATCCGCGCGTTCAGGTGGAGGTAGTAGTCCGGCTCGGCCTCGTGGATGTCGCCGGCGCCGCAGCACGTCACCGCTTCCAGCTCCTCCAGCTCGAGGCCGACCTTCGGCGCGAGCGCGCGCGTGGAGATGTCGAGCTCCTTCGCCGAGAGCGAGGCGAGGCAGCCCTTGTAGTAGGCGACCCTCCTCATGAGGGTGCGCCCGGCTGCTCACCGATGTCGCGCTGAACCGGCTCCTCGCCGGGTGTCACCTCGGGAGCGTCGCGGCGCGCGCCGCCCGAGTCGGTGTGCTCGATCCGGCCGAGCGCCCGCTCGCCCTGCACGATGCCGAGCGCGCCGTCGCGGCCCTGGCCCGCGATGATGTCGCGCAGCGCGCGCGCCTGGCCGACCTCCTCGGCAACGTGGGGCGGCACCGGCAGCGGCACCTTCCCGCGCCGAGCGAGGCTCATCGCGAACTTCATCTCCTTGATGGCCGAGACGACACCCTGGGTCTTCGGCACGAGCTCGGTCTCGCGCAGCCAGCCGGTCGTCTCGGTGGACTTGACGAACCACTTCGCGTGCTTGGCGCCCATGTCGCGGTCGATGCCCTCCTTGATCGACTCGGCGCCGAGCTTTGCGATCGCGTCGCGGGGGTCCACCCCTTTGGGGCAGCGCTCGGTGCAGAAGTAGCAGCGCGTGCAGTCCCAGATCCCATGCTCGGAGTTGTAGGCCTCGAGGCGCTCGATCTTGGCTCCGTCGCGCGGGTCGCCCACGAAACGCATCCCCTTGGCCAGCGCCTGCGGACCGAGGAAATCGGGGTCGGCCTCCATCGAGTTGCACTCCGAGACGCAGCAGCCACAGTTGATGCAGAGCGACTCCTTGTGGATCACGTTCATCCGCTCCTGCGAGATCAGGTGCTCCTTGCCGTCGGGTGGCTCGACGTACCCCGGCTGGAGGTAGGGCTTCATCGCATTGAACTTGTCCCAGAAGGGCTGCATGTCGACGACGAGGTCCTTGATGATCGGCAGGTTGCCCATCGCCGAGATCACGGGCACCTGGCCCGCGCTCGCGAGCTCGTACATCCGCGTCTTGCAGGCGAGCACCGCGGCCCCGTCCATGCGCATGCCGCACGAGCCGCAGATCATCATCCGGCAGCTCTTGCGATAGGCGAGCGTGCCGTCGACGCGGTCCTTGATGATGTCGAGGACGTCGAGCAGGGTCACCCACTCGGGCGCCTCGACCTCGTAGCGGCGGAGCTCGCGCTCGCCGGTCTCGCTGTTGAAGCGCCAGATCTTGAGCGCGACCTCCATCGTCTGCGCCTCGGTGTGGATTGCGGCCTCGGTCATGGGTTCGCCCTCTCTAGTAAGTCCGCTCCTGCGGCTGCCATTTCGTCATCGTCACCGGCCTCCAGTCGAGCGCAGGGCGGTCGCCGTCCCACGTCACGAGCGTGTGCCGAAGATAGTTCTCGTCGTCGCGGTCGGGATAGTCGTGCGGGCGCGCATGGGCACCGCGAGACTCCTTGCGCGCCAGACCCGAGTCCACCATGCACGCGGCCAGCTCGAGCAGGAAGCCGAGCTCAAGCGCCTGCGTCAGGTCGCTGTTGAACACATTGCCCTTGTCCTCGACGACCACCTGCTCGTAGCGCTCGCGCAGGGCCTCGACGATCTCGCCCTGACGAAGCATCTGGTCTTCTCGCCGGAAGACGCCGAAGTTCTCGTGCATCGTCTGGGCAAGCGTGTCCCTGATCTGCCAGGGCCGCTCCCCTTCCACACGGTCGAGCAGCACCTTCAGCTCCCGCTCGGCGTCGCTGACGACGCCCTCGGGAACGGTCACCGTCGTGTGGCCCAGCGCCCAGTCGGCCGCGTGCGCTCCGGCACGTCTGCCGAACGTGATCGTCTCCATCAGCGCGTTGCCGCCCAGACGGTTCGCACCGTGAACAGAGATGCACGCGACCTCGCCCGCCGCATAGAGCCCGGTCAGCTCGGTCTGTCCCCACATGTCGGTGTCGACGCCGCCCATGTGGTAGTGGGAACCGGGCCGCACGGGAATCGGATCGTGGATCGGATCGACTCCGGCGAACACCATCGAGAGCTCACGCGTGCCGTGGAGGCGCTCGAGGATGCGCTCAGCGCCGAGGTGGCGAAGGTCGAGCAGGACGTTTCCGTCCACCCCCCGGCCCTCGTCGATCTCGGTCTGCTCCGCGCGGGAGATGACGTCGCGGCTCGCGAGCTCCATCGCATTCGGCGCGTAGCGCTTCAGGAACCGCTCACCGTCGGCGTTGAGGAGGTGGGCGCCCTCGCCGCGGCAGCCCTCGGTGATGAGGACGCCCGTCGGCGAGAGCGTCGTCGGATGAAACTGCATCATCTCCATGTCCTTCAGCGGGACCCCGACGCGGAACGCCAACGCCATCCCGTCGCCCGTGCAGGCGTACGCGTTCGTCGTCCCGACGTACAGCCGGCCGGCACCACCTGTCGCCAGGATCACCGTCTTCGCGCCGATCGCGTGCAGCCCGCCGTTCAGCAGATCCCAGGCGAGCACACCCTGGCAGCGGTCGTCCTCGACGACGAGCTTCCAGGCGAAGAACTCCTCGTAGGTCCGGATCTCTCGCCTGACCACCTGCTCGTAGAGCACCTGGACGAGGACGTGCCCGGTGATATCGGCTGCGTAGGCCGTGCGCGGGGCACCTGCCGCGCCGAACGGGCGCTGGGCGATCCGGCCGTCCTCGGTGCGCGAGAAGACGGCCCCCCAGTTCTCGAGCTCGTAGACGTCTCCCGGGGCCTCGTTGCAGAGCACCTCGATCGCGTCCTGGTCGCCTAGATAGTCCGAGCCCTTGACCGTGTCGAAGGCATGTGACTCGGGATCGTCCTCGGAGGCGTTTCCGAGCGCGGCGTTGATGCCGCCCTCGGCTGCGCCGGAGTGGCTTCGCGTCGGATGGAGCTTCGAGAGCATCGCCACGTCTGCCCCCGCGTCGAACGCGGCGATCGCGGCGCGCATGCCCGCACAACCGGCTCCCACGACCAGTACGTCATGCTTCGCGTCCACGGCTATGACGCTACACAATGCAGCCCGCCGGGGGTCTCATAGCAGGAGCAGCGAGCTTTCTCGAAACCGACCCGGCTACGAGCCGGTGGGGACGCTCAGAAGACCCGCCAGGCGGAGCGCGAGAGGAAGAACCCGTGGCGCGCCCCGTTCGTGCAGCGAAGCCCGCTCGTGCCGGAGAAGCAGGTAAAGCCGCCACGCCTCCACCCCTGGCCATACGTCAGAACGCGGGCGCGAAGGTTGTTGACGGTGTCGCCGGCGCAGGTCGGCCTCGCGCGGCCTCTCGAGGCCATCCAGACCCCCGTCCAGTCGAGCTGGCACCGCGCGCGGGGCTCCGGCCTCAGCCCGCTGAGGATGTCGCACCGGAGCATCGCGGAGTTCGACCCCGCTCGCGGCACGTAGACGCAGGCGATGTTCTTCGAGGGCGTCCGGAAGAACTCGACCGCAGGCGCGGCGCGCTCCGACGCCGTAGCGTGGGCCGACCCGGCGAGGACGAGCGCGAGCGCCGGGAGCACGAACGAGCGGCTCACACGAGCGGCCCCGCGCCGGCGATCCGCCTGCCCTCTTCCGAGGCCACCTTGGCGAAGTTCTCCTGGAACATGCGCGCGAGCTCTCGCGCCTTCACGTCGTAGGCCGCGGGATCGCGCCAGGTGGAGCGCGGCTCGAGCAGCCTCGCCTCGACGCCAGGGACCTCCGTCGGCACATCGAAGCCGAACACCTCGTCGGTTCGGTAGGCGACCTCACGCAGGCCGCCCGAGAGAGCCGCGTGCAGAAGAGCCCGCGTAGCGGCGATCGGCATTCGCGAGCCCTCCCCGTAGGCGCCTCCCGTCCAGCCCGTGTTCACGAGCCAGGCGGTCACGTCATGCGTGTCGAGTTTCTCGCCGAGCATGCCGGCGTACACGCCGGGCGGCTGCGGCAGGAAAGGCGCGCCGAAGCAGGCAGAGAAGGTCGCCTGCGGCTCGTGCACGCCGATCTCCGTCCCGGCCACCTTGGCCGTGTAGCCGGCGAGGAAGTAGAACATCGCCTGGTCGCGCGTCAGCCGCGCGATCGGCGGCAGGATCCCGAACGCGTCGGCGGTCAGCATCACGATCGAGCTCGGGTGCCCTGCGCGCTTGTCGGGCAACGCGTTCCCGATCTGCTCGAGCTTGTACGCGGCACGTGTGTTCTCCGTCTTCGACGGATCGTCCAGGTCGAGGCAACCTCGCTCGTCGACGACGACGTTCTCGAGCACCGTCCCGAAGCTTCCGACGGCCGCGTAGATCTGGGGCTCGGTCTCGGGCGAGAGGCGGATCGCCTTCGCGTAGCAGCCGCCTTCGATGTTGAAGACACCTCTGTCGCCCCAGCCGTGCTCGTCGTCACCGATCAGGTGGCGTTCGGGGTCGGCCGAGAGCGTCGTCTTGCCCGTCCCCGAGAGCCCGAAGAAGATCGCCACTGTTCCGTCGTCGCCGAGATTCGCCGAGCAGTGCATGGGCAGCACGTCCTGGAGGGGCAGCCTGTCGTTCATGAGCGTGAAGATCGACTTCTTGATCTCGCCTGCGTATTCGGTGCCCCCGATCAGCACCTCGCAGCGGCTCGCGTGAAGCAGGACGAACGTGGAACTGCGAGTTCCGTCCTCCGCCGGGATCGCCTCGACCGTCGGCGCGTGCAGGACGAGCGCTTGCGGATCGTATTCCCGGAGCTCCTCCTCGCTCGGGTCGATGAAGAGTGTCTTGGCAAAGAGGGCGTGCCAGGCGCTGTCGGTGATGACCCGGACGGCGAGCCGGTGCGCCGGGTCGGCTCCGGCAAAGGCATCGACGACGTAGAGGTCGCGGCTGCCCAGGTGGGAGACGACCTTCTCCCGGAGGCCCTCGAAGCTCTCCTCCGAGATCTCCGGGTTCACCTCGCTCCACCAGATCCGAGACTCGGAGCCGGGCTCGCGCACGACGAACCTGTCCTTCGGCGAGCGGCCGGTGTGCTGCCCCGTGTCCACGACGAGGGGACCGCCCTCCGCCAGCCTGGCGCCACCGGCCTCGAGGGCATGCTCGTACAGCATGGATGTGGTCGGCTGCCTGCGCACGCGGCCCTCGGCGCGGATGCCGTGCTCCTCTAGGCCGGTGCTGCCGCGGGGCGTGCTAGTCGTGATCATGCCGCTTTCTATCGTATGCACGGCTCGGCGAGGGGGTTTAGGGGCCCGTCCGTAAAGCGGCCCTGGTTCTCTTTGCAGACAGGCCCCTAAACCTGCCAGGCGCCGCCTCGGAGCACCGGGACCCGCTCGTCTGCGCGCGTGATCCCCGTGACGTCGACCTCGTCGCCCCCGATCATGAAGTCGATGTGGATCGCGCTCTGGTTGCGGCGTGGCCTGTCAGCCTCGTCCACTGCAATGTCGAAGCCGTTGCCGAAGGCGATGTGGCTGGCTGCGTTCTCGTCGAGGAGGGTGCTGTAGAAGACCGTGCCAAGGCGGCCGATCCGCCCCTCGCGATCGACGAGCGCTACCTCGCCGAGCTGTGATGCGCCCTCGTCGGTCCGGCAGCGTGCTCGCAGAAGGGCTGCCCCCTCGTCCGCGTCGATACGCGTCGCGCGGCCCCCCTCGAACTCCACGACAAGGCCGCGCACGAGGCTGCCGTCGGAGAGCACGAGTGGCTTCGTCGAAGTCACCACACCCTGGGTGCGGCCGGGGTCCGGCGTCGTGAAGATCTCCTCGGTCGGAAGGTTCGGCATGTGCACGATTCCCTCGACGGTCTCGAAGCGAGCGGCATGCCACCGGGAGCTCGGGAGGAGCCCGACCGTCAAATCGGTGCCCGGGCCCTCGAACCGGAGCGCGTCGAAGCGGCGAGCGCTCAGCCGCTCGGCTGTCGTGACGAGCGTCTCCGCGCGCTCCCGCCAGGCCGCCACGGGATCGTCCTCGTCGAGCCGGCACACGTGCTCGAGCTCGCGTCGCAATCGCTCCATCGCCTCGCGCGAGTCGAGCTCCGGATAGGCGAGCCCGGCCCACTCGGTCCGCGGCGACGGGACGATCGTCCAGTTCCCCGTCGCGTCGTTGATGAGGGTGTTGATCTCCTTCAGCCACGGCAGCTGGTCGCGCCCCAGGCGCTCGGGATCGAGACCGTCGAAGAGCCCCGGCGGCGGCGGGTTGGCAAGCGAGATCCGTGCGCAGCGCTGCTCCCCGAGCGCGAGCATGCGCTCGCCGTACCAGGAAGGGACGAAGTCCAGCGTCTCGGCCGGGGCGTGCTCGATCCGCGCCCGCTTCACGTGCGGGTCGAACACCGAGACGTCGACGAAACGGGCGCCGCGCCGGTAGGCGCTCTCCGCCACCGCGTGTACGAGCTCGTCGTTCCCGGTCTGCGTTCCGACGGCGACGATCTGCCCGGGCTGCACGTTCGCACCGAGCCCGACCGCGAGGTCTGCGAGATCTGTCAGAAGGGGATCCATGGCGGCGCAGCATAGGTGCCGGGGCACGGTGGCCGAGCCGGGGTCGAGCTGGGCCGGCGGCTAGCGGCGGGCGCGGCGAGCGAGCGCCGGCAGCGCCCACACGGCGACGAGCAGGAAGAGAATACCCTCGGCCAACGAGAAGAGCAGTTCGGGGACGAGCACCCCGAGCACGACGTATCCGACCCCCGCAGCGAGGTAGAGCGTCAGGGTGCGCGCGGGAGGTGAGATGGGTGGACTATGGCAGGCAAACGAGCCCCGGGCACGAATATCTGTCGCGTGGACGCACAGGCAGCGATCGAGCGATTCCTGGCAAGCCCGTCCCTCTCGGAGGCAACGAGGCGCGCGTATCGCACCGACGTCGAGGAGTTCGCCCGGTGGCTGGCCGGCTGCGGCACGCGGTTCGACAAGGTGGACATCCAGGTGCTCGCGGCGTACGCGGCGGAGCTCGGCGCAGCGCGCACCGGTCGCAACCCGAGCCGCCTGGCCCCCGCCACGGTCGCCCGCAAGCTCGCCGCTGTCCGCGCGTTCCTGCGCTTCTCGGTGGGCAACGGGCAGGTGCCCGACGCACCGCTTGCGCCGCGGCGGCCCCGGCGCCTTCCGGTCACGCCCAAGGAGGACGAGGTCGACGACCTGCTGCGAGCCCTCGAGGGGGACGATGCTTACTCGCTGCGCAACCGAGCGCTCGTCGAGCTCATCTACTCCGCCGGCCTGCGCTCGCAGGAGCTCGTCGACCTCGACCTCGCAGACGTCGATTTCGAGCAGGAGCTCGTCCACATCCGGGGCAAGGGCGGCAAGGAACGGGTGGTCCCCCTGGGCGAGGAGGCCGCCCACTGGGTCGCGCGATACCTGCGAGAGGCAAGGACACATCTTGCCAAGGGGGCTGAGAACGCTCTCTTCCTCTCCGCGCGGGGCCGGCGCCTGGACACGAGCATGCTCCGGCGCCTCATCCCGCACCCCCACCGGCTTCGCCACGCATTTGCGACACACTTGCTGGAGGGCGGCGCCGACCTGCGCACGATCCAGGAGCTGCTCGGTCACAGCTCGCTCTCGACGACGCAGGTCTACAGCCACGTCGACGGCCGCCGCCTGCGCCGGGTGTATGACCGCTCGCACCCGCGCTCGTAGAGGAAGCCCATGACAGCGGCCAAGTCAGATCCGGAGCTCGAGGGGTTCCTCTCCCTTCTTGCCGCACGCCGCGCGCCCCGAACCGTCGAGGCCTACCGGCGCGACCTGCGCTCGCTGGCAGGCTGGCTCGAGCGGCCGGTCGGCTCGGTCACGACCGAGGAGCTGGAGCGCTACCTCGCCGAGCTGCGGGCGGCAGGGCTCACGGGATCGACGATCGCGCGTCGCCTGGCGGCGATCCGCTCGTTCTTTCGCCACCTCGTGATGCTGCGCGCGCGGCTCGACAACCCGGCGGCGGAGATCGATCTACCCCGGCGTACGCGGCGCCTGCCGCGGACGCTCTCCGCGGGCGAGGCCGAGCGGCTCGTCGAGGCGGCGCGTGGGACGAAGCCGCGCGACCTGCGAGACCGCGCTCTCGTCGAGCTTCTCTACGGGGCAGGGCTACGGGTGAGCGAGGCGGTCGGCCTCGATCGCGGCGGCGTCGATCTGGACGCGCGGCTCGTCCGCTGCACGGGCAAGGGTGGGAAAGAGCGGATCGTGCCCGTCGGCCGGCACGCGGTCGATGCCCTGCGCCGGTACCTCGGCCGGGGGCGCCCCTACCTCGACCGCCGCCACCGGCCCGAGCTCTTCCTGAACGCGCGGGGTGGCCCGCTCACTCGCGCCGGCGCCTTCCTGATCCTGAAGCGGCTCGCGGCCGAGGCGGGACTCGAGCCGGGGCGCGTGCACCCGCACCTGCTTCGCCATTCCTTCGCCACGCACCTGCTCGAGGGGGGCGCCGACCT
>Ga0136621_1001231_pt1 | contig 10403 bp, 14 predicted proteins | sample AntDryUQ445A2306_FD_104673 | JGI IMG/M metagenome (GOLD analysis project Ga0136621, IMG submission 104673) | Polar desert sand microbial communities from Dry Valleys, Antarctica - metaG UQ445A (23.06) | ecosystem: Environmental > Terrestrial > Soil > Desert | place: Antarctica: Dry Valley...
CGCCTCGCCCGCCCCCAACAGCGGGTCAAGCATGACGAGCACCACGAGCGAGCCCACGGCCACGAGCGCCCCAATGGCAGCCGCACGCTTCCACGACGACGGGCGCCTCAACGCGAGCACGTCTCGGAGCCCCCCGGGCCGAGCGATGAGCAGCACAACGGCCAGCAGGGTCCCGAACTGAAGCAGCGTCAGCACCGCCGTTTGGTACCGGTAGATCCGATCCTCGGGCACTTCGACGAACACCGCGGACCCGAAGTTCAACAGCGTTGTGGCAGCTATGAGCGTCGACCAGGCAAGCAGCCTCCGGTTGCTAAGGGCTACCTCGTTCGTCGCCCCAGCGGTTCCGCGCTCCGAGCTATCTGTCATAGGCGGTCTTGGTCCTGTGGGTGCTGGCGATCAGGCCCCAATCGACTTGGGCGAAACCCGCTCTCCCTACGGATAAGGCCGATGCCACACCTCCTCACCTGTCGATGCGTCCACCTGTCGATGCGTCGCTTAGGGTCCACCATAGATAACGCGCGAGGGATAGTCTCGTGGTGTAGAGCTGTCGGGTGAGGGACTGGCGGGTTCTTCGAGACGGTGCTGCCGCATCTGAACAAGCGGCCGCGGCGCGGCGGGCGGGGCGATTGGTCATGCAGGACTTGCGCGATCGCCTCTAGGCTAGGGGGGTTCTCCCGCCAGGTTGACGCTCGAAGGGCGGCTCCGGTACCATTAGCTCTCTGGTTGGCAGGGCGCGCTGCCCCGCCGACCTTTCTTGTGTGTCGAGACAACGTCTGTAGGAGCAAATGCCCACGATCAACCAACTCGTTCGCAAGGGTCGGGTCGCGCTGAAGACCAAGACCAAGACCCCGCACTTGCAGGGGGCGCCGCAGAAGCGGGGCGTCTGCACGCGCGTTTCGACCCACACTCCTCGTAAGCCGAACTCCGCGCTGCGGAAGGTGGCGCGCGTTCGCCTGACGAACGGGCTCGAGGTCGGGGCCTACATCCCCGGCGAGGGGCACAATCTGCAGGAGCACTCCGTCGTCCTGATTCGCGGCGGCTCGACGAAAGATCTGCCGGGTTTCCGCTACAAGGTGATCCGCGCCGCTCTCGACACCGCCGGTGTCTCGGCGCGACGCCAGGGCCGCTCCAAGTACGGCGCGAAGAAGCCGAGCTAGATCCATGCCCCGCCGTGCAGACATCCAGGCCCGTGAGGTCGCGCCCGATCCCGTCTACGACTCCCAGCTCGTCACGCAGGTGATCAACCGCATCATGCTGGACGGCAAGAAGAGCATCGCCGAGAAGATCGTCTATGGCGCGCTCGACCAGGTCGGCTCCAAGACGGGGAAGCCTCCGGTCGAGGTGCTCGAGCAGGCGGTGAAGACGGTGACACCCGTGCTCGAGGTGAAGGGCCGCCGGGTCGGTGGAGCGAACTATCAGGTGCCCGTCGAGGTTCCGCAGCGCCGCGCACGCACGCTTGCCGTGCGCTGGCTGATCACCCATGCGCGCGACCGGCGGGAGAAGAGCATGCCGGACAAGCTCGCCGGCGAGATTCTCGACGCGCTGAACCAGCAGGGCGGCGCTTTCAAGCGCAAGGACGACGTTTACCGGATGGCGCAGGCGAACAAGGCCTTCGCGCACTACAGGTGGTAGCGGCGATGGCGATCGACACGAAGTCCGTGCTCGCGCTCGACCGCGTGCGCAACATCGGGATCATGGCTCATATCGACGCCGGTAAGACGACGACGACCGAGCGGATCCTCTACTACACCGGACGCACCCACAAGATGGGCGAGGTGCACGAGGGCGCCGCGGTGATGGACTGGATGGCCCAGGAGCAGGAACGCGGGATCACGATCACCTCCGCTGCGACGACGGCATCCTGGCGCGACTTTCGCATCAACATTATCGATACGCCCGGGCACGTGGACTTTACGATGGAGGTCGAGCGCAGCCTCCGCGTGCTCGACGGGGCGATCGCGGTCTTCGACTCGGTGGCCGGGGTCGAGCCGCAGTCCGAGACCGTGTGGCGCCAGGCCGACCGCTACCGCGTCCCGCGAATCGCCTTCATCAACAAGATGGACCGCACCGGCGCCGATTTCTTCGGGGCCGTGCAGTCGATGGTCGAGCGCCTCGGTGCGAATCCGGTGCCCGTGCAGCTTCCGATCGGCCAGGAGGAGCACTTCCGCGGCGTCATCGACCTGCTCGAGATGCGAGCCCTCGTCTGGACGGACGAGCTTGGCACGCAGTACGCCGTCCAGGAGATCCCCGGGGAGCTCTTGGAGCAGGCCAAGGAGTACCACCACCAGCTGATCGACGCGGTCGCCGACCACGATGACGAGCTGATGGAGACCTACCTCGAGGACGAGAACTCCGCCACACCCGAGATGCTTCGTCGCGCTCTTCGCCTGGCGACCCTCGACAACTCCGTCACACCCGTGCTGCTCGGCTCCGCGTTCAAGAACAAGGGCGTCCAGCCGCTTCTGGACGGGGTCATCGACTACCTTCCGAGCCCGCTCGACGTGCCGCCGGTGCACGGCATCGACCCGCGCACCGAGAACGAGCTCTCGCGCCGGCCGGCGCTCGACGAGCCGTTTGCGGCTCTCGCCTTCAAGGTGATGTCCGACCCGTACGTCGGCAAGCTCACCTACTTCCGCGTCTACTCCGGCCAGATCAAGGCCGGCGACCGCGTTCTCAACACGACGACGGGCAAGACGGAGCGGATCAGCCGCATCCTCCAGATGCACGCCAACCATCGCGAGGAGCGGGACGCGATCGGAGCGGGGGAGATCGCGGCGATCGTCGGCTTCAAGGCGACGACCACGGGCGACACGCTGGCCGCCGAGGTCGCACCGATCCAGCTCGAGTCAATGACGTTCCCCGAGCCCGTGATCACCGTCGCGATCGAGCCCAAGACGAAGGGCGACCAGGACAAGCTCGGCGCCGGCCTGCAGCGCCTCGCCGAGGAGGATCCCACGTTCCGAGTTCGCACCGACGAGGAGACCGGCCAGACGCTCATCTCCGGCATGGGCGAGCTCGCCCTCGAGATCTTCGTTGACCGCCTCCTGCGCGAGTTTTCGGTCGACGCCAACGTGGGCCGGCCGCAGGTCGCCTACCGCGAGACCATCTCGCGGCCGGTCGAGAAGATCGTGGGCAAGTTCGTGCGCCAGACCGGCGGCCGCGGCCAGTACGGCCATGTGGTGATCGACATGGAGCCGATCCCCGGCGACGGCTACGACTTCGTCGACAAGATCGTCGGCGGCAAGGTACCGAAGGAATACATTCCCTCGGTCGACCTCGGTATCCAGGAGGCGATGGAGTCGGGCATCCTCGGGGGCTACCCCGTCGTCGACATTCGCGTCGCGCTCGTCGACGGCTCCTACCACGACGTCGACTCGAGCGAGATTGCATTCAAGGTCGCCGGGTCGATGGCCTTCAAGGAGGCGATGAAGCGGGCCAAGCCGAAGCTGCTCGAGCCGGTCATGGCGGTCGAGGTCGTGACCCCCGAGGATTTCCTCGGCGACGTGATGGGAGACCTGAGCAAGCGGCGCGGCCAGATCGAGGGAATGGAGCAGCGCGGTAACGCGCAGGTGATCCGCGCCCGCGTGCCGCTCTCGGAGATGTTCGGGTACGAGACCGACCTGCGCTCAATGACGCAGGGCAGGGCCGCATCAACCATGCAGTTCGATCGCTACGAAGAGGTACCGGCGACAATTGCCGAAGGCGTTGTCACCGCCGATGGAAGCACAAGATGATTCATCTTGTGGAAACAGATCTAGATTTTTACCGGAGGTAAAAATCATGGGAAAGCAGAAGTTCGAGCGCACGAAGCCGCATCTGAACGTCGGCACGATCGGTCACATCGACCATGGCAAGACGACCCTGACGGCTGCGATCACGAAGGTGCTCGCCGAGCAGGGAACGAACACGTCGATCCGTGACTTCGCGTCGATCGACAACGCGCCGGAGGAGCGGCAGCGCGGCATCACGATCAACACCTCGCACGTCGAGTACGAGACGGCAAACCGTCACTACGCGCACGTCGATTGCCCGGGCCACGCCGACTACATCAAGAACATGATCACGGGCGCGGCGCAGATGGACGGCGCGATCCTCGTCGTCTCCGCTGCCGACGGCCCGATGCCCCAGACCCGCGAGCACATCCTGCTCGCCAGGCAGGTCGAGGTGCCCTACATCGTCGTCTTCCTGAACAAGGCCGACATGGTCGACGACCCCGAGCTGCTCGAGCTCGTCGAGATGGAGGTGCGTGAGCTCCTCACCAAGTTCGAGTACCCCGGCGACGACATCCCGGTCGTGACCGGCTCGGCGCTGAAGGCGCTCGAGGGCGACACCGAGTGGACGCCCAAGATCGTCGAGCTGATGGAGGCCGTCGACTCGTACATCCCCGAGCCCGAGCGCGACGTCGACAAGGCGTTCCTGATGCCGATCGAGGACGTCTTCACGATCACGGGCCGCGGCACGGTCGTGACCGGCCGCATCGAGGGCGGTCAGATCAAGTCGGGCGACGAGGTCGCGATCGTGGGGATCCATCCCCAGATCGAGAAGACGATCGTCACCGGGCTCGAGATGTTCAACAAGACGCTCGATTTCGCCCAGGCGGGAGACAACGCGGGCGCGCTTCTGCGCGGGATCAAGCGCGAGGACGTCGAGCGCGGCCAGGTGCTCGCGAAGCCTGGGTCGATCACGCCGCACACGCACTTCAAGGCCGAGGTTTACGTCCTCTCCAAGGACGAGGGCGGGCGGCACACGCCCTTCTTCAACGGCTACCGGCCGCAGTTCTACTTCCGAACCACGGACGTGACGGGGTCGATCAACCTGCCCGAGGGGCAGGAGATGGTCATGCCCGGCGACAACACCAACATGGAGATCGAGCTGATCCAGCCGATCGCCATGGATCAGGGCCTGCGCTTTGCGGTCCGCGAGGGTGGCCGTACCGTCGGCGCCGGCGTCGTCACCGAGGTGGTGAAGTAGCCGCGGTGTCCCAGGCCAAGATCCGCATCCGCCTCAAGGGCTACGACCACAACCAGGTCGACCGGTCGGCTCAGTCGATCGTCGAGACGGCTCAGCGCACCGGTGCCACCATCACCGGTCCCGTGCCCCTGCCCACGGAGAAGAACGTCTACTGCGTCATCCGCAGCCCGTTCAAGGACAAGGACTCGCGGGAGCATTTCGAGGTGCGGACGCACAAGCGCCTGATCGACATCCACAGCCCGACGCCGAAGACGGTCGACTCGCTGATGCGGCTCGACCTGCCGGCCGGCGTCGACATCGAGATCAAGCTATGAGAGGACTCATCGGCAGGAAGATCGGCATGACCTCGCTCTTCGACGAGGAGAGCGGGGTCGTGACCTCTGTCACCGTGATCGAGGCGGGGCCCTGCCCGGTGGTCCAGGTCAAGACCTTCGAGAACGACGGCTACGAGGCGGTGCAGCTCGCCTTCGACGAGGTGCCGGAGCGAAAGCTCACGAAGCCCGAGGTCGGACATCTGAAGAAGGCCGGCGTCGCGCCTCACCGGCGGCTGGTCGAGTTCCGTGGCCCGACCGAGCTCGTCGTGGGCGACAGCGTCACCGTCGAGGCATTCGAGCCCGGCACCAAGGTGAAGGTGGCGGGGATCTCGATCGGCAAGGGCTTCGCGGGAACGATCAAGCGGCACAACTTCGCACGCGGCCCCGCCAGTCACGGTTCGCACAACATCAGGCAGCGCGGCTCGATCGGCGCCTCGGCGACGCCTTCACGCGTCTTCAAGGGCATGCGGATGGCCGGTCAGATGGGCGCCAAGCGGGCCACTCAGCTCGGCCTCTCTGTGCACTCGGTCGACGCGGAGCAAAACCTCCTTCTTCTCAAGGGCGCCGTTCCGGGCGCGAAGAACGGGCTGCTCGAGATTCGCGAGGATCGCTGATGGCCGCCCTCACTGCACCCGTCCTGGACGCCGCCGGCAAGAAGGCGCGGACACTCGAGCTCCCAAAGGGGGTCTTCGCGGCCGAGGTCAAGCCGCACCTCGTGCACGAGACGGTGCGCGCAGAGCTGAACGCGGCTCGCGCCGGCACGCGCGGCGCGAAGAGCCGGGGTCTCGTCGCGGGCGGGCGCTCGAAGCCGTGGCGCCAGAAGGGCACCGGTAGGGCGCGCGCAGGCTCGACGCGCGCGCCGCAGTGGACGGGGGGCGGGGTCGCCTTCCCGCCGCAGCCCCGGCGGTTCGACGTGAAGGTGAACCGGAAGGCTCGGAAGGCTGCCATGCGAGCAGCCCTCTCGAGCCATGCCTCTGCGGGCACGCTCGGCATTCTCGACGGCTCGGAGTTCACCGAGCCCTCGACGAGCGCCGCGGTCAGCCTCCTCGCTCAATGGGGCCAGGAGTCGCCGACCGTCGTCGTCGCAAGCGAGGACGAGGGCGATCTCGTCAAATCGTTCCGGAACGTCCCGCGCGTGGTCGTGACGATTCCCGCAGAGCTCGACGTCGCTACCACTGTATGGGCGCGCTCGCTGCTCGTGAGCGAGGCTGCGCTCCCTGCCGTCCAGGGGCGCTGTGCCGACGGTGGTCGACCATGAGCCTGCACCCGAACGAGATCCTGCTCGCTCCCGTCGTCTCCGAAAAGAGCTACAGCCTGATCAGCGACCGCAAGTACTCCTTCCGCGTGCACAAGGATGCGCACAAGACTCAGATCCGCCAGGCTGTCGAGGAGCTCTTCGACGTCCATGTCGAGTCGGTCAACATCGCGCACGTCCGGCCGAAACCCAAGCGCCGCGGCCTGATTCGCGGCACGAAGAAGGGCTGGAAGAAAGCGATCGTGAAGGTCCGTCAGGGCGAGACGATCGACATCTTCGAAGGAGCTCAGGTATGAGCCGGTCCAAGCCATCGCTTCGCTCGGGTGAGTCCGGGCCGACCCTGTAATGGCACTCAAGAAATTCAAGCCCACGAGCCCCGGCAGGCGCTTCATGTCCGTCTCGACGTTCGAGGAGGTCACGAAGGCGAAGCCGGAGCGTAGTCTCGTCGAGCCGCTGAAGAAGACTGGCGGGCGGAACAAGAACGGCCGCATCACGACCCGCCACCAGGGTGGGGGCCACAAGCGCCGTTACCGCGTGATCGACTTCAAGCGCGGAAAGGACGGCGTCCCGGCGAAGGTCGCCGCGATCGAGTACGACCCGAACCGGTCGGCGAGAATCGCGCTGCTCCACTACGCAGACGGCGCGAAGGCGTACATCCTTGCCCCGGCGCGCCTGCGCGTGGGGGCAAGTGTCGAGTCGGGACCCGGTGCCGACATCAAGCCGGGCAACGCGCTTCCGCTCGCGAACATCCCGACGGGAACGGTCGTCCACAACGTGGAGCTCCGTCCCGGCCGCGGGGGTCAGCTTGCGCGAAGCGCCGGCTCGGGTATCCAGCTCGTCGCGAAGGACGAGGGTTACGCCGTGCTGAGGATGCCCTCGAGCGAGATGCGCCGCGTGCCGCTCACCTGTCGTGCCACGATCGGGCAGGTCGGCAATGCCGACCACGAGAACGTGACGGGAGGAAAGGCCGGCCGAAGCCGCTGGCTCGGCAAGCGCCCGACCGTCCGCGGCTCGGCCATGAATCCCGTCGATCACCCCCACGGCGGCGGCGAGGGCAAGTCCAAGGGGGGTCGTCATCCGGTGACGCCCTGGGGCGTGCCCACGCTCGGCAAGCGCACGCGCGGAAAGCACAAGGCGTCCGACAAGCTGATCATTCGCGGCCGCCGCCGCGGCAAGGACAAGCGCTGATGTCCCGGCAAGTGTTCGACACATCGCGTGAACTCAAGGAGGAGACGAGCTCGTGAGCAGATCGTCCAAGAAGGGGCCGTTCGTGGAGGAGCGACTGCTTCGCCGCATCGAGGAGATGAACACGTCGGGATCCAAGCGGATGATCCGTACCTGGTCTCGTTCCTCGACCATCTTCCCGGACATGGTGGGACACACGATCGCTGTTCACGACGGCCGCAAACATGTTCCCGTCTTCATCAGCGAGCAGATGGTCGGTCACAAGCTGGGCGAGTTCGCGCCGACGCGCCTCTTTCGAGGTCATTCCGGCGACCGCCAGGCACAGGTGAAGAAGTAGGCATGGCGGCGACCGAGACGAGAGGAGCTCGAGCCGTGGCGAAGTGGGTGCGCATCTCGCCTCGCAAGGCGCGGGTCGTCGTGCAGCACATCCGTGGCCGCAGCGTGCCCGAGGCGCGGACCGTTCTGGCGTTCACTCAACGCGCGGCAGCCCGCGAGATCGAGAAGGTGCTCCGCTCGGCCGTCGCGAACGCGGAAGCGAACCACGATCTGATCGGCGACGAGCTCGTCGTCGCCGCCGCCTTCGTGGACGACGGCGTGACGATCAAGCGCGGGCGCCCACGCGCTCGCGGCCGCTACGCGCAGATTCTCAAGCGTACGTGCCACATCACGGTCGAGCTCGCGTCTCCTCCCGACCGGCCGGTGCCGAGCCTCTCCGCCAAGGCCGCCTCGCCGCCCAAGCGCCGGAGCCCTCGCGCGGAGCCCTCGACGGCGGCCGCTCGAGCACCCGAGGCGAAGCCGAAGGTCGCACCCGAGGTCGAAGAGAAGCCGAAGCCGAAGCCGAAGCCGAAGCGCACCTCACGAGCCCGCAAACCCGCCGAGCCGAAGGAAGGTCAGTAATGGGCCAAAAAGTCCATCCCGGCGGTATGCGCGTCGGCGTCATCCACGACTGGAAGTCGAACTGGTACACGGGCAAGAAGGAGTTCCCGCAGTACCTGCTCGAGGACATCAAGATTCGCGATCACATCTACGCAAAGCTCGCGCACGCGGGCCTGTCGGACATCCTGATCCGCAAGGACAAGCAGCGGATCACGGTCGACATCTACACGGCGCGGCCGGGGATCGTGATCGGCAAGTCGGGTGTCGAGGTGGATGCTCTGAGGCGCGATCTCCACGCTCTGACGAAGAAGAACGTCCACATCAACATCAACGAGATCAAGCGCCCCGAGCTCGATGCCAAGCTCGTGGCGCAGTCGATCGCCGAGCAGCTTCAGAATCGGGTGAGCTTCCGGAGAGCGATGAAGCGCTCCCTGGCCTCGGCGATTCGCTCGGGCGCCCAGGGGATCAAGATTCAGTGCGGAGGCCGCCTGGGCGGCACCGAGATGAGCCGCTCCGAGAGCTATTCCGAGGGTCGGGTCCCTCTCCACACGATCCGGGCCGACATCGACTACGGCTTCGTCGAGGCGAAGACCACCTACGGCCGGATCGGAGTCAAGGTGTGGGTCAACAAGGGCGAGATCATGCCGGAGGGCTACGAGGGGATGACGCAGAAGGACCAGCGGCTCGGCGACCAGGATCAGGCCCGCCGCCTCGGTGGCGCCTCCGAGGGCCTCGGCGCGTCCCGCGAGAGTAGCCGCGGCCGCTCGGGTGACCGCGAGGGGCTCGGACCCGTGCGGCAGCGCCGGCGCGGCGAAGGCGGTCAGCGCGGCCGTGGCGGGCGTCCGGGTGGGCGTGACCGCGCGCGCGGTCAAGACAACGTCGAGGCGCCGCGCACGGACCCCGGCGGCCGGTCGGCCGAAGGTCGTGAGCAGCCGACGATCGAGCCCGAGGTCGAGGTCTCGCCCGCGCCCGTCGTCGATGCCCCGGAGTCGACGACGCCCAAGAAGCAGACTGAGGATCCGACGAAGCTCGACCAGTCCGGGGGTGAGGGCTGATGTTGCTGCCGCGCAGACCGGTCAAGGGATTCCGCAAGGTTCATCGAGGCCGTCGGCGAGGGATGGCGAAGGGTCAGACGGAGGTGCACTTCGGCGACTACGGGCTGAAGGCGCTCGAGGATGGCTGGATCACGAACCGTCAGATCGAGGCCGCTCGAATTGCGATGACGCGAAAGATTCGCCGCGGCGGCAAGGTCTGGATCAACGTCTTCCCGGACAAACCGACCACGCAGAAGCCCGCGGAGACACGCATGGGCTCGGGCAAGGGCTCACCCGAGCACTGGGTCGCAGTCGTGAAGCCGGGCCGAATCATGTTCGAGCTGGCAGGGGTGCCCGAGCCGCTCGCCCGCGAAGCGCTGCGTTTGGCGGGAAGGAAGCTCCCGATCAGGACGAAGGTCGCAAAGAGGGAGGCGGATCTCTTTGAGAGCTAGAGAGCTTCGAGAATTGACCGACACGGAGCTGGAGCAGCGACTTGCCGAGTCCCGCCAGGAGCTCTTCAACCTTCGCTTCCAGTCGGCCACCGGCGCCCTAGAGAACTCGGCGAGGCTGCGCCTTGCTAAGCGTGAGATCGCCCGCATCCTGACCGTGCGCCACGAGCGCGAATACAGCCTGGAGAAACGATGAGCGACCACGAGAACGAGCAAATCTCACCCACAGCCGAGACCCCGGTCGACTCGCCATCGCCCGAGGAGCAGCCAGCCGAGGAGCAGCCAGCCGAGACTCCCCCTGCCGAGACTCCCCCTGCCG
>Ga0136621_1001232_pt1 | contig 10398 bp, 8 predicted proteins | sample AntDryUQ445A2306_FD_104673 | JGI IMG/M metagenome (GOLD analysis project Ga0136621, IMG submission 104673) | Polar desert sand microbial communities from Dry Valleys, Antarctica - metaG UQ445A (23.06) | ecosystem: Environmental > Terrestrial > Soil > Desert | place: Antarctica: Dry Valley...
GCCTTGGCGGAGCCGTAGAAATCGGTGCCCGGCCCCTTCGAGGCCATCAGCACCGGGTGATTCGTGTCGATCGGCTGGTACTCGACGCTCGGAAGGACGCCGATCGACGAGAAGTTCACGATCCGGTCGACGTCGAACGCGAGCGCCGCCTCCAGAATGTTGACTGTTCCGAGCACGTTCACCTGGATCCCGGTCGTTCGGTTTACGGCGAGGTACCCGGGGTCGATGATCATCCCCATGTGCACGATCTCGTTCGGGCGATGCGTCCGAACGACGTCCGACATCCTCGCCGTATCGGAGACCGAACCTATCTCGAGCGGCACGCGGTCGAGGTCATCGCGGAGGATGAACACACCCTCAGGGGAAAAACCGCGCACGTCGAGCGCGACCACCTGCCGACCGCTGTCGAGCAGCGCGCGAACGACGTGGGGGCCGATGAAGCCGGTCGCGCCCGTCACGACTGTCGTCGACTCGGACGGAGGCCGGCGCTCGCCGCGGTGGCCGGTGTCCACCGTACGCCGCGCGAACCCTTGCTCGAATCGGTCGTCGGCCACGGCGTCCTCCGGTCGGGTGTTGCGGTGGGGGCCGGCGAGCCAGCCTCTACGATGCCTGGAGTCTAAGGGGTACGGCATGCCATATGATTGAAAGGAACCGGCGGCGCAGCACGTCGCCGCACCAGACAGTCGTCGCCGAGGTCGGCGGCACGCTCGGCTTCGACCTACCCAGGGTCGGCCTCGGCATGGCGAGCCACGGTGAGGCGCTGTCGGAGCGCGAGACGGACCTGATCACCGCGCTCCGTCCCTCGCACTTGCGCGCCGACCTCCACCTGGCCACCGATGGCTGGCGCTCGATGCTCGATCGTGGCGCCGAGACCTCGAGATCGACAGCGACCGGTCTCGAGCTCGCGCTCTTCCTCGGATCCGACCCGAAGGCCGAGCTCGAAGCACTCGCGGCCGCCCTCCCGCTTGCGCAGGCTCGGATCGTCAGGGTCCTCGTGCTCCAGGACGGTCGGCCTGTGGTCGACCCGAGCGTCGTGCGCATGGCGAAGGGCTCCCTCGCAGCTCGCGCTCCCGAAGCGCCGTTTGCCGGCGGGACGGACGGCGAGCTCGCCGCTTTCGACCGCGACCCGCGAGCGGGGGACGACCTCGACGCGGTTGCCTACTCGATCTGCGCGTCGGCGCATGTCGAAGATGGCTCGTCGGTCATGGAGACGGCGAGCGCGCACGGCGACACGGTGCGATCTGCTCAGGCGCTGTGCGCCGGCCTGCCCGTCGTCGTCAGCCCGGTGACGATTCGCCCACGCGACCGGCGGTTCGGCAGGAGCGGCGGTGTCTCGCGATGGTCGAACGAGGTGGATCCGCGGCAGTCGTCGGTGTTCGGCGCCGCCTGGACGCTGGCCAGCCTTGCGAGCCTCGCGCAGGCCGGCGCGTCGTCGGTCACCTACTACGAGACGACGGGCTGGCAGGGTGTGATGGAGCAGGAGGGGGCTGCGCATTCGCCCGCCTTCACCTCCCGCCCGGGGGCCGTGTTTCCGTTGTACCACGTGCTCGCGGACGTGCAAGAGTGGGAGTTCGGCCAGGTCGGAGAGTCGCGATCGTCGGCTCCGCTCGATCTCACCGTGCTCTGCGCGCACACGCTGGACGGCCTGCGCATCCTCCTGGCGAATCTGACACCCGAGCCGCGGCGGTGCAGGCTCGGCCCATTGTCTGCCGCGCAGGTGGCGGTTCGCCTTCTCGACGAGTCGAACGTCGTCTCAGCCTGTGACGATCCCGAGAGTTTCCGGGGTCGCTACGCGAAGAGGCGTACTCGCGCCGGGGCGCTGGAGCTCGAGCTCGCTCCTTTCGCCTTCGTGCGCGTGAACGCCTGACGTCGAGTGCGGCGATCGACTGGGCGTCGTTCTGCCTGTCCGGGGCCGGTCCGGGCTGTCCGTGCTCACCTCACCCACGCCGTCTCGAACACGCGCATCAGGTTCTCGCCGAGGATCTTCCGCACCGTCTCATCGTCGTAGCCGCGACCGACCAGCCCCTGCGTGACGTTCGGATATTCGTCCACCGTCTCGAAGCCGGATGGGCCGAGCCACGGCCACGCCGGGGTCACTCCGAGAGGGGCATTGCGCCCGAACGCGCGGTCGAGGAACCCCTCCTCTCGGCCTTCGGTGAAGTCGGTGGCGAGGGCGACGTGATCGGGGCCGAGAAGCTCGACGAGGTAGTCGATGTGGTCGAGCAGGTCGTCCAGCGTTGCCTCGCGCGTCAGGGGCGCAAGGAAGCTACGGAACGCCACGGCCCCCACGACGCCGCCCTTCGCGGCCAAGGCCTCGAGCTCCTCGTCGCTCTTGTTGCGCGGGTTGTCGACGAGCCTGCTCGGATTGGCGTGGGTGAACAAAACGGGCTTGCTCGATGTGTCGATCACATCGAGCGTCGTCCGCTTCCCGCAGTGCGACAGATCGATCGCGACTCCATGCGCGTTGAGCTCGTGCACGACGTCCCTTCCGAAGGCGGAGAGGCCACCATCCTCAGGCTCGAAACAGCCGGCTCCGATGAGGTTCTGCGTCATGTACGCCGGCTGCACGATGCGCACGCCGAGTTGCTCGAAGAGCGCGACGAACCCCGCCTCGTCCTCGAACGGTGTGCCGTTCTGGAACCCGTAGATGATGCCGAGACGGTGCTCGCGCTTGGCTGCGCGAATGTCCTCGACGGCCAGTATCGGTCGCACCACGTCGTCGTGCTCCAGGAGCACCCGCTCCCAGGCGGCGATCGCTCGCGCGGCCTCGGTCTGGTTCTCGTGGATTGCAAGCGTGACGTTGGCCGCCGTCACGCCGGCATCTCGCATCCGCACGAGCCGCTCCCGGGTGGGGACGAGTGGGTTGACGCCGTCGATGATGATCGCGTCAGCGTGCAGGGCGTTCGGATCCGGTTCCGCGCCCGTCACCCGCGCGCCTGTCCCGCCGGTCACGTTTGCAAGTCTCCGTCGCGCGCCACCTCGTATCCCGTGACGAGCGCAGCCATCGCCTCGTGCCGCTAGCCCTGGACCGCGCCGACGGTCAAGCCGCGAACGAGATGGCGCTGGAGGAAGATCCCGAGCACGAGGGCAGGGATGAGCGAGATCAGCGTCATCGCCGCGGTCTCGCCCCACAGGTTGCCCTGGAACACGCCCACGTATCCGGCCAGCAGGACCGGCAGCGTCTGAGCGTTCGTGCCCGTGAGGAGGAATGCGAACAGGAACTCCGTCCAGGAGAAGATGAACGCGAACGCCGCCGCTGACACGACCCCGGGCGCAGCGAGCGGAATCGCGATCTTCCACAGCGCCTGCCAGCGCGAGCAGCCGTCGACGAGGGCTGCGTGCTCGAGCTCGGGGGGCATCTGGCGGAAGTAGCTGTACATCATCCACACAGTCCACGGAAGCGAGAAGACGGTGTAGAGAAGGACGAGGCCGATCCGCGTGTCATACAGGCGCACCTGCAACCACTCTTCCGAGTAGCGGCTGTACAGCAAGAAGATGGGGAGCACGACCGCAACGGGGGGCAGGAGGCGCTGTGAGAGGAACCAGAAAGCGAGGTGCTTGCCGCCGGTGCGGAACCGGGCCATCGAGTAGGCGGCGGCGGCACCGATGACGACAGCGAGGAACGTCGTGGCAAACGCGACGATGAGCGAGTTCTTGATGCCGGTGAGGCCGTTCAGCCGATTCAAAGCCGAGCCGAAGTGCGAGAACGTCGGGTCCGACGGGAACCAGATCGGTGGCTGGGCGAGGATGTCTTCCTGCGGCTTGAAAGCCGTGATCAGGGCCCAGTACATCGGGAGCAGGAGGAAGAGGAAATAGAGGCCGATGAAGGTGAACCGCACGAGGCCCCATCGGCGTCGCCCGCGGACGACCCCGGAGGCGGTGCCGCCGGTCGGCTCACCGCCACGCCGGCGAGCGCTCGAGGGGCGAAGCCTCATGCCTCAACCGGCTTGAGAAGCCGCCTCACGAGCCAGTACGCGATGAACGAGAGCATGATCATGAACATCCACGAGCCCGCGGTGCCCTGGCCCAGGTGGAACCGCTCGAACCCCTGGTAATAGAGGAAGTAGGACGTGGTGTATGTCTCCGTCCCGGGTCCGCCACGCGTCAGCGTGTAGATGATGTCGAACAGCTTGGCCGCATCGATGAACCGGAAGGTGACCGCGACGAGGATGATCGGCGCGAGCAGAGGAAGCGTGACGAAGAAGAACGACTGTCGCGGCTTGGCGCCGTCGATGTCCGCAGCCTCGTACAGCTCCGAAGAGATCGACGAGAGCCCCGCGAGGAGGATCACGAACATGAACGGCGTCCATTGCCACGCGTCCGCCATCACGATCGAGACGAACGGCCAGATGCCGTCCTGGGTGAGGTCGACCGCGACATCGCCCGGCCAGAACCAGCCGAGGATGTTATTGGCCGGCCCGATCGGGCGTCGCAGAAACAGGTCCCAGAACCCTCCCACGACGACGGGGCTCATGAACAGCGGGATCACGATCACGACCATCAGGACTCTCCGACCGCGGAACGAGCGAAGCATCGCGAGGGCGAGGAGCAGGCCCAGGAGAAGCTCGACCGCGACGGCGGACGTCGCGAGGATCGCGGTCACGCGCACCGAGCTCCACCAGACGGGATCGTTCAGGTTGTCCCGGAAGTTGTCGAGCCCGACCCACGGGTGCTCGGTGCCGACCGTGAAGTCGTACTCGACGAACGTGACCCACAGTGAGAATGCCAGCGGAAAGATCGAGAGCGCCAGGATCATGAACACACCCGGTGCAACCAGCAGCCAGGGCAGATGGCGCTCAACCCACGAGGAGGCGGCTCTTGGCCGCCTCCTCGTGCTCTTCTCGACGGTGGTCGACACTGTCGGTCTAGGCGGCTAGCACTTAACCGCCTGGCCCTTCGCCGCAGCCGTGTTCTTGGAGGTCGATCCCGTGAGCTTCAGGTAGTTCTTGTACGACTCACGGGCCTTGGGGACGCCGATCTTCCTGATGATCGCGTCCCACTCCTTGGCAACGTCGTTGAGAGAGTCTTCGACGTCCTTGCCGGCGTACATCGCCGTCATGGCCCGGTCGAGGGCGTTCGCGAGGTCCCCCGCACCGGTCATGATCAGCTCGACGACGCCGTTGTTGGCGGCATCGCAGAGCCCCTCGAGGTACTCCTTGGCGGCCGGCCAGCGCGACGCATACGACTTCGACCTGTAGTGGGAGACTCTGTACGGGTCGCGCAGCGAGTACGGCAGCTGGACACGCTGCCCGGAGACGGACGGGCTCGTGTTCCACTGCGTGAACAGATACGCGGCCTCGAGGTTCTTCGAGTCGGGGGACACGCAGCGGATGACGGCGTTGATCCAGCCGTTGCCTCCGGGAACCGGGGTGTATCCGACCTTGCCCACGATCTTCGATTTCGGCAGGAACGAGAACGCCTTGTCGCGCTGGGCGTAGTTCTCCGAGATGCGTCCGGTCGGCGGCCAGGTGTAGATCATCGCGGTCTTGCCCTGGAGCCAGGTCGTCCACATCGTCAGGAAGTCGGTCTTGTCGTTTCCCGGAGGGGAGGCCGCAAGCTCGGCGAGGATGACCTTCATCGCCTTGACGCCGGCCGGTCCGTTGATCTCGGTCTTCATGGTGGTCGGGTTGAAGAACCGGCCTCCGAACGAGCGGAACGTCTGGTAGAAGTAGAAGTAGTTGCCCGGATTGCCGAGGGCGCGGGTCAAGCCCTGGCCGTACACCTTGGGCGCGAGCTGGTCGGTGATGAACTGCGACGTCTCGGCCATCTCGTCCCACCCACGCGGTACGCGCAGCGACTTGCCGTACTTGGCGCGGTACGCGGCCTTGAGCTTGCCGTTCGAGAAGATGTCCTTGCGGTAGTAGAGCATCCACACGTCGCCGTCGTCGAAGAAGCCCCACGTCTTGCCCTTGTACCTCGCGAGCGACCGATAGGCGGGGTGGATGTCCGTGATCGTAGCCTGCGCCTTGTACTTCTTGATCAAGTCGTCGATCGGCAGGATTACACCCTGGTCGGCGTAGTCGGGGATCCAGGCGCCCAGCACCTCCAGGACGTCGATCCTCCCGGACTTCGCGACATGCTCGGCGATCTGCTTCGCGTAGTTCGGACCAGTGGGGCCTTCGATCACTTTCAGGTTGATCCCCGTCAGCTTCTTCCATAGCGGGCCCCCGAACAGCTTGTCGTCAGCCGCCTGGGGTCCCGTCTCGCGAGTGGTCGTCAAGGTGACCCCTGCGTACTGCTTGGCCGCCTTGATCGCCGTCGTGGCGATCGGGTCGGCAGCCGCTGCGCCCGAGGCGGCCATGGCATCGGCTGCTGCGAGGAGCGGTCCAGCAAGCGCGCCGGCGGCGATCATGCCGCCTGACTTCCGGAGGAACTCACTTCGCCCGACACGCTCGTCGAACACGTCCGGACCGTGTTCGCCGACGGCTAGGACGTCGTTCTCGTCACGCACGTCTACCCCTTTCATTTGGCACGCCGTATGACACGTTGATCATCTCGCCCTGCGTCGCCGGTGTCAAGCGAGTTCCTGCGACCCGATCAGCGCGCCCGTCTCGGGATCGAAGAAGCGCAGCGCGCCCGGCTCGACGGCGATCTCGACCACGGCGCCGTCTCGCGCATCGGACTCGACCGCGAAGCGACCGACGAAGGCTGTGCGGCGCGATTCGCGGAGCCTGTCGAGCTCCGTCGACGCGGATGCATCGATGTCCTCGGCGATCTCGCGGACCTCGTCTCGAACGACCGGTGCGGCCTCGACCTCGAAGTGGACGACGACCTCCGATCCAAGCAGCTCGCGCAGGCGAACGAGACCGCGGAGCCGGCGCTCGGGGGGGATGTGGGACGACAGCGATGCGTCCTCGAGGTGCTCGGGTCTGACGCCCACCACGACCTCCCGGCCGTGCGCCGCGGACAGCTGCGGAGACCGGGAGCCCTCGCTGTCGTCGATCACGAGCGTCTGTCCGTCGCCGAACGTCACGGAAAGACGCTCCGGTCCGGAGTCGACCGTACCCATGAAGAAGTTCATCGCCGGGCTGCCGATGAACCCCGCCACGAAGATGTTCGCCGGTTCGTTGTAGAGCGTCTGGGGTGGTGCGACCTGCTGAAGCTCGCCCGACCGCATCACCGCCACTCGCTCGCCGAGCGTCATGGCCTCGACTTGGTCGTGCGTGACGTAGATCGTGGTGACGCCGATATCCTTGTGCAGGAGGCTGATCTCGGCGCGCATCTGGGTTCGCAGCTTTGCGTCGAGGTTGGAGAGCGGCTCGTCCATCAGGAACGCGCGCGGCTCGCGGATCAGCGCACGTCCCATCGCGACGCGTTGACGCTGCCCTCCGGAGAGCTGGCGCGGCTTCCGTTGCAGCTGCTCCCCGAGCTCGAGCATCCCCGCGATCCTCTTGACCCGCCGATCGATCTCACCCTTCGCGAGCTTCCGTAGCTTGAGCGGGAACGACAGGTTCTCGTAGATGGTCTTGTGCGGGTAGAGCGCGTAATTCTGGAAGACCATCGCGATGTCTCTATCGCGCGGTGGCAGGGCGTTGACGATGTCGTCCCCGATGCGGATCGTGCCGTCCGTGATGTCCTCGAGCCCCGCGACCATTTTGAGTGCCGTCGTCTTCCCGCACCCGGACGGCCCCACGAGCACCATCAACTCGCCTTCGGGAATCACGAGCGACAGCTGCTTGACCGCGAGCGTGCCGTCGGGATAGACCTTCCGCACCTCGTCGAACGTCACCTGCGCCACTGCGGCATCCTTTCAGGTCAGGCTCTGCTCCTAAGTGAACCTATACGACGGCGTACCAAGCGTCCAAGCTACCTGGGCACCGGCTGGGATTCCCGCCTAACGGCGCACGCGGCTGGCGCCTCGCTACCTCGCTTTCGGCCTCGTCCGTGCTGTGCCCGCGACGACCGGGTTGGTGAGCTCGCCTATCCCGGATGCCGAGACGGTGACCGTATCGCCCGGCTGCAGGAAGCCAGGCGGGTCCATGAACGTCCCGATACCGGCGGGCGTCCCCGTCGAGAGCACGTCGCCGGGATCGAGTGTGATGATCGACGAGAGCCACTCGATCGCGACCGGGTGCGGGTAGAGCTGATCGCTGAGGAGCGCATCCTGTCGCAGTTCGCCGTTGACGTGGGATTGGATGCGCACGTCTTGCCAGTCCGGTAGCTCGTCCTTCGTGACGATGCACGGCCCCATCGGACAGAAGGTGTCGAAGCTCTTGCCGAGGTCGACCTGCGCGTCGTTCATCTGCACCGAGCGCGCACTGACATCGTTGATGACGGTGTATCCGAAGACGTGGTCGAGAGCGTCCTCCCGTCGGATATTCTTGGCCCGCTTGCCGATGACGACGCCGAGCTCGACCTCGTAGTCGACGGCGAAGCCGTACTCGGAGAACCGCCTCGTGCCGCCCGGGACACGAATGATGACGTCGTCTGCTGAAGGGATCACGATGGGCTCTCCAGGCCCGATAACGGAGCTCGACAGCTTGATGAAGTCCCACCGCGGCTCGTCCGGTGCTGCGAAGTTTGCAGCCTCCTCGCCATGCGCCTTGTAGTTGATTCCCGATCCGAAGATCTTCCCCGGCCTGAGGGGGTGAATCACGCGATCGACAGTGACCGGCTCGCCACCCGAAGCCCGTTCCGCCACCTCGAGCCCGCGGTCGCCGTCCTCGACGAGCGCAAGCGTAGTCGGGTACCCGGTCGAGAACACATCGTCGCCGACCTGCACGCCGCAACCGGCGGTGGCGCCTGAGAGGTACTGAACGATCCGCATTGCCCGTCTCCCTTCGGCTTCGGCGTATTAGCCCGAAGCGCTGATCTTATTTGTATGACAGTACGATGGTCATAGCTATACCTCATCTGGACGCGAAAGCTGCTTCTTGCCGTCATTGCACGCGTAGGCGACGGAAGGACGTCCGCGCGTCAGCGTGTCCGCGCCGTGCCCTGGACGACGGGATTTGTGAGCTCGCCGATGCCGCTCGCGGTGATGGTGACGATGTCGCCCGGATCGAGAAAGTGCGGCGGATCCATGAACGTCCCGCACCCGGCGGGCGTCCCGGTGGACAGCACGTCCCCCGGCTCGAGCGTGATGATCGAGGAGAGCCATTCGATCGCAACCGGCGGCGGCCCGATCTGCTCCCCGACCAGGGCAGACTGGCGGCGCTCCCCGTTCACGTACGACTCGATCCGGATCTGTTCCCAATCCGGCAGCTCGTCCTTCGTGACGATGCACGGACCCATCGGGCAGAAGGTGTCGAAGTTCTTGCCCAGATCGCGCTGCCCATTGTGGAACTGCACCGAGCGTGAGCCGACGTCGTTGATGAGCGTGTAGCCGAAGATGTAGTCGAGCGCGTCCTCGCGACGCACGTTCTTCGCACGCTTGCCCATCACGACGGCGAATTCGACCTCGTAGTCGACGGCGAAGCCGAGCTCGCCGAACTGGGCGGGCCCTCCGGGCAGGCGTTTGATCACGTCGTCCGTGGGAGGGATCACGATCGGCTCGCCCGGCCCGACGATCGCGCTCGCCAGCTTGATGAAGTCCCACACGACCTCGTCCGGAAAGACGAACCCGGGCTCCTCGTCGCCGTGGCTCGCGTAATTCACCCCGGAGCCGAAGATCTTCCCCGGTTCGTCAGAGGAGCAAGGATGCGGCCGACGGCAACAGGATCGCCGTGTTCACGCGCGGAAGCGGCGGCCTCGAGGCCGCGGTCGCCGTCGCGGATGAGCGACAGCGTGTCGTCGTAGCCGGTGGAGAAGACGGCGCCCTCGACCTCGGCGCCGCAGCCGACGGTGCCTCCGCTCTCGTACTGGACGATCCTCATGCTTGCTCCTCTCTCCGTCGTCGCTGAACATCTGGTTGCCGCTCTCAACAGCGCGCATCGCGAGCCACGAAGTCGCGGCTTCAGCCTTGCCCTAAGACGACCTGGAACTTGCCCGACTCCGCCGGTCTGGGTCGCATGTCAACCGCAAAGCCGTGTCACGAGTTGTAGGATAATCTTACTACTCGACGGCCGCGGCATCTCACGCCAGTGCTACCGTCCGACGCCGGACCACAGTGGACATGGCCAAGAAAGCCGACATCTTCGCCACACCGATTGCCCGCGTCCCGCGGCTCTCCGACCAGGTTGCGGAGAAGCTGCTGGAGACGATTCTCGAGCGCGGCCTGAAACCAGGTGACAGACTTCCTTCGGAGCGTGAGCTGGGCGAGCAGTTCCAGGTCTCGCGCACAGTTATTCGCGAAGCGACCCGCGCGCTCGTGGCGAAGGGCATCATCGACGTCCGCTCCGGGACGGGCCTGACGGTGACGGCCGTCGACTCTCAGGCGGTGTCGTCGACGATGAATCTCTACCTTCGGGGCAGCGACGTGCCGTACGAGCAGGTGCACGAGGTGCGGTCCGTGCTCGA
>Ga0136621_1001233_pt1 | contig 10398 bp, 10 predicted proteins | sample AntDryUQ445A2306_FD_104673 | JGI IMG/M metagenome (GOLD analysis project Ga0136621, IMG submission 104673) | Polar desert sand microbial communities from Dry Valleys, Antarctica - metaG UQ445A (23.06) | ecosystem: Environmental > Terrestrial > Soil > Desert | place: Antarctica: Dry Valley...
CCCGTGCCCTCGAACGGGGGCTGACCAACGCTGCGGTCGGGGCCTGCCTGGACCAGGCCATCACGGCGCAGCCGGGATCGCTGCCGGCCTACGGAGCGCTCGGAGCGCTCGACGGGCGGCGAGTGCTGGTGCTCGGATTCTTCATCCCCGGATCACAGGACCCCGCAGTCCATCGCTTCAGTGTCCGGTGGTGGGGTTTGCGGGGGCCGGGCGAGCCGGCGAGGTGCCCGCAGCCCCTGGGGAGCTCCGGTGGCCCGATAGGGGCCGGGGAATCCCGCTGAGGTCGGAAAGGTTCTAGGAGGCATGACTACCCCAAACGAGGCTCGTCGACTGGTGATCATCGGCTCGGGCCCCGCCGGGCTTACCGCAGCCGTGTATTCGGCTCGGGCGAGCCTCGCGCCGCTCGTGATCGAGGGAGTGGACGCAGGTGGGCAGTTGATGCTCACCACCGAGGTCGAGAACTATCCGGGCTTCATCGACGGAATTCTCGGCCCGGAGCTGATGGAGCAGATGCGCAAACAGGCCGCTCGCTTCGGCACCGAGTACATGTCCGGGAACGTCACCGAGGTCGACTTCTCCACCCGGCCCTTCTCCATCGCCACGAGCGAGAGCACGATCCTCGCCGACGCAATCATCCTTGCGACGGGCGCCCAGGCGAAGATGCTCGGTGTTCCCGGCGAACGGGAGCTTCTTGGACATGGGGTTTCGACCTGCGCCACCTGCGACGGCTTCTTCTTCCGCGATCGCGAGATCGTAGTGGTGGGGGGCGGCGACTCCGCTCTGGAGGAGGCCATCTTCCTGACCAAGTTCGGATCGAGGGTCACCGTCGTCCACCGGCGAGACACGCTGCGCGCCTCCAAGATCATGCAGGATCGCGCCTTCGGCAACCCCAAGCTCGAGTTCATCTGGAACGCGAGGGTGCAGGAGATCGTGGGTGACACCACGGTGAAAGGTCTACGGTTCGAGGATTCCCGGACCGGCGCCGCCTCTGAGCTGGCCGCCGATGGAGTCTTCGTCGCAATCGGCCACACCCCCAACACCGGGTTGTTCGAGGGCAAGCTCGACCTCACGGGTGGTTACATCGACGTGGAGCCGAACACCACCAGGACCTCGGTCGCCGGGGTGTTCGCCGCCGGCGACGTGGTGGATTCACACTACCGTCAGGCCATAACGGCGGCGGGCATGGGCTGCATGGCCGCTATCGACGCCGAGCGCATGCTCTCTGACATCCCACTGACCGAAACGGCCTGGTAAAGGGGTCTTGGCCGGGGCCGTCGCCCCTGCCATACTTAGTAACCTTCGGGATTCGGCATGGGGACTCGCGCGGCACGCTCCGGTTGTCGGCGGCGCCCGCTCCAAGGCCATGGATTCCGGCAGACATTCCACACAATCCACCTCTGCGAGGGCTTCGACGACCCGTGGCCAACTTGATCAAACCAGGAGATCACTCCACCCAGGCAGCCGATGTGCAGGCCCGGTTGCGGGCGCTCGGCATTCCCGTGGAGGACAACGCGGGCTGGTTCGGGGACTCGACCACGCAGGCAGTGCGCACGTTTCAGCAGCAGCGGGGAATACTCGTGGATGGGATTGTGGGGCCCAGCACCTGGGGTGAGCTTGTCGGGGCGTCAAGGCGACTGGGAGACGCCATCCTCTATCTCAAGCAGCCCCCCATGCGCGGTGACGACGTGGTCTTGCTCCAGGAGCGGCTCAACGCTCTCGGATTCGACGCCGGACGCAGCGACGGCATCTTCGGACGGGCTACGGATTCTGCGGTGCGCGCCTTTCAAAAGGAGTACGGAGTCGCCGAAGACGGCATGTTCGGGCCCAGGAGCCATTCCGCCCTCATGGGATTGCGGGTCGATCGGCAGGGAACGGCCGCAGGCCTGCGGGAGGAGCTACGCCGCGCAGAGCGCGGCGGTCGCGGTCTGGGAGGGGCGGTGGTCGTGATCGACCCCGGCCATGGAGGCCCCGACCGCGGCAATCCCGGCACGAACGGCGCCTCCGAGGCCGATCTTTGCTGGCAGCTCGCCCTGCAGGTGGCCGAACGCCTGGCCGCAGCAGGCGCTACCGCCCGGCTCACCCGCACGGAGACCGAAGACCCCGACAACTCCGAACGGGCTCGGCGCGCCAATCAGATCGGCGGCGAGATGTTCCTCTCCCTGCACCTCAACACCTATGGCGAGCCCACGGCCGAGGGTTCGTCGACCTATTACTTCAGCACCTCACAGGCGGCGCAACGGCTTGCAGAGGGCATCCAGGGCGAGCTGGTCGGGCTCGGGCTGAACAACTGTCGTTCTCACGGTCGCTCCTATGCGGTGCTCAAGGAGACCCGCATGCCGGCGGTCCTCATCGAACCCGTGTTCATCACCAACCCCGACGAGGAGAAGAGGCTGCACGACCGGGAGTTCCTGAAGGCGCTAGCGCTGGCGATCGTCACGGGCCTGGAGCGGTACTACAGCGACCTGACCTAGCGGTTTGGGGCGGGGCCGCGGGCGGAGCGTTTGGCAAGTCCGAAAGGGACGCCCACTTTCGCTGCCCTGGGGCCCGGTCGGCGGGCTCCCTGGTGCAACGGAGACTCCCACCACTTTTGAGCCCGGGGTTCAGTCGAGAGTGACGACCGTCGGTTGCCCGGGCGCCGACTCACCGATGATCCTGCGCGTCAGCCGGTCGAGCTCCTCCAGCGACACGAAGTCAATCGTCACCTTGCCCTTGCGTTTGCCCATCTCGACTCTCACCCTGGTCTGCAGGTGATCGGCCAGCCGGCGCTGCGCTTCGCTCACGAGCGGAGGGCGCGCCGAGCTACGCGTACCGGAGCCTCCCGGCCGTGTCTCCGAGATGGCGCCGTAGCGGCGGACGAGGTCCTCGGTCTCGCGCACCGACAGGCCCTCCTGCACGGCGCGTAGGGCGAGTCGCTCCTGGAAGGGATTTCCTTGCAGGCCCAGGAGCGCCTTCCCGTGCCCCGCAGTGAGCCTGCCCTCGGCCATGAGCCTCTGGCTCGAGGTCGGCAGGTCGAGCAGTCGGAGGGCGTTGGTGATGCTCACCCGGCTCCGCCCCAGCCTGTTTGCCAGCGCCTCCTGCGTCAACCCACCCTCGTCGATGAGCTGGCGATAGGCGGAGCCCTCCTCGATCGGATTGAGGTCGGCGCGGTGCAGATTCTCCACCAGGGCTCGTTCCAGAGAGCCTCGCGGATCGGTCTGGACTACCACTGCGGGAACGTGGTCGAGGCCGGCCCGGCGCGCCGCCCGCAGCCTGCGCTCCCCCGCTATGAGCTCGAAGCGGCCCGCCGGACGCCTCTGAAGCAGGAGTGGCTGCAGGACGCCGAGCTCCCTTATCGATGCGGCGAGCTCTTCGAGGGCGGCCTGGTCAAAGGTCCGGCGGGGTTGATCGGGGTTGGGCGCGATAGCATCGACCGCGACCTCCAGAAAGCCATCCTCCTGTGGCGCCGGGCGGGGCTCGGCCTGTGGCAGCAGCGCGTCGAGGCCGCGGCCCAGCCCCGAACGCCGTCCGGAACCACCTGGCCGGCCGGCCCCGGATCCTCGTTCGGGCGGCCCGGAGGTCATCGTTCCGGTCCTCCCGCTGCGTGCTCCTCCTCGGGTGGCGCCGGGACGCCCTCTTCGGGGCGCGGGTGCCACGGTTCTACCCGCGGCCACGCTTCCTCCACACCGTCCGGTTCGGGGGCTCGGGTTCCGTAGCCCCGCCCGCCGGGAGGGGCAGGGAGGCGCGTCGGCGGACGGTCAAGCCCGTAACGCTGGACGACCTCGAGCGCGAGGGCCCGGTACGCCTGCGAGCCGCGGGACCCCGGGTCGAGAGTCACCACAGACTCGCCGAAGGAGGGTGCCTCGGACAATCGCACACTGCGAGGGACCACGGTGTCGTAGACCAGATCGCCGAAGTGCCCTCGAACTTCGAGGGCTACCTGCTCCGCCAGCCTGGTTCTTGCGTCGTACATCGTCAAGACGACCCCTCCTATCCGAAGCTCGGGATTTAGCGCAGCCCGCACGCGCTCCGCGCTGCCCAATAGCCGTGCCACCGCCTCGAGCGCGTAGAACTCACACTGGACGGGCACGAGGACGTCGCGCGCGGCAACCAACGCGTTGACGGTGAGCAGGCCGAGAGACGGCGGGCAGTCCAGCAGCACGATCCTGTAGCGCTCGGACGCACCGGCGAGGCTCTCGGCGAGCCGGTGCTCGCGCTCCATCGCGGCGACGAGCTCTATTTCGGCTCCTGCCAAATCCAGGGAAGAGGGAACGCAGCTCAAACCGGGGACCGAGGTCGTCACCGCCACTTCTTCCATGGAGGCGGACCCCATGATCAGGTTGTAGGACGACGGTTCCACCGTCCGATGATCGATGCCCAGACCGGTCGTGGCGTTGGCCTGGGGGTCGAGGTCCACGACCGCCACCGCGTGGCCCGCCAGCGCCAGGCCCGCCGCCAGGTTCACGCAGGTCGTGGTCTTGCCGACTCCCCCCTTCTGGTTCGCGACACACATCACCACCCCGTCACCCTGCGGCGCCACGTGGGAGGCCAGGATTTCCCAGTTGCTGAGGTCCATGCCGCCCGGATACCCCTTTGCCCTAAGACTGCCCCGAGACCGCTCGTCACCTGCACCCTCAGCGCCGTACTATAGCGAGCCCTTCCTCGGTCACCTCGGCTTCCGGGGGAATCTCGGCCGCCGCCCCCACGAACACCACGGCAGCTCCGCCGGGGGCGACCAGGGGGAGGCCCAGGCGGAAGGCGGCTGAGGGAGCCGCCACGGCCCGCAGGGTTACCACCGGGTGCGCCGCGGCGAAGGCTTGGTCCTTCGCTATCTCCTCGGCGCGCCGGACCACCACCTCGCAGTTCAGCCCCAGGGCACGCACCACCTCCTCCAGAAAGGCGGCGCGCTTGGCCTGGGGCTCGAGCAGCCTCCAGGGGCGAGAGGGATCGGCTATTGCCAGAGGGATCCCGGGCAACCCCGCACCCGAGCCGACATCGATTCCGGGCCCGGAGGGCAGCGACTTCACCGCGGGCAGGGCTCGAAGGGAGTCGGCGATGTGGCGATCTCCGAAGCGGGCGAGATCGCCGGGAGAGACCAGGTCGATGCGCCCTGCCCACCTGCGCACAAGGGCCTCATAGCGCTCCAGCGTGGGTTCGTAAATCATGGAACCCCCTCTGGCCTGGACTTTTAGGGGGAGCGGGCCTGTCGGTGGTTAGCCTTCTTCGGACGGATCGGGCACCTGCGGCGCGGGGACGTCTCCTCGAACGATCACCTTCCGACCCGGTTCCTCACCCTCGCTGAAGCTGGTCGCGCCGTCGACAACAGCCACCGCGTCGTGAATGATCTTTCTCTCGTAGGCGTTCATCGGCTCGAGCTCGATCTCGGTGCCGCGCTCCTTGGCCCGTTCGGCCATGGACCGGGCGTAGTCCTCGAGTGAGGCCCTCCGGCGCGCCCTGTATGCCTCGACGTCGACCGACAACCGCACCCGGTTGCGGAGCCGTCGTTGCACCGCGGTCCTGGTTATCTCCTGAAGCGCCTCGAGGGTCTGTCCACGTCGTCCGATCATCGCCCCCATATCGCCTCCGCTCACGTTCAAGACGACATTGCCCTCTTCGATCACCGCTTCGACATCTCCTTCGATGCTCATTGCTTCCAGGAGACCGCTCACGAAGCTCCGGCCGGTCTCGGCCACCGTCTCGAGCGATGGAGCGGACTCCTCTCCGCCCATGGGGCCGTATGGGTTGTCGAGATCCGCCTCGGCGCCCCCGGAGGCAGGTGGTGGCGGAGGTTCGGAGGGAGAGCCGAAGCCCTGGGGATCGGTCACTTCCGCCTCTTCTTCTTGCTGGCGTTGGGTGAGCGTGACGAGGCCGCAGCCGGGCGTTCGTCACCGTTGGTCTGCCCCTGGGGTGGTCGTGGCGCGGTGGGTTTCCTGCGCGCTCCTGGCTGGGCCGCCCCATCGTTGGATTTCGGCCTGGGCGCGGCGGCCCCCTTGGGGGTCGATTTGGGTTTGGGGGTCTCCTGCGGCGCGTCGCCGTGATGCAGGTGGGGAAGGAGTGGCGGTGCGGCCTTCAGAATCAGGCGCTGCTGCACGATCATCCAGACGTTGGTCGTCAGCCAGTAGATTACGACCCCCGTCGGGAAGGAGAACGCGAAGAACATCAACATGAACGGCATGATCTTGGCGAACGTCTGCATCTGCTGAGCCTGGGGACTGCTGGTGTCCTGCGAACTCTGCATTTGCTTCTGTTGGTAGTAAGTGGTAAAGCCCATGAAGAGCACAAGCGCCACGTAAGGAAGGGTCGAGAGGAGACCGGTGCCACAGGGGGCCGGGACGCTGCGGCTGCCTGCCTGTTGGATCGAGGCCTGCAGGGAGCAGTCGAGCCGCAGACCGGGGAAGAACTGATTGACGGTTGCGGGGCTCTGGATCAGCTCCCGGGCGAAGGCCGAGCTCTGGACTCGCTCGACCAGCCACGACACCTGCTCGGTTGGAACCGCACGCCAGGCCCCCTCGATGAAGCTGTAACCGAGGTGGGTCAACGGGTCCCGGATGACGTAGAAGAGCCCGATCAGGGCGGGGAACTGCATCAGCAGGGGCAGGCACCCTCCGAAGGGATTGACCCCATGCTCTTTGTACAGCGCCATCATCTCTTCGTTGGTCTTCTGCCGGTTGCCCTTGTTGCGGGCCTGGATCTGTTTGACCTCGGGCTGAATCCGCTGCATCTCCCTCATCGACCGGGTCTGTTTGATCGACAACGGCAGTAGCAGGACACGCACCAGCAGAGTCAGCAGGATGATCGATATCCCATATGAGGGGATCACCGCATAGAGCCCTGCCAGGCCGCTGGAAAAGATCTCTAAGAATCGTTCGAACATCCCCTAACCCTTTCCTGTGCTTTCTGCGCCCGACCCGGGCTCGGGAACCGGATCGAATCCCCCCGACGCCCACGGGTGGCACCGGAGTATCCGCACCACAGACATTGTCCCTCCCTCGAAGGCCCCGTATCGCCGTATCGCTTCGAGGGCATAGGCCGAGCAGGTCGGCTCGTAGCGGCAGTGCCGGCCAAACATCGGGGAAATGAACTTCCTGTAGCCGGCCAGCAGCCCGCACACAACCCGTGCTCCGGGGCTCACCTCGATGCTCCCCGGTGGCCCGCGGGCACGCCACAGACCGCCAGGGCCTTGTTCAATGCACCGGTCAGCTCGGTGAAGCTCATGCTCTCCGCTCGCTCGTCGGCTCGGATCACAACGTCATATCCGGGCTCAGGGTCGCAGGCAACGAAAGCGGCGCGGATCCGGCGTTTGATTCGGTTTCTGACGACTGCCCGGTTCGGAGCCCGCACCACCAGCCCGACCCTCGACGGGGCGGGCTCTTCCTCTTGCCCGTCAGAAATCTGAGAAGGAAGTGCGTAGACCACGACACCATTCACGCCGGCCCTACGGTTCCCGTGGAGCACGCGGCGGAAATCGGTTGAGCTGCGCAAGCTGCCTGGTGTCCTCAAGCTTCTGGCGCGCCGCTAGGCGGACAGGCGGGCGCGGCCCTTGGCGCGACGGTTCCTCAGGATGGCGCGTCCGGAACGAGTCTTCATGCGGGCGCGAAAGCCGTGTTTTCTCTTGCGACGCCGGTTGTTCGGTTGAAAAGTTCGCTTCACTTGTACCCTCTTGGTCCGTCCACCCACCCGACCTCGCCCGAAACCGTGGTCGCGAAAAGTTGGTGGTGTGCTTGAGTCGCCCGCAGAGTATAGGCGACAGGTCTTTTGCCACGTCACGGCCCTACTTTCGGGGAGCGCGAAAGTGTTGCGTCTCCGGCCTTGACGCCGGCGCTCATGGGTCGCTTAGATAGTTGGAGTCTCGGCTCTTTGGAGTGTCGAGGCGGGCGTGGCGGCAATCCCTTGTGCGCAAGCCGAGTTCGCTGAACAACTATGTCCACACCTGTGGATAAGGCTGTTGAATGCGACGGCGTGCCTGCTCAAGCCCGCTTTTCCCGCCCCATTCACCCCGGTGAGAAGCACGTGGGGACGCGATGTGCCTGTGAATAAAGTGAATGGTCCGGACGCCCGATCCGGGCGAACAACAAAGTGAGGGGAAGCCTATGCAGAGCGTAACCACCCTTGACGCGGCCGAGGGGGCCCGGTCGGTCGAAGCCCTCTGGCAAGGTGCCTCGGAGCGGCTGAAGCAGCAGCTCTCGGTGGCCAACTACTCGACCTGGTTCGCACGGGTTCAGCCGGTGGAGCTCGACGGAGACCTCGTCCGCCTCGGTGTCCCCAATCTTTTCACCAAGCAGTGGATCGAATCACATCACCGGGCCGCCCTCGAGGAGGCTCTGCGGGCAGTGGCGGGGAGAGAGGTGACGGTGTCGCTCCTGGCCCTCGAGACGGCGCCCGAGGAGATCGATCTCTCCGCGCGCGCACCCGGCGCGGCGCGTGAGCCTGTCCCCGTCCCCTCCGATCGAATCACCGACGCGCCCGGCCGCTTCCACCCCAAGTACGTTTTCGAATCATTCGTCATCGGGTCATCCAATCGCTTCGCACATGCTGCTGCCTTGGCGGTTGCCGAAGTGCCCGCGTCCGCATACAACCCCTTGCTCATCTACGGAGGAGCCGGTCTGGGAAAGACCCACCTGCTACAGGCGATCGGTTCCTATGTGCGCAGGTATCACCCCGAGCAAGCGATTCGCTACATCTCCACAGAGCAGTTCCTCAACGACTTCATCGTTGCACTGCAGAGAAGGACCATTCCGGACTTCCATCGCCACTACCGGGCGGTTGACATCCTGCTGGTCGACGACATCCAATTCCTCGAGGGCAAGGAGCACTTCCAGGAAGAATTCTTTCACACTTTCAACGCACTGCACCCCTCGAGCCAGGTGGTGCTGACCTCGGACCGGCCACCCAAGAAGATCTCGACTCTCGAGGAGCGGCTCCGGACCCGCTTCGAGTGGGGGCTCATCACGGACGTCCAGCCTCCGGACCTCGAGACACGGCTCGCCATCCTTCAGAAGAAGTCTGAAACCGACGACCTGCCCGTGCCCTCCGACGTAATGGCTTTCATCGCGAGCAAGATCCAAACCAACATCCGTGAGCTCGAAGGGGCCCTCATTCGGGTTGCTGCATACGCCTCGCTCACCCGCTCGGAGGTAACCCTCGATCTGGCTCAGAACGTACTCCAGTCACTCCTCTACGGTGGTCGCGAGACGCGGGTTACCGAGGATCTCGTAATTTCCTTGACCGCTGATTACTTCGGCCTCACCGATGACGAGATTCGCTCGGCGAGCCGATCCCGGCCTCTTGTCCACGCGCGCCAGATCGCCATGTACCTGTGCCGGGAGCTAACCGACCTGTCGCTTCCGCGCATCGGAGATCGTTTCGGTGGCCGGGATCACTCCACCGTCATCCACGCGGACAAGAAGATTCGCAAGTTGTTGCAGGAGCGCCGGGCGTGCTACGAGCAGGTGCAGGAGTTAACCGAACGTATTCGTCAACAGGCAGCGCGTGGATGACGCGTGATCACACTGTGAACTCTGTGGACAACAAGCCCCTTGACCGGGCCGACCTCGAGAACGACGAACTTGTCCTTTGTTCTCGGCGCCTTTATCCACCGGCCGGGATGGGCACCGACCTGCCCAAAGACCGGTTTTGCCCAGTTTCAACACCCCCTACTACGAATACGAAGAAATACTTATCTATCTTTCGTATTTGTGACGGCGTGCATAGCAGCCGTCAAGGCACCGGGGTTTATCGTGAAATCGAGGGAGATGCCGGAGCGATGGGAGACGCAACATGAAGTTTCGCTGTGAACGAGACGACCTTCTAGGAGCGGTTCAGTTTGCGTCGCGCGCCATCTCGAATCGCGCCACGTTGCCGGTCTTGTCCGGCCTTCGAATTGAGGCCAAGGAGGCGGGGTGGATCGGCGTTGCTGCAACGGACCTCGAGCTAACGATGCAGACGGCCTTCCAAGCCGGTGTCGACGAGCCGGGGTTGGAGGTGGTGCCCGGCCGGTTGTTCAACGAAATAGTGCGGAATCTCGGTTCGGGTCAGGTGTCGTTGGCGAGCGCCGAAGGAGAGCTCGAGATCGCCTCCGGGCGAGGGCACTTCCGTGTGAGGACCCTCATGCCGGACGATTACCCGGCCCTTCCGGTCGAAGAGAGTGCGGCAGATTCCATCAGCGTCGAGATGGACTCCGGAGCGCTTGCGGGATCACTGGCCCAGGTCGTCCGGAGCGCCTCCTCCGACGAGAGCCGCCAGGTGTTGACGGGCGTCCTGTGGGAGATCGAGCCAGGACGTCTGACACTGGCGGCAACCGATTCCTACCGGCTGGCGGTCTCTGAGGTCGAGGTGGAAGGCGGCCCCGGGGAGGCGGTCAAGGTCATCCTGCCGGCACGAGCCCTGGCCGAGCTGGGACGCGCCCTCCAGGGCACCGGGGGC
>Ga0136621_1001234_pt1 | contig 10397 bp, 10 predicted proteins | sample AntDryUQ445A2306_FD_104673 | JGI IMG/M metagenome (GOLD analysis project Ga0136621, IMG submission 104673) | Polar desert sand microbial communities from Dry Valleys, Antarctica - metaG UQ445A (23.06) | ecosystem: Environmental > Terrestrial > Soil > Desert | place: Antarctica: Dry Valley...
ACCCAGTTGAAGTTTCTCGCTATCGGACCGCGCGCGATGGCGAGGCCGAAGACGGTCGAGAGGATCGCCATGGAAACGGCGGTCCCGGCGGCGAAGATCAACAGCGCCACCGCTGCCGCGCTCTGGCTAGAGATGGTCGAGAGCAACAGCAGCGTGAGCCCCCCCGAGCCGCCGATGCCATGCACGAGCCCTATCCCGTAGGCGCCTAAGGGTCCGCGGTGGGGACCGGCGTGGCCGTGCTCGTGAGACTTATCCTCCTTGTGCGAGTGGACGTGGCGGTGGTCCGACTCTTCGTTGTGGTTGTGGGTGTGGACGTGAAAGGCGCCGCGCCGCCACCGCAGCAGCAGCCGCACGGCGAGGGCCACGATGACTACGCCTATGGCAACCTCGGCAATCTGCCCCACCCGCTCGGGGAGGAAACGATTGAAGAGCACCAGCGGCAGGCCCAAGACCACGAGCGTCGTGCCGTGCCCCAGGCCCCAGCAAAAGCCCATCCAACCAGCCTTGCGCGCCTGCTTGTGCTCCTCTTCAGAGGCTATGAGGGTCGTGACCGCCGCCAGGTGGTCGGGATCACTCGCGTGCCGGAGGCCCAAGAGGAGGCTGATCAGCAATATTACTCCCACGCCCGCCGAACCGTGCATGAATCCTTCTAACCAACCGTCTATCGCGCTCATACGCTCTTCCTCCTGACCTTCACGATTCTGCCTCGCTTTCCCCCTGCCCGGCGCACGCCGCGCATGTTCCCCTCGCCACCACATGCAACTCCTGCACCTCGAAGCCAGTCGAGCTCGCCCTGAGCGCCTCCAGCAACCGGAGATCCATCTCCGGCTCCAAGTGGGAGATGCTGCCGCAGGACTCGCAAACTAGGTGTGGGTGCGCCGCCGGACGGGCCTCGAAGATCCTCGGCCCCTCGGGCAGGCGGCTGTCCACCACGAGCCCCGCCTCGCCCAGGGCCTCCAGAGCCCGGTAGACCGTGGAGAGCTCCAGCCCCGGCAGCACTCCTTTGACCTCCTCCCACACGCCATCCGCCGAGAGGTGCCCCCCGGACTCCAACAGCACGCGCCAGACGTGCGCCCGCTGTGGCGTGACGCGCATCCCGCGCTCCTGTAAAGCGTCCATCGAATGCCCCTTCGCTCCCACATGCTAATTATTGGCAGAAGACAATGTTTGGCGCAAGGGCCGAAACATTCATGAATGAAAAGAAAACTCGCTACCCTGGGCACCGGGCTGGAGGCTATCCGTCTCCGAGCGCCCGCCGAGCTATCCTCCGGTCGTGCTCCCAGGCGAAATCCAGGGCGTCTATCTCATCCTCCGAAACCCAGCGTATCTCCGCCACATCATCCGCCGGGCTTGGCTCGCCGGAGATGATGCGCGCCCGGAAGCCAATGGCGAGCACATACTCCCCATCCGCGCCATAAGTATGGACCGCGAGCAGCATCGGCCGTTCCTCGACCTCGACCTCCACGCCGAGCTCCTCTCGCGCCTCCCTCGCAAGCGCGTCCCGAGGAGGCTCCCCAACCTCCACGAACCCGCCCGGAAGGTCCATCCTCCCCTTCTCCGGCTCGATGCCCCGCACCGTCACGAGCACCCGATCCCCCTCCACAATGGCCGCCCCGACCGCCGGAGAGGAATTTCTATACCACGACCGCCCACACAAAGGACAACTTACCCCGCCACTCGCCCGCGGCTCCCCCAACTTCGTCCCATCCGCCGGACAGAATCGGTACGGCTCGGTGGCGGTGAACGGTATTTCCTGCTTCCCATCCAACTTCACACCCGGCTCCGCACCAGATCTTCGGCGACGCTAGCTAGCTGGTCCACGCTCCTGACCACATCGACGCGGTCGCATAGTGGCTCGTAGAGCGGCATGTCGCAGGAGCCTAAAGTCCAGCCCCATTTTGGCTCCGGTGTGATCCAAACCGTCTGCCTGACGTGCTGTGTGATCTCCTCCAGAGCCGCCACGTTGGCCGGCTTGCCGTTGTTGCGCCCATCACCCAAGATTACCAACGTCGTCCGATGGTTGAGCGCGGGCAGATACTCATTCCTGAACTGCTCCGCCGCCTTCCCGAAGTCGCTGTTCACGTCCGCGTCCAACACGCGCCCCGAGAAGACCTGCTCCACCGCCCGGTCCATGCTGCTATCCTCGAAGAACTGCGTGACCTCCGCCATCTCCGCCACGAACACGAACGTCCTCACCTTCGAGAACAAACTCTGCATCTGATACACCATGTGCAGCCAGAACCGGCTCATGTTCCGCGTACTCATGCTAACGTCGCATAACATTGCTACACGCGGGCGTTTCTCGTGGTGGCGGCGGAGGACAGGGTTGAATGGGATACCTTCGTAGCGGACGTTGCGGCGCAGGGTATGGGGGACGCTGATGTGTCCGGTGCGATCCTGTTTCAGGCGGCGGGTCTTTGCGCCGTGGATCTGACGCGCAATGCGCCGGATGGCGGCTTCGGTCTCGCGTTGTTCGCTGGGCGAGAACTCGAAGACCTTGCGCAGTGAGCGGCGCATCAGGGCGGAGTCGTCCTTTTTCTTTTCGAGCTTCTTCTGGCGTTCGACCATCTGCTCGATGAGTTGGGGCATTCCGCGGAGGATCTCCTCGCTCTGCTCCTCTAGCTGGCGGATGAGGTCCTCGTCCACCTCCATGTCGTGCAAATGGTCGAGCAACCCTTGTAGGTCGGCGGCTGAGACATCGAGCGGCAGTTCCTGGCCGCCGTCGCCGTGCGTCACCAGGTCGCCGGGGTTGAACATGTTGCGGGCCCGGCGGAGCTTGAGCTGGTGCGTGATGCGCTGCAGGGCCTGGCCCAGGGCGCCGGGATTGCGGTTCAGGATCAACTCCTGCGAAAACATCGAGAGACGCATCTTGTCCGCCTCGCCGTGGATGTCGTCCGAGGGCCGCATCCGCTCCTCGTCGAAAAACTTGCGGAAGTCGGTGTTCTCACTATCCTCGTGGCTGTGCTCTTCGGAGTCCGGCGCGTCACCGGCCGCATCCTCGCCGAACTCCATGCTCGCCGGCTGACCGTGATCATGGTCATGGTCGTGGACCTCCAGCTTCGCCGGCGACCCCCCGATAGAGTGCGTGGAGACCTTCTCCCATCAGGGACGCTACCGGCGCTACAACGAGCTTCCTTCCCTCCCCGACGAGGTGGCCGGATGACGGAGATAAACAACTCTAACCTGGCTCTTGTGGGCGGGATGCGCGGTGAAAAGCACCTGTGCTACACTGCCATGCATTCCACGAAAAGAGAGCGGAAAGGGGCTACATAGGGGTGCTTTGATCGGCAGAGGAGCCCCGTCCTGTAATACGGATGACGGCGGCCCTGGCCCAAGCAAGGTGATGCTAGGCGAAAGCAAACGGTTTCCCGCCAGAAAGGCGGGCCGTCGAGGGAGAGGAGGAAAGGGTTGCGAAAGGTAAGCGTCAAGGTAAACGGGCGCGACTTCGAGCACGAGGTCGAGCCCAGGATGCTCCTGGTCCACTATCTGCGTGAGGTCGTGAATCTGACCGGGACCATGGTCGGGTGCAACACCTCCAACTGCGGGGCGTGTACCGTGCTGTTGGATGGGGAGTCCGTCAAGTCATGCACCATGTTCGCGGTGCAGGCGGATGGGTCTGAGATCGTCACGGTGCAAGGAATCGCGGAGAATGGGAACTGGCATCCCATGCAGACGGCGTTCCACGAGAACCACGGTCTTCAGTGCGGGTATTGCACGCCCGGCATGATCATGGCCTCCATCAGCCTTCTCAAGGAGAACCCGGACCCGACGGAAGATGAGATCCGGGAAGGGCTCGAAGGCAACTACTGCCGCTGCACGGGCTACGAGAACATCATCAAGTCCGTCCAGCAAGCCGCTGGACAAACGAGCTAGAAAGCGAGGCACCGGAGTGACCGAAGCACCGGAACGCTACGTCGGAGGCGGCGTACCGCGCAAGGAAGACCCGGCCCTCGTAACGGGGCGGGCCAACTGGACGGACAACATCAAGCTACCGGGGATGCTGCACATGTCCGTGCTCCGCAGCCCCTTCGCACACGCTAAGATCACCCACCTAGACGTCTCGGACGCCCTGGAGCAGCCTGGCGTCGTGGCGGCCTTCACGGGCAACGACCTGGCGGAGTTATGGAAAGCGCCCATGCCCTGCGCCTGGCCGGTTACCGAAGATATCAAGATGCCGGATCACTGGCCCCTGGCGAAGGACGAAGCGAACTTCATGGGCGACGCTGTCGCCGTGGTGATCGCCAGCGACCGCTACACGGCCCAAGACGCCCTGGAATTCATAGTGGTGGACTACGAGCCGCTCGAAGTGGTCCTGAACATGGAGGACGCGCTGAAAGAAGACGCGCCTCTCGTGCATGAGGACATGGGGACCAACCAGTCCTACGTGTGGCCGCTTGAGACGGGCGACATCGAGGGCGCGTTCGAGCAGGCTGATGTGGTTATCAAGGAACGCTACATTCAGCAGCGTTTGATCCCGAACGCCATCGAGCCTCGGGCCGTGGTCGCCTATCAGGAACCGGCCAACGACGGGGTGACCCTGTACACCGCGACCCAAGTTCCCCACCTGGTCAGGATGATGCTCTCTCTGGTGACCGGGGTTCCCGACCAGAAAGTCCGGGTGGTAGCGCCGGACGTGGGCGGAGGATTCGGCTCCAAGCTCAACTTCTACGTCGAAGAGGCCCTCGCCACGGTCATCGCCCGCAAGCTCGGAACGCCGATCAAGTGGGTCGAGGACCGCTCCGAGAACTACCAGGCGACCATCCACGGGCGAGACCAGATCCAGGACATAGAACTGGCCGCCACGAGCGAGGGCAAAATACTCGGTCTCCGCGTGAAACTCCTTGCGGACATGGGCGCATACCTGCAACTCGTCACGCCCGGCATCCCGGTCCTCGGGGCCTTCATGTACCCAGGCGTCTACCAATTTGGGGCCTACTCCATCGAGATCAAAGGCGTCTTCACCAACAAGACCCCGACGGACGCCTACCGCGGCGCCGGACGTCCCGAGGCCGCCTACGCCATAGAGCGGATCGTGGACGCGCTGGCTCGCAGGCTTGACATGGACCCGGTGGAGATTCGACGCAAGAACTTCTACGAGCCGTTCGACGAGCCGACGGCTACGCCTGGGGGCATCCAGTACGACTCGCTGAACCTGCCTATGGTGCTCGACCGGGTGCTTGAGATGTCGGACTACGAGGGCCTGAGAGAAGAGCAGAAGCGCAGGCGGGACGACAACGATCCCGTCCAGCTCGGCATCGGGTTCTCGACGTACACGGAGATCTGCGGCCTCGCACCTTCGCAGGTTCTCGCCTCGCTGCGCTATGGCGCGCCGGGATGGGAGTCTTCGACGGTCAGGATGTTCGGCTCGGGCAAGGTCGAGGTCGTGACCGGCACCACGCCCCACGGCCAGGGCCACGTAACTTCATGGTCCCAGATAGCCGCTGACGCCCTCGGGGTCACCCCCGACGACGTGGAGGTCATCCACGGCGACACGGCGACATCTCCACACGGTCTCGACACATACGGTTCGCGCAGCCTGCCTGTCGGCGGCGTGGCCGTTCACTTGGCGGCAAACAAGGTGGCGGACAAGGCGAAGAAGATCGCCGCTCACATGCTCGAAGCCTCAGAGGATGACCTGGAGTTCGAGGGCGGCAAATTCAGCGTGGCCGGTTCGCCGGACCAGAGCGTCACCATACAGGACGTCGCCGGAGCGGCGTTCGGGGGCGTCAACATCCCGGAGGACATGGAGCCTGGCCTCACCGCCGACTACTTCTATGACCCGCCCAACTTCGTGTTCCCGTTCGGGGCGCACATCTGCGTTGTGGAGGTGGATACCGAGACCGGCAAGACCAGGGTGCGCGACTACTTCGCGGTGGATGACTGCGGGCCGGTCATAAACCCGATCATCGTGGATGGGCAGGTCCACGGCGGGATCGCCCAGGGCATCGCCCAGGCACTCTACGAGGAGGCCGTATACGACGAGGACGGCATGCTCATCACCGGCTCGATGGTGGACTACATGATCCCCGGCGCACCGGAACTGCCTAACTACACCCTCGATCGGACGGTGACACCATCACCCACCAACCCGATGGGCGTGAAGGGGATCGGCGAGGCCGGGACCATCGGCTCTCCGCCAGCGGTTATCAACGCGGTAATAGACGCGCTGGAGCCGCTCGGGGTGACGAGCATAGACATGCCTGCCTCGCCGATGCGGGTGTGGGAGACCATCCAGGCGGCCCAGAACGGGGGTGATGCGTAATGTACCCGATGCCCTTCGATTACGAGGTCGCCGAATCGGTTGACCACGCGATAGAGTTGCTCGGCCAGCACGGCGACGAATCCAAGCTCATCGCTGGCGGGCACTCCCTGATCCCGCTCATGAGGTTGCGGCTCGCCGCGCCCACGGTCCTCATAGACTTGGGCCGCATCAACGACATGAGCTACGTGCGCGACGACGGAGATCACCTCTCCATCGGCGCCCTCACCCACCACCGCGACGTACACTACAACGAGTTGGTCCAGGAACACTGCGGCATCCTCGGCTTCACCGCCGGTCTGCTCGGCGACCCGTCGGTCCAGCATCGCGGGACCATAGGCGGCGCGATGGCCCACGGCGACCCCTCCGGTGACCTGCCGAGCGTGATGTGCGCGCTCGAAGGCGAGATGGTGATAAAGGGTCCAGACAGCGAACGGACGGTCAAGGCGGCGGACTTCTTCCAGGATTATCTGATGACCGCTCTGGGCGAGCAGGAAGTCGTCACGGAGGTCAGGGTGCCCAAGCTTGGCGCGAACACTGGCTGGTCGTACAAGAAGTTCAGCCGTCGCTCGCAGGACTGGGCGATGGTCGGCGTCGCCGCCGTGGTCGAGAAGTCCAACGGCGGTATCGGCTCGGCGCGCATCGCGCTGACCAGCATGGGCTCGACGCCCATCCGGGCCGCCGCCGTGGAGCAGGCCCTCTCCGGCGCCTCCGCCGGGGATGTCGCCGAGGCGTCCCAATCCGCCGACGAGGGCACCAGCCCGGCCACGGACGGCGCGGCTACCGCCGAGTTCCGGCGGCATCTGGCGCGGGTGTGGACCCGGCGGGCGGTCGAGGAAGCGCTCTCCCGTTGAGCGAAGCTGTTGATGGACGCCGGGGGGCCTTGCCTCCCGGCGTTTCGCATTCCGGGGACCTCGACGAGAGGCTGCGCGAGAGGAGCTATCTGGCAGGCGAGGGGTTGGCGACGGCGATCTTCCTCGCCCTCAAACTTCAGAGACCTCTCTTCCTGGAGGGCGAGGCCGGGGTCGGAAAGACCGAGGTGGCTAAGGTCTTGAGCCGGATGTTGAACACGTCCCTCATTCGGCTGCAATGCTACGAGGGCATAGACGTAAATCAGGCCGTCTACGAGTGGGACTACGCGAGGCAACTGCTGCACATCCGCACCGCTGAAGCTCTCGGCGCCACTGAGGACCGGACGCACTTCGAGGATGAGTTGTATACGCGCCGGTTCCTCGTGAGTCGGCCACTGTTGAGCGCCATCGAGCACAAGGGTGAGAACCCTCCAGTCTTGCTGATAGACGAGGTGGATCGGGCGGATGATGAGTTCGAAGCGTTCTTGTTGGAGATACTTTCGGAGTTTGCGATCACGATCCCCGAGTTCGGGACGATTCGGGCCGAACGCCCGCCGGTCGCCATCCTGACCTCGAACCGGACGCGCGAGGTTCACGACGCCCTCAAGCGCCGGTGTCTTTACTACTTCATTGACCATCCCGGTTTGGAGCGGGAGATCGAGATAGTCCGACTCAGGGTCCCTGATGCGGAAGAAGCACTCACCCAGCAGGTTGTCAGGGCCGTCCAGCGACTGCGGAACATGGATCTTTACAAGCCTCCCGGCGTCGCCGAGACCCTGGACTGGACCGAGGCTTTGGTGGCTTTAGGGGCGAAGGAGTTGGACGAGGACATGATCGAAGCTACCTTAGGCTCGGTCTTGAAATATCACGAGGACCAGCAGAGGGCTCTGCTCCAGTCCTTGCAGTTCCTCGCCGGGAGCTAGGATGACAGAGGAACCCCCGATCCTACGCATGGCGGTCGTCTTCGGTCGGCTCCTGCGGCGAACCGGGCTCGCGGCTGGACCCGACCGGGTCGTCGAGTTCATGCGTGCGCTCGAAGAACTCGACGTGAGCAACCGTGATGACGTCTACTGGGCCGGGCGCGTGACGCTGTGCTCCCGCCAGGAACACTACGAGATGTACGACCGGGCATTCAAGGTCTACTGGGAGGGGAAGGAGGGCCTTAAATTCCTCGGCCCGCCCCGGACCAGATACTCCGTCACCATGCACGATGACTCCGTGCAACCGCCGAAGAAATCCGTCGAGAAAGGCGAACAGGGCGAGGAGGCCGTCACGCTCCGCTACAGCCCCGTGGACGTACTTCGTAAGAAAGACTTCGCCGAATACACGCCCGAGGAATTCGCGGAGTTGTACCGGCTCATGGCGGACATCGGCCTCTCGGGAGCCTTGCGCCGCTCGCGGCGGCTGGAGTCCGCGAGCCGGGGCCGTCACGACCCGAGGAGGAGCTTCCAGGGCGCGATGCGAACGGGCGGAGAGCCCATGCGACACCGTTACCGGAAGGCCCGGTATCAGCCCCGGCGAGTCGTGCTCCTATGCGACGTCTCCGGTTCGATGGCATCCTACAGCCGGACGCTCTTGCGGTTCATGCACGCGGGCGTGGCCTCCGGGGACCCCACCGAGGCATTCGTGCTCGGGACCCGGCTCACCCGCGTCACCCGCGAGCTTACAAACCGCAACCCCGACCGGGCGTTGCGGGGCGCCTCCGGCGCGGTCGAGGACTGGTCAGGCGGGACCCGGCTCGGGGACACCTTAAAGGAATTCGTGGACCGCTGGGGACAGCGCGGGATGGCCCGCGGCGCGGTCGTCGTCATACTGTCGGATGGCTGGGACCGGGGGGATGTGGAGGTGCTCGCGGAGCAGATGCGGCGCATAAAGCGTCTCGCATACCGTGTGATCTGGGTGAACCCCCTCAAGGCCGCGCCCAATTACCAGCCGCTCGCCCGTGGAATGGCCGCCGCGCTACCAAGCGTTGACGTGTTCCTCTCAGGCCACAACTACGAGTCGCTAGAAGAGCTAGCCCGCGCCATCTCCGGGGCCGCCGGACAGGACCGGTAGAATACCGGAAAGGCAACGGAAGGAGACAGCATGAACCCGGTCGTTGACAAGGTAGCGAGTTGGAGCGAAGAGGGCAAGAAGGCCGCCCTCGCAACCGTGGTGAAGGTCGAGCGGTCGGGGCCGTTGGGTCCGGGAACCTCGATGGCCATCTCCGAGGATGGGCAGGTTGTCGGCTCGGTGAGCGGCGGGTGCGTGGAGCCAGCCGTGTTCGAGGAGGCGATGATGGCGATAGAGAGTGGGAAGCCGAAATATCTCTCCTACGGCATCTCCGATGACGAGGCGTTCGGGGTGGGGCTGACGTGTGGTGGGATCATCCACATCTTCGTCGAGCGGGTGGATTGGTAGCCGTGGGTGAACTTCTGTCGCGCTGGCATGAGGCCCTCGCGGAACAATCGCCGGTCGCCATCGCCACGGTCATCGAGGGGCCGGAGGGTTCGATGGGAAGCAAGCTGCTCGTCGCGCCCGAGGACCACATTGGGACGGCTGGCAACGAGGAACTGGACAAGGCCGTGGTCGAGGCGGCCCGCGGTCTGCTCGAAGGCGGTCGCACCGAGACGCGCCACTTTGGTCCCAGGGGACAGCGCCGCATGGAGGACGTGGCGGTCTTCGTGCAGTCGTTCGCTCCGCCGCCGAAGATGTACGTGTTCGGGGCGATAGATTTTGCCTCAGCGGTCGCCCGGATCGGCAAGTTCATGGGCTACCGGGTTATCGTCTGCGACGCGCGGCCCGTCTTCGCCACCCGTGAGCGGTTCCCTTCAGCCGATGAGGTTGTCGTCGCCTGGCCCGATGAGTATTTGAAGACGGCGGAGGTGGACAAGCGCAGCGTCATCTGCGTCCTCACCCACGACCCCAAGTTCGACGTGCCCGTCCTAAAGACGGCTCTCGCCACCCCAGGCGGATACATCGGCGCGATGGGGAGCCGCCGGACCCACGACAATCGGACGGCTCGCCTCAAAGAAGAGGGCGTCTCGGATGAGGATCTCGCGCGCATAGCCAGTCCCATCGGGCTGGATGTCGGGGCCCGCACGCCGGAGGAGACGGCTGTGGCTATCGCGGGTGAGATCATCGCTCTGAGAACCGGACATTCAGGCGGTCGCCTGGCCGGAAAAAGCGGCCCGATCCACGTCCCCGATACGCAAGAGGCGGTTCGCAACCCCTCCCGATAGAGAGGTTCATGCGGGATCCGGTTGAATTTGAGGAAACCGGACGCGGCGAACTCTCTCCCTGGATTC
>Ga0136621_1001236_pt1 | contig 10390 bp, 11 predicted proteins | sample AntDryUQ445A2306_FD_104673 | JGI IMG/M metagenome (GOLD analysis project Ga0136621, IMG submission 104673) | Polar desert sand microbial communities from Dry Valleys, Antarctica - metaG UQ445A (23.06) | ecosystem: Environmental > Terrestrial > Soil > Desert | place: Antarctica: Dry Valley...
CCCTATTAGGGCGCGCACCACGGGGCCAAACCGACCGCGCGTGGGTGGGCTCGGCGGTCGATTTAGACGACTTGCGGGAAGCAGCGGGGGAGGGGGGTATGGTCGTCGAACGTATATCCGGAGAGGGCACTCAGTTCTGCATCGTTCGCACCCGTCGCGGGCCGACTTGAGCTTTCACAGATAACCAAGGACGCGCATCCGTTCCTCGAGCTCGCGTCGTTCCCGCTCACTCTCCGAGGGAACGTTGTCGAGGCCGATCTCATCGAGTTCGGGTGCTGCATTCACACTCGGATGATCGAGTGCTTCCCGAAGCCTCGGTATGCGCCCCTCGAGTCCATCCCGCCCTGGACCCATGGGTTTGGGGTCGAGTTCCAGTGGATCGTCCTCCAAGTCGATCAGGCTCTCTTCGCCTTCTCGCCGGATCAGCTTCAGGCGCCCATCCGTCGCACAGGCAAAAGCGGACGTGAGACGAGCCCGCCCGGGATCGTCAAGATGCCAACGTTTGGCGATGTCCTCGGCGACGGGATCGTCGGGCCGGACGGGCGGGTCGAGTTGGGCCACGGCGGTACCAGGAACGCCGACGCTGTCATTCCAGGGATGATCCGTGAGTCCAGTCAGCTCGGCAATCAGCCGAGGGAGTTCGACGAGACTCCAGACGCGATCCGGATCTGGAAGCGCGTCCGGACCGCTGACAATCAGGGGGACGTGAATCAATCGATTGTCCAGAGAAAAGGAGTGGGCCATCAGTCCCCCTTCGCCAAAGTTCTCGCCGTGATCGGAGGTAACCAGGACGATCGTTTCGTCGAGCAGGCCGCGAATATCCATGCGCTCGAGCAATTCAGCAAGCCAATCGTCCATGTACAGCACACTCCGCCCGTACAGGTGGCGCATCCGCTCTAGGGCGTCGTCGGGGACGTTGAACTCGCCCACGCACGCACGCCAGAGGGCCCGCAAAGTGAGGTATCGCCTCGCTTCGTCGCCTGCCCTAGCCCGGGCAAGGACAGACAGGTCGTTGTATGGGCGTGGTGGCAGATAGGGTGAGTGGCACTCGATCAGATTGACGAACCAGAAAAAGGGCTCGTGGCGATCAGTTGAGGCGATCCAAGTTTCAAGAGTGCGCGCGGCTTCGGCAGCTCCGTCGTCCACGCGAGCGCTGGCCGCCTCCAGCGCCCAGCTCAGTTTCCCCTGGGTGGTCCGCTTCCCGACTCGCTTCTGCCGGCCGGAACTGATCGAAACGAACCTGTCAAAACCGGGAGCAAATCCGGTCTTCTCCGTTATCCAAAGGTTAGTGCTTACAGCGCCCGTGCGATAGCCGGCTCGTTTCAGCACTGTCGGCAGGAGCCGCTCCGACTGGGATTCCATCAGGGCCCGGTTTTCCTGGCGTGAAGCGCGCGCCTTCGCGACACCGACCGCCCGATAGGGAAGGCCCGTGAACATCGAAGCGTGTGAAGGAAGCGTCCAGCCAGCGGTGGCGTAGGCGTTGGGAAGGGCTACACCACGGCTCGCGAGCTGAGAGATCGCGGGGCTCGCGCCGGACGGTGCGCCGTAGGGCTCCAGTGCGTCCGCGCGCGCCGTGTCCAGGATCAGGCAGAGGATATTCGGGCGCATCCAGCCAGTCTAATTGCCGGTCCGCCCGCCTCCGTTGCTCACCCGCGGTGTCGTACGCTGGTGCGGTGGAGGCAGCGAGCGCCAGTGACCTGGAGGGCCCCCTTGCGCCAGCGGGGGCCAGGAACCTCGTCGTCGTCGTCCTCGACAGCCTTCGGTACGACTCATGGCTCGCCGCGGCGCCGAAGAATCTCTCAGCACTGGGTCCCGTACAGCAGCGGTGGAGTTACGCGAGCTGGACGGCGCCCTCCCACTACAACCTCCTCATGGGGTTGTTGCCTCACACCAGCCCCCCTGAGGTCTACGCCTCCGAGTACTACAAGGACGATTTCTCCCGCTACAGCGAACGGCTTGGAATACCGGGCATCGAGTTCCGCAAGCTCCTGCCTTCGATCTTCCTGCCGACGTACCTGAAGCATGCACTGGGCTACCGAACTCATGCGATGGTTTCAATGCCCGTCTTGAATCCCCACACGGTGATCAACCGGGACTTTGATAGCTACGAGCTGATGCCGGCCCACAACGACATGGCCGCGATGTTCCCAAAGCTCGAGTTTGAGGCAGAGCGGCCTAGCTTCTACCTTCTCAACGTCGGCGAGACGCATTACCCATACGCGCTGCCAGACGAGGATCCTGGCGCTTGGCCGAAGATCTCAGGCGTGCACGGCGTATTCAAGCGGCTTGACGAGGGCGGCGCCGGCACCGAGCCGCGGGAGTTCTTCGATCAGACCAAGCTCAAGCAGCTGAGAGATCGCCAGATCCGCGCGGTGGAATATCTCGACACCGTCTTCGCGGACCTCTTTGATCGCCTCCCACGCAATACCTGGGTCGTTGTCACCTCCGACCACGGTGAGTTGTTCGGCGAGGACAGATATTTCGGGCACGGCCCGATCGTTCACGAAAAGGTGCTCGAAGTTCCCTTTGTCGAAGGCATGGTGCCTTGACCGCGCTCGCGTGTCGGGAGGGACGCGGCAAGGGCTTTCGGAAGGCACTGTCGGCTTGCGGGGGAGGTCTCTGAACCTGACTGCCCTAGTGTCATTCCCTGCCGGCGCTTGCGGCACTAGCTACGCCCCGTCCAGGCCGGCGGCGGGACGCGCCAAGAGCGCAGAATGGGGGACGCCCATCCGGCCGGTGATGAGGCGGCTTAGCAGCTGTTCTCGTCGATTACGCGGCCTCGTTGGGTTCTTGTGCCCGTTCCCGAACGGAATCGCATAGGGGCGAATGGTGCGCTCGATAGTGAACCCCGCCGACTCAACTAGACGGCGGTGCCCGGCTGCGTTGAGAATCCACCACTGGCAGTTCTTCCCGGCTCGGAACTCCGCGACGGGGTTGCGACGGTGGCGGAGAGTGAGCCCGAGGCGAATTGTCTCCGAGCTCATGAACTGCTCATCGCACACGCTGCGGATTGCCTCGAGAGCACGGACGGGATCGCGAAGGTGGAGAAGCAAGCTCCCGCAGGTGACGCAATCGAACGACCCCAGCTTGTCCGGCGATAGTTCGTAAACGCTGGTCTCCACGCGTTCCACGGTCGATCCCAGCAATCGCTTCGCAATCGCGAAGCCAGCCCCGGGCTTACTTCCGGCAGCTGAGTGGACGGCTTTCACGCCGCGCTCGCGTTGCATGATTCCCCAGTCCCACTGCTCAGGATTCGAAATGTCGACCGCGACGACTTCGCGCGCGCCTCGGCGCTCCATCTCGAAGGCCAGAAAGCCATCGTAGGTGCCTATGTCGAGGCAGCGCTTGCCCTCAACATCGGGCCACGGCATCGAATCGACAACTGGACGGAGATCGAACCATCCGGGCGTCTCCAATCCTGGGGCGATCTCGAGAGTGTGATACCAGAGGGGATGCGATTCGATGAGCGCCCGTTGGCTCTCCTCGCTGCCGTCGGCGCTGGTGGCATCCGGACACGCTTCGTTCCCGGCCTCGATTGGGGCACGTTTAGACATGATCGGGTATGCAGGCTACCTGCACGGTTTCGTCGCTGTATTACGTTCAAGCACATGCAGGAGCTCGACCGCGAGTGGCGGCCCGTCCGTGGCCGCCACGACGCACGAATGGAACGCTGGTGGCGGGCGTTACGCGGGTCGTTTGTAACGTGTACGAGGCTTATGCGTGCCGTCCCGGGTCGTAAGCCCGCGCGGCAGTTTGCGCATAAATCGTCTCGGCGGAAGCGCAGCGCGGATGAGCGCTGACTTGGTTGCGTAGAGCCGAGATCAACGGGGCGCGTTCCGCGTTTGGGGTCGAGATCCGCAGCGCATCGGCACCCGCGCTCCGTTGCTTGTCCTCTATTCGCTCGACCAGCGCGGCCAGTTGGTCTTCAGTCGGAGCCTTCGTGACGAATTCGGTGTCGAATCTTGCGTTCAGACTCTCGGCGACGATGGAGGGGTGTTCGATCACATCATTGAACCGGCAAACCGCGACGCTCGAATCAAGGTGCAGAACGACGCTATAGAAGTCTCTGTAGTTTCGAAGCGCTTGGTCGACCCTAACCTCCCGCTCGAACACCAGCAACGAGGAGACGGCATCGACTGGCTCGCGGACGATTGCGGCGCAAGGGATCTCCAACTCGTGTGCGCGCACGAGTTGGAGGGGTCGATGAACGTGATGGGAAACCCACGTCCCGGGATTTGCCGCTAAGAAGACATGGAAGGCCAAGGTGTTGGCGGACCTCGGAAACCCCTCAATGCATGCCACGTGATGCTCTGCGACCACTCGCTCCGGCCGCGCAATTCCGAAGCGCCCCGGCAACACGCGACTTTTCGAGGCTCGATAGCGGAGATACTCGTCCAGCAATCGCAGCCGGGTGCCGACCGGCAGTCTGTAGGTCACTTTCACTGACTCAGACCGACCAAGCTTCGAACTTCCGACCGAGTAACTCGCGAATTCGGTGCGTTTCGGGAGCCAGGGCCTCCGTCAGCCGTTTTCGGGTTTCGACGCTCGGTGCGGGGAGTACCGGCGCCCCAAGGCCGCTGCGAGCCCGCCTGACCACCGCTTCTCTGGTCCGGCGGGGCAGCAGGCGCCGCGATGCCGCGTTGAGCGAGCTATCCCTCAGGAAACGGCCGAAACCGCTCAGCCGGACGTTTTGCGGATTCTTGCCGGTGCGAACGTTGTGCTCATACTCAAACGCCGGATCCCAGAAGCCGGGATCCGCGCCTACATGCTCGAAAGCCCGCCGTAGCGTTTCCTTTCGTTGATTTCGCAGCTCCGTCTGCTCCAGAACGAGGATGCGCTCGAATTCGAAGCGACTCAGATAGCGCTCCAGCTGGGTCGCGTAACGACTTGCCGCGACGTAATAGTTGTCGGGAGTGGGAAGCAACGCCTCGTCTACGGGCCGATGTTCGTCGCCCTTGATGACGTGTTGGGCGTAGTGGGCCACGGCGCGGTCGACCGGGTCCCTGACGAGGTAGACGAAGGATGCGTTGGGAACGGTATCTGCGATCCGATCCACGATTTCGGCGTTATACGGGTAGTTCGAGTAACCGGAGGAACACTCGCCACGGATCGCCTGGTGGCCCGCAAACAATGCCCGATAGTTATCCAGCCGACCCTGGTACTCGGGACCAAGCAGCTGATGCGGCTCCTGGGGCTCGGCCATCGCGATCTCGGGATGGCCGGCCATGTAGCGGTTGAGGCTCGTGGTCCCAGACTTGCTCGCCCCGATGATGAAGAAGGTCGGAAACGGGGGGTTCACGCGGCCCTAAACCGACCACTCGGGGAAGTCTTGCCCGGTCATTTCGCGTAGGCGCTCCGCATCTTCGGCGAAGCAGGAGCGCAGGCGTTCACGCTGCGCATGGGTTGGGATCGGTCGCGCGATGCGTCGGGAGAAGGGCAGCCGCCGAATCCGGCCCGGCCAGCCCTGAGTGGAAATCCCTCTGCTCTCGACGCGGACCGCGCCGGGGATACGTCTCAGCAGTGGGGCGAGCCGACGATCCCGGCGTTTCGGGGCGGAGGGGTTGTGGACTACGTTGAAGCTAGCGCTCCTGAAGCTGGTATCCACGCCGAGGAAGGCGAAGATCTCAGCCATCACATCGTCCGGCTGCACGTTGAGATCGTCTCGCAACACGACCTTGAGATCTTCGTCCTCGAAGACCTTGCGGTATTGCGAAAGCTGATGTGCATAGCGGCCCATCGACACATATTCGGTCTGCTCGAGGTGCGGCGAATCCACGAGTTCGTCGAATGTCATTCGCTCGTAACCCTTTGCATAATTGCCAACCCAGTCCGAGATTAAGCGGACCACAGGATCCGTCACTACGTAGAGAAGCTTGACTTCGCCGAGGGTCTCCTTGATTCGCTCCGGGACCCCCTTGGCGGAAGGATGATTGGAGTAGGTATGAGAGGTTTCGCCTCGCACTGGCGCGTCCACCGGAAACTGAGCGTGGTACCAGTCCAAGCCAAGCCTCCAGTTCCACTCGGGCCCGGTGAAGAAGTCCAGTTCCTTGCCAGCCGCCATGAAGATCTCGGGATGGAGGTCGAGGTATTGGTGCAAGCTGGTCGTGCCGCACTTAGCGGCGCCTATACAGATCAGGTTCGGAAGCATAAGAGGCCCGCAAGTATTGCCTATTCCTGGCATGTTTCGCCGCCGTTAGCTCAGCGGCGGATTCGCAGCCGGTCACTCTTCCTGGCTCGGTTGCCCCACTCATCGGTCGCCTCGACGACGCACGTGGCGACCGGGCCGCAGGTGGACGCGAAACCGTCGTTCGGTCTGAGAGGATCGTTGCTAATGGCCCGGAAACGATCGTAGTTCCGGCGGGCGAGTGTCGACACGTAGAGAGGCCGAATACCTGGACGCAGGATCTAGCTGTTCGCATCGCCACCGTCGATCCGTCCCGCCGGGGGGACTCGTGGGTGTCCCCGGTCGCTGTTAGATTCCGCACCGTTCCGACCCGAGGAGGAGATCCCAAGTGACCAAGTCCGAGTTCGTCGAAGAGATCGCAGGAAGCTTCGATTCCAAGAAGGCCGCAGCCGAAGCGGTCGAAGCTGTGCTCGAGGGCATCCAGAGCACCCTCGTAGGGGGTGGTGACGTCAACTTCACCGGCTTCGGCAAGTTCAGCGTCGCCGAGCGTGGGCCGCGACAGGGAGTCAATCCGCGCACCGGCGAGCGGATCACGATCGCGGGCGGCCGTGTGCCCAAGTTCTCCGCCGGCGCGGGGCTGAAGAGCAAGGTCAAGGGCGGCTGAGGCACGCCGTCAAGGCATTCGCGGACCGGCTTGCGGCGCTCGTCGAAGAGCGCCGCAGCCAAGTCTGCGTCGGTCTCGACCCTGACCCGGCTGTGGCCGGGGCTGGGTTTCCCTACGCCCCCGGCGCTGATCCGGCCAAGCGCGCCGGAGAGGCGATCGCTCTCTGGTGCGAGCATCTCGTCGGCCTGGCGGGGCCGGCGTGCGTGGCCGTGAAGCCGCAGCTCGCCTGCTTCGAGCGCCTGGGCGCTCCCGGCTGGTGGGCGCTCGAGCGCACGGTGGCGGCCGCCCGGTCAGCAGGGTTGTTGGTGATCGCCGACGGCAAGCGGGGCGATGTCCCCGTCAGCGCCGCCGCCTACGCGCAGGGCCTGATCGGCTCAACGCCGACGCCGTGGGGCGACGTCCCGGGCCTGGGTGCCGACGCTGCCACGGTCAGCGGGTTCCTGGGGGCCGACTCGCTCGCGCCCCTGGTCGACACGGCTGCCGAGCGTGGGGCGGGGCTGTTCGTCCTGGTCCGCACATCGAACCCCGGCGCCGCCGATCTGCTCGACCAGCCGTCCCCGTCGGCGCCGTTTTACGAGCGGGTCGCAGCGATGGTCGACAGGCTGGCGCCGGGCTTGGCCGGCGATGGGCTCTCCGGGCTCGGCGCCGTGGTCGGCACCACGGAGCCCGGCCATATCGCGCGCCTGCGTGAGCTGATGCCCCGCTCGGTGTTCCTGTTGCCAGGCGTCGGGGCGCAAGGGGGCAAGGCGGAGGCACTTGGCGACGCGTTCGCCGCCGGCCCGGCTTCGGCGATCGTGACCGCGTCACGCTCGGTCGCCGGAGCGTCTGACCCGGCGGCGGCCGCGGAGGGGCTTCGCGCGCAGGTTTGGGACGTCGCTTGCCGTGCGGAGTCAACCGCCTAGGCCGCACGTGGCTCGCCGGTACGATCGCGAAGGATGGCAAGTTCGTCCCCAGCCGCCATGGAATCGAATCACCGCAGCATTGCAGCTCGCGTTCTTGCTCTTCTCGCCCTCGTCGCATGCGTAGTCGCGGTCTACCTGCTCATCTCCAACGCCCGGCCCGAGGACGACGGCAAGAAGGCGGACAGGAAAGTGCGCTCCGGGCAGGTCAAGGCCCAGCGCGAGAAGGGGCCCGAGACCTACGTGGTGCAACCGGGCGACACACTGACAGGGATCGCCCAGAAGACTGGAGTCACGACGGCGACGCTCGAGCGTCTGAACCCGGATCTGGATTCCGCGACCTTGAACATGGGGGAAACGCTGAAGCTGCGCTGAGCGTCCGAGCGCAGGCCGGCGCGGCGCTTCTGGCAGTCGTAATCCTGCTCCTTCCGCCGGCTGCGGCTGTAGGGGCGCCCAAGCCACCGAGCGATCTCCCGGCGGGGGGCTGGCTGCTAGTTGAGGAGTCGTCGGGTGACGTTCTGGCCGCGCACGAGGCGGATCAGGCACTGCCGATCGCCAGCGCCACGAAGCTGATGACCGCATATGTGGCGATGCGCGCGCTGGATCCGGGGGAATTGGTCACGGCAGCGCCTTACGACGCGGGGTCGGGGGAGTCCCTGATGGGCCTGCGGCCCGGCGAGCAGGTGGCGGCCCGCGACCTCTTCTACGGCCTGTTGGTGGCCTCCGGCAACGACGCGGCGGCGACGCTTGCGATCCGTGTCTCGGGCTCGATTCCCGGATTCGTCGCGCGCATGAACCGGGAGGCCGACAGGCTCGGCCTTGATGACACCACCTACGCCGATCCGATCGGCCTGGACGAAGGCAACGTGTCGAGTGCGCGGGACCTCGTTTCGCTCGCGACGACCTTGCGCGAGGACAGGCTATTCCGCGAGATAGTCGACACGCCCAAGGTCACGGTGGATCTCGCCGGTGGGCCGGAACGCCTGGTCAATCGCAACACGCTGGTCTTGAAGGAGCCGTTCGTGGATGGCGTCAAGACGGGGACCACGGTGGCCGCGGGGTTCGTCCTGGTCGCCTCCGCGGCCAAGCACGAGGCGGAGTTCGTTTCCGCGGTGCTGGGGGCGCCCACTGAGTCCGATCGCGATGAGGCGACGCTGGCTTTGCTTCGCTACGGCGTGGCGCTCTACCGTCCCCGGGTCCTGGTCAAGGAAGGCGAGGTGGTCGCGAGCCTTGCCCTCGGCGGTGGTCGCGGCAAGCTGGCGCTCATCGCGAGCGAGTCTGTTGAGGAGGTGGCGCTCCCGGATCAAGGGGTCCGAGTGGAGTTCGACCCTCCCGATCCGCCGGATGGCGCGATCGCGAAAGGAGGGAAACTGGGTACGGCGATCGTGACGGTCGCGGGCGAAGAGGTGGGCAAAGTCGTGGTGGTCGCGGCCCGCTCCGCACCGGCGCTGCCTGAGCAGGGAGGCGACGGTCTGCCCAGTTGGGCGTGGGGCGCCTTCGGGGCGGCGGGGTTGCTTGCTGGAGGTCTCGCCGCGCGGGCAGTTGCGATCTCCAAGGGATGACCTCGATAGTCTCGCGTTGCCAAGTGATTCTCACCGTCACCCTCAACGCCGCGATCGATCGCACCGTCGCGGTCCCCAACTTCCGCCTCGCCCAGCGCCACCGCGCTGTCGAATCGCGCACCGTCGCGGGGGGCAAGGGCGTGAACGTCGCGCGGGCCCTGAAACTCTTGGGCAGGCCGGTGATCGCGACCGGATTCGCGGGTGGAGCCACCGGGACGCGGATCATCGAGCTACTGACTGGGGAGTCGATCCTGAACGCGTTTACGAGGATCGAGGGCGAGTCGCGGACGAATCTCGCGGTCATCGATCCAACTTCGGGCGAGCAGACGGAGATCAACGAGCGTGGGCCCCAGGTGAGCGCCGAGGAAGTCGATCTCTGCGTCGAGAAGATCTTGTATCTGGCACAGGGCGCGACGCTGTGCGTCCTGGCCGGCTCGACCCCACCCGGATCCGATCCCGACATCTACGCCCGCCTTGTGACCGGGCTGCGCTCCCTCGGGGTCCCGTCGATCCTCGATTCCGACGGCGAGCAGATGCGCGCCGGCTTGCGGGCCGAGCCTGCGGTGGTAGTCCCCAATCTGCGCGAGGCCGAGGAGGCGGTCGGGCACGAGTTCAACGACCCCGAGGATCAGGCGATGGGCCTCTCCGGCTTGATCGAGATGGGTGCCGGCGAGGCGATCATCACGACGCCGAGCGGCTGCCTGGCGATCGTCGGCAAGGGTCACGACCGCTGCCGCTACGAGATCGAGATCGAGCACATGGAGCCGATCTCCGCAGTCGGATCGGGCGACGCCTTCCTGGCCGGCTATGTGGCGACGCGCTATGAAGGCGCGTCCCCGCGCGATTGCCTTGCGTACGGCGTGGCCTGCGGGGCCGAGTCCACCCAGCACTTTGGTGCCGGGACCCTTGAACCGCGTGAGGTCGAACGGCTGCTGCAGCGGGTTCAGATCCGCGAGCTCGACGTTCCCGCGACAGTCGCCTGAAGACTGAGGCCAGTTTGCTGAAGACAAGCATTAACGAGATCGAGGCGATGCTGCCCAAGGATGCGCTGGTGCTCGATGTCGGCGGCTGGGCGAAGCCGCTCGCCCGGGCCGACTGGGTGATCGATTTGATGCCTTACGAGACCCGAGGCCTCTACGGC
>Ga0136621_1001237_pt1 | contig 10390 bp, 7 predicted proteins | sample AntDryUQ445A2306_FD_104673 | JGI IMG/M metagenome (GOLD analysis project Ga0136621, IMG submission 104673) | Polar desert sand microbial communities from Dry Valleys, Antarctica - metaG UQ445A (23.06) | ecosystem: Environmental > Terrestrial > Soil > Desert | place: Antarctica: Dry Valley...
AGTGGTATCGGGTTGTGGGAGATCAGGGAACAGCGAAGGTTCTTTACTCATGGTGCCAGGATCGCATATTCATGATCAATTGGCGATCCCCTGCAAACAATTTTTTCACAGCCTCTGAGTCGTCGGGCCGCCTTGACGGTGTTCACGGCAATGGCGAGGGCTTGCGGTTGGCCGATGACCACCACCAGACGCTTACCGCGCGTGATTGCCGTATACAAAAGATTGCGCTCGAGCATCGGGTAGTGCTGGGTAGCCAGGGGTACGACCACCGCCGGGAACTTCGAGCCTGGCTCTTGTGGAGCGCTTAGGAATGCGCTCGGCCACGGACTCGATGAGCTTGTCGTGGATCGCCTCGGGCAAGGAGGCGGGAAGAAAATAGAAATCGCTCGGCTCGCCCAGCCGGATCCTGCCGAAGGCGCGCTGCCTTGATGGGCGGTATGGGCCGCCGTGGTCGTTGCCAGCGCGGTGGGACTGGCGCAGACTGTCCCACTTGGGTCACAGCTGGCCCTTAATTTTTTGGAGGAGACATCATGACAGTAGCACGCATTAGCGAGATTAGCAGCGTCAGCCCGACGAGCTTCGGAGACGCCATCGTCCAAGGTGTAGCGCGCGCCAACAAGACGCTGAAGAACGTCAAAGGCGCCTGGGTGAAGGACCAGGAAGTGACGATCGACAATGGCAAGATAACCGGATACAAGGTGATCCTGAAAGTGACCTTTGTTCTGACCGATTGAGGAGCTGCCTCGTCCTCGGATTTTTTTCGAGAAAGCGCCACAACTGCGGTCGCGTAGCATGTGCCGCGGTTGTGATGCTTGTTAATTTCGCGGTAAACCGTCGGTGTTTCGTACGCGCCACCACTAGCGCCCCCGTGGCCTGGCATAAGGGTTGTACGACATTAGCATCGATCGATAGTTGGAGAAATAATGTGCGGCTCGGCATGGTAGGCCTGGGACGGTGATTCACTCAACCTTCATTCCAATTATGCTCATGCTGAGCGCGCTGAAGTTTGTTCCGACGCGACCGTTTCAGGCCCGGCGAGGGAACGATTGGCGGCATAGGACTGCGCCGTGTGTGCGTACATGACGGACCGTAAGCCTGCCGTCATCGTCACCGGCAGCGAGGGCGCCATTGGCTCTGCGCTGTGTCATGCACTCGAGGGGCGCTTTCGCGTGGTCGGCGTAGACCGTGAGTGCGAGGAGTCCTCTCACGAAAGCGTCGCCGTCGATCTGACTTCCGATGAAAGTGTGCGGCTGGGGCTCGCAGCAATCAAAGAGCAGCATGGCAATCGCATCGCTTCGGTGGTGCATCTGGCAGCATATTTCGATCTCTCGGGGGAACCCAATCCGTTGTACGATGCCGTCAACGTGGACGGTACGCGCCGGTTGCTCAGCGCGTTGCAAGGCTTCGACGTCGAGCAGTTCGTGTATGCCAGCACCATGCTGGTCCACGCGCCGACACGTCCGGGACTGCCGATTGCCGAGGATGCTCCGCTCGAAGCCAACTGGCCTTACCCGCAATCGAAACTGAAAACAGAGGAGGCGATCCGCGAGCACCACGGCCAGATCCCTTACGTGTTGCTGCGCATCGCCGGTATGTACACTGACCGCTGCGGCTCTGCCTTTCTCGCCCATCAGATCCGGCGCATTTACGAGCGCCACCTGGCCGCGCACCTGTATGCCGCGGATCCCGCGATCGGGCAGTCTTTCATCCACATCGAAGACGTGATCGATGCCTTTGTGCGTCTGGTGGAGCGCCGCGAATCACTCCCGCCTGAGCTCCCCTTGCTGGTCGGTGAGCCGCAGGGGATGAGCTACGAGGCGTTGCAAAACCGGCTGGCGTTTCTGATCCACGGCGAGACCGAATGGGAGACCCGGCAGGTGCCGGGTTTGGCGGCCAAGGCCGGCGCTTGGCTCCAGCACAAGGCGGCGATGCTCGTGCCGGATGTTATCGACCAGGGCGAAGAGCCGTTCATCAAGCCCTATATGGTCGAGATGGCGGACGACCATTTTGAGATCGACAGCTCGCGCGCGCACAGGCTCTTAGGCTGGGAGCCCAAGCATTCGTTGCACGAGACGCTGCCCAAGATGGTCGGGGCACTTCGCGCCGATCCGCTGGCGTGGTATCACGAACACGACCTCACCCCGCCCGTTTGGCTCAAGGAGGCAGAACAACAGCAGATCCCCGGCGACCAGCTGCTGCGTGGCCACGAGGCGTCTATGCGCGAGGCGCGCGCCAGCAGCCGGTGGGCGCATTTCGCGAATATGGGTCTCGGTGCCTGGCTGGTAACAAGCCCTCCCATGCTTGCCTACGGGGATGCGGCGATGGTTTGGAACGACATCGCAAGCGGGGCCGCGGTGATGATCTTTGCATTGTTGTCGCTGTCGGGCCGCATGAGCTGGGCACGGTTCGCAACTGCCGCCGCCGGGACCTGGCTCCTGTTCGCGCCGCTGGTGTTCTGGACGCCGAGTGCGGCGGCCTATCTCAACGACACGCTGGTCGGCACGCTGGTGATCGGCTTCGCGCTCCTGCTGCCGCCCGTACCCGGCGTGAGCCCCGTGGCGCTAGCGAGCGGGCCGGATATCCCGCCGGGATGGGACTACAACCCTTCCGGCTGGCTACAGCGCCTGCCGATCATCGCGCTGGCCTTTGTCGGCCTGTTTGTGTCCCGCTACCTCGCCGCTTACCAGTTGGGTCACATCGACTCCGCGTGGGACCCGCTCTTCGGTGACGGCACCGAGCGGATCATCACCTCCGAGGTTTCCAAGGCCTGGCCGGTTCCCGACGCAGGACTCGGGGCCGTGACATACATCCTGGAGATCCTCACCGGCTTCCTTGGCGACCGGCGGCGCTGGCGCACCGCGCCCTGGGTGGTGATCCTCTTCGGCCTCATGATCGTTCCCTTGGGCGCGGTCAGTATTTTCTTCATCATCATTCAGCCGATCGTCATCGGCACCTGGTGCACGCTCTGTCTGGTCGCCGCGCTGGCGATGCTGCTGCAGATCCCGTATTCCTTTGACGAGCTGCTCGCCTCCGGCCAGTTCCTACTCGAGCGCCGGCGTCAGGGTCAATCGCTCGTGCGGGCGTTCTTGTTCGGCGACACTATCGAGGGCGGCAGCGAAGATCCGAGAGACGAGTTTGCGGCGCCGGCGCGCACCGTGATTAGGGAAAGCTTGGGCGGGGGGGTCAACCTGCCGTGGAGCCTGGCCGCTTCGCTGGCAGTCGGGATCTGGCTCATGTGTACCCGGCTCAGCTTCGGCACTATAGGCGCGCAAGCAGACAGTGATCATCTGTTGGGCGCGCTGATCATCACCGTATCGATCTCCGCGCTGGCCGAAATGGCGCGGCCGCTGCGCTTCATCAACATATTGTTCGGGATCGCGCTGATGGGCGCGCCATTGCTCTTCGATGGCGGTACGCCGCTCGCGGACTGGGCCGGGGTACTCGCGGGGGTTTTATTGATCGTGTTGTCCGTCCCGCGCGGCACGGTGCGAAACCAATACGGAAGCTGGAATGGAGCCATCGTTTAGGGACTCGTGCTCGAAGCAGCCACCAGCCACCGGCTCACAAGCCCGAGTAACACCCCCCAGGAAAGAAAGCCCAACAACAGACCGTCGTCAGGTATCGTGGTACACGGTGACCAACGCGAGTCTCAAGCCCCTCACTCCACACGTCGGTCTTGCTCCCAGACCGTGTCTGAGCGGAATTTTAATCCCAATAAAGCGTCGACGAAAAATCCGGTAGCGCTTCTTTGAACGCCAAAATCCGCGCATTGCGATTGCCGCATAATCGGCCACGGACTCGAGGCAAATGTTTCCTAAAGCGGCCGCTGTGTATGTGTTGAACCGAGAAAGCATCAACTGCCTTAGCCTACAGGTTCCAGAGGAGCTACGCGCTGCATTAGCCTGAGCTAGAGAATTTTCATGACATATAGAACGCTATCGGATCTGCCGAAAGTCCTGCGCAAGGCGTTGCCTAGGCACGCCCAAGAGATCTATTTGGCAGCTCATACCCGCACTTGGGAGAAATGCGCTGCCTCCCAGGATTACCAAGATGAGCGGAGCATGGCCGAGACCGCTCACAAGGCGGGATTATTCGCCGTCGAGATGGAATACGAAAGGGATGAGCATGGCAGGTGGCGAAGGGCCTCCGTAGGCGAGGCCATGGATAAGAGCAAGATGCGTAAAGAAGAATGAAGCTCGACCCACTGCGACAAAGCGCGCGCCGTGTATGAAATAAGGCATGCAGGTGTTTGATGCGGGGAAGGCTACGTACCGGATAGCGCCTCTCAACGGGACAAGCGTTGCGCAAGGCCGGTGAGCCGCCGGGCCGCCTTGACGGTATTTACGGCAATGGCGAGGGCTTGCGGTTGGCCGATGACCACCACCAGGCGCTTACCGCGCGTGACCGCAGTATACAAGAGATTGCGTTCGAGCATCGGGTAGTGCTGGGTGGCCAGGGGCACGACCACCGCCGGGAACTCCGAGCCTTGGCTCTTGTGGATCGAACAGGCATAGGCAAGAACGATCTCGTCCAGCTCCCCGAAGTCGTACTCGATCTCTCGACCATTGAAACCGGCGCGGAGCACACCCTCGTCGAGATCGACATGGGTGATCCGTCCGATATCGCCGTTGAAGACTTCTTTATCGTAGTTGTTCACCATTTGAATGATCTTATCTCCCGGGGTGAAGCGTGAGCCGAAGCGCTCGACAACGGGCGCGCCCGTGGCATTGAGCCGGGCCTGGAGCGCGGAGTTCAAGGCGCGGGTGCCGAGCGTGCCGCGGTTCATGGGAGTAAGGACTTGGAGATCGCGGATCGGATCCAAGCCGAAGCGCTTGGGAATGCGCTCGGCCACGGACTCGATGAGCTTGTCGTGGATCGCCTCGGGCGATGAGGCGGGGAGAAAATAGAAATCGCTCGGCTCGCCCGCGGGGGGATATTCGGGCAGCCGCCCTTGATGGATGCGGTGGGCGTTGACGATGATCCGCGATTGCGCGGCTTGACGGAAGATCTCGGTAAGCTCCACGGTCGCAACGCGTCGTGATGCGATGATATCGGCCAGCACGGCCCCGGGACCGACCGAAGGGAGTTGGTGGACATCGCCGACCAAGAGTAGCGCGCATGCGTGAGGCGCTGCCTTCAGAAGCTGATGCATCAAAACCACATCCACCATCGAGACCTCATCCACCACCAGCAGATCCGCGTCGAGCCGGTGCCCGGCGTTGCGCTTGAAGCCGCGGAACTTCGGATCGAACTCCAGCAACCGATGGATCGTGCGGGCGTCATAACCGGTGGATTCCGCCAGCCGCTGCGCCGCCCGGCCGGTTGGGGCGCAGAGCAGGAAGCGCACGTTTTTAGCACGCAGCGCGAACAATACGCTTTTGACCAGGGTCGTTTTACCGCAACCGGGGCCGCCGGTGAGCACGGAGACTTTGCTATTCATTATGGCCGCGAACGCCGCGCGCTGGGACGTCGAAAAGCTGATCCGCGAGCGCTCTTCAACCCAGGGAAGAGCTTTCTCCGCATCGATCCGTTCCCAGGCCGGCGGCCCCTGGAGCAAGCGCCGCAGATGAGCGGCAACCCCCGTTTCCGCATCGTGCAACGCGGCCAGGTAAACCGCGTCCACGGTGTCGATCGGTTCAGCAATGAGATTCCCTTCCCGGATCTCGTCATCCACCGCGGCTTGTATGATGGGCGGCGGGCTCTCGAGCAGCGTGACCGCGGCATCCGCCAAGGCTTCGCGCGGCATGGCGCAATGCCCCGCGCCCGCTTGTTCCTGAAGGACATGGCGGACACCGGCCTGGGCCCGCATTTGCGAATCGGAGGGGATCCCAATCTTTTGCGCTAAGGTATCGGCGCTCTTGAAGCCGATGCCGTGGATGTCGAGCGCCAGCCGATAGGGATTCTCGCGCACGCGCTCGACGGCGGCCTCCCCGTAGGTCCTGTAAATCCGTACGGCACGGCTGGTACCGATCCCATAGGATCGCAAGAACACCATGATTTCGCGCACCGCCTTCTGCTCGGCCCACGCGCCGAGGATCCGTTCTTGCCGCTTGGGACCAATGCCGGGCAATTTCCTAAGCCGCTCGGGCTCGCGCTCGAACACTTCGAACACCCGCTCACCGAGCGTTTCGATGAGCACCTTGGCGAAGTGCGGGCCGATGCCCCGAATCATGCCTGAAGCGAGGTATTTCTCGATGCCTTCGAGCGTGCTCGGAGGAACGATGCGCAGTTCCGCGGCGCGAAACTGCCGGCCGTAGGTGGCGTCGTTGATCCAATGGCCCGTGCTTTCGAGAAACTCCCCCGGATGGACCGCCGCGGCGCTGCCTACGACCGTCACCAGATCCCGCTGGCCCCGGACGGTCACCCGCAGGACGCAGAAGCCGCTCTCGGGGCTATGGAAGGTCACTCGCTCGATAGTCCCCGATAGACGTTCGCTCTGCTGAGAACTGTCGGTCTGCATGCGGCGGATGATACCTGGTGTTGGGTCGCTTCGGGACGGCCTGTGGTCCTCGATGCGCAAGACCTTTCCGCCGACGATCCTCGCGGTGATGTCCTCAAATCACTTCTCGGCCAGCGTGCCGAGAAGCATCTGCGCGACGCCTCGACTCGCCGAGGTTTCTACCGGAGGTGAAAAAACCCATGGACGACGCCATTCCCTCTCCCCCCTTATGCATTGTCAATGTTTTTGTCTAGAGAAGTGTAAATATTTATGACATAATTGACGCCAAGACGATGCGTTTATACAGACCATATATTTAATAAGTTATTGTAATAGCAGGTAACAAAGTGGACATAAAGCATGACATAAACGGTGACATAAAAGAAGCCACGTACCCAGAACAACGGGTACAGACGCACCGGTCTGGATACTTCGTTTTTAACGTCGGGATTAACGTTGAGACTATCCAATCATTACTAGATCGAGTAAATGACGCTCAAGAGCGATTCTGCAGTGTTCCCGTCTTGCCGGACATCGCTACTCGACTTGACAAGGAAGTCATTGTTTCTAGCATCTTTGGAACAAATACGATCGAAGGCGGTACGCTTTCTCAAGAGGAGACCGCTGCACTTCTTGACCTTGAAGAAAATGCGGAGGCAAAGGAAGAAAAAGAACGACGGGTTACGAACATTCGCGATGCTTATGGTATAGCCGAAAACTTTGCTAAAGCTGTGGTCACAGACGGAGCAGGCGCGATTCACTTGAAGGAATTTATGATCACTGATCTCCATGCAACGATTACTGACGGCCTAATCCATCCTCGCAATGTACCCGGACAGTATCGCGATAATGAGAAGGGAGACTTAACAAGAGTTGGTGACGAGGAACACGGCGGCGTCTATTGGCGCCAAAATGCTTGGATGATATACAGCTTCTAGTAAAGGGGTTTTTAGATTGGATTAATAGCGACGAGATTCGCGTATTAAATCCCTTAATTAGGGCGCCTTTAGTTCATTATTATTTTGAGAGGATACATCCCTTCTGGGATGGAAACGGTCGGGTTGGGAGGGTGCTAGAAGCTTTGGTGCTCAAGTGTTCCGGTTTTAAATATGCTCCATTTGCAATGTCTCGGTATTACTTGGAGCATATTGACGAATATTTCACCCTGTTTAATGTCGCCCGTAAGGCCGCAGAAAAGCATGAAACGTATCCTAATACGGCATTTGTAGAGTTCTTCTTAGGAGGGATGCGTGAAGTCATTAACAAACTACACAATCGTGTTAATACGATGGTAACTGGGTTACTTTTTCAGGTCCAGGTCAATGACATGTTCCAAAGTAAAACGATCAATATGCGGCAACTCACGATTCTAAATAACCTGTTCGCGGTCGATTATGATTTGAATAAACTTCAATCTCAGCCATGGTATAAGGGGCTATATAGCAAACTAACACCTCGCACACAGCACCGCGATCTTGTCCAGATGATCGAGTTAGATTTAATTCAGGTTGCAAAGGGTAAAAAGATAAAACTCGTATTACCCGGACTTTGATTTCCCCCACTGCGCTTGCGCAGCCTTGCGAGCTATTTTCCTGGCGTTGTTCCGGCGCCAACTCTCTGCCCTGACCTTGCCACGCAGTGTGACACAGGCCGGCGCCTGTCCGTCGGCGGATATCATCGAGCACGCGCGAACCCCTCCGTGTTAGACTTTGTCCCGGGGAATGTCGATAGATTTGAGGTAAAGCGTACCGTGGACCCATCGCGGTCTTTGCCCGTGGGCAAGTGCGTCCTGGCGGTGGTTCTCGCTGCCGCCGTCGCTGGCTTTTTTTATTATGACCTGGATCGCTATCTGTCTTTCGAGGCCCTCAAAACCCATCGCGATGCGCTCTTGGCCCTTGCCGAGGCTAACTACGGCACCGCCGTCGCCGTCTTCATGATTAGCTATGCGCTGATTACCGGCGTGTCCTTGCCCGGCGCCGTGATCATGACGCTGGCGGGCGGATTCCTGTTCGGGAGCGTGCTCGGGACCTTGTACGTCAATGTCGGAGCCACGACCGGAGCGACGCTCGCCTTCCTCGCCGCCCGCTACCTTTTGCGGGAGTGGGTGGAGGCTAAGTTCGGCCAAAGGATGGATGCGTTTCAGCGCGGTTTTGCCGAGAATGCGTTCAACTATCTTATGACCCTCCGTCTCATACCGATTTTCCCCTTCTTTCTCGTCAACCTGCTCTGCGGCCTCACCCGGATCCGGCTTTCGACTTACATGCTGGCGACGGCGATCGGAATCGTGCCGGGCAGCTTCGTCTATGCCTACGCCGGCCGGCAGCTCGGCGGCCTGAATTCGATGGCCGATATTGCGACACCGGGAGTGCTGCTGGCGTTTACACTGCTGGGCTTGCTGGCGCTGGCGCCGGTGCTCTACCGCCGGCTGCGATTCGAGAGCATCAAGCGTGAATAACGTGCGCCGCGACGGGATCCTTCCCGATGATGCATACGACCGCGAGCTGGCCGCGAACGTTCGCCCGAGAAACTGGAGTAATCCACAGCCTTCCGGAGCGTACAACCTGGCTGTCATCGGGGCGGGAACGGCCGGGCTCGTGACGGCGGTGGTGGCGGCGGGGCTGGGCGCGAAGGTGGCGCTGGTCGAAAAAGCGCTAATGGGCGGTGATTGCCTTAATGCGGGTTGCGTGCCTTCCAAGGCCTTGATTCGTGCCGCGCGCGCATGGTCCGGGCTGCGCAACGCCGAGGAGTTCGGATTGCGGATCGCGGGCGAGGTCGGCTACGACTTCGCCGCGGCCATGGCGCGCATGCGGCGGCTGCGCGCACGCATCAGCAACAACGATTCGGTTGAACGTTACACCCGCCTCGGGGTCGATGTTTACTTGGGCGAAGGGCGCTTCACCGCAGGGGACCGGATCGCGGTTGGGGACCAGACGCTGAACTTCAGAAAAGCAGCGGTCTGCACGGGTACGCGCGCGACGGCGCCGCCGATCCCCGGTCTCATGGAAGCCGGCTATCTCACCAATGAAACGGTCTTCGATGTGACGGCGCTACCGCGCCGGTTAGCGGTCGTCGGGGCCGGGCCGATCGGCTGCGAACTGGCGCAGACCTTCGCTCGCTTCGGGAGCGAGGTCTGGGTGCTAGAACGCGCCGAGCGTATCCTCGTGCGGGACGACCCGGACGCGGCCCGCGTCGTGCAGCAGCGGATGGAAAGCGAGGGAGTAAAGTTCGCATTGAACGCCGACATAAGCGAGGTGAGCCGTGCTGAGCGCGGAAAGATTGTAGCCTATGAAACGCCCGGCCGGCGTGAGGAATTGTGTGTCGATGAAGTCCTCGTGGGCGTAGGCCGAGCCCCGAACGTCGAAGGCCTGGGGTTGGACGCGGCCGAGGTCGATTTCGATCCCACGGCCGGCGTGCGCGTGGATGATCATTTGCGGACCACGAATCCTTCGATTTACGCCGCCGGTGACGTCTGCTCCGCGTACAAATTTACCCACGTGGCCGATGCCCTGGCGCAAATTGTGATCCAAAACGCGCTTTTTCCCCATCCCTTTGGGTTGGGCTACGCCACCACGCGCTCACTTCTCGTTCCCTGGTGCACCTACACCACGCCCGAGATTGCCCATGTGGGGATGACTGCGGCTGCTTGCGCCGAGCAGGGCATGGAAACCGAAACCTATACTTACGATCTGGCCGAGGTCGATCGCGCCATCCTCGATGGTGAAGAGGAGGGCTTTGCGCGGTTGCATATCAAGAAGGGAACGGATCGCATCCTCGGTGCGACCGTGGTCGCCGAGCACGCTGGCGAGATCATCAGTGAGATCACGGTGCTGATGCGAGCGGGCCGGGGCGTGAAAACCTTGCTCGCGAGCATCCACCCGTATCCCACCCAGGCGGAGGCCGTAAAAAAAGCCGCTAACCTGTGGCGGAAAACCCGGTTGACCGCGACGATGA
>Ga0136621_1001239_pt1 | contig 10381 bp, 9 predicted proteins | sample AntDryUQ445A2306_FD_104673 | JGI IMG/M metagenome (GOLD analysis project Ga0136621, IMG submission 104673) | Polar desert sand microbial communities from Dry Valleys, Antarctica - metaG UQ445A (23.06) | ecosystem: Environmental > Terrestrial > Soil > Desert | place: Antarctica: Dry Valley...
ACACGACACACCGCTTCTCGATGGCCCGGTCACCGGGTGACTGATCCGACCGAGGAACCCGCCGCCGACCGCCGTTCGGTCACCGGGTGACAGACTCGCTCGGGTCTGATGGCCGGCGTCGCTGCGACTGGGCCGGCGCGTGGGCCGAGCCGCTCTATCTCGCCTATCACGACGAGGAGTGGGGCGTCCCGATCCGCGACGAGCGCCAGCTGTTCGAGCTGCTCTGCCTCGAGGGCGCCCAGGCCGGGCTGTCGTGGGCCACGATCCTCCGCAAGCGCGAGGGCTACCGGCGTGCCCTTGATGGGTTCGATCCGGAGCGCGTCGCCGCGTATCGCCCGGTGGACGTCGAGCGGTTGCTGGGCGACGCCGCGATCGTTCGCAACCGCGCCAAGATCGCTGCAACGATCGCCAACGCGCGCGGCACGCTCGCGCTGCGCGAGGCCGGCGGGCTGGTCGACCACATCTGGTTGTTCGTCGGTGGGATTCCGCGGATCAACCGGTGGGCGTCGATGGGCGAGGTCCCCGCGCTGACGCCGGAATCGACCGCCATGAGCCGGGATCTCAAGCGCCGAGGCTTCGGGTTCGTGGGGCCGACGATCTGCTACTCGCTGATGCAGTCGGCCGGGCTGGTGAACGACCACCAGGTCGGGTGCTTCCGCTGGGCTGAGGTCCAGGCCGCCGCGTAGCTCCGCTCGATGTATCGCGCGTCCGGGACGCTCAGCCGGGCCGTGATCACCCCATGGTCACATCGGCCCGATCGTGACGCCAACGCGCCGCCGCAGACGCGTTTCGCATGCTGATGCTCACCCCGTGGTCACCCGGGTGCCGACGTGCCGACACCGGGCCACCGTTGGTCTCCGTCGGCCCTCGATCGCCGCCTTGTGCTCATCGGGTGATCACGCCGGTTGGAAGCGCCGCCTCAGCCGGGTCAGCTCCCGGATCACGGTCCTGGCGCGGCCAGATGGGATCGCGGAGCGCGGACGGCTCGTTCATGGGTCGAGCTTCGCGACCAGCGTGAGGACGTCGTAGGTCGCGACGACGGTGCCGTCCTGGTTCGTGACCGATGCGTCCCAGCGGACCTCGCCGTAGGCTTGGCTCGGGCGCGGTGTGATCTCCTTGGCCGTCAGCGTGACCGTGATCTCGTCGCCCGGGTATGTGGGAGCGAGGAAGCGCAGACTGTCGAGGCCGTAGTTCGCCAGCACCGGTCCGGGCGCGGGGTCCACGAAGAGACCGGCGGCGAACGCCAGCACGAGATAGCCGTGGGCCACGCGCCGTCCGAAGAACGGGTTGGCCGCCGCCGCGTCGTCGTCGGTGTGGGCGTAGAAGCGATCGCCGGTGAACGCTGCGAAGTGGGCGATGTCCTCGTCGGTCACCGTGCGCGGCCCGCCGACCACCCGATCGCCGACGCGCAGCTCCTCGAGGTGCTTGCGAAAGGGGTGGGTGGTCTCGTCGCCGGCCGGCGCGCCGTTCGTCCACGCCCCGGTGATCGCGGTGAGCGCTGCCGGCGACCCCTGGAGCGCGGTCCGCTGCATGTGATGGAGCACCGAGCGGATGCCGCCCAGCTCCTCGCCGCCGCCGGCCCGGCCGGGGCCGCCGTGGACGAGCGTGGGGAGCGGCGATCCGTGCCCCGTCTGCTCGCCCGCGTCGTCACGGTCGAGGACGAGGAGACGCCCGTGATGCGGCGCAAGCCCCAGCACCACCTCGCGCACGAAGTCCGGGTCGTGCGAGGCGATCGAGGCCACGAGGCTGCCCGCGCCACGGGCCACGAGCTCGACGGCGTGCGCGGCGCCGTCGTACGGCATGAGGGTGGCGACGGGCCCGAACGCCTCGATCCGGTGGGGCGCCTCGCCGTCCGGGTCGCTTGCGCGGAGGAGGAGCGGCGGCAGGAAGGCGCCACGCTCCGCGTCCGCGCCGGCCAGCTCCACCCTTTCCGGGTCGCCGAGGAGCACCTCGGCGCCGTCCGCCGCGAGCGCGTCGATCGCGCGGCGGACCTCCGCCCGCTGCTCGCGGCTCACGAGTGCGCCCATCGTCGTCGCGGGATCGCGCGGGTCGCCGACGACGACGCGCGCGAAGCGGGCAGCCACGGCCTCGGTGACCTCCGGCATCCGCTCCCGCGGCACGAAGGCGCGCCGGATGGCCGTGCACTTCTGGCCCGCTTTGACCGTCATCTCCGCAACGAGGCCCTTCACGAAGAGCTCGAACTCCGGCGTGCCGGCGACAGCGTCGGGCCCGAGGACGGCCGCGTTCAGCGAGTCCGCCTCGGTCGAGAGCCGAACCGACCGTTCGACGATCGCGGGGTGGGTGCGCAGCCGGCGCCCGGTCGCCGCCGACCCGGTGAAGGCCACCTCGTCCTGGCCGTCGAGCGCGTCGAGGAGCGGGGTCGGATCGCCGACGAAGAGCTGGATCGCGCCGTCGGGCAAACCGGCCTCGAGCAGCTGCCGGACCGCCGCCTCGGTGACGTAGGCGGTGGGGGAGGCGGGCTTGACGATCGTCGGTAGGCCGGCGAGGAAGGCCGGTGCGAGCTTCTCGAGCATCCCCCACACGGGAAAGTTGAAGGCGTTGACCTGGACCGCGACGCCCAGTCGCGGGACGAACAAGTGGCGGCCCACGAACGTGCCGCCTTTGCCGAGCGGCTCCGCCGGCCCGTCGAGGACGACATTGCCGGAGGGCAGCTCGCGGCGACCCTTGCTCGAATAGGAGAACAGCACGCCGATGCCGCCATCGACATCGAACCGCGCGTCGAACTTCGTGGCGCCGGTGTGGAACGACAGCTCGTGCAGCTCGGCGCGCCGCTCGTTGAGGTGGAGCGCGAGGGTCTTGAGGATCGCCGCCCGGTCGTGGAAGGTGAGGGCCCGGAGCGCCGGTCCGCCGACCCGCCGGGCGTGGGCGACCATGGCCCGCGCATCCGGCCCGTGGGCCGGGATGCTCGCGACCGGATCGCCCGTCGACGCATCGAGGACGGGCCGGGCCTCGCCCGACCCGCGGACCCAGCGGTCGACGGCGTAGCTCTCGACCGCGCGTGTCATGCGCGCAGCATGAGCGATTCGTAGACCTGGACCGTCTGGCGCGCGATCGAGGACCAGGCGAAGTGCTCGATCGCCCGCCGCCGGCCAGCGCGGCCCATCTCGGCGCGGCGGTCCGGGTCGGCCATCAGGTCCGTGATCGCGGCCGCCAGGTCACGCTCGAAGCGGTCGGGGTCGCGCGGCGCGACGGCATCGCCCTCGGCTGGCTCGAACGGCACGAGCAGCCCGGTCTCTCCCGGCACCACGACCTCCGGGATGCCGCCGACGTCGCTCGCGACAACCGCCGTCTCGCACGCCATCGCCTCGAGGTTGATGATCCCGAAGGGCTCGTAGACCGACGGGCAGCAGAATACCGCCGCGTGGCTGTACAACTGGCGGACCGTCGGCTTGTCGACCTTCTCGGCGATCCAGGTCAGGTGAGGATGCGTCCGGCGGGTCTCGTCGACGGCGGCCTCCATCTCCCGACCGATCTCCGGGGTGTCGGGCGCGCCGGCGCACAGGACCACCGCGGTACCCGGGTCGAGATGGCGGATCGCGCGCGCGAGGTGGACGATGCCCTTCTGGCGGGTGATCCGGCCGACGAACAGCACGTACGGCGTGGCGGCATCGACGCCGAACCGGTCGAGGGCGTCGGTGGCATCGGTGGGACGGTACTCGTCGGTATCGATGCCGTTGTGGATCACGTGCACCCGGCCGGCGGCGATGTTGAACAGCCGGATGACGTCCTCACGTGTCTCGCGCGACACGGCGATCACCGCGTCGGCCATCTCGATCGCGGTCCGCTCGACCCAGGCCGAGACCTCGTAGCCGCCGCCAAGCTGCTCGCGCTTCCACGGCCGGAGCGGCTCGAGCGAATGGGTGGTGACCACGAGCGGCAGGCCGTAGGCGAGCTTGGCCAGGATGCCGCCGAGCAGCGAGTACCAGGTGTGGCAGTGCACGACCTCGGCGCTGATCGGCTCGGCGACGGCCGCAAGGTTTCGGCTGAACGCACCGAGCACCGGACGCAGGGTCTCCGGGGCGCCGCCGAGGTCGTGGGCCGGCGCGAACCCCTTGACCTTCAGCGAGCCCGCCTGCTCGTCCTGCTCGCCGAACGCCCGCACGTCCACCTCGATCAGCTTCGCCAGCTCGCGTGCCAGATATTCGACGTGCACCCCGGCACCGCCGTACACGTTGGGCGGGTACTCGTTGGTCAGGAGCAGGACCTGCATCGGGCGATTATCCCGGGTCGGTGAGTGACGGGGGCGAACCCGCGCTGCTCTCCTCTGTCCACGCCCCCGCGCCGACGAGCAGCGGGTCGACCCGGAAGACATCGCGGATCCGGTCGGGGGCGAGCGCCACGCGAGGCGGCCCGTCGGCCGCAATTCGACCGTCGGCCAGGAGCACGATCCGGGGAAACCAGCGCGCGGCCAGGTGGAGGTCGTGGAGGACAGCGACGATCGTCGCATTGTCGCGTTGATTGAGGTCCACGAGCAGGTCCAGCACGTCGATCTGGTGGCGGATGTCCAGGTGGACCGTGGGCTCGTCGAGCACGACGATCGGTGCGCCCTGCGCGACGGCCACGGCCACGAGGATGAGCTGCCGCTCGCCGAGCGACAGCTCTCGTGCGTCGCGCCCGACGAGCGGCCCCAGCCCGACCCGTTCGATCGCCGCCCCGACGGCCGCGTGGTCCGCGGGTCGTGGGCCACGCAGCGGGTCCTCGTGGGGCAGCCGTCCCAGCGCGACGACCTCCTCGACTCGCGCCGAGAACGGGAGCTGCGCGACCTGCGGGACCACGGCGATGCGCCGAGCGATCGCATCGCGCGAGATGGTCGCGACGGACACGCCGCCGAGCCGCACCTCCCCGGCGGTCGGGTGGAGGATGCCCGTGATGAGCCGGAGCAGGGTCGACTTTCCCGCCCCGTTGGGCCCCACGAGCGCGACCCGTTCGCCGGTCCGGATCGTGAGCGAGACGTCCCGGACGACCGGTCGCCCCGCGTAGCCGCCGGTGACCTCGATCAGCTCGATCGCCGGACCGGTCACAGCTCGTAGCCGGTCCGGGTCCGGCGCAGCAGCACGAGGAAGAACGGCGCCCCGATGACCGCCGTCACGACGCCCACCGGGATCCCGGCGAGGATCCGGGCCACGAGATCCGCGAAGGTCATCAGCGCGGCGCCCAGGAGCGCCGAGAGCGGGAGCACGCGCCGGGCGTTCGGACCGACGAGCAGCCGAACGACATGGGGGACGACGAGGCCGACGAACCCGATCAACCCGCTGACCGCCACCGCGGCCGCCGTGATCAGCGAGGCGAGCGCAAGCAGGACCGCCCGCTCCCGGCGGACGTTCACGCCGAGGTGGGTGGCCGTCTCCTCGCCGAGGAGCAGCCCGTTGAGCGCCCGCGCCCGGGTCATCACGAGAAGGACGCCGATGACGATGAGCGGCGCCGATCCGGCCAGCCGGCCCCAGGAGGCGGCGTCGAAGGAGCCCAGGAGATAGGCGAAGATCTCGCGCAGCGCGGCACCCGACAGGTACATCGCGAGCGCCAGCCCGGCGGCCAGCAACGAGCCCAGCGCATAGCCCGTCAGCAGGAGGCTGGTCAGCGGCGCCATCCCCCCGATCCGCGACAGCCGGTAGACCGCGGTGACCGAGGCGAGCGCACCCAGGAACGCAAGGCCGTGGAGCAGGCCGAACTCGAGGACGACCAACCGGACGGGGATGACGATGGCGATCGCGGCCCCGAGAGCTGCGCCCGACGCCGTGCCGAGCACGTACGGGTCGGCGAGCGGGTTGCGCAGCAGGCCCTGGAACGTCGCTCCCGCCACCGCCAGCCCCGCGCCGACCACCATCGCGGTCAGCACCCGTGGCAGGCGCAGCTCCCATACGATCGCCTCCGTCGCAGCGGACCATGTCCGCGTCACGTCGAGCCCCAGCATCCGTGACGCGACGATGCCCAGCGTGTCGCCCGGGGTGACCGCGACCGACCCGAGACCAACGCCCGCGCCGATCAGGACGACCAGGGCCCCGACACCCGCAAGGACGAGGACGATGGGGCGGCGACGGACGAGGCCGGCGATGACGATCGGACGGACGGGCGCGATCGGCTCGCCGCGGGTCGTCAAGCTCAGCCGCCGGACGACGCGGGCGAGGCGGGCACGGTGGAGGCTCCCGGCGACGCCCCCGGCCGCTCGATGTCCGGATGGATGGCCGCGACGAGCGCCCGGAGCCCGTCGAGCAACCGCGGCCCAGGGCGGGTCACGATGATGTCGTCGATCGGGCGGATCGCCCCGGCCTTGACCGCCGACAGCTGCGCCCAGCCCGGACGCTTGGCCACAGCGTCGGCGGTGACCCCGTACGCGGCGTCGCCCAGGAGGATGACCTCCGGGTCGCTCGCGATGAGCTTCTCCGACGACATGTCCCAGGCGGTCGAGGAGCCCGTGGTGATCGGGTCGCCGCCGGCCAGCTCGAGCATGGCGGCAACGAACGACCTGTCGGCCACGCCGAAGATCGAAGGCTGGTCGCCGGTCTCGTAGAACACGCGCGGGCGATCGAGGTCCCTCGTCGCCGCCGCGACCTGGTCGAAGCCCGCTCGCATCGACGAGGTCAGGTCTCGGGCCCTGTCGAGCTTGCCGACTGCGGTGCCGATCAGCTCGATGTCGCCGAAGACGCCGTCGACGTCGGCGGCGTAGACGACGAGCACGGGCAGGCCGAGCGTCCGCATTCGGGCGATCGCCGCGTCCGGCGTGCCGGCGTTGCCGCCGGCGATCACGAGATCGGGCTGGAGCGCGACGATCTCCTCGAGGTCGACCCCGTTGTAGGTGGCCACGATCGGCGCACCCGCGGCCTCCGGGGGGTAGCCTGCGATGTCCTCGACCTTGCCGACCACACGGTCGCCGGCGCCGATCGCGAACAGGGTCTCGGTCGCGGCCGGCGTCAGCGACACGATCGACTTGGGAACGGCCGGGATCACGACCTGCGTATCGGTGTAGTCCGTCAGCGTCATCGGGAACGTCTCGGCGGCGCTCGATGGCGGAGGTGCGGTCGGCGTCGGCGTGCCGGGCGTTGGAACCCCCGTCGCACCGGGCTGGGAGCAGGCGGTGGCGAGGATGGTGACGAGCAGCGCGAGCAGAGGTCGAACATGCGGCGGGGCAGCGTCCACGGCGAATCCTCCGGGATCGGGAAGGGGAAAGGCGACGGGGCCCGGGAATCAGGAGCCCCTCGCTTCGACTGGAAGGAGGGGCGGTCAGCCGGTGGATCGCATGCACTGCTGTCCTTTCTCTCGAAGGAACGAGCAACTGCAGCGCGTCGGCGACCGGACTTCCATCGCCAACCGACGATGGTCACCGTAGCGGGACTGTGCCGGACTCGCACCGGCTTCGCGATCGCGCCGCTTCTCGTGTGGTGGGGTCGAGCCTAGCACAGGCGTCGTTGCCATCGACTCCACCCGGCCGGTACGCCGCCATCGCGCTGAAAGACCTTCGCGCGCTTCGCCAACGTCCGGGTTCCGCGCCCTCGGGCATCGTCACCACCTCGAACCCGCAGAGGTGACCGAATGCCGAAGCCCGACCGGTCCGCGACCCGCCAGCTCGTCGACCCGCTGAACGCCTATCCGCGACCGCCGTTCCCGCGCCAGGCGCAGGAGCTGCCGGGCGGCGACGAGCTTCTCGACCCAAAGCCGGATCACGGGGAGGATTCGTACCTCGGCGCGGGGCGGCTGGCGGGCCTGGCGACGATCATCACGGGCGGCGACAGCGGCATCGGCAAGGCCGTGGCACTGGCCTACGCGCGCGAGGGCGCCGACGTCCTGATCTCGTATCTCGAGGAGGGCGAGGACGCCCGCCGAACCGTCGAGCTGGTCGAGGCCGCGGGCCGTCGCGCGATCGCCATGGCCGGCGATCTTCAGGACGAGGCGCATTGCCGCCGCGTGGTCGAGCAGGCGCGGGACGAATTCGGTCGCGTGGACATCCTCGTCAACAACGCCGCCTTCCAGGAGCGTCGCGAGCAGATCGAGGAGGTCCCCACCGACGAGTGGGAGCAGACGCTGCGAATCAATCTCAGCGCCACGTTCTGGCTCTGCCGCGAGGCGGTGCCCGCGATGGAGCCCGGCGCCTCGATCATCAACGTGAGCTCGATCCAGGCGACCCAGCCGTCCGCCAACCTGCTGGCGTACGCGACCACCAAGGGCGGTCTCGTCACGTTCTCCAAGGCCCTGTCGGCCATGCTCGCGCCGCGCGGCATCCGGGTGAACGTCGTCGCGCCGGGTCCCGTGTGGACGCCACTCGTCGCCGCCACGACGGATCCCGAGAAGCTGAGCGAGTTCGGCGCCAACGTCCCGCTGGGTCGTCCGGCACAGCCGGCCGAGCTCGCCGGCGCGTTCGTCTTCCTGGCATCCCCGGCCGCCAGCTACATCACGGGCGGGGTCATCCCGGTCACCGGCGGCGAGCTCTTCGGGTAGCCCTCATTCCAGCGGCGGTCATGCGCCATACTCCACCGCGTCGTCGACAGCCGGTGGCAAGAATCGCGCGAGCTGGGGTCCCCGGCGGACGTCCTCAGCTAGGCCCGGGAGGCGAGGACCTCGCGCAGGGTGGACGCGAAGCCGTCGGGGTCGCCTGTCTGGCCGTACTCGCCGCCGAGGAAGCCGCCATGGCCACTGGGGAAGGTGACGGGTGTGGTCCCGAGCCGTTCGGCGACGCCCACGGCCGCGCGGTGGGCCAGCTCCCCGTCGGATTCGGCTCCCACACCGATGACGATGCGGCTCGAGGCGCCGCGGAGTTCGTCGAAGTCGAACTCATGGTGCGTGCCCGCAACGATGTTCTGCCCGACCAGCGGATCGTCCCGCGAGCCGTCGTCCTCGGTCGGCAGCCCGCACATGGCCGGGTCGGCGGCGGGCCGGTCGGCGTAATCGGCCGGAACAGGACCCTTGTGGCTGACGAGGGCGATGAACTTGGCCATCGCCGGACCAAGGCCGCCGCGCAAATACGTCTCGTGGATATCGACGCACGCCGCCAGCGCCTGCTCCCGGTCGGGTAGCACCTGGGCGGCCGGCGGCTCGTGCGCGACGAGGGTCCGGACCTGCTCCGGGTGCCCGGCCACCATCGCCAGACCATTCACGGCACCACCGCTGCTGGCGAAGATCTCCACCGGTCCGGCGTCCAGCGTCGAGATCAGCCGATGCAGGTCGTCGGCGTGCTCATCGGGCGTGGACTGGGTGGCGCCGTCTGTGCGTTTGCTGCGTTCCACCCCGCGGGGGTCGTACGTCACGACCGTGCGATCGGCGAAGTGTCCCGCCAGGGTGCCGAAACCCGACGCGCCCATTGGTGACCCGATGAGCAGGAGGACGGGCGCGGTGCTCGAGTCACTGCGCCGGACGTCATAAGTCAGAACCGCCCCTGGCACGTCCAGGGTGTGCGTTGTCGGTGCGGTCATCTCGGCTCCTCGTGGGTCGCTTGATGTCTCGTCATTCAGACTGCATGCGGCGGCCAATCTGATCGGCACATTGCTGACGGCATCCGACCCGGATCGCGGGTACGTTGACGGCATGAGCAACACGACGATTCGGCCGGCCTACAGCAAGTGGCCGGATTACAACCGGCGCCTTCGCGATGTCGTAGGGGCGCTGACCGGGGAGCAGCTTGCGATGCGCCCGTCGCCCGAGCGTTGGCCACTCTGGGCGACCGTGGGCCACGCGGCCTGCCAGCGGGTGTTCTGGCTCTCCGACTTCGCCGGTGAGCCCGGCGCGGAGACCACGCCCTTCAAGGACGCCGCGCATGACTGCCCGGGGGATGACGACCTCGAGCATGTGCTCAGCGCCGACGCGCTCGTCGCCGCGCTCGACTCGACCTTCCGCATCGTCGAGCGCTGCCTGGACCGGTGGAGCCTGGACATGCTCGACGAAGAGCTGCCTCGCAAGTACGGCGAGGACTGGGTGCACACCCGCGGCTCGGTCATCCAGCGGGTCTTCGCCCACGACGTCTACCACTGCGCCGAGCTCAACGAGACGCTCGGGATCGCGCGGCTGCCGCAGGTCGACCTCTGGGACTGAGCCCAGGCGGCATATCAGCGCGAGGCCTGTGAGGCCGGCTCTTCTGCGAGGATCGCGTCGATTTGGCCGACGGCCTCGGACAAACCTTCCTCGACACCCATCTCCAGCATCTGCTCCATCGCCTCGGTGCTCGGGAACGTGCTGTGGATCGACATCCGCGTCCGCCCCTCGCCGATCGCCTCGATCGTCACGCGGTCCTCCATCGTCGGCAGGTCCGCGTTCGGCGTCCCGTCGTCGTTCGCGAAGCCGTCGCGGAAGACGAGCCGATGCGGTGGCTCGGCCTCGACGACCTCCATGTAGCCACGAGGCTGGTCGCCCTCCGGGCCGGTCATGTGGTACTCGA